>Ga0164241_10002729_pt1 | contig 18654 bp, 17 predicted proteins | sample OricomyardsoilBY_FD_108780 | JGI IMG/M metagenome (GOLD analysis project Ga0164241, IMG submission 108780) | Backyard soil microbial communities from Emeryville, California, USA - Original compost - Back yard soil (BY) | ecosystem: Environmental > Terrestrial > Soil > Unclassified | place: USA...
CGTGCGCGAGGACGACATCGCGCTGTTCGGCTTCGAGGACGAGCTGCAGGTGCAGACGTTCCGCGCGCTCATCCAGGTGTCCGGCGTCGGCCCCAAGGTCGCCGTCGCCATCCTCGGCTCGCTCACGCCGGGCGAGCTGGCGCACGCGGTGGGCGAGGGCGACGTGGCGCGCCTGGCCAAGGCCAAGGGCGTCGGCAAGCGGCTGGCCGAGCGGCTCGCCGTCGACCTCAAGGGCAAGCTCGACTTCGTGCCGGCGGCCACGCCCATCGCGGGCGCGACCGTGGCCAAGAAGACGCCCAAGGTGCCGAAGACGGTCGACGACCTGCGCTCGGCGCTGGTCCACCTCGAGTATCGTCCCAAGGAGATCGACCAGGCGCTGGCCGAGCTGCGCGAGTCGCTGCCCGCCGACACCGACTTCGACACGCTGCTCAGGCGCGCGCTCGCGCTGCTCCGGAAGTAGCCGATGGCCACGCCCCCACGCGAGCTCGCCCCGGCCACGACCTCCGAGGACGCCGGCTTCGACAAGGCGCTGCGCCCGAAGTCGTTCGCCGACTACGTCGGCCAGAAGGCGCTCATCGAGAACCTGAGCGTGTTCGTCACCGCCGCGCGGCTCCGCGGCGAGGCCGTCGACCACATGCTCTTCGCCGGCCCGCCCGGCCTCGGCAAGACCACGCTGGCGCACATCATCGCGTACGAGTCGGGCGGCAACCTGGTCGTCACCTCGGGACCGGCCATCGAGCGCAAGGGTGATCTGGCCGGCATTCTGACAAATCTGCAGCCGCGCGACGTGCTCTTCATTGACGAAATCCATCGGCTCGCGGCGGCGGTCGAAGAAAATCTATATCCCGCGATGGAGGACTTTCAGTTCGACCTGATCATCGGCGAGGGCACCTACGCGCGCAACATGAAGATCCAGCTGCCGCCGTTCACGCTCATCGGCGCGACGACCCGCTCGGGACTGCTCACTGGGCCGCTGCGCGACCGCTTCGGCATCGTCAGCCGGCTCGACTACTACCTGGTCGAGGACCTCGTCACCATCGTCTCGCGATCTGCCAAGATCCTGCAGATCGACATCGAGCGCGACGGCGCGCACGAGATTGCCAGGCGCTCGCGTGGCACTCCCCGAATTGCCAATCGACTGCTGCGCAGAGTGCGCGACTTTGCCGACGTGAAAGGCAAGACGCAGGTCGATCGTGAGATTGTCACTTACGCGCTGGAGCGCCTCAACGTCGACGCGCTCGGCCTCGACACCATGGACCGCCGCTACCTCGAGACGATGATCGACCTGTTCGCCGGCGGCCCGGTCGGCCTCGACACCATGTCGGTCGCGCTCTCCGAGGATCGCGGCACGCTCGAGGATGTCTACGAGCCGTTCCTCATCCAGGAGGGCTTCCTGCAGCGCACGCCGCGCGGCCGCGTAGCCACTCCCAAAGCGTACGTGCACCTCGGCAAGAAGCCGCCCGGCGGTGGGCCCGGCCAGGGCTCGTTGATTTGATCCAGCGTCAGGGCGCCAGGCGCTCGCGCAGCCACTGGTCGCCGTCACGCCGATAGCGGATGCGGTCGTGCAGCCGACCGGCGCGACCCTGCCAGAACTCGATCGACGTGGGTCGCAAGAGGTAGCCGCCCCAGTGTGGCGGCCGCGGTACATCGACGCCGGCGAAGCGTGCGGTGCATTCGGCGACACGCGCCTCGAGCACGTCGCGATCGTCGATGACCTCGGACTGCGGCGACGCCCACGCGCCGAGCTGCGAGAGTCGCGGCCGCCCTGCGAAATACGCGTCACTCTCGGCCGCCGAGAGTCGCTCGACCGATCCCCGAATGCGCACCTGGCGCGCGAGCGGCTCCCAGTGAAACAGCATGGCGGCGTGCGGGTTCGCCGCCAGGGCCCGCGCCTTGCCCCCATCGTAGTTCGTGTAGAAGCGGAAGCCCGCCTGATCCGCGCCTCGCATGAGCACGGTGCGCGCGTCCGGCCGTCCCTCGTCATCGACCGTGGCGAGCGTGACCGCCTCGGGCTGAGCGATCGCCCGAGCGCGCGCTTCGCCGAACCAACGATCGAACAACACCTGCGGATCTGCCGGTGTATCTGCCATTTCCAGCGTGCGTTCCGTCGTCATGGGCACCTCGCGCGGGCGATATCACATAATCCCCACCATCTCGCGGACCACCGCTGACATTCACGCACGGGTGTGCACGGTGCCGACATGAGACCGCTCATCCACCTCGCTCTCGCGCTCGCTCTCGTCGCCACCGGCTGCGCTGTCACGGTCGATGATCCCAGCCCGGAGTGCGCGCCCGCGGACACCTACTGCATCGACGACTTCAACATCGCGTCGTGCGATCGCGGGGTGTTCGTCGGCTCCGACTGCGACGACGTCTGCTATGACGCCGGCTTCTCGTACACCACCGGCTGCGGCTACGATCCCACCGTCGGCCTCGACTCGTGCTTCTGCCAATAGGAAGCGGTTGACGTCGCCGTGATGACGCCTATGCTGCGCCGTCCGCTTCTCGGAGGCAGCATGCGAACTCTTCTCATCTCTCTGGCACTCACCCTCGGCCTCGCGACCGCCGCTTGCGGCAGCAAGGCGAGCCCGCCGCCGGGCAACACGCCCGCGGCCACGCCCGCTGACCCCGCGAAGCCCGCCGCGGCCCCGACCGCATCGAACACGGAGGCGCTCTTGGATCCCTCGAAGGCCACTGAAACGGCACCCGCATCATTCAAGGTGAAGTTCACCACCACCAAGGGCGACTTCGTCGTCGAGGTGACGCGCGACTGGTCGCCGACTGGCGCCGACCGCTTCTACAACCTGGTGAAGGCCGGCTTCTTCACCGACATCGCCTTCTTCCGGAACATCGAGGGCTTCATGGTGCAGTTCGGCATCTCGGGTGACCCGAAGGTGTCGGCGGCCTGGAAGACCGCTCAGATCAAGGACGATCCCGTCAAGGCGTCGAACACGCCGGGTATGGTGACATTCGCCAAGACGGGCGCGCCGAACTCGCGCACGACCCAGATCTTCATCAACCACGGCAACAACTCGAACCTCGACAGCATGGGCTTCGCCCCGTTCGGCAAGGTCGTCGAGGGCCAGAGCGTGGTGTCGGCGCTGTACAACGGCTACGGCGAGGGCGCGCCGCGTGGCCGCGGACCCGACCAGGGCCGCATCCAGGCCGAGGGCAACACGTATCTCAAGAAGGACTTCCCCGAGATGGACTTCATCAAGTCCGCCGCGATCCTCTAGCCCTCGTCCTGCCGCACGATCTGCCTTAAGGTGGGCGGGCCATGCACGCCCGCCTCATCCTCACTGTCATCGGTCCCGACGCTCCTGGTCTCGTCGACGCGCTCGCCGCGGTCATCGCGCGGGCCGGTGGGAGCTGGCGTAAGTCGCGCATGTCGCGGCTCTCCGGCCAGTTCGCCGGCATCGTCGAGGTCGACGTGCCGCCGTCCGAGATCTACGCGCTCAACGACGGCCTCAGCGGGCTCGGCGAGCGCGGCCTGCTCGTGCAGACGACGCCCGCCGCCGATGGCGATGTCGTGGAGCCGCCGCGCGTCGGCCACCTCGCCTTCGTCGGGCAGGATCGGCCCGGGCTCGTCCAGGCGATCGCCCACGTGCTGGCCCGCGCCGGCGTGAACGTCGACGAGCTCGAGACGCACACGTTCCTGGCGCCGATGTCGGGCGTGCAGGTCTTCGAGGCCGACGCGGCCGTGCACCTGCCAGCGAGCCTCGATCTCGACGCGCTCAGGACCGAGCTCGAGGCGGTCGCGCGTGATCTGATGGTCGACGTGACCTTCACCCCCGCGCCCACGGACGGCCGCAGCGGCGGGCGCGACGGGTAACCACAAGGTGGAATCTCGGGCGCAGGTCGCTATAACCGCCAGATGCCTGACTCCACCCGATCAGACCCGACCCGACCGCCGCTCAAGCGCTTCGTGAACCTCGAGATGGACGGCGATCCGCCGCGCGAGGCCAAGCCCAGCCGCGCGCCCGCCGCCGCGATCAGCACGCGCGTGGCGCCAAGCGCGCCGTGTGCGCCCGAGGATCAGGACATCGCCGAGGCGCGCGCGCTCGCCGCCGAGCTGTCCGCCAACGCGCGCGAGAGCCTGGCGCAGACCCGCCCGCAGGCGCGTCGCGAGCAGCGCGCCGAGCAGCTCCGCTCGCGCCGCATGGCGCCCGAGCCGTCCGCGCCGATGTCGGGACCCGAGGCGCGCGCGCTGCGCTTCGAGCTCGGCCAGATGTCGTCGTCGCCGAGCGTGCCGCGGCGGTACCAGCCGAGCCCCGCCACGACGCCTGGTGTGATCGTGATGGAGGTCGACCTCGACCGGCCGACGCGTATGCGCGACATGGACGACGGCCTCGGCGCCTACGCCCCGCGCCTGCCGACGGCGCGCGCGGAGGCCCAGCCGACGCCGATCGAGCTGACGCCCATGGCCGCGCGCCAGGTGAAGCTGATGGCCTGGGAGGCCGGCCTGCCGGGTAGCGGGCTGCGCATCCTGACGAGCTTCACGCCCGGCCTCGGTGGCCCCGAGTGCGACTTCGCGTTCGACGACAACGTGCAGCCCGACGACGTGGTGTTCCTGGCGCACGGCGTGCGCGTCATCGTCGACAGCACCAGCCTCCAGCACCTGCGCGGTCGCCGCATCTCATGGCACGACGTGCCCGGCTCCGAGGGCTTCGCGGTCCTCTGAGCGGCGTCGGTACACGACCAAGTAGGCTCCGGTACATGACCCGAACGGTCTCGGTACACGGCCAAGCGGCTCCGGTACATGACCCGAACGGTCTCGGTACACGGCCAAGCGGCTCCGGTACACGCCCACGCGGCTCCGGTACACGCCGACCTGCATCGGGAGATACGACCAAGCGCCGCCGTGACAGATTCGGAACCCGATGATTGCATCCCACGACGCACCGCGTTAGAGGGCCGCCCCCTTCGACGAGGACCCCCCTCCGATGCGACTCAGCTCCTTCATCACCGCTTGCCTCCCGGTTCTCAGCCTGCTCGGCGCCGCCTGCGACGACGCCCAGGCCCCCGTCGATCAGCCGGACGGTCCCCAGGAGGAGCTGAGCCTCGGTGACGTGGCCGACTACAAGAACGACGGCAACTGGGGCGCGGCGACCACCTGCAAGGCGATCCCGAACCTCATCCCGCTGAAGGACCCGTACATCGTCGTGTCGCTCGACGGCCTGACGCTGCACCTCGTCGACCGTCAGGGCACCTACGACAAGACGTTCCCCATCGGCCCGGGCGCGCTCCAGAACGGCAAGTCGCTGACCCCGGTGTCGACCACCCGCGCCGACCAGCTCTTCTACACGCGCACCGACCTGCCCGCGGCCAAGGACGGCCCGACGGCCAACCAGGCCGTGTGGAGCTACAACTACTCGTGCCGCATGTGGTGGACCGAAGAGGCCGGCGGCAAGGTGCCGGTCTTCGCGGGCCTGCCGTTCATCCGCCTCGACGGCCCCAGCTCGAGCGGCTACGGCATCCACGGTCCGATCGACAAGTACACCCAGGCCAACGGCGGCTCGCTGCGCCGCGGCTTCGTGTCGCACGGCTGCATGCGCATGGAGGCGGCCGACGTCGTCGAGGTGTGGGCGCTCATCCAGGGCCACAAGACGCCCGTGCGCATCCAGCAGGCGGTCGAGCGCCGCGCCTCGGGCGTCGCGGTGGACCTCGCCAACAAGTGGATCGGCGCCGAGTGCAAGGCCGACGCCGACTGCAACTACACGGGCGGCTTCTGCCACCAGAATGCCTACTCGGGCCGCGGCTTCTGCTCGGCGCGCTGCACCTCGACCTGCGCCGACATCGCGTCGGACACGGCCACCACCTTCTGCGTGGCCGACCCGAGCGACACGACCAAGGGCATGTGCGTCAAGAAGTCGGTGACCTCTGACGGCGTCTGCCGCCGCTACGACCAGCTCGTCACCAAGGCCTCGGTCGCGCGCTTCGGCCAGTCCGCGAAGAAGGCCGACGTGTGCCTGCCCGGCACCGAAGGCTGGATGGGCGACCGCTGCCTGGCCGACAACGAGTGCACCGGCGGCGTGTGTATGCCCGTCGACGACGGCGCTGGCGGGCTGTGCACGCAGGCGTGCGACAAGACCTGCCCCGACAAGGCGAACTTCGCAGGCACCTTCTGCGTGAAGGCGACGAGCGAGAGCGAGCTCACCAACGGCATGTGCCTGTCGACCTGCACGACCAACGACGACTGCGCCATCGGCACGACCTGCGACCCGGAGCCGCGCAACAAGCAGCCCTCGGTCGTGAAGAACGTGTGCCTGCCGTACTGATCGCGGGCTGACGCGCGCGCTCTCGCGTCGCCTCTCGGACTTGGTTATGGTCGCGACCGCTTGGCCGCGAATGCCCGCGCCAAGCCACCGAGAGAGCCGCGATGCGCACCCGCCCGATCCTCTTCGTCCTCGTCCTGACGGCCTGCGGCAGCGACTCCGGCGCGGGTGGCCCCGGCGGCGAGATCTGCGGCAACGGCGTCGATGACGACGGCGACGGCTTCTTCGACTGCGCCGATCAGGACTGCTGGTCGGACGCGGCGTGTGCCGACATCACGAGCGACGCCACCACGAGCGACGCCACCGCCGACACGAGCGACGACACGAGCGGCGGCCCGTCGACGTCGTTTCCTGACACGACCGGCGCCGACACGACCGGCCTGCCCGACGTGTCGGGGACCTGCGATCCGTGCAGCGATCTCGGCCAGATCAAGGGCCGCGTGTGCGCGCCGAGCGCGCAGGTCTTCGTGAACGACGCCGACGTGGTCGTGAGCGGCACGGGGTGCGACGGCGAGCCGTTCGCGATCAGCACCACGTCGGGCCACGACGGCAGCTACTGGCTGCTCGACGTCCCGTGCGGCACGCACGAGCTGTCGATCACCAAGGGCAGCTTCTCGGCCTACTACTCGATCCCGGTCGGCGGCGGCGAGATCACCGACGTGACCGGCGCCGCCAACAAGCTCTGCCTGCAAGCGAGCCGCACGCGCATCGCATCGCTGCAGGGCACGTGGGACGACCTCGCGGGGCTCATGCGACAGCTCGGCTTCGAGGTCGACGTCTACATCGAAGAGAGCCACGTCGACCCGCATGCCGCCGGCACCATCGTCGAGCTCTTGTCGGACCAGGCGCTGCTCGACTCCTACGACATCCTTCTCGCGAACTGCGGTGCCGAGAACGGCTGGATGCCACAAGATCACCCAGAGCTCATGGCGGCTGTGAAGGAGTTCGTGTTGAGAGGTGGTTCGCTCTACATGTCCGACTACGCATGGGTATACGGAGAGTGGGCATTTCCCACGGCGGTCGAGTGGGCCAACGACGACGACCCCGCGGGCATGGGTCACACCGATACCAGCCCCCAGCTCATCGACTCCGGCACCCACTCGCGCGCCACCATCGCGGACGGCACACTGGCCCAGCTGCTGGGCAAGACGACCATGGACATCGTCTTCGACCAGGGCCCGCAGATTGCACCCGAGTCGGTCGGGCCCGGCACATTCGCGCACATTGTGGGCGACATATCAGTGCCATTCAAAGTCGACGTAAAAGACGCCCCGCTGGCGCTCTCGTACCGCCCCGCAGCCACCGCCGGCCGCGTCATCTACACCAACTTCCACAACGATGCGCAGGCCACGTCCGACATCCTCACCATCCTGAACTACCTGGTGTTCACGCTGTGAGCCGCCGCCGCCGACACATTGGAAGTGTACGGCGTTCACGCGCGCCGCACTGTGCGATGGGTTGTGCGGCGGGCTTGTGCCATATGCCCCCTGCCACAAACTGCAATCCGCCTCGCAACTTAAATACACGCTACTGATCATTTAGCGGATCTGCGGCTAACTTAGTCCTCGTCGAACGGCTCGCGGTCGCCGACCGACCTCACCGTCTGAAAGCGGTGCAGCAGATCCCCGAAGCCCTCGCGTGAGGCCCGGGGAGCAAACATAGAAAGGAGCTCCTCCCCTGCGTCGCCACGGCGGCCGGGATCAGCGGGAGTTGTCATCAGGGAAGGCGGCGGTGCTCTTGCGGGGCACTCGCCGCGGCGGCGCCGGCTCGTTCGGCGCCCGCGGACAGGTTCGCTCACGCGTGCCCGCCTGTCCGATTTTGTCAATCAGGCGTCGAATGGTCGGGTGTTTGCGGCACCCGACCCGCTGAGGGCGGCACCCCGCCCTCGGCGCTCGCGCCGTTGTTTCCATCGGTCCTCTTGCGGGGGCCGGAGCTGCCATCAGGGGATGCGGTTATGTACAAGCTCGCCTTGCTCGCGATCGTCACGATCGCGGCCTGTGACACCGGTGCGACCACCAACGACGAGTGCCTCGGCCTCGAGTGCCGCGGCGGCAGCATCGTGGTCCCGCCAGCGCGCGCGACGCGCAACGATCGTACCGAGGCGAGCGTGGTCGCCACACGCGACAGCTGCGAGCCGGGTCTGGTGAAGGGCCTGGTGTGCGCGCCCGGCAAGCAGGTGTTCGTGTCGGACGCCTCGATCGTCATCGAGGGCACCGGCTGCGCGGGTCGTAAGTTCCGCGTCGAGACGAGCTCGGGCGCCGACGGCGAGTACGTGCTGCGCGATGTGCCGCCCGGCGAGCACACCGTCACGATCACCAAGGGCAGCTTCGTGCGCTCGACGGTCGTGAAGGTCACCAGCGGCCAGGTCGCCGACATCAGCGGCGCCGACGCCAAGATGTGCTTCACGCCGCACCAGGCGCGCATCGCGGTGCTCGAAGGCGAGTGGGACGACCTGGCGAGCTTCGTCGGGGACCTCGGCTTCGACTACGATCTCTTCACGGTCACGCCCGACGACGCCAGCGACGGCACCATCGCCGACCTGCTCGCCGACCCGACGCGCCTCTTCAGCTACGACATCGTGTTCGTCGGCTGTGGCTACAGCGTCGGGCAGATCGCCATCGAGCACCCCGAGCAGCTGGTGCACATCCACGACTACGTGCTGCAGGGCGGCTCGCTGTACCTCAGCGACTACGCCTGGACGCTCGGCGAGTCGGCCTTCCCGGCCGCCATCGACTTCGTGCAGGGCGACGACCCGAAGCTCATGGGCGACTGCAACAAGAGCCCGCAGCAGATCCCCAGCGACGAGAGCGTCAGCGCCACCATCACCGACCCGAAGCTGGCGAGCTGGCTCGGCAAGGGCACGCTGCAGGTCGCGTTCGACGACGGCCCGCAGATCGCCGCCGAGGCCGCTGGCGCGGGCACCGTCGTGCACGTCGCCGCCGACCTGAGGTTGATGAACGGCAAGACCGTGAAGCAGGCCCCGCTGGCGATGTCGTACCAGCCCGCTCCGGGCGCCGGCCGCGTGGTCTACACGAACTTCCACAACGACGCCCAGTCCACCGACGACATCCTGAAGATCATGCGCTTCCTGGTCTTCACGCTGTAGTCGGGAGTGACAAATTCAGCGGCTTCGAGTGGCTGAATGCCAGTTGCGAGAGTTGCCGCCAAGTCCCGCCCGCTGGCGCGGTCGGGGGCCGGTGGAGATCCGCGGCATTTCTACTACCAGATGCGCGCGGGCGCGCGCTGCAGGCCGCGCTCTTCCTCCGCTCTCGACTCGCCTTCGGCTTCGTCTTCGCTCCGTCCAGAGCGCGGCTGCGCGCCCGCGCGCTGCTCGAATGTCCCAGGCTCGCGCATCGCTGTCTTGCAGGCTCGCGCTTCGCGCATCGCCTGATCCGGCTCTATTTCATGCGGGCGGGGAAGACCGAGAAGTCGGGGACGGCGTAGCCGCCGACGGCGGTGCGGGTCGGTGGGATGGGGGTCCAGTCGGCGCTGTAGTCGGGCTCGCGGGCGTCGCCCCCGAACGTCAGGCCCACGAATGAGCGTGGGGCGCGCTCGAGCTCGGGCATGACCAGCTCGGGGCTGCCGTCGCCGTGCACGTCGATCATGCCCTCGGGGCGGTACGGGAGCTCGTAGCTCCAGACTGGCAGCACGCGCTTGAGGTCGACCGAGAAGCCGGCGTAGAGGCCGCCGTCGCCGACCAGCACGAAGCGCTCGCCGGCACGCGACTCGAACGCCCGCACCTCGGCGCGGCGGCCGAGATCACGGCACTGGCTCCAGCCGACCGTGTGGTCGCCGGCCTCACGGGCGCGCCAGGCGGGTAGCGCGCACAGCGCGTCGATGGCCTGGTCGTGCAGGCGGCGGCTGACGCTGCCCTCCTGGAACAGCTCGGGCGACGACGCCTCGACCCCGACCGCGACGACCCCCGCGCCACACTCGGCGCTCGCGCCGGCCAGCGGGCGCACCTCGGCGACCAGCGTGCGCAGGCCACGCGCGAAGATCTCGGCGTCGCTGTAGGCCGGGTCCCACGGGCCGAGCGGCTGGTGCACGAGCCGCGCCTCGAGCGTCAGGCCGGTCACGCGCGCGATGCAGACCTCATGCTCGGTGTCGAAGATGCGCACCGTCTGATCGAGCATCGCGCGCGCCTCGTCGGGCAGCCGCGTGAGCGCGACCGGTAGCCGCGCGACGAAGGTGTTGCCGGCGATCGGCCCGTGCTTGTCGCTGCTCGGCGCGCGGGTGGCCCAGGCCACCTCGACGTCGGGGCCCTCCATGACGACCGGCCGACCGGCCGCGACGAGCCAGCGACCCGACGCGACGTGGTGATCGACCGCGACCGAGATAGGCGCGTCGACGACCGCCGGCTCGGTGATGATTTTGTCACTCGGCGCGGCCAGCACCGCGCCGTTCGGGCCATACACGACACGAATCCCGGCGCTGGTGCCGTGGCCGCCGAGCACGACGACCTGCGCCAGTCGATCGAGCTCCGCGTCCCCTGGTGAATATGTCACTTCACCGGCGACCATCATGCCGCTCTCGGGATCGGCGCCGAGCGCGCTGGTCTGCATGCTCCACTCGACACCGTCGACGCCGTCGGCTGCGTCGGCGGCGTCGGGGTCGGACTCGAAGGCGACATCACAGGCGGCGGTGGTGAGCGCGAGCAGCGACATCAGGTAAGGCGAGAGCTTCATCGACGGACCTCCAAGGTGTGGCCCGCGCCCTCATCGCAAGCGCCGTGCCGAAGCCTGGGACCGCGTCAGAGCCCGTCATGCGGCACCTCCGTCGCGCGGTCGCGTCCGCCGACACACACGCCGCGTGTCCCCGCTCACACGCCTCGGGCTCAGTCGAAGGTCTGGTCGACCGCGGGCAGGCGCGGCTCGCGCCACCAGCCCAGCAACGTCAGCCCCGCCGTCACCACGAACGCCAGCGCGGCGAGGCCGACGAGCTGCTGCAGCGTCGTGAACACCGGATCGTACTCGGCGTAGCGCCGCGCCATGCCCTGCATGCCGAGCAGCGCCTCGAAGGCGCACATCGCCAGCCAGCACAGCGCCGTCAGCGTGACGCGTACGAGCGACGCGCGTGTGCCGCGCCGCGGCGCGAGCAGCGCCAGGCCCGGGAGCACGACGGCGGCGCCGTGCAGCAGGTGGATGAGCGCCACCATGACGGTGCTGTCGGCGACGTGCAGGTCACCGGGGACACGCGGCGCGACCACACCGTAGGTCACGACGCACACGAGCAGGGTCACGCCGAGCACCCGGCGCGCACCACCGTGCACGAGCACCAGCTCGACCGCCCAGCCGAGCGCCGCGATGCCGACCGCGATCGGCGCGCCGAGCTCCTCGACCTGGGTCCACACGACGCTGGCGCCGAAGTAGGCATCGAGCGCCTGGCCGGGCAGGAGCGCGACGACCAGTGCGACCGCCGCCGGCCCGATCAGCACGAGCGTCACCAGCGCGCCCGCGAACACGCCCCACGCCAGCGGCGAGCGTCGCCAGGCCGGGACCACCGCGAGCCCACGCACGAGCTGCGCGCCCATGAGCAGCACCGCGAGCACCGTGAAGAGCAGCGCGAGCGTTAGCGGCAGCGCCGCGCTCGGGCCCGACAACATGCTCGAGGTCAGCACCCCGATCGGCAACGCGACGACCGCGAGCGCATGCACGGCCACCGTAGTGTTCGACAGCCACGCGATGCGCGGCGCCACCCCGCGCCAGCGCGGCAGCGCCACCGCGCCGCCGAGCAGGATGAGCACTGGCAGCGTGGTGAGCAGCGCGCACAGCAGGCCGTGGAGCGAGAGCGTCGTGGCGGCCGAGTGACGCGTGAACAGCAGTCCGTCCGGGCTCGTGAGGTTCAGCTGCAGCAACAGCCCGCTCAGCAACGTGAGCGTCCCGGTGGCGAGCACGAGCCCGATGTGCCAAAGCGCTGTCATCCGCGCCACGTCTTCGGAAGATTTTGTCACTTTGCGGCTCCACCGGCGAATCCACGCTTTAACGGACCCTTTACCACGAGACGCGGCGGCCACGCGTAGCTTGACCTGGCAACGACGCCAAGGAGCACCGCATGAACTTCCTCATCACCCTCGTCCTCATCACCGCGCCCTTCGGCGCCGACCCGCATCGACCGGACGTGAACACCGTCGCGACGCTCGCGGGCAAGTCCCTGAAGGGCGACGCTGACGCGCTCGCGCGGCTGCGCGCGCTCGGCCCCGAGGGCCTCGACGTGCTCATGCAGGTGCGCGCCGAGCTGTCGTCGGTGCCGCCGTCACCGAGCCTCGATGCGCGGGCTGTCGCGTGGGACACGCTCATCGATCATGTGGCGCGGCAGCAGCACGCGTCGCTCAGCGGCCTCTACTGGTACACCGACCTCGACGCCGCGAAGGCGCGCGCCGCGAGAGACCACAAGGCGATCGTCTCGCTGCGCCTGCTCGGCTCGCTCGACGAGGCGCTGTCGTGCGCCAACAGCCGCTTCTTCCGCGCGCTGCTCTACCCCGACCCGCAGGTCGCCAAGTACCTCCACGACAACGTCGTCCTGCACTGGGAGTCGGTCCACAAGGCGCCCAAGATCACCATCGACCTCGGCGACGGCCGCGTCATCACGCGCACCATCACCGGCAACTCGCTCCACTACATGCTCGACGCCAAGGGCCGCGTCGTCGACGCGCTGCCCGGCGTGTATGGCCCGGCCGCGTTCCTCGCGTGGCTGCAGGAGACGGCGCCGTTCGCGAGTCGCGCTGGCACGCTCGACGACGCGCCGTTCGTCGCCGCGCGCAAGGACCAGCACGTCGGCTGGAAGACGTCGCGGCTCCATCGCTGGCAGGCCGCGCTCGCGACCCTGGGCGTGCAGGTCCCGCTCGACGAGGCGAAGCTCCGCGCCGCGACCACCGACGACGTCATCCAGCGCCTCGCCGAGCAGCGCCCCGGCGCGCTGCGCGTCGACCCGAAGGTCGCCGAGATGCTCGACAGCGCCTATCCGACCGCGGCGCGCGCGGCCCCGCTCGCCATCAGCAAGATGGCCGTCGAGCGCCCGATGTTGCCGTGGCTCAGGAACCTGCGCGGCAGCGTCGCGAGCGACGAGGTGCAGAACGACTTCATGCTGCACGGGCAGATCGCCGAGCTCATCCGCGCGAGCGACCTGGTGGCGCCCGAGCCGCTCACGCAGGGCATCTACGCCAACGTGTTCATGACCCCGCTGTACGACCCGTTCCTCGGCCTCGCGCCCGCCGACGTCTTCACCGCCATCGCACCGAGCGTCGAGATCAAGGACGTCGCCGGCGCGAACCCGCTCGGCCTCGTCGAGTAGCTTGCGAAAGCACCACGTGCGACGTACGAGGCCCCATGCGCAAGCTGGGGCCGCTCGTCGTTTCGCTGCTGCTCGTCGCCTGTGGTGACGACGCCAATATGACAAATGCGGATGTCGCCGCCACGACGACGACCGCGGATGTCAGCTCCGACACGAGCGCGGGCGCGCAGCAGATCGCGGCTGGCGAGGCGCTCATGTGGCGCGCGTTCAGCGGCGAGGTCGCGGTGCGCCAGCAGGCCATCGACGCGCTCGAGGCCGGCGTCGCGCTCGAGCCCGATCACCCGCGCGGCAACCTGCTGCTCGGCATGACGCTGCTCTCCGCGGTGGCCGAGGACAACAACCTGGGCGCGGCCTTCCGAGCCATCAACGTGCTCGAGCACGCCATCGCGGTGAGCCCCGACGACCTGCGCATCCCCGGCTGGCTCGGCACCGTGAAGGTGCCGATCGCGCGCTTCACCGGCACCGGCGACGCGCTGCAGGACGCCTGCGACGACATGATCGCCGCGGCCGATGCCTACCCCGAGTTCAATAATGTCAATCTCGCCATCGCGTTCGCCAAGCTGCCGCTCGACAGCGGCTATCCGCGGATGGCGATCGATCGGCTCGAGGCCATCCAAGGCTGCGGCGACCTGAGCGTCTGCCAGAACACCACGCTCGCGCCACACAACGTCCAGGGCGCGCTGATGCTGTATGGCGACGTGCACGCACGGGTCGGCGAGCGCGACGAGGCCCTCGCTTACTACGACCAGGCGCTGGCGAGCGACGGCGCCGCGAATTGAGGTCGGCGCCGCCGAAGGCTCGTTCCGTGCGAGCGGAGCAAGAGCCCGCCTTCAGGCGGGGTCGCCGCGCAGATCGCGCGGAACGAAAGGGCGCCGACCGAAAGAGCAGCAATTGGCAATATCGCAGCCAGGCGCAGGCAATCCGCGATTCATTGGCCGACAACATCGCGCTGTTCCTCGACGACGACCCGAGCAACGACCCGGCGTTCTTCGCCGAGGGCTGACCTCCTGCGTCGGTTGCCACGCGCCCTGACGGCTACTTGCGGTTGGCCTTGCCGATGAGCAGGTTCATCAGGCGCTCGAGCGTCTTGCCGTAGGGCGGCGCGAGCATGCCGGCGCTGTTGAGGCGCGCCTGGTGGAAGACGGCCTTCTTGTGGCTGAACGTCTGGAAGCCCTCGGGGCCGTGGTAGGCGCCCATGCCGGACGGGCCGACGCCGCCGAACGGCAGGTCCTCCTGGCCGACGTGCAAGAGCGTGTCGTTGACGCACGCGCCGCCCGAGGTCGTCTTCTGCAGGACGCGCTTGGTGCGGTCGTGGTCGCGGTCGAAGTGGTAGAGCGCGAGCGGCCGCGGGCGATCATTGATGTAGGCGATGGCCTCGTCGATGGTCTTGTAGGTCACGATCGGCAGGAGCGGCCCGAAGATCTCGTCCTGCATGATGCCACTGTCGTCGGGCGCGTCGATGACGAGCGTCGGCGCGAGCTTACGTGACGCGGGCGCGAGCGATTCGCCGGCCGGGTTGACCTCGATGACCTTGGCGCCCTTCGCGCGCGCCTCGGCGACGAGCTGGACGAGGCGGTCGTAGTGGCGCTCGGAGACGATCGAGGTGTAGTCGGAGTTGTCCGCGAGGCTCGGGTAGTAAGCCTTCACCTGCGCTTGGAAGGCCGCCACGAACGCATCGACCTGACCCTCCGGCACGAGCGCGTAGTCGGGCGCGATGCAGGTCTGGCCGGCGTTGAAGAGCTTGCCCTGGGCGATGCGCTCGACCGCCTTGTCCATCGGATAGCCCGGCGCGACGATGACCGGCGACTTGCCGCCGAGCTCGAGCGTGACCGGCACGAGGTTGTCGGACGCGGCGCGCATCACGTGGCGGCCGACCGACGTCGAGCCCGTGAAGAACAGGTGATCGAAGGGCAGCTTGGAGAACGCCACGCCGACGTCGGGGCCGCCGATGACGACGCCGACGAGGTCACGCGGGAAGACCTCGGCGATGAGCTCGGCCAGCACCTCGGAGGTGCGCGGCGTGAGCTCCGATGGCTTCAGCGCGACGCGATTGCCGGCCGCGATGGCGTAGATGAGCGGGACGATCGAGAGCTGGATGGGGTAGTTCCAGGGCGCGATGATGCCCACCACGCCGAGCGGCTGGTGGATGATCTTGTTGCTCGCGGGCAGGAAGATCCACGAGACGCCACGCCGCTCCGAGCGCATCCAGCTGCGCAGGTGGCGGCGCACGTACTTCACCCCCGAGATGGGGATGAAGACCTCGGCCATCGCCGTCTCGTACTTGCTGCGGTTGCCGAAGTCGGCGGACACCGCGGTCGCGAGCCGCTCCTCGTAGCGCTCGAGCGCGTCGCCGAGCTTGTCGAGGTAGTCCATGCGCTGCTCGTAGGTGAGCCCGCCCTGGTCGCGCCAGGCGCGCTTGAGCGCTTCGAAGATGGCGCGCGGGGCGTTGTCGTTGGGCAGCGCGCTGGTGCTCGCGGGGGGCGCGGAGGTGGGCGTCGAAGGGGCCTGCGTCATGGTGAATCTCCGAACAACACGTGAGTCAGCCGGCGCTTGGCCCGGTCGCGAGAGCGGCGGGGACCATACGGCCGCTCGGTCTGCGGGTCTAGGGTCAGGTTGGTCACGAAATTGGGTCGACCTGTCCAGGTCCGCGCCAGGCGGGAATTTGGCTACGCAGTGACACCTTGCTTTCGCACTTGGGCGGCCCTAGGTTAGCCCCACGTCCTCGACCTCGCGGGACACTACGCGCTACTTGTCATCCGCCGCTGGCGCATGACGACGGAGAAGAGAGCTTTCGAATGTGGGTCCTCCGCCTCATCCGCGCCACCACGCGCTTCGGCCTCATCCTCTGGAGCTACATGTTCCAGATGTTCCTGCGGAAGACCTTCCCGAAAGCGAAGTGGGTCGAGCGTCGCTGGACCAAGGTCCACGAGCGCAACGCGCGCCGCCTCTACCTCGGCTGCGTGAAGCTGCGCGGCGTGTACATCAAGCTCGGTCAGGTGCTCTCGATCATGGGCACGTTCTTGCCCGACGCTTACGCGAAGGAGCTCGAGAAGCTGCAGGACGCGGTGCCGCCGCAGCCCTACAAGGCCATCCGCAAGGCCGTCATCAAGGGCATCGGCAAGACGCCGGAGGCGGCCTTCGCCTCGTTCAACGAGGTGCCGGTCGCGGCCGCGTCGCTCGGCCAGGTGCACCAGGCGATGACGCACGAGGGCGTCAAGGTCGCCGTGAAGGTCCTCTATCCGAACATCGCGACGATCATCAAAGTCGACATGCGCGTGCTGCGCTGGGCGATGAAGACGTATCGCCGCTTCGTGCCGGTCGGCCAGGTGGAGCGCGTGCTCGACCAGCTGCAGGACATGCTCGAGCGCGAGACCGACTTCAAGAACGAGGCGGCCTGCATCGAACGCATGACCAAGAACTTCGCCTACGACCCCGACATCATCCTGCCGCAGGTGCTGAGCGAGCTGTCGTCGAAGACCATCCTCACGATGACCTTCATGGAGGGCGTGAAGATCACCAACCTGACGGCGCTGACCGAGCTCGGGATCGAGCCGCTGGCGGTCGCTACCAAGCTGGTGCAGGCGTTCTTCAAGTCGATCTTCTTCGATCGCTTCTTCCACGCCGACCCGCACCCCGGAAACTTCTTCGTCCAGCGCGGCGACAAGGGCCAGCCGCGCCTCGTGGTGCTCGATCTCGGCAGCGCGACCGAGGTCCGACCGAACCTCGCGGAGGGCCTGATGGGCATCCTCCAGGGCTTCTTCACCAAGAACGACACGCTGCTGCTCCAGGGCATCGAGACGATGGGCTTCGTGGGGCAGGGCGGCGACCGTGCGCTGCTGGAGCGCACCATCAAGCACTACTTCCAGATCCTGCTCAGCCTCGATATCCAGGATTTTGGCAATATCGACACCAAGGAAGCCGACAAGCTCCTGCAGAGCGACTACGAGCTGAAGAAGAACGAGGTGCGCGCGCTCATGGCCGCCATCGAGTACCCGCTCGGCTGGTTCTACGTGGAGCGCGCCGCGCTCATGATGTTCGGCCTGTCGACGCAGATCGCGCCCAAGCTCAACACCGTGCAGGTCGGCTTCCCGTACGTGCTGCAGTTCCTGGCGAAGAACCCGATGCCGAAGCCGAAGCCGCCGCCGCCCGCGCCTGCTCCGGTCGCCGCGCCGGGCCCCGAGCCCGAGGTCGCGGCGTTCGCTTCCGGGGCGTGACGGATCTCAGCGCTGCCCACAATCAGGCGGCGTATGCGCCCTTGGTTGTTGCTGATGGTGTTCATGGTCGGCTGCCTCGACGACGTCGAGGGCGCGCTGGTGGGGCGTCAGGACGTTGCCGACACGGCCGACGCCGACAGCTCGACCGACCCGCATGGCCTGACGGTCGTGCCCACCGCGCTCACGTTCGAGAACGCGCCGCTCGGTGAGTCGCGGCCGCAGGTCCTGGCGCTCGTGAACACCGCCGATCGCGCGCTGTCGGTGACCGGCCTCGGCTTCAGCGGGCACCACGGCTACCGCGTCACGCTCGCCGGCCTGACTTACGGTACCAGTGACGATGTGGCTGCGCGCGTCGTGCTGCTGACGCCGGTCACCGTCGCGCCGCACCAGCGGATCGAGCTCACCGTGACCTTCACGCCCGACGGCACGCCACGCGCCGAGGCGCTGCTGAAGCTGTTCAGCAACGATCCGCGCGCACCGAACGGGCTGGCCGTCCCGCTCACGTACGCGGGCTCTCGCCCCTGTGTGATGGTCACGCCCGCGAGCGTCGACTTCGGCGACGTGCACGTCGGTCTGGTGGTGACCATGGGCGTGCGCGTCACCGCCTGCAACGATGGGATTTTGTCAATCAGCGACTTCCACCTGACCGGCTCGCCGATGTTCACGGTCGGCCGCGTGTCGCCGCTGCCGCTCCAGCTCTACCCGGGCCAGAGCGGGACCCTGGAGGTGACCTTCGTGCCGGGCGCGTCCGCGTCGTTCCAGGCCGAGGTAGAGATCACCAGCAACGCCGAGCCGGCGACGCTCCCGCTCACGGGTCGCGGCCTGCGCGAGCAGTGCCCGCATGTGACCATCGTGTGCGATCCGGACGACGACGA
>Ga0164241_10002730_pt1 | contig 18642 bp, 16 predicted proteins | sample OricomyardsoilBY_FD_108780 | JGI IMG/M metagenome (GOLD analysis project Ga0164241, IMG submission 108780) | Backyard soil microbial communities from Emeryville, California, USA - Original compost - Back yard soil (BY) | ecosystem: Environmental > Terrestrial > Soil > Unclassified | place: USA...
CGGCGCCGCGTGTCAGCCCGCCGATCGCGGGACCGGATCCCGGCTCGCGGGCGAAGCCCGTCGGCCGAATTGCAGCGAGGCCGCTCGGGTCAGGTTCGTGTGGCAACAACCGTGACCAGGTCAGGGCGTTGAGCAGCGAGGGCGGAGCCCTCGTCTGCTCCAACGCAGCTTCGAAAGCAGACCGCGGTGCAACGCACCGCGGCCTATTGAACAGCAGCCTCTCTCCGCTCCGATCCTCCGCTCCGATCCTCCGCCCCCTCGCTTCCGACTCCGACAGCGCCATCTCAACCGACGACGCGCTCCCAGGTTGCGAGCTGCAACGCTTCGCCGAGAAGCGGAGGCTTGGTGCGAGCGCGCAACCGCTGCAGCAACGCGTCGGGGGCACGCGTCTGCCGCCACGACGCGCCGGCCAGCGCAGACGCCGCCACGGCTCGGCCCATGCGGTGCACCTCGTAGTCGACGGCTTGCACGGCGTCCTCGAGCACCGAGAACCTGTCCTTCGGTTTGCCATCCAATGTGACTTCCCACTTCTTTCCCCGGCTCGCGCGCGAGAGGACCAGCGCCTCGCTCGTCCGTCCCGCCTGGCGCTCGAAGTGGAGCCCCAGGCCGTGGCGCCCGAGCGAGAACCAGGCGTTCGCGGATATCGCGCGCACCTCGACGTCCGTGTGCAATGTGAGCGGATCGAAGCTCGCGGCGCGCTCCTGAATCTCGTGGAGCGTGACGGCCCCCGCCTCGAGCACGAAGCCTGGATGATCGAGCATGATCTGATGCCACGTTCGTCCCGCCACGCGTGCGTCGCCGCCCTGAAGATCGAGCTCGCGGGGCGCGCCAAAGAGCGAGGGCAAGGTGCACAAACTGAGCGACGACGCGTCCACGAAGTCGAGGATGAGGCAGTCCTTCTTGCCCGGGTGCAGGCGCGTGCCGCGACCCACGCACTGCGCGTAGAGACCCTCGGACCGCGTGGGCCGGGCCATCGCCACACAACTGACGCCCGGATCGTCGAAGCCTTCGGTGAGGACGGCGACGTTCGTGAGCACCTGCGTTCGCCCCTGACGGAAGTCCGCCAGAGCCCGCGCGCGCTCGTCAGACGGCATCGCGCCGTGGACGATCCCAGCCGGCACGCCGAGCAAGTGGAGCGCTACGCGGAGGTTTCTCGCGTGGCCCACGGACGCGCAGAAGGCGATCGTGCGCCGATCGCGCGCGAGCTCTTGGATGGAGCGGGCCACGAGCGCGTTGCGCTCCTCGATGTCGACGGCCTCGGCCAGCTCCTCCACCTGAAAGTCGAGGCCGCCGCCCGAGAGACGCGTCAGATCGGCAGCGGTGGAGACGCGATACCCACGAAGCGGCGCGAGATAGCCGTCGTCGATCATCTCCGGGAGCGTCCGCGAGAACACGATGCGCTCGAACACCGCGTCGAGACCCTTCCCGTCCCCGCGCGCCGTCGTCGCGGTAAACCCGAGCAGCGTTCCCGCCCACGCTGGGTCGAACGCGCCGAGCTGGCGCAGCACGCGCATGTTGTCGTCGGCCGCGGCGTGGTGGCACTCGTCGTAGACGATCAGGCCGATGTCTCGACCGGCGATCACGCGCGCGAGCCGCTCCTCGTGCAGCGAGCGGATCGAGCACACCACGACCTTCGCGTCCGGCGACGCGATCTCGCCGCCACGCTCGATGGCGACCACCGCGGCGCCGTCCATGGCCGCGGCGATCTTGTCGCGCGCCTGACCGAGCAGCTCTTCGCGATGTGCGAGCACCAGCACCTGGCGGCGGGCCAGCTTCGCGAGCTCGGCGAAGATCACCGTCTTGCCCGCGCCCGTGGGCAAGCTGACGAGCATGCGACGCACGCCCGCTCGCCGCGCGGAGAGGACGGCGTCGATCGCGTCACGCTGATACGGCCGAAGCGTCGGCTGCCTCGGAGCGCGGACCGAGGTGTCGCTCGACATGAGCGCCATCTTATCCCGCTCGCGATGCGCCGCTCGCCCGGGCAGTCGCGACGACGCTTCTACCTTCGCGAGCGGCTTGGAGCCTGCGCGGACGAAGTTCTCGAGACGACGCGGTCAGGCGTGATCGACGGCGTCCGAGAGCTCGGACCAAGCCTTGTCGAGTCGAGCCTTGGCCGAATCCCACGTCGTGGCCGTGGTGTTGTCGAGCGACTTGAAGTCGGTCACGAACGCGTCGCGCTGCGCATGCAACGTCACGAGCTTCGCATCGAGATCTGCCTTCGCTTTGCCCGTCGCGGTCTTCGCCTTCGCGTCGAGGTCGGCGATCTTCTTGTCGAGCGCGTCCAGATTGCCCTGCACCGAATGGCGATAGTCTTCTCGGGCCTTCGCGAAATCGGCTTGAGCGTCCGCGATCTTCTTGTCGGCGTCGGCCTGCGCGCTGCTCGCTTTCTTGTCGGCTTCGGCGCGAGCATCCGCGATCTTCTTGTCCGCTTCTGCCTGGGCGCTGTTCGCCTTCTCTTGAGCGGTGACGCCGGGATCGTCGCACGCGACGAAGCACAGCGAGGCGACTGCAACGAGCGCGGCGAGGGGGGTAATCGTTCGGTTCATACGTGCGTCCTTGGTTCGAGCGTCTTTCGACGGGTTCCGATTCGCACGCCAAAGCAGAAAGCGAGCCACCACGATTCAGCCCGGTTTTCGGGACATTCGACCCGTGAGTGGCTCGCTTGCGCTGCGGAATGTCTCGATCGTGGCAACTCGGCGCGTCTGGCGAGGCCTCGATCGGCGAGGGCGTATCCACCGAGCGTGCCGAGGACACCAACGACGGCAACGCTTGCCCATGATGCGACCACCAGAGCCTGCGACTGGCCGTTCGCCTCATCAGGCTGGCCGAGCCGATCGACTCGGGTGCAGACGAATATGGCAATTTGGACAATCACACTGATGGTTCCCCGGCGACGATGCCGATGCCCAGGACGGCTCTCAAAGGCTGCCGGACGACGATCCCTCTCCCCCTCCAATTCGCTACCATCGACGCCATGAAGTTCTTCTGGGTGACCACCGCGCTCGTTGGGATCGTGGGGTGTGGCGCCTCGTCCGATACGGGAGCAGGCGGCGCCGGCGGCGATGGGTCGGGGGTTTCGAATGGTGGCTCGACGACGAGCACCACGACGGCGGACACCTCGAGCTCGTCGAGCTCGGGCGGGGGCGGGAGCGCGCCTTGCGGAGCCAGCGGCGAAGCCTGCTGCGCCGCGTTCTCATGTGACGCAGGCCTCGTCTGCGACGGTTCCAGCTGCGGCGCGGCTGTGGGCGCATTCGATTGCACCGGGCAATCGGGCGCCGTGTTCGTGAGTGAGGTCGCGCCGCCCGCCACGATGGAGCCCTGGCAGACCGCGTTCGCGAGCGTCACCTATGCGAACTGCGGCGCTTCCACCTGGACGGCGTCCGCCGCGTCGTCGCCCACAGGCGTCAAGCTCGGCCCGAGCACGCCGCACGACTCGGAGATCTGGGGGCCGAGCCGCGTGGCGTTGCCCGCGGACGTGCCCGTGGGCAGCCAGGTCACCGTGGCCGTCGCCGTGCACGCGCTGCCGCTCACTGGGCCTCACCCGTATGGGTTCGAGCTCGTCGACGAGGGCGTCGCGTGGCTCGGCAATCCGAGCCCCACGCACGTCGTCGACGTCGAGGCCGTCACAGCTGCGCCAGTCGCGCTCTGCGCCGGACAGATGGCCGACCCGGCGGGCGGGTCGAGCGCGAGTGCCGCGCTTCAGGCGTGCATCGACGCGACCGCGAGCGGCGGTACGCTCGCGCTGCCCGCAGGCATCTTCCGCATGACGGGCGTCGTGCACATCGACAAGCCCATGACGTTGACCACCGGCGGCACGACGTCGGAGATGCCGAGCTGCCTCGACCACGCGGGGCCCGAGTGCGTCGTGCTTCGCGCCGACGAGAACCTCTCGCCTTCGGGGGCCCGCGGCTTCGTCAGGCTAGGCTCGCTCGCCACGCAGACGAGCGCAGTCACCCTCGCCCACGTGCTCGTCGACGGAAACCGCGGCGCGCGCCTCGGGGGCGCCGCGGCGGCGCAATGCGCGGCGGGCAACAACGGCGAGGGCATCAACATCGGAGCCAACTGCGCGAGCTGCACCGTGGTCGGCTCGGGGTCGGCTCGCGCGCTCTGCGGCACAGGCCTCGAATGGGACGGAGACGGCATCACGGTCGATCATTCGGACTTCCTCGGCAATGGCGACCACGCGACTCAGAACATGTGGTCCGACGGACTCACCATTCACAAGAGTGACAATGCCAAAGTGATCGGGTCGCGCTTCGTCGACAACAGCGACGTCGGCTTCATCTCTGGAGGCGGAAAGAATTCTCACTACGACGGCAACACCGCTCGACAGATCGCGCAGACGGCCTTCGCCGCGCTCATGCTCGATAATTTCAACAACGGAGCACTGGGGGATTTCACCGGCACGACACTGGCAAACAACGTGGTGGTGTGTCCGGCTGGCTGTCACTTCGGCATCGAGCTCGGCCCGCACCCTTGGTACGCGTCGCCCAACATCATCGGGGGCAGCGTCACCGGCAACACCGTCGTCGGGGCGAACATCGAGATCAACGCGCAGGGCGCGGGTACGGTCGCGAGCCCCACGATCATCTCGGGCAACACGTTGGGCGGAGTGCCCGCCACCTCGACGTTTCAATGCGGCGCGGTCAACGGGTGCTCTGCGCTCAACGTGAGCCCGGAGTCGCACGTCGATCTCCAGGGCGGGAACGCGACCGGATCGATCTCGGTGCCCTGCCCCTGACGTCGCTGTCTCGAACGAGCCACCGGCGGCGCTGGCGCCGCGCGGTGTCGCGTCGCTACGTCGGCCGCCCGGCGAGGACGATCTCTGCGGCCTTCTTCATCACGCCCTCGGGGGGCGCTTCGCCTACCCAGATCCTGTAGCTCGCCTCTGCTTGGCGCACGAGCATGCCGAGGCCCGAGATCGCGGTGAGGCCCTCGCCCTGCGCCTTCGCCAGGAAGGGCGTGACGGCGGGTCGATAGACCACGTCGAGCGCGACTGCGGTCTTCGGCATCTTCGCAAACGGAACGACGCTGGCCACTTCTTCACCGGGATCGCCGCCGAGCATGCCTGCGCTGGTCGCTTGGATGACGATGTCCGCGCGCTCTGCGAGCTCGGTCCATTGCAGGCGCATCGCCATCGAGAGCTTGCTCGACGGCGTGTCTCGCTCTTCAGAGGGCCAGACCGCCGTCAACGCGCCGAGCGCACGCACGCGCTCTGCGCTCTCGGCCTCGAACGCGGCCTCTGTGTCGCGCCAAGAGCGCGTCGTGACGCCGACGATCGCGAAGTTGAGCTTCTTGCACGCGACGATCGCCGCGGTCGCGGCGCCGCCGGCGCCGAGAATCGCCGCGCGCGATCGTCCCTTCGTCGCGAGCGCGATTTCGGCTTCGAGCGCAGCGGCGTCGGTGTTCATCGCGACGACGCGTCCCTTCGCGTCCTTCGTCAGGACGTTCGCGGCGCGCGCGGCCTCTGCGCTCGCATCGACGACGTCGCAAAGCTCCATCGCGACGCGCTTGTACGGCACCGTGATGTTCGCGCCGTCGTAGAGCCCGTCCTTGATGAGCTGTATGGCCCGACCGAGGGAGCGGACGTCGGTGACGTCGAGCGGCGAATAGGTGTGCTGCAGGCTCGCTGCACGAAATGCCGCGGTCAGCATCACCGGAGAGACCGAGTGACGGACGGGATGGCCTAGGAGAACGAAGCTCTTCCGGGACAAGGTGGCGGAGCTTACCTCGAAACGCGCGGGCGAGCGGGAGTGACGGACGCCTCGGCTTCGATGACCCCGATCGCGTCCAGAAATTGCTCGTCCGTCGTCGCGTCGGCGATGCGCTCGAGCACGATCCGGAGCTTCGGCGCGGCCACGGTGCGGGCGACGATGCGGACCCGATCGCGTTGGCCATCCTCGTGGGTCGCGAGGGCGAGCGCCGCGCCGATCCGCGCTTCCGCGTCTAGGGAAGCGTCACCGAGGACGCGCTCGATCTCCGCGGCCGGGAGCGGCGCCGTGCGCATGTCCGCGTTCGCTCCGGCGGCGAGCCCGCGGAGACGCGTGAGCCACGTCGTCGCGTCGTCCTCGCCCCGTGACAGCGCCTCGGCGACGGTCGCCGTCGGCCTCTCCTCGAACGCCTCGCGCGCCTCTTCGATCCTCGCGCGCAAGAGCGCAGCCTGCGGTGCCTCGAGCGACCACCCGACCGGGATCCGCACCGGAGGCCCCGAGTCGAGGGCCAGCTCGACGCCGCTCGTTCGCGTCACGCCGCGAGCCTCGAGCAGGCGGACGGCCTGCACCCTCTCGAACGGCACGAAACGGCTCCACAGAAGCCACCGGAGAAAGATCCCGTCCGTCCCGATGGTCACCGAACGCCTCTTGAGAGACGCAGCGACCAACGCCGAGAGCACGAAGAACGACGCGATCACGGCGTACGGACCCGCGACGCCTCGGGGAAGAAACTGCAGCGCTCCGGCGACGATAGCCGTGAAGAGCAGAGGCACGCTCGCGATCAGCGCGATCTGCGCGGCCAGGGGTAGCGCGAAGATGGGTCCGACCGCCGTCGTCTCAGCCGTGGTTTGGGACGCCGCCAAGCCGAGCGCGGAGAGCAGCGCGCGCCCCGTCTCGAGATCGGGCACCTCGATCTCGACGGGAAACAGCCCACGCTTCTTCTCGAGCCGAACTCGGTGACTGCCGCGCTCTCCGGGGACCACGAAGCCTCGCACGAGCTCGCCCGCCCGCGCGAGGCTCGAGCCCGCGTGGGTCAGCTCTCCCTCGCCGTCCACCGAGGTCTGTCCCGCGACGAACGTCGGCCGTGGGTTTCGCTTGAGCGTCACCCAGAGAGAGCCGACACCCACCAGCAGCGCGTACGGGATCGCCCCGAGGAGCGCATGGAGCCCCGTGACCCAAAAGGCGGTGACGAGCGCCGGCAGCAGCACGAACGCGCTCGCGCCGAGCGCCATACGCGCGGCGTTGCGTCGGACGAGTCGCGCCCGCTCCGTCATGAAGCGCGTCACGACGCTGAGCGTAACCTGGCCGTCGGTCAGTACGCGGCGGCTTTTCCGCCTCCTCCTCGAGTGGTGTCTGCGACGGCGCGAATGTCGCCTGTCTTCGGATCGACCTCGATGCAGTTTGCGTGTCCGATGCGGTCGCGCTTCTTCACGACGTGCCCCTTCTTCTCGAGCGCCGCCACGATGTCGTCCGGCATCGCGTTCTCGGTCCAGATCTGGTCGGGAAGCCACTGGTGATGGGCGCGAAACGCAGGAATCGCGACGTCCAGAGGCTCGCCGTAGTCGACGAGCGCCCGGACGATTTGCGCGACCGTCGTCGAGATCGTCGGGCCCCCAGGCGAGCCGACTACGGCGCGCACCTTGTGATCCTTCAGCAAAATCGTCGGCGTCATGCTCGAGAGCATGCGCTTGCCGGGCTCGATCTTGTTCGGCTCGCCCTGCACCAGGCCGAAGACGTTGGGGCTCCCCGGCTTGACGGAGAAGTCATCCATCTCGTTGTTCAAGAGCACGCCCGTCCCCGGGACCATGAACTTCGAGCCGTAGCCTGTGTTCAACGTGTACGTGTTCGACACGGCGTTGCCCTGCCCGTCCAGTACCGAGAAGTGGGTCGTCTGCATCGACTCTTCTTTGCCGACGGTGCCGGCTCGGATCTGGCTCGAGGGCGTCGCCTTGTTCGGATCGATGTCCGACATGCGCTTGGCGATGTACGTCTCGTCCGTGAGGTCCTTCGGGATCTTGACGAAGTCGGGGTCGCCGAGGAGCAAGTTGCGATCCGCGTAGGTACGTCGCATCGCCTCGGCGAAGAGGTGGATCTCTTCTGCGCTGCGCCAGGGTTGGTCCGACAGGTGAAGGACGTCCGCGGCGATGAGCAGCTGCTTCAGGACGATGCCACCGGCCGACGGAGGCGGCATGGTCACGACGTCGTAGCCGCGATAGGTGAAGCGGATCGGCTCGCGCCACTTCGCTTCGTAGGCTCTCAGATCGGCCGTCTTCCAGATGCCGCCGGCCTTCTTCACCCCCGCGGCCATCTTGTCGGCGAAGGGGCCCGTGTAGAACGCACGCGGATCCTTCGCGATGGCCTCGAGCGTCGCGGCGAGATCGGGCTGCACGAGCTTCTCGCCAGCGGCATACGGCGAGCCGTCCTTCTTCGAGTAGTTCTTCGCAGCCGTCTCGAAGCCGAGCTCCTTCATCTTCGCCACGCCGCCGGCGATGTCCTTCGCCTCGACGTCGTCGAGCACGACGCCGTCCTTCGCGAGCGCAATGGCCGGCGCGAGGACGTCGGCCCACGGCAGCTTTCCAAAGCGCTTGTGCGCCGCAGCGAGGCCCGCGACGGTGCCCGGGACACCGGCGGCTTTGGCCCCGTTCAGGCTGTCCTTCGTCGGATTCTTGGAGCCGTCGAGGTACATGTCTCGCGTCGCCCCGCTCGGCGCCGCCTCGCGATAGTCGAGGGCGAAGGTCTTGTCGTCTGCGGTGCGGATCACCATGAATCCGCCGCCCCCGAGGTTGCCCGCCGCCGGGTGCGTGACGGCGAGGGCGAAGCCGATCGCGACGGCCGCGTCGATCGCGTTGCCGCCCCTTTGCAAGATCGCCAGGCCCACGTCCGACGCGTGGGCCTCTTGCGTCGCGACAGCGCCCTGCTTTCCGACGGCGACGCGGGGCGGCGTCGACGGCAACGTGCTCACCGGCGCGGCGCTCGCACTCGCGCTCGCCGACGGCATGTCGTCGAACGGGCTCGGCTGCGCCTGAGGAGGGCCTACCGGATCGCCAGGAGGCGGCAGCGGCTGACCACCGCCGCAGGCAAACGCAAAGACCAGGAGCGACGCAGGTGCGGCGCGGAGAAACGCTCGGAGAAACATGGCGCGGAGCTTACCGCACAAAGTCGCGCGGACGACGCCGAGACCCGCCCCTTCGCGCGCGAGATCCGCGCCCCGGCGAGCTCAGGCCGCTTGGTCGTCGAGATCGCGCAACAGCTCTTCGCCCGTGAGCTCCGGCGCGGCCTTCTCGCCCCAGTACTTCATCAGACCGACGCGCTCGTATGCCGGAATGATGCGCGGTGAGAGCAGCCCGATCTCTCGCAGGTTCGGGACCAAGCGGCGAAACATCGTGTGTCGAAACCGCTCGAGCCCGGGAGAGCGATTCGTGAACTCGCGCCAGTTCTCTCGCGAGAGCCGCCCGGCGAAGCGCTCCTCCCAGACCTCGTAGGCCGTGAAGCGATTGCGCATCAAGAGAGCGACCTCGAACGCCCAGTCCTCTCGCTCCTGACGCTCGCGCTCGCTGAGGACCGTCTTCACGTGCTCTCGCAGCGCGACCACGCCGTAGTGGACATGACGAGCCTCGTCTTGAATCACGCGCGACAAGAGCTCGCGGAGCAGCGGCTCTTTCGTGGACTTGTACATCATGCCGAACGCGCCCAGGGCGAGGCCCTCGACCATGATCTGCATGCCGAGAAACTTCATGTCCCAGCGCGAATCGGTCATGAGCCCGTCGATGATGACGAAGAGGTTGTCGTTCACCGGATACAGGCGCTCTAGCTTCTCGACGCAGTATCGATTGAAGACCTCGACGTGTCGGCCCTCGTCCATGACCTGCGTCGCGCCGTAGAGCTTGCCGTCGAAGAACTGCACGGCCTCTGTCACCTGAGCGGCCGCGTAGAGCGCGCCCTGCTCGCCGTGCAAGAACTGGCTGAGCATCCAGCTGGTCATCTCGTAGTCCAGCTGACGCCGCTCTTTCGCGTCGAGCTTGATGCCCTTCTCTGCGAGGAAGTCGTGATCGGCGAAGTCCGTAGGGACGAGCGGGACCTCTGGGTTCAGCGGGTCGACGTCGATGTGCCAGGGAAGGTCCTTGTCGCCATCCCACTGGCCTGCTTTCGCGCGGCGGTAAAGATCCGCCATCTCGGGCTGGTCCTTCGGATAGGTCCAGTCGAAGTGTGCCGAGTGGTGCGCCGGCATCTTCGTCGGAGTGCCCTGCTTGCCGCGATGAAACACGAGGCCGCGGACGCCGGCCGGGCCGAGCGAAGCGAGGACGCGTGGATCGCGCATCTCCGTCAGCACCTCGATCGTCTCGGTGAACTGATCGACCTGATCACGGACCTTCTGCGGGAGGGATTCGAGGGCGAGCTCTTTCAGCATGGAGACCTCCGGACACGTGACAGGGGATGAGATGCGCGAGCGGACTTAGCGGGCTCCGCCGCGCGCCGAACGGGGCGTGGGCGCGCGTCGGCGAAGGCGGCGAACGTGTCTTTCACCTTGTCAGTGTGCAGACGGGAGAGGACGTCGTTCAGGACGGGGAGCGCGCGCTCGAGCGCGCCCGCGATCTCCGACGGAGACAGGTGCGAGAAGCGGTCGAAGAAGAGATCTCGCTCTTTGGCAAAGAGGTCCGTGACCGCGTCGTCGAGCATGGCGAGATCTCGCGGCGTGAAGCCACGCGAGCGATCGAGCCCGGCGCGCTGAAGCTCCGCCCAAGCCGTCACGATCCACGCCGCGTCTCTCCGGACGAAGAGCGCGCCGCCGCGTCGTTCGCCGTGGAGAAGTCCGGCTGCGGCGAGCTCGTCGACGTCGGAGAGCGGGACCTTCGCCTCCGATGCGAGCTCGCGCGCGTCGCAGAGCTCGGCCACTGTCGCCGCGAGCGGACGCGTCCCCGGCCCGGAGGCGAGCCGAAGCTTCACCTCCGAGAGGAGCGCGCGCTGCTCTTTCGAGAAGCCCTGCGCCTTGCCGCCCAGGACCGCGCGAATGGCACGTAGCGGCAGGAAGCGCTCGTCCTTGAGGCGCTTGATCACGAACAAGCGCTCGAGGTGCTCTTCACCATAGAACGCCGTATTTCGCCCGGTCTTCGTCCCTTCGGGGAGCAGACCCTCTTGGATGTAGAAGTGGATCGTCTGGCGCTCGAGCCCCGTCTGGTCGCAGAGATCGCGCATGCGATAGCGCGGCGGCTCTGTGCGTGGGGCGACCGCGCTCGAGGACTGGCGCGCCGCGCGCGCGGTCACTCGACCTCGACCCGGCAGGCCGTCAGGGGCTTCGAACAACAAGCGAGGATGAACCCGTCCGCGCGCTCGTCGGGATCGAGGCAGTTCGGCTCTGCCATCGAGACCTTGCCCGAAGCGAGCTTGCAGCGGCAGGTTCCGCAGCCGCCGACCGTGCACGACGACGGGATCGCGACGCCCTCTTCGTGCGCCGCCTCGAGGATCGTCTGACCCGGGCGGACGTAGACGATGGTCGCCGCGCCCTCCAAGAAGACCTCGACCTCTTGCGTCTCGCTCGCCTCGACGGCGTCCGTCTCGGGCGCGCTGACGAACTCTTCTTCCTTCAGGCGCGTCTTCGTGATGCCGCGCCCCGTGAGCGCCGCGCGCGCCTCGCCCATCATGCCGATGGGCCCACAGACGAAGAAGTGCGCGTCGTCGGTGAACGAACCGAGCGCGTCGAGCTCTGCGAGCACGGTCGTCTGATCGAGCCGCCCGACGCGCGAAGCCTTGTCGCTCGCCTCTTCGAGGACATGGCGGACGCGGAAGCGGTCGCCGTACTTGTCGACGAGCGAAGCGATCTCTTTCTCGAAGATGATGTCCTGGTCGCTGCGGTTTCCGTAGAGCAGATCGATGCGGACCCCCTCGTCCGCCGCGAGGTGCGTGTGCGCGATGCTCATCATCGGAGTGATGCCGCTGCCGCCGCCGAGGAGGACGAGGTGCTTCGCGCCGTCCGGCACGGTGAAGAGCCCGCTCGGCCCGAGGACCTCGAGCTTTTCGCCGACCTTCAAGTTCGCCACGAGATCCGGCGAGACCTTTCCATCGGGGACGGCCTTGCACGCGAGTCGCACCTCTTGAACGCTGCCCGCGATGCTCGACGCGGAGTACGCGCGCTTCAGCGTCTTGCCGCCGACCTTGCGGACCACGGTGAAGTACTGCCCCGCCGCGAGCTCGATCGGCGCGCCCGCCGGATCGGAGAGGACGAAGCTGATGGAGTCCTTCGTCTCGCGGGTGACTTCTTTCACGACGAGATGTCGAACTGCGTCCTTGGTCTTCGACGACTTCTTCGCCGCCGATGATGAGCTCTTGTTGCCGAAGAGCGCCGAGCCGAGGTCACGTCCGATCTGAGAGAGCCGGTTCCACATGTCACCGCGGTCTTAGGCGCCCCAACTCATAGTGTCAAGTAGAGCTATACACTTTTGAAACCTTCTCCCGTCCCGCAGCCGAGCCGCCAAAGGCGCGCGCTGCGCTCTCCCGCAGCCGAGCGCCAAAGGCGCACGCTGCGCTCTCCCTTCTCCCCTCTCCCCTCTCCCCTCCCGCCGCCCCGTCGGCGTCCGGACGTGCGCAGCAGCCGAGCGCCCATAGGCGCACGCTGCTGCCCGCGTCCGCCCTGCGCGTTCACCTGCGGGGCCGACAGGCCCCGTCAGGTGCAACGCGCAGCGCTCGCGCTGGCCAGTTCCTACTGGTCCTGCGCGAGCTCTTTCTCGATCCCGGCGAGCTCTGCCTCGGCGTTGTCGGGGTGAATGTCGCTCGCCGCTTCCTCTTCGAAATCGGCCGGCGTCGGCACGTCGTCGCCCAACGCATCCGCCATCGCGTCGCCCGTCGCAGTCGGCGCCGCGGCCGTCGCGGCGACCGCGCTCGGCTTCGCCGAAGCCACCTTCGCGGCCTGCGCCGAGCTCGAGACCACGGTCGTCGGGGCCTCGTCACCGCACGCCGCGAGCAGCATCGCGACCGAGAGCACCCCTGCGATTCGAAGCGCGCTCACTTCTTCACCTCTGCCGCGAGCGCCGTCATGCGCTTGTCGTGCCGCTCGTTCTCCTTCTTCAGGAGCGCGTTCGCCTTGTCCTCGACCGCCTTTTTTTCGGTCGCTTGCGCCAGAAAAATGATCCGCTCGAGCCTCGCGACGCGACGCGCGTGCACCTTCAGCTCCGCGCGCGCGGCGGGCACCTTCAGCTCGTCGCCGTACTTCTCCTTCAGCTTGGCTTTGACCTCGTCGCGTCGGTCTTTCCGCTTCTCGACCCAGTCGGCGTGCTTCTTCTTCCACTCTTCTTTCAGGTCCTTGAGATCCGGATCATCGGCGTCGCGCGCTGCTCTCGCGTCGCGCCGCTCTTCCTGCTTGTCGTCGCGCTTGTCCTTGAGGTCGTCGCGCTTCTCCTTCAGCTCCTCCTTCTTCGCTTCGAGCTTCGCCTTCGCGGCATCGGCCCTCGGGTGGTCGCTCTTGTCCTGCGCGATGGCGAACGACGCGACCCCGGCGAGGCTCAGGACACCGAGCAGCCCAATCAGATGAGGTGTTCTCATGCCGAGAGGGTCCCTCTGAAGACCTGAGCGCGTAAAGAGGCGTTTTCGCCTCACACCCGTTATGCGGGCGGGACGTGGTCACTTTCGAGCGGGCTGGATTTCTGAAGGGCGTCACACCGGTCGACATACCCGGCGACGCGCTCGAACGCCGCGCGCGGAATCTGCCAATCCCCCGAGAAGCCGTTGTCGAGATCGTGCACCACGTAGAGGACGTGCGCGAGCGCGCCCGCGAGCGCCGCAGTGGTCAGCGCGTGCACCGCGAAGCTCTGAACCGCGACCAGGTAGAGCGACGCCACGTTCATCGCCGCGCCGGTGTAGATGAAGATGCGAAGCGCGAGTGGAATGCGAACTTGGCTCGCCGACACGCGTTGCGATCGGAGATCCGAGACGTCGTTGTAGCGAGACAGCAGCTCGCCGAGGACGATCCCTTCGCGGTCGGTCCTAGGCTCGAAGAGGCTGAGCTCGTCCCACACCGCCTCGAGGGTCGCGGTGCCCTTCACCAGCGGCGCCGGCGAGACCTTGGCCATTTGGTCCCACTCGTAGGTCAGAACCTCTTCGACGTACGCCGCGACATGTGTGCACAAGCTGCGGGAGACGCCTGTAGGAAGCGAGCGCGCCGTTCGATAGAGGTCGAGCAACTCGTTGGCCTCGCGCTCGATGAGCGACCTCGCGTCGTTGAATTGCGACCAAACGACGAAGACGACGAAGGCCAAGAGGACGGCATAGATCGTCGCCAGCGTCTGCAGGAAGTTCCCCACGAAGTCCCCTGTCCCTTCGAGCGCAGACGCAGGGACGAGCGCGCGGACTACGCAAAGGCCAGCCTCTGCCACGAGCACGGTTGGCAGGATGCGCGCGGTCACGGCGACGACGACGCGCCCAGTGCTGCCGATCTTCATCCGCTGCGTCCCTCGAGAAATTCGGCGATGCGCTCGCCGATCATGATGGTCGAGAGGTTCGTGTTGGCGCTCGGGATCGTGGGCATGATGCTGGCGTCGGCGACGAACACGCCCTCTGTACCCAAGAGGTGCCCGCGCCCATCCACGGCGCCGGCCGCCAGACCGTCCGCAGTCATCGGCACCGTACCGCTCGGGTGGTAGCCCGAGCCCGTGACCCGATCGAGGAACGCGTCGATCCGCGCGGGACGATCGAGCGTGCTGCGGTCGGGGTAAAGCGGCAGCGCCAGGCGCTTCATGTTCGGCTGACGCGCGATCTCCCAGAGCCGCTCCATCGCCTCGAGCGCCATGGCTCGGTCGGTCGGATCTCGCAGGAACGACGCGTCGATGAGCGGCTTGTCGAAGGGATCGGCGCTCTGAAACCGAAGCGTCCCCGCCGCCTTGGGCTTGCCGATGTTCGCCATCAGGGCGACGACCGGGAGCTGCAGGCCGAAGAGCGGTAGCCACGAGCCCGGTTGCAGCTGGATGTCGAACGGGTGCGCGCCGCCTCGCGAGCTGTAGCGCGCCATCACTTGGATGACTGGCTGCTCGGGGTTTGCGATGTCTTTGCGAGGCGTGAACAGGATCGCGACGCCAGGATGATCGAGCAGACGAGCCCCGACCGTTGGCGAGTCGACGACGCGCTCGATGCCGAGCCGTCGAAGCTCGGCGGCCGGACCGACGCCCGACCGAAGCAAGAGGCCCGGCGTCCCGATCGCGCCGAGGCTCAGCACGACGCGATCGGCCTCGATGCGAACGTCGCGTCCGAACGCGCGCGCTTCTAGCGCTCGAAACCGGCCCGCCTCGAGGTCGAGCCGACAAGCGTGCGTGTCGGCCACGATTCGAAGGTTTGGGCGGCGCCGCACCTCTGCGCTGAGATACGCGCGGGCGACGCTGATCCGCTCGCCGCCGATCTTGTTCATCGCGTGAGGGCCGACGCCGCAAGGCAGCTCGGGGTTGTTGTGGTCGACGGTCTCCGGATAACCGACGCGCTTCGCCGCCTCGACGAACTCGGCCTGCCAAGTCCCCAATTCGCTCGTCGGGTGCCGACGGACTGGCAGCGGACCGCCCTGACCGTGCCACTCGTCGTCGAAGTCGAGATCGCGCTCGAGTCGTTTGAAGGCGGGGAGACAGCGTTCGAAAGACCACTCCGAAAGACCGCGCGAAGCCCACTCGTCGAAGTCGTAGGGGTGACCGCGGAGAGCGATGCAGGTGTTGACGGCGCTCGACCCACCGACGACGCGACCGCGCGGAAACGCCCAGACGTCGCTCTTCGGTACGGCTCGAAATCGGTAGCCCCAGTCGTGGGCGCGCATCGAGTTTTTGCGGCCGTCGCGCAGGTCCGCAGGCATCTCCGCGACGGACGTGTAGTCGGGCCCGGCCTCGACCAGCGTGACCCGATGAGCCGGGCTCTCGCTGAGGCGCGTGGCGATCACCGCACCAGCCGACCCCGCGCCGACGACGAGCGTGTGCACGAGCTATCGCTCCACGGACATCAGTTGCCGACGACGGCCTTCGTCTTCGGCAGATCGGTTCGCACGGTCTCGCGGGGACGCGTGACCTTCGTGTGTTCGAGCGCCTTCACGCGCTCGCCAGCGGCAGCCGCGACGTCCTCTGCCCCTGCGACGGGCTCCGCGGTCGCGGTCGCCTGCGCCGTCGCCGCGTCGGCCGTCGCCGCGTCCTCTTTCGGCGCGTCGGAGTTGCAGCCGACCAAGCCCGAGAAGCCGAGAATCGCGAGCGCGGAGGCGAAGCGCATCGCCGTAAGGTAGACGCCTCAGGGCTGGATGTCGAACGCGACCCTGCCGACGATCTGACCGGCGTCGGTCTCGACGTCGACGGTGTAGTGACCAGGCCCCGCGTCTCGAAGGGTGGCCTCGGACAGCTTCGACGCGACGCGCACCAGGTTCTTCCCCGATGCCGGTTGGACGTCCGCCGCCTCGTGCGCGAGGACGATCTTTCCCTGGCGCCACACGTGGTGAAACGGCTCGCTCTTACCGAGGACGGCGACGTCCGTCACCGCGTACACGTCTTGGAAGCTCCCCTCGCGAAGGACCTTGGCCTCGAGCGTGAGGGCACCGTCCGCTCGCACCTCTGGACCGACGCCGCCTTCCTTCACGTAGATCGGCACCGGGGGCATGCCGTGACGCCCGAGATAGGCGAGCAGCACGCCGCCTCCGACCAACGCGACGAACGCGCCCGCGCCGACCGGCCGCAGCAAGCTCGAGAACGGCAGGTGGAAGAGCATGAACGTCGCGCTGCTCAGGCCCGCGCTGACGAGCAACGTCACGAGCGACGGCGTGCTCGGCACGAGCACGGGCAGGACGAGGTTCATGCAACCGAAGAGCGTCAGGGCGAAGAACGCGCTCGCGATGAGCTTGAACCGCAGGAGCACACGATCGAACACGAGATCGAGCGTCGAGAGGATCGCGCAGCCGCCGAGCAGGCACAGCATCGTGGCCGTCTTCGTGTCGAAGCTCGAGCTTCGCCAGTAGAACGGCAAGAGGTAGAAGAGCATCCCCTGAAAGAGGTTCTTCATGAGGTAGCTCATGATGAAGAACCGTCGCCGCGCGCCGGGCCACGCCGTCATGAAGTCCTGTCGAGCGCCGGTGCCGAAGAATCGGAAGAAGAAGACGACCAGGAGCCAGGCGAGTGGCAACGTGAGCGTCAGCATCCGCGCCCGCTCGAAGCCCTTTTGCGCGAACGTCGCGACGAACGCGCCGAGGCTCAGCGCGTAGCAGGTGTGGAGCCACCAGATCTTCTTCTCGTGGCGCTTGAGGAACGCGCGACCGATCTCGCGAAGCTCACCGAGCCGCGTCAGCGGCAGCTCTTCGGCGGCCGGCAGAGGTCCGACGTGGCGTCGCGTCGGCACCTCGATCGTCGGGGAGTCGTCGCCGCCGATGGTGGCACGCGCGGCGGCGAACACCGGATCGACTTCCGGCGCGGGACTTGGAAGGGTCGCGTCCGTGTCCATCACCGGGGGCGGCGCCACGATGGTCCTGTCCGAATCCGTCACGCGGCCGATGGTGACGCACGCGAAGGCACATTGTCCACGTCGATGGCGCGGCGGCTCATCGCGTCAGGCCGCGTGCGCGCTCACCCGAGAAGGAGGCAGGACGATCAGCGAATCGCCGAGCTCGTGGAGCAGGTAGCCCTCTCGGTCGCCCTTCGCGCACGCCTCTCGAAGGATCGCGTCGGGCGCGAACGCGCGGAGGAGTTGGTAGTGGCTCGTCTCGGGCTCGTGCATCCCGGTGACGACCGCGTCCACGACGAGCGGCCTCGTGTCCGGGCCCAAGACGAAGTCGGTCGACGCGCGCCCCGCGCGAAGCCCTCGCGGAGCACGCGCCGCCGACTCGAGCGCGCGGACCACGGTCGTCCCGACGGCGACGACACGTCCGCCTCGAGCGCGCGTCGCGAGCACGGCGCGCCCGAGCGCCACGCCGACCTCGAAGGTCTCTTCGCGCGGCAAACTGCGGTCGAGCTCGGCGCGCCCGGTCGACGAGAGGCCCGCGCCATGCGTGAGCCTCGCGATCTCGACGCCACGACGCCGCAGAGCGGTCAGCAACCCGAACGAGATGGGCCGCCCAGCCGACGGCATCTCGGCCGCCCACGGTCTCGCGCCGAAGAGCGTCTGGACGTCCCAGAGCTCCGGATCTTCCTCGAGATATGCGTAGCCGACCGCTCGACCGTCTTCATAGAGCGCGCGCAGTATCGGCGCGCCGCTGGACGCTTCCAGCACGATCCGCCGACCCCGCGGTGCGGTCAGCTTCGCGACTGAGCCGACCTCTTGGCCCCCTCCCGTCACGAGCCGATCGCCGACGGCGACCGTCTCGGGATCGGCGCGGCTTTCGGTCGGCGCGCGAGCCGCGCCGGGCGCGAACAGCAAGGCCTCGACCTGAATGGGCCCGTCTCCGAGCACCGCGCCGAAGAGACGCAGCTCGGCCTTCGCGACGACGCGTCCAGCGCGAACGACCGAGACGTCGAGCGCCGCCGGCAGCGTCGCGGCGTCGTTCACGACGACGAGATCGCTCGGCTCGAGGAGCGTCGCCAGCTCGCCGAAGCGCCGCGTCTCGAGCCGCCCGGTCGTCGGATCCGCGACCATGAGCTTGTCTTCGTCGGGGCGCGCCCGCCGTCGCACGGCCGGGCTCACGAGTGGCTCCAAGCCGACGCCTCGAGGCGCAGCCCAGTCCGAGCGCGCTCGGGCGCCTCGATCATCTGGACGATGCGTCGCGCGATCTCCTCCGGGCGTGCGAGCGTGGCTCGATCCGCGTCTGGGATCGCCGCCGCATGCATCTCCGTGTCCATCTCGCCTGGGTCGACCGAGAAGGAGCGGACGCCGTGCTCGCCGAGCTCGGCCGCCAGCGACCGAGACAGATGATCTGCAGCGGCCTTCGAGACGCCGTAGGCGCCCCACCCTCCGTACGCACTGACGGCCGCGTCGCTCGAGATCCACACGATCGTGCCCGACC
>Ga0164241_10002731_pt1 | contig 18641 bp, 17 predicted proteins | sample OricomyardsoilBY_FD_108780 | JGI IMG/M metagenome (GOLD analysis project Ga0164241, IMG submission 108780) | Backyard soil microbial communities from Emeryville, California, USA - Original compost - Back yard soil (BY) | ecosystem: Environmental > Terrestrial > Soil > Unclassified | place: USA...
ACAGCGGCTGGAGCATTTGGGACAATACGCTCAAACAGCTTATCGCTGGCTTTTCATTCTTGCCTTACTCATGACAATCAACTTGATTATCGAAATCCTGATATTTCTGGAATTACGCAATGGAATCACCCTGCATCAATCCTGGGCTCTCCATCTTGGAGCAACGATCTTTTTACTTTTCCATGCAATCACATTACTACTCGTGATCACCCATGCCCCACTTATAGAATGGATGCATGCATTACAGGATTTGCGTATCAGCAAAACCAAACCCATCAGCGATGCAGAAGCTCGCGACATCTTCGATCGCTGGGAAGCTATGGTAAAAGCGCGCGAACTTTTCAAAAAAGACGGTGGCGTTACATTAGAACAAGCGGGCCGGATGATGGTGATTCCTGCACGCCAAATCTCTCAAGCGATTAATCGTATTTACGGCAGTAGTTTTTCACAATACCTCAACGATTGCCGGGTCAAAGCTGCACAAATAATGCTAAGTGATGACAAAGAAATGCCAATTACAACGATCATGATGGAAGCCGGATTCAGCACCAAGTCGAATTTCAATAAAGAATTCTTGCGAGTGACCGGGTTAAACCCGAGTGAATATAGAAAGCAGATTTTTCCTGAGTAATGCAAAAAGCCCACCTAATGGTGGGCTTCTTTTAACATCGGTTTATAAACTTAAAATCGAGCCACTATTTCGCTTCTCCTTTTTATCACGACGTTTATCTTTCAGTGATTTTTTAGGTTCTTTCTTGGCTTTCTCTTTTGACATAAATTTCACCTGCATTAATTAACCTCTCGCAATGACTGCCGCTTGGCATTGCTTGAGGATGGATATTTAAAAGCCATTTGCTAGCAGCCCGGCTGTAGCGGCGGCAAGTTAAAACATGCATAAATATTTCCCCTTGATGAAGGTTTTAAAAATCAAGTTGGCGCACAGAGTTTTATATCCATCACGTAAAAATATTCTTTACGTCCGAATATATTAATTTCTACTTTATCGCCTGCTTTAGATCCCAAGAGTTTGGAACCCAACAAAGAAAAGTAAGATATACGCCCATTTTCTGGATCACTTTTGTCTGGCGGCACCAATGTCAGCGTTACTTTTTCATTAAGCTGCATATCAAGCAGTGTTACCAGACTTTCAACTGCGCTCCTGGATTTTTCATCAGCATTCCATAATTGCTCCAGCCTGGATATATCCAACGCTAATTCCAGGGGCGTTTTATTCACCTTCCAACTCGAAGTAAGATAATAACGATAAAGACTCGACCCTAACCATTTTTGAAAACTAACCAATGATTTAGCAAGCACGGAAAATCCTCCACAATAAGTTAATGGTGAATGCAAACGGCCACTTGTGTTTAACAAAAAAAACGGATTTTAAGAAAAAGAAATGGCGAGCGATTTAATCGCTCTGATTAATGGGGAAAGGCGAGAGATACTCTTTTGAGGATATAACGATCAAGTGTGCTCATAATAAAATTTTCTGGAAAATTAATAATACAGTCCAATCATAATCATTATTTTATTTAAGTCAAACAACCACTCTATACGATAAAAAATATTAGCTTGATATCGACCAGACCTGCAAGACTTGCCACATCCAACATTATGGGGTATGGTTCACTACATGAACACTTGCTCTTTTTTCCATCACACTTTATCTACGAACCAGAACGGAAAATTATTTTTCGTGTGCCAGGCAAGACAATAAAGGTGAAGTGCATATCAATCGCGGCTTTCGTGTAGACTTTAATAGAGAATTCATCCCAAGAAAAGTTACATCAATAAATGTTTTTATTAATTACTTGCATAACCATTAATTTCTACAAGCGCAGCACTTTACTGCTGTTGATTAAAAATTCTTATCCAATTCTCAATTCTTCTTCAAATTCAACCAACCATTCACTGTGAGCCATTCCATAATCGGTTGTTGCCAGCGATCGCGGGGAATCAGGAAAAAACCGTGATCACCTTTTTCAAAAAGACGTGCTTCAACAGGAACCTTTGCCTGTTTAAGTGCTTCGAGAAATAGAATGGTATTTTTTACATCCACCAGTTTGTCATCGACAGCATGCAATAAAAGTGTGGGCGGTGTGTTTGCATTTACGTGTAATTCATTTGAGAAGAAACGGATTTGATCTTTGGATGGCTTTTCGCCCAACAAGGCTTTGCGTGAATCCAGATGAGTGACTTTTGAATCCATGCTGATAACAGGATAAACAAGTACGAGAAAATCGGGGCGCAAATTAATATTGTCTGGGTTTTCTATCTGGGATTTATTGAAATGTGTCGCCAAGGTTGATGCAAGATGACCGCCTGCAGAAAATCCAACAGCGCCCATTCGATTTGAATCCAGATTCCATTCGCTCGCGTGTTGACGAGCAAATTTCATGGCTTGCTGCGCGTCTTGCAATGGACCAATAGATTTATCAATCATCCATGCATCATTGGGAATTCGATATTTAACAACAAATGCAGCAATTCCATGATCGACAAAATAATTGGCTTGTTGAACACCTTCGTAATCAAAGGTTAATCCCCAATAAGCGCCACCGGGAAATCTCACAACGCTCGCGCCTGTCGCTTTCACGTTTGCGGGTAGATAGACCTGAATATAAGGTCGCGATACTTTTTGTATCCAGCCTTTGTCTGCCCCAGTTTCTTCATCTGCTGTGGGTTTTGAATTTGGAATCGAAGCATTACCATATAATGGGAAAGATTGCATTTTGGGAGGAAAGAAATAAGCGGGATCAGTATTTTTTTCCTCTGCATTCACCGCTAGTGAAATAAATCCCATCAAGAAAATTGTAATTATTGTGGTTAGCCATTTATTCATAAAATATCTACCCTGGAGTTAAAATAAAAAATCAATTAGATGCATAACCGTTAATGGACAGCGAGAGAAAAATTAACCAAATAAACCCTATCAAAGCAGAAAATCCCAAACTCACTATAATAGCCAAAGCGGTCCAGACTTTTTCGCCTTCATAGTATTTACATGACCGTATTACGCCGATATTGATGATGAATTGATAAACCACCCAGATTGAAAAGAAAAACATAATCAAGTCTTCATCTATCATCGCCATTGTCAATATCAAGAAGAAAAACAGCGTGCCTCCGAGCACACCAAACATCCAAAAGGTATTTGCTAGTCCGAGCTCTCCCCGGAGCAGTTTCAGCAAACTATTGTTTGATGGACTTTTTGTGTTATCAGCATTTTTCTTTTTTTGTTGTGGATTTCCCAAAGAAATACTGCCTTTAAATCCATCGAGCTCATTGCGCCCGACAAACCATTGATTATTTTTAGTGTAGCCAACACAACTCCCTTCACGAATCATTTCAATAATTTTTTCTTCCGAAATATTTTTCGTAGCAGCATATAACTCAATCGGCACATACTTCTGCAAAAAGTCGTCACTGATTTCCTGAGATGCATTTTGTTGTGCTAATTGATTATCGTGTGACTCATTCATTCTGGTATTTCCATTAAATAGTAGGGGCAAACACGCCATCCTGTTGCACCACCGTTTTAGCTTCTGATCGCTCGATCATTTTTACCAACGCAGATTGAATGACTTCATCTTCGCGGGCATCGGTTTTACTGGTAAATTTTTCTGTCTGTATTTCAGCGCCCTCCTCCAGCAAAAATTCAACCACCACTTCGTCGGCATGCTGGATGGTTTTGCCATGGTAGCTGATGGAAATTTTAGGGTAGCCCTGAAAACCCATTTTTGATCTTTTCGCGATGCGTTTTTTTGATTTATCCAGATTCATAGGCTTCTCGGTGGTAGGGCGGATCCAGCCGCCAATGCTGATTGAATTGGTTCGTCTTTGCAATTGCCTTACAGCCTGACAAGCAATTACCCGGAAACGTAAGCAAGCGTAATGATCCTCGCCATCTCTTGATTCACATTTGTAATACAAATACATTGCTCCGGGTTGAACATTGGCTGGTTGACCGGAGGAAACGCAATGCAAATGATAAAAAAAATCCAAAAGCTAACAAAAATGATGATCGGTCTGGTCAGTTGTTTATTGTGCTTAACTGTACACGCCAGCGATTCCCGTCTGCCCGATGGAACCGAATTTATTTTTTGGGAACAACCCTTAACCTTTTCCAAAACTTATTATGTGGATGCCAATTCCCGCAAAAGCAGCGACAAAGGCCCGGGCACTGCCAAACGCCCTTTCCGTACGATTAGCAAAGCCGCCGAGGTTTTAAAACCCGGTGAGCGCGTTGTGATTGCATCGGGTGTTTATCGCGAACGCGTCAGCCCTGCTCGCGGCGGTAGCGGCCCCGATAAAATGATTAGTTACGAAGCAGCACCAGGTGCGACAGTTATTATCAAAGGCTCGGATGTTTTGAAAGACGGCTGGGAGACAAGCCCGATTCCCGTCAATCCTTTTGCTCCACAAAATCAACCAGCACCGACTGATGTTTTTATTTGGAAACATAAACTTGGCAGCGAATTATTTTCAGATAATTACAACCCTTTTGCCTTGCCCAATCTTCCTGCTGATTGGTCATGGCTCAATACAAAAGCTGTCGACATGGGCCCTTATGTGCGTCGTCGCGGATTAATTTTTGTTGATGGAGAACCTTTGGAGCCTGTCGAATCTTATCGTGAATTAGCAAATCCGATTATGCAGCGTCAAGGCACAGGTTTACCTTCACGCACACGCAATGCCCCGATCATGCAAGAAATTGGCGGCTCACCGGATCGAAAATTTTCCGTCGATTACAACGGCAACTTAATTAATATTCGCTTGCCATCCAACACATTGGATCAATCCACCGTTGAAATTACGACGCGCGAACAAGCCTTTGCACCACGCGAATCCGGTTTGGGTTTTATTCGTATTAAAGGCATTACTTTTCAACATTCAGGCAATGGTTTTCCACCACCACAATTAGGTTTGGTGTCGACCAGTGCCGGTCATCATTGGATTATTGAAAATAATATTATTGAGTGGGCGAACGGTGTTGCCCTGGATATAGGCGGGCAGCATTGGGGCGGTCCACGCATTCCCATGGCAGGCAATTCCCATATTATTCGCGGCAATACTATTCGTTATGCCGGTGTTGAAGGCATCGGCGGCATGGGCACACAAAATACACTGATCGAAAATAATCTGATCGAATGGGTAGGCTGGCAAAATGCCGAGCGTGCATGGGAAGCTGCCGGTGCAAAATTTCATTTCGCGACCAATCTGTTGTTCCGCAATAATATTGTTCGTCACATTCGTCACGCTAACGGTATATGGCTGGATGTGCGCAATATTAACAATCGCATCACCGGTAATTTATTTGCTGATATAGAAACCGTAAGCGCTGCGATTCATATGGAGATGAGTCTTGTCCCCAATCAAATCGATAACAATATTATTTGGGATGTTCGCAACGCCGAACCCGGCACCCCCGGCCAACGCGGCGCAGGTGGTTCCGGAATTTTTCTGCACGCGTCAGACCAACAAATTGTTGCGCAAAATTTAATTGGCCGTTGCGATAACGTCGGTGTATTTCCTGTGTACCGTGCAGACAGACAAGGCAGCGGCACCGGTATAGATCACAAAATCTATAACAATATTTTTACCCGCTGCGATAAAGGCGCTATTGTTTTTATCCAAAAACAAAATCAAGCGGATGGAAATCTTTACACTAAACTGCCTAAACAATTCCAGGGGCTGTTTATCAACGAAACACAACAATGGCTTGACCTGAAGGCATCACGCGCACAGGGCTGGGATAAACAGAGTGCAATGTCTGATTTGGATATCAATATAGATCCAGACAAACTGGAGCTTACAATAAGCGGCCAAGCTAATTTGCAATCAGTACCGGTATTCAATCAAATCGATAATGATTTCTTCGGCACCAAAACAGAAGCTTCCCGATTCCCGGGTCCGTTTAAGGATTTGGATAAAATCAGTGTGATTAATATTGATCCCCGTAAAATTAAACCAGTGGAATAAGTCACCGTCATACCCGAAGGGAATCCAGCGTCTTAATAAGCGTAAGCCACTGGATACCCTTCGGGTATGACGAAAAGACTTCTTCTTGCAAACTCAGGCAGTAAATTATGAAAAAATCAATCTGTGCATTACTCACTTTGTTTAGCATTCTGTGCATCACACCCACATTCGCCACCGAGGATTCCCCCGTGTTTGAACTACGCATTTACACCACCCATCCCGGAAAAATGCCCGACCTGCTAAAACGCTTTACCAATCACACCACCAAAATTTTTGAAAAGCACGGCATGGAAAATATCGGCTACTGGTTACCCACCGACGAGAAAGATCAAAACAAACTTTATTACATCCTCAAACACAAAAGCCGCACAGCAGCAGAAGCCTCATGGAAATCATTTGGCGCAGATCCCGAATGGATAAAAGTCCGCACCGAAAGCGAAGCCAAAGGCCCCATAGTGGCAGGCGTTGAATCGATATTTATGACATCAACTGAGTTTTCGGCGATTAAATAATTGAAATAAAACGGGCGCAATTGCGCGCCCTGCTTCATTCGTAGTCCGTATGGAGCGAAGCGTAATGCGGGGGATTTGATTTTTAAATTTATTTTTCCGAACTAAAAATTCCCGCATTTCGTTGCACTCCATACGGGCTACTGAGCTGAACTAATACGAAATTTCGCAATATTTGAAATTTCAGCAAAAGGATCGTTGATCATCAAACCAACTTAACCTCTTTCCCCGTCCTCGCCGCTTCATAAATCGCCATTAAAATTTTCATATCTTTTAAACCTTCGACACCTGAAATGTGGTCGGGCATGGGTTGGGGGTTTTGGAAGAGTGGGCCCATGCCTTCCATTTGCATGAATTGGTGGTGCATGTGGGGGAATTCGATTTTTTCGCCGCCGATAAATTGGCCGGTGAGTGGGCCGTATGAATAGGCGGGTTCAATTTTGTAGGATTTTTTTGCGGTGCCTACGTAGAGTTCGTCAATGTAACTGTTGTAACCGCAGAAGCCTGTCATGTAAGCACCGCTCGGGAAATTCATTTGCCAGGATATGCCCTCTTCTACTTCTTTAAATTTTATCGGGTCGGACACAGGTGCGAATTGCGCTTTGATTGAAACGGGTTCTTCGCCAGTGGCGTAACGTGCGGCTTGTACGCAATAGATGCCGACATCCATTAAAGGACCACCGCCTGCTAGGGCTTTTTTCAATCGCCATTGATCAGGGTTACCGATTGCAAAACCAAAATTGGCATTTACATATTCGATTGGGCCAAAAGTTTTTTTGCGAGTCCACTCCATCACTTGTTGGTGATGCGCATTGAAATGCAATCTATAACCTATTGCCAATTTCACGCCTGCATCGTCACAAGCTTTTATCATTTGCTCAGCTTCCACAACTGAAACTGCCATAGGTTTTTCACAAATCACATGCTTGCCGGCTTTGGCGGCGCGAATAGTAAATTCGGCGTGCATGGAATTGGGTAAGCAAATATATACGGCATCTATATCTTTGGATTCTATAATTTTGTCGAAATTTTCGTAATTGAAAATATTGTTATCTTTTAAGTGCCATTTTTGTTTCCATTCAGGAATTTTTGCGGGCGTGCCGGTCACAATGCCGGTGATATTCCAGTAATCCGATCTTTGTAAACCCACAGCAATTTGCTTGGTGGCATAGTTACCCAAACCCACCATTGCCAAACCCAATTTTTTTCCACCACGACTGGCAACTTCTGCACTCACCCAACTGGAAAATGGTAGCGCTACAGCGGTTGCGCTTATTGCTTTGAGTAAATTACGACGATTGTGATTCATAGGACTTTTATTATTCATGTAAATTGCTCCGTGACGATTGAACATTATTGAGAAGAGCGAAACGAAAAAGCGATGAGCGATGATTGTGCCAGTGATTGAGGAATTGGCCGATCCTAACAGAGGTTTTGGGGAGATGAGAAGCAGGATGATCCTTCTTAACGTCATTGAATTTATCGGCATAAAAAAACCCGCTTATCTTGCGATAAACGGGTTTTAATTTGGTGGAGCTAAGCGGGATCGAACCGCTGACCTCTACAATGCCATTGTAGCGCTCTCCCAGCTGAGCTATAGCCCCAAAAAACCGATGACGACCCTGTCTGAGGTGGCGCGCATTTTATGTAGCTCGACTGGGAGTGTCAAGGAAAAGTTTTTTGCGCCAAACGCCATTTTTTATTGAAAATCAGCGAGTTAGATCAATGTAGGGCAGATCCCTAGTCTGCCCTGCAAAATAGATATGCTCATTTTTTTATCCTTCACCAAGATGTGCTATATCTATTAGCCGTATAACTTTTCGCAGAACCACAGAGGATGGCCCTATATGAATGCCCACGTTTGCGCCAAAGATATTATGACCAGCAATCTACTCACAGCCTATGAAGGTTGGACCATTCACCGCTTGGCTGACTTCTTTATCAATCGACACATTTCAGCGGCGCCTGTTATCGCTTCTGATCATGAATTAGTGGGCGTGGTAAGTGTCGCCGATGTATTTAAATTTAATAATCTTAACGAGCATGATAAAGGCACCGCGCTACGCAATCATTATCGGGATAGCTGTGGACAGGATATTAACGAAGAGGTGTTACGTTCCTGGGTAAAAGATGCCGCAAAAAATTGTACCGTTCATCAAATCATGAATAAAGAAGTCATTTCTATTGACCAACAGGAATCTATTCAAGCGGTTGCAAAATTATTATTGGAGCAACGCATTCATCGTGTATTTGTAACCGAAAATAATAAAGTCGTCGGTGTTATTACTGCAATGGATGTGTTGGCGGCGTTGGTAGACCCATAAAATTTATTCGCCCCGTAATACAGAGTTCGCTGGTTTGCGCACAATAGTGCGCAATGATAAAAAAGATGCGATGACGGCAATCGATAAAATTAACACGACAGGCAATAACCAACCTAAAAAGCTGCTGCTTAAATAAAATGGCGTTTGTTTTATCCATAGCCATAAACCAATCAAAACCATCAATGACATGAGTAAACCTGTCGTCACAGGAATAAAATTGTCCTTATAAATTTGTAAAAAAATACTGACGGGGCGCGCACCAATCGCCATGCGCACACCCAATTCAAATCGACGCAGTTGCACGGTATAAGTTAAAATTCCATAAATACCTATAGCGGCCAAGGTTAACGCCAGTAAAGATAAACCTGCTGTTAAACCTGCCATAGTTTTTTGTGAATGCGTAAATGTTGCCAAAGCGCCTTTGGTTGTTTCCATGTAAAACACTTTTAATTCAGGATGCACTTTTGCAGCATGCGCATTAACGTCTGCTGGCGATAAGATTTGTCCGGATTTCACACGAATCACTATTTCAGATTCTTCATAAATATTTGAACGGAAAGCACGAGGTTCTTCTCTTGCCATTTTTTGTCCAGCAGGAATGTTTAAATCGTGCACCACACCAACGATTTCAAGTGCCGCTGATTCACCATCGCGATACACCATTTTGCCTAGCACATTGGCTTGTGGATCAATCAACCTGGCGAGCGTTTCATTAATCACCAATTTATTATCATTAGCCCTTGCTTCTTCATTTGTAAAATACCGCCCAGCGATTAATGGCATATCCAAAATAGTTAAAAAATTTCCATTGCACCAGGTTTCAATCATCACCATCTTATTTTCTGCGCCCGGCTCCAATACCAAATTTCTAAAACGGGGACCAGAGATAGAAACAGGCATGCCGGATGAAAGTCCTGCTGATTCAACTTTCGGGTCCTGATGCAATTGTTCAACAATGGCATCAAAATAAGCTGCACGCTCTTCCCTTGTAGTTGAGCCCCACAAAGTGGCAACACTAAGCCTGACTTGATATTGATTGGACGTGTGATATCCCACATTCTGGGTTAATTGTTGTACAGCATGGAAAAAAATATGCAAGCTGGCGGTTAACAAAATACTGGTTAAGGCTATCTGTACAAATATTAATAAATGCCTGACGCGTTTGGAAATTTGCAAGCCGACACCTTTGCCACTGGTTTGCAATAATCCTTGTAGCCTTCGCATATTAATTTGTCGACTGACAATTAAAGAAAATAAAATAGCTAATAAAAAAGAAATGACCAAAGCAAATACAAAAGTAATGGGATTAATATGCAACTCATGTAATCTCGGTAATAAACCATGAGCGGCAGAACTGATCAAGATCAATATGGCAGAAGCAATTCCAATAGACAGTAGCCCTGTTGCTAACATCAACCAGATTAATTCAGCAAATACCGCATTAAATAAATGTTTCTTTTGTGCCCCCAAGGCTAATTGTATTGCCATGCTACGCTGCTGATGAGTCGCCCGAGCCAGAATAAGATTCACCACATTAGCACTGGCAATTAATAGCAATACCAATACACTGATAAAAATCAATAGGCTTTGTTTATATGAATCGCCCAAAATAACATCCGAAAATCGCACCAATTTTATATCAAGTTTTCTATCAGGATTATCATTCAATACTTGTAGCTCGTCTTGAAAACGTTTTGCAGCTTGCTGGCCGACGTTATGTTCCGCCAAGGGTAAATTGATATTGTTATTTAATTTTCCTACAACAAAAGTTCTACCAACGCTGGTTTGCCAATTTTTTCTTGCCGTCAAAGGAACGTCATCATAATCCATTGGCAACCACACATCCGTTCGCCAACCGCGATGGATTAATTCCGGCTCAATAAAATGCTCATCCAAAACACCGATAATTTTAAAATCAATTTCCATAATATTGAGTGTTTTGCCAATCACATCCGGATCTAATTGAAAATATTTATTCCAGGCATCGTAACTGATCACAGCAACAGGTGTCATGCTATCCAAATCTTCGCTTGCACTAAATCGGCGCCCTTTTACCATTGGGGCATCAATCATATTAAAAAAATCAGGTGTTGTAGAAATGGTGGTTAACACCGGGCTATCCGGCCAGCGACGTTCAATTGAATTGGTATAAGACACTATGGCTTTTTGCGAAAAATATTCGTCTTTTTGTTTATAAGTTTCAATCACTAAAGGATAAGGTGATGCACGAATTTCTATCGGTTTACCTTCGTCAAATTGTTGCGATTTAAATACCACCAAACGATCTGCATCCGGATATGGCAAAGGCGCTGCCAATAATTGATAGTTCAGATTAAACATAGCAACCAAAGCACCCAGGGTAATTCCCAGTGTTAACACAATCGTCACTACATAAGCCTTTGCTTTGGTTAACGAATAAAATGCTGTTTTAAAATTATTGAGCGTTAACATATTAGTGACCACGCAATACATGATTAGCTGGCTTACGAATAATGTGCCACACCGACAACAGTGAAGTCACGGCTGTTAAAAGTAAAATTAATACCGGAGGCAATAACCAACCCAGAGTGGTTGTTTGTAAACTAAATGTGGTTTGTTGCATCCACAACCAAAATGCAATTAAAACAATAAAACCGAAGACCAACCCCACCATTACCGGTGCTAAATTATCTTTAAGAATTTGCCAAAATACTTTATCCGGACTGGCACCAATTGCCATGCGAATACCTAATTCAAATTTTCGCAGTTGCACGGTATAACTGAGTACACCGTAAATGCCGATGGAAGCAAGACTTAATGCGATGATTGATAAAACGAGAGTTAAGCCTACAGAAAGCTTGTCGCGTGCAATCAATAATTGATGCGCATTATCCATACTGCGCAACTCCGATACTTTATATTGGCTGTTGACGCTTGCCATCAATTCATTGAGATCTGCTTTGGTTAATTCCTGATGAGGTTTTAGCTGCAATAATAGCCTTGGAAATCGAGTACTGGCTTGTGGCACAAACATGCGTGGAATTTCTGTGCGGCCTGGCAGATTGAAATCGAGAATTACGCCAACAATTTCATAAGGAAATTCACGCTTATCGCTATTCAACAAATAATAACGTTTATGCAGCACTTTCCCATCCAATTCCAATTGATGAGCAAATGTCTCATTAACAATAACCACAGTTGACTCAGTCTGAAAATTTTCTTTATTGAAATGACGCCCCTCAAGCCAATGTGCGCCTAGAATATTCAGAAAATTTTCGTCAACCAGCGTTAGCAGAGCTTGTCTTTGCTGTACAAAATCCGGGTCAACCGACAAGTAACTAAACCATGAAATGATTTTGTCCGAGGTAATAGGAAAATCACTGGTAATACTGACGTTTTCCATTTTAGGATGAGCCAACAATACATCGCGAATAGCCGTCAAATTATTTTTTTGCTCACTGACCGGGCGATCGCGTTGGGTACCGTTATTCAATTGCACCTGATAAATATCCCGGGATGCAAAGCCTAAAGGCTGCTTAATGTTATCCATTGACTGCTGCAATATATGCAAACTAACAGCGATTAAAATACCGGTCAACATCACTTGTACCAAAATTAATAATTGGCGAACACGACTGGAAATTTGAATGCCGGTACCTTTGCCACTGTATTGCAAAAGATGATTAAGCGAAGAATAATTAATTTGTCCGCTCACCAGCAGTGCAAATAATAATGCCAGTACTAAAGCACTGAATGCAGCAAAGAATAGACTCAAACCGCTGATATATAATTCGTCCAATCTTGGCAATAAATCCCCAGCGAGCTGTTTTAATATCTCAATTCCAGCAAAAGTGATCAACAACGATAAGAACAATGCGGGTAATAGCAATAATAAAATTTCGGCAAGTACCAAATAAAACAAATGTGATTTTTGTGCACCGAGTGCCGCCTTTATCGCCATTCCACGCTGCTGATTAGCTGCTCTCGCCAAAATTAAATTAGTAATATTGGCCGCTGCAATTAATACTAAAACCAAAGCTCCAATAAACAATAACAATACCCGGGCTTTACTATCACCCAAAATAATTTCTCTGTAGCTAACAAGCTTGAATTCAATACTGGTTCCGACAAAAGAAGCTCTGCCTGCTGTTTCCCGGGTATAAATATCATTTAATTGGGCACTTATACTCTGTTCAATGGACGATGACTGTAATTCAGGATTAAGCTTTCCCACCAGATATTGGTTGATATTAAACATTCCCCAAACGCGATAACGAGGCGCAATCACATTGTAATCCCATGGCAACCACACTTGCGTTAATCTTCCCGGTCCCATTAATTGCGGCTCGATAAAATGTTGTGAAGTTACCCCAATAATTTTGAAGTCAACTTCACCAAATTGCATAGTTTTATCCAGTACATCAGCACTACCATTAAATAGACTTTGCCATAGCTCATAACTAATTATCACCACCGGCACTTGCGATTCAAATCCTTCATCTTTATTAAAACTACGTCCCAGCGCCATTGACACATTTGCCAATTGTAAATATTCAGGGGTGACGTAACTGGTAGCAACCAGAGGCGAGTCAGTAAAACTACGAACAACATCTGTACCAAAATACACTAACGCATATTCATCAAAAAATTCGCCCGCTTTTTTATAAGCTTCAATAGCAGCAGGATAAGGATACATATTCGCCAAATCCCTTTGACCATTGGTAAAAGCATCACCCCTTAATAAATACAAACGCTCCTGATCTTGATAAGGCAAAGGTTTAATTAACAATTGATAATTTAAATTAAACATAGCCACCAAAGCACCAAGCGTTAATCCCAATGTCAATACAATCGTAATCACATAGCCCTTTGCTTTGGTTAACGAATGAAATGCTGTTTTAAAGTCGTTGACTGACATTAACCAACAACCTCAGCCAGATTTTGTGTATCAATAATTTTTCCATCCAACAAATGTAATTTCCGGGTTGCCATATCGGCATAACGAGGATCATGTGTGACCATGCACAAAGTGGTGCCGTTCATGTTGAGTTGTTGCAACATTTCCATGACGGCGTCGCCGTTGCGTGAATCCAAATTACCTGTGGGTTCATCGACCAACAACAATGCAGGGCTGCCCACCAATGCACGTGCAATAGCGATACGTTGTTGTTGTCCACCGGATAATTGATTGGGTTTGTGCTGCGCGCGATGGCTCATGTCGACAATCTGTAAACATTCCATGACTTTTTTATGGATATCCTTTTCACTGACTTTTTCACGGCGATAACGCAAAGGTAAAGCGATATTGTCGAATACCGATAATTCATCAATCAAATTAAATGACTGAAAAATAAATCCAATTTTTTCATTACGGATAAACGCCGCCTCACTCAAACTCAAGTTGCTGACATCTTTTTCTTCAATACAATATTGGCCACTTGTTGGCATGTCCAACAAACCCAGTAGCGATAACAAGGTGGATTTTCCACAACCCGACGGGCCGCAAATCGATACAAAATCGCCTTTATAGATTTCCAGATCAATCCCGCGCAACGCGTGAGTATCCATATCTTCTGTGCTGTAAACCTTGGTAATGCCTGTCATTTTTAAAGTGAGTTGCTGCATATTATTTCCTGATCAATTTTTTATTAAACATAATTATCAAAGACTGTACGATCGTTTATTCGTCATACCCGAAGGGTATCCAGTGACCTTTCCTTAATCAATGCACTGGATTGACTTCGCCAATGACGGCAATCTGAAATAGACATCCGTTGCATTCGTCCATGTTAAATTTTTACCTTCACAACAACTTAATCACCATTGCATCCTGAATATGTTTCATATCTGATAAAACCAACAGATCATTCTCCTTGGCACCATCAAGAATTTGAATAAATTTTCCTGAATCAGCGCCAAATTGAATTTTATGTAATTCAGCAATTTCGCTATTGCCTGCTAATGTAAATACAGAAGCTGTTGTATGATTTTGTGCGTTAACAGGGCGTTCAACAAACAAAGTATTTTTAATATCAGCCGTAAAAATTTGTGCATCCACATTTAATTCGGGACGAGCTGATGCAGGTACACCGTCAGTAAATGCAATTTCAACTTCAATGGTTCCATCACGTACTTCCGGTGTAATTCGTGTGACCACAGCATTTACTTGTTCACGACGCGTATTAATTTTTGCGGCTTGCCCGACTTTCAGTTGTTCTGCCCGGGATTGCGACACGCGAATGAGCGCTTTTAAATCTTTATCACTGCCGACTAATGCCAATTCCTGACCCGCCACTACGCTTTGGCCCAATTCAACCGGTGAACGCTGCAATACACCTTTTAAACCCGCGCGCACAACCAATCGCTCTGCACGTCGTTGACGATTTTGTAAATTTGCGGCGACTTGATTTATTTGTTCTTGTTGAATAATTAACGCTTCTGCCAATGCTTCTTTTAATTGCTCAATGCGTTGCGTTTGTAAATTGACCCTTTGTTGCATTTGTTCTTCTTCTAACAAAGTCGTTTTGTAAGCCAACATGGAAACCGCACCGCCCGCCAAACCTTTTTCAGCTTCTGCACGCAACTGAACTGATTTTAATGCAGCCGTTAAATCGGCAAGGTTTGCCTGTTCCGCTAATAACTCACGTTGATTACTTAATTTCAATCGACGCAAATTGGCTTTTTCCTGAATCAACGCCGTATTCGCTGCTTCAACTTCCTCTAACACTTCCGGATTATGCAATCGCATAATGATACTGTCCGGTTCCACTTCTGCACCGGAACGCAATAACACTTCTTCAACTGTTGCATTGGTTAAGGCTGTGATCAGTGTTTGTTTATCGGATCGCAAAACACCATAACCATCAACTGCCACTTGCAAATCACCTCGCTGAACTTTACCTAACAGCAGTTGATTGCGTTCAACATTCAATTGGCCTGAAGGTTGTGCGATAAAAATGATCAGCAATGGAATCACAACCAGAACAAAACCGCCTATCAAAAAATAGCGTTTAAAACGGAAACTTGATTTGGGTTTGGCAATGTCCATTAGATTAACTTTGTGATTTAACAAGATACCTTGCCATTACAAAGTCTGTGCCAAATATTAACTGACTGATTTTTATAGACTTATTAAAAAGAAAGAAAGTGAATAGTGGAGACGTTTTTGAAATCGGACGCTGCATTCCGAAATCGGACGGTGTTAGTGTGGTCGAGGAAGTGTAATCAAAGCGCAAGCACCTGGAGCATTCTGGTTATTGCTTAACACCAACTGCCCGCCCATCTGCTCGATAATATGACGACTCAGGCTAAGACCAATGCCCTGCCCTTGTGTTTTGGTGCTGTAAAAAGGAACGAACAAGTTATCAGGATTCGCTATTCCCTGCCCTTTATCAATGATACGAATTTCATTGAATTGCTCACGTAAACTGAAAATTATTTCAATGGATGAGCTGCCTGCTTCTATGGCATTTTTAATTAAATTGATCAGCACTTGTTGCAATAAAACCAAATCCGCCCAAAGATCAATTTGTAATCCTTTCGCTTGCAACTCAGCATCAACAAATAAAGCGGTTAATCGTTGAAATAATATTCCGGAATTTAACCACTGTGGTTGTATCTGCAAAGGTTTGTGTAACTCGGCATAGCGGCTGACAAAATCCTGTAAATGTTGACAACGCTCACCAATTAAATCCAATGCTTGCTGCTCACGCTCACTGGTAATTTTAGTTTGCAAACTTTGTGTTAACGCGGCAACCGGCGTTAAGGAGTTACGAATTTCATGACTTAGTACCCGAATTAATTTTTGCCAGGCTTGTAACTGACCTTCTCGCAATGCCGCTTGAATATTAATAAAAACCAATAGCTGATAACTTTGTCCCTGATCCAAAAAACGGCTGTGACGAATCTGCCATTGTTGTGCTTTATTGATATCTGTAAATTGCCACTCAGGCTCGCTGATTAACCCTAACAGAGCAGGCGATGCATGACGCAATGTTTGCCAGGGTTGACCAAATAATTCAGCAAATACGGTGTTGGCATAACTCAATTGCAATCGATGATCGAACACAATAATAGGGGTATTTAACTGATCGATTAAACGATAAAGCAAAAACAATTGTTGATCGTAATGACTTTTGTGCTGCTGCAGCGATTCGCCCAATCGATTTAATTGTTGATGAAATTCCGCAACACACCCTTGAGTAAATGCAGAGCGCGCAAATAAAGAATAATCTTCTTGCTGTATCGCATCCAACTGGACACTGGCGCGACTAAAAGCTGTCGTCATCTTTTGATAAAAATATTTTAATAACAATAAATTGATACTGACCAGCAACAAGATAATCAATATCACCTGCCACTTTTCCAACAATAAAAACAAAGCACCCACACAAATTAACTGCAAAAAAAGCAAAACTGTAAAGCACAGTTTAAGTTGGAACTCTATGGAATCAGTTCGCCAGATCATATTTTTCCAACCGGCGATACAAAGACGATTTGGTAATCCCTAAAAGATCGGCTGCTTTTTGCTTATTGCCCTGACTTTCTGCAAGCGCCTGATGGATTAATTGTAGTTCTGCTGTTTCCAATGTCATCATCGGCAATAGTTCACTTGCCACGATTGTTTTAACCATAGCCACAGGTAAGCTTAATTGTTCTGCTGTCACGGTGCCGGCCTGGGTTAAAAGAACGGCGCGCTCCATCATATGACTTAACTCGCGAATATTTCCCGGCCAGTGATAGGCTTGCATGGCCTTTATTGCACAAGAAGACAATTTTATTTCCGCTTTACGATAACGTTGGCCATGCTTCAGCATAAAAAAGTGTGCAAGTGCAACTATATCTTCAGGGCGTTCACGCAAGGCGGGCACTCTGAACTCCAACGTATTCAATCGATAATATAAATCTTGTCGAAATAATCCTTCGCGAATTAATTGTGGGAAATCGCCATTAGTTGCACTGATAATACGAACATCTGTACGCTGTGTTTGACTTGAACCCAACATTTCAAATTCACCCGATTCCAATACACGCAGCAGTTTTGCTTGTTGTGCAAATGGAATAGTCGCAATTTCATCTAAAAATAAACTACCGCTTTTAGCCAGTTCAAAACGCCCGATGCGTTGCTCTTTTGCATCCGTAAAGGCACCTTTTTTGTGGCCGAACATTTCACTTTCAAACAAAGTTTCAGGAATAGCGCCCATATTCACAGCAATAAATGCTTGCGGCGCGCGTGCGGAATTCAGGTGTAACCAATGCGCCAACTGACTTTTCCCTGTGCCGTTTTCACCCGTCAATAATATATTGGCATCCGTTGCTGACACTGCATCAAGTTGCTGCATTAAATGATTCATTGCATCACTTTTCCACACCAATTCGGGAGTGGGGTTTTCCAGCCGTTGAATTAACGCACGATTTTTTTGATTTAATTGTTGCAACTGCAATTGTTGTTGTATCACTTGCAGTAAACGTTGATTGTTCCAGGGTTTTTCAACAAAATCACCCGCACCAGATTGCATGGCATTAACAACCAACTCAGTATTCGACCAAGCTGTCATAGCGACCACGGGAATTTCCCAAGCTTGTTGTTGCAACCAGCGTAAAAATCGCAACCCTTCTTCACCGGATGTCGTATCCAGACCGAAATTCATATCCAATAAAATTAAATCGGGTTTTTGTTGCAGCAACCATTTTTTAGCTTGGTCTGGATTTTCTGCATCTGCCACCCGAAAATTAAAATCTTCCAAGACAAAACGCGCCGACAAACGAATTTCGCGATTGTCTTCTATTACTAAAATACTGGGTTTTGAAACTGTCATTTATAGTTCAATCTCCGCCTTAACCG
>Ga0164241_10002732_pt1 | contig 18641 bp, 14 predicted proteins | sample OricomyardsoilBY_FD_108780 | JGI IMG/M metagenome (GOLD analysis project Ga0164241, IMG submission 108780) | Backyard soil microbial communities from Emeryville, California, USA - Original compost - Back yard soil (BY) | ecosystem: Environmental > Terrestrial > Soil > Unclassified | place: USA...
GTGCGTCCACGAAGCCTGTTGTACCAAATGTTATTCTCAGCGATTTGGGGCGTCTTGATCTTCGTCGGCATCTGGACAGCGGGCTCTATTTTATGGCTCCGTGCCGACGCCGTCCAATGGATGAATCAAGAGGCCGATCAGCAAATCCGCGAACTTTCCGCGTCGTTGGCCCCTCTCGTCTGGAACCTCGACGACCAGTCCATCCAGACCGTTTTAGACACCAAGATGGTAAATCACGAGTTCGTGAGCATTGTTGTGACCAACTCTTGGGGCGGGCACCAGTGGGCAGGCCACGGGTCTCGCGCCCCGTCAACCAAATCCGATTCTATCCAACGCAAGGCGGATATTCTCTTTGGATCACGGCCCATAGGTTCTGTTGAAATTGATCTCTCGCTCAAGCCGCAATTGAGGCGAGCCTCCAACGCGGTCGTTACGCTTTTTTTGTCGGAGCTTTTTCTCTTTCTGGCCGTCATTTCCGGGGTCATTGTCTCTTGGAACCGCGTTGTCTTTCGGCTCCAAAGTATGGTCAAAACCATGCAGGCCTTCACTCCGTCTCAAGGCGACCAAAGGATGTCGGTAGCGCCCCACGACGAATTGGGAGTTCTTGCTCAAGGATTTAACGCCATGGCTGATTCTATCCAAGAGACAACGCGCTCCATGGAACAAAGGATTCAACAAGGGACAGAACGGCTCATGGAGTCCGAAAAGATGGCCCTCGTGGGAAGCCTCGTCGCCGGTGTGGCACATGAGATTAATACTCCCGTTGGTAACGGAGTGACCATTTCGTCTTGGTTGGCACAGCGTGTCGAGGAGATTCGAAGTCTTTCACCCCAGGAAGTCTTTCAGGGCAATACCTGGAAAGGCTTCGTGGACGACGTCGAATCATCAGTGAAAATCCTTATCTCAGGCCTAAACCGCACATCCGACTTGATTCAAACCTTCAAGAAAATTGGTGCGGAACAGGTTGTTGACGACCGTAGGCCGCTTTTTATTCAATCGTTTCTCGCGGAGGTTTGTACTAGCCTTCAGCCCACACTTAAGGCGTTTCCGCACGTTCTCACGATCGACTGCCCTCGCGATTTTTCCATTGAAAACCATCCCGGTGCCCTGTTTCAGATCGTAACAAACCTGATTCTCAACGCCCACGGACACGCTTTCCAAGCCGATGAAGAGGGGTCTATTGTCGTGAAGGCCTCCCTGGACCCTCTGCGTCCTGACTCCTTTTGCATTGAAGTGATTGACGATGGGTGCGGAATCCCGCCGGAGTCGCAGGAGCAAATTTTTCAGCCGTTTTATACGACGAATCGGCTTCAGGGCGGCACGGGCCTCGGCCTCGCCATCGCCCTCAGCCTCGCCAACCGTCTGGGCGGTACCATCGATCTCGTGAGTACTGTCGGCGAGGGGAGCCGGTTTTTTGTCCGGCTCCCCCTGATCGCTCCCGATACCGCCAGGCACTAAACGTTCAGGCCGAGCGGGACTATCGGCGTCGCCGAGGCTTCGGCGTCAGGTCCGTTGCCTTGGCTAACAGACTTTGTTTTGCGTGGTAGGTCTTGAGCCCCCACAAGGTCAGTCCGCCCGCCAAAATCATCAAAGCACAGAGAATCTGTCCCATACTGAAGTTCAACAGGGGAATCTCGAGTTGACTGGTGCTATAGCCAGGTTGAAAGACGACGATAAAATCCAGGCCTTTATCGGGATTGCGAAAGTACTCAATCACAAAACGAACAATGCCGTACCCAATCAAATACGCACCGATCATGAACCCTTTGAAAGGCTTTCGATCCTTCAAAACGAACCAAAACAAAAGCCAAAGAAGGAGCCCTTCGCCAAAGGCTTCATAAAGTTGACTCGGGTGACGAGGAAGATTAACCATGCCTGAGGGGTCGGCAGTGAGCCCTGTTTTCCTCATGACCTCTTGAACCCAAGGGAGGCTGGACGAAAGCGGTTCTCCCGTAGGGAAGACAATTCCCCAAGGGGCTGTTGTGACTCGTCCCCAGAGCTCGTCGTTGATAAAGTTGCCGAAGCGGCCAAAGGTGTATCCCAGGGGAAACGCCGCAAAAATCCAGTCGGCAAGCAGCAAAATATCGAGTTTCTTCACGCGGGCATAAATAACGGCCCCCACGACGGCACCCAAAAGTCCGCCGTGAAAGCTCATCCCGGCAAAGCCTGTAAATTGCCCCGACGGCGAAAACGGCCAAAAGATGAGCCACGGATGCCAGAGATAATTGAGACGGTCGTCGGCATAGATGAGGGTGGCAAAAATACGAGCGCCGATGAGCATTCCCGCCAGTCCCGAAAAGAAGAAATTGCTGACTGTATCCTTTCCCAAGACTGTGCCGCTCTTCTTAACCTGAATGTCAAACAGCCAATAGGTGAACGCGAAGGCAATCACATACATGAGCCCATACCATCGGATAGGAAGTCCTGGGAAGATTTCTGGTCGAATCCAGTCAGGATAGGAAATAAATAACGGCATGACACCTCCGCCCTAGAGGGGCAATTCTTCGATATGTCCGGTTGTCTCGTTAAACCGGATACGGACGGCCGAACGGCGTCCCTTAGGTTCGTAGACGCGCCCGTGACTTTCGATACTGACGCCGGGGAAAAGGGTTTCCCGGACCACAATCTCGCTGGGCACGTGCAAATCAAATTTGTCACGCAGATAAATGAGTTTGAGGTTGCGTTTGTCGAGCAACTTCATCATAAGAACCTTTTTCTGCCGTGCGGCATTTAAGCGTTCACGGTTTTGGGGGCTGACCAACTTTCTCATAACAAGGTCAATTTGGACGATCGCATCGCGGAGTTTATCGGTTTCTTTGACTTCCGCTTGAATCTGATCTTCCACAAGGTAGTCTTGGCCGAAGCTCACCACTGTAGCGACCCCGGAGGGCGAGCCTAAGTTCATCACGTCGAGTCCTAGTCTCACCTTAGCGAAGCCCCCTGTCAGGCCGCCGCCGGCCGCTTTCTGAAAGACCTTGCCGTTGACGCGAAACGTACAAGCAAGCGCCGACTTTCCGACGTGAACGTCACCTACGGCCATCACCAGGCTCTTCTCCACAAAACCAAGCGAAATGTGCTTCTTAGCCCGTAAGACAGCTTTCCCGTCCCCATGGACTCCGTCGGTAATTTGTATATTGTGATCGGACGAAAGAAGCGCCGCCCCCACGCGGCCTCGAACCTTCAGGTTGCCCGCGACAATGTAGCCGCCGGACTCAACAGCCCCCGTCACCACCACCTCGCCAAGAAACTTGACATTGCCCCAATGGGAACCAACCCCGGCAACGGCCACCTGAGTTAAAAGGGTCAGGCCCTCCCCGTCAAAAAGAACTTCTCCGCTTGCGTTGGCCGTGATGGTCTGAAAACCAGCTTCGCCCGCCGCGACAACAAAATGCTCACTCACGGCCAAATGGTGGATTTCCATGTCTGGAGAAGGAATCTGATTCCCCAAAACGTCCATGCCGTCAATCTGGTCCTCTTGAGGGACCCAATAATGCGCGACCGTTTCCCCGGCGTGAACAGCAATATGTTTTTTCCCTTCCGCATCGACACGAGCCTGGCCAACGAGTTGAAGCCGCCGTTCGAGATCGTTACCAGCGGGAATTCCTCTGGCGACGGTCCAAGTGTCAACTTTACCGCCGGCGGCGATGGTCTTCAAAGCTTCGGCAATCTTTGCCTCATCGATACCGTAGGAAACTTGTGCTTCGGCCAGGGCCTCGTCAACAAGAGACCGCTCCAGTTTTTGCCCCGTTCCGCTGCCTTGAACCAGAGTCAAAAAGGCTTCCAAATTGTCGGGGCTTCTGCTGACGACGGCGGCCGCCTCGGTGTGGCTTCGGACACGAAGCATCGTCACTCCGTCTAATTCGGCCCACTCCAATAAGCCGTCAATCGTCGCTTCGAGCTTATTTCCGTTCTTTCGTACATTGGCTAAGAGCTCAATTTCAGGCTCATTTCCCGAGAGGATGGGAATGGGCTTTCCGTGAACATCCACGCCCTCGGAGGCCTTCTCATCGGCCGGAGCCTCAAAAACGGCGAACTCCTGCCCGGCACGCACGAGCGCCGCCTTTTGCACATCGTCGGGCGCAAGAACGATTCTCTCGGGTACCGTGTTCAACAACGTGGGATCTTGTTTGAAGGCACCCTTGATCGTTTCCAATTTTTTATCGCTGATAAAGGGAACCAAATAACGGACCTCGAGATTCTGGGCCCGCGAGGGAGGCGTACCCGAAGCCAATAATAAATCTTTACGCTCGAGTTCCGGCCCCGAAAGGAATTCTTGAAGGGTTCCCTTCATAGAATCAAAGGAAAACCCCTTGAGTTTGGCGTCTCTCAGAGCCAATCCAAGATCTTTGAGGACGAGCGGGGCTCCGCGTCCCAGGGGCTTGAAAAGATCCAAATAAGCCTTGCTCGCGTCAGGATTATAATGAACCACGAAGGTTCCATCGCGGCCCTCAACAAGGGCGTGGTCGACTAAAACCGTCCCCCTCGTGTAGCAGTCTGTCAGAAGCTTTTGCAAGGTTTCAACCGGCGGCACCAGCTCAAGCGGGAACCCATCGTCCCCGAGACGGGCTCGAACGGCTTGCGCCGACAAAACCTCGGCTCTTTCGCCCGGAGTGTAGCTCAGATAAGCGCCTGACTTGTCTTCGGTGTAGGAAAGAGACCAGTGGGAGCGCCGAACGGGGACCAGATCGGCCCATTGCCGCCCTGTCCGCAAAACCCCGGAGACTTGGGCACGAAGCTCAGACTTTTCTCGGATCAGGTTCGCCCCCAAAAGGAAACCGGAAAACTGGGGTAACGGTGCGGGGATCAGATGGCCGCTCAGATCCTTGCCGGGAGTTCCTGGACGAGAGGGCTCAATCCGTGCGACAACCGCATCCTTTTCGGCCCATTGAAGTTTTGCTGTACGAGCGTCGACGATGACTTTTTGACGAATTTGCCGTTTTTCAATCACCGTCTGGACTTTTTCTCCCTGGGCCGTTGCCACGGTCTTTTTGACGGAAATCTCTTCGTTTTTCGTGCGGTAGACTTCCGGCGGACCAGTCTCGTTCAACCGCTTCTCCACAAATTCCATTTCGGAGCCGCTGATGGCCTCAAGTTCTGTCCATTGCCAGGCCTCGGGGACTGGCTCACTGGGGAAAAGCCCTTCGGCGGCTGGAAGAACAGCTTCGGCCTTTTTTGAACGCTGAAATTCCTGGATGGCGGCGCTGAGCTTCTCGGTATCAAACCCTTGTGTGACGCCGGCGTCTTTCAGAGTGCGAACCAGCCCTCCCTGGTCATACTCAAAATCTCCCGTCGTGCTGATCGCCAGTTCTGCCTTAAGACGATCCTCTGACACAATGACTGAAATCGTTCCCTTGAAGCGGAAGCCCGTTGCCATGCCTGTTCCTACATCTTGACGCCGGCCTGCAGGGCTTTAACAATCTTCGATTTCAAGAGGTTGTTTTCCTTCTTGAGCTGATTGATCTCGAACTGTTGTGTTTTGACGGTTTCCATCAAGTCGCCCATCGAAAGGGCCCCGGTTTGCAACAGATCCTGCAAGTACGACATCTTGGTTTCGAAGTCAGATTCCGCCTCCAACACGGCGGTTTGGTGCGTTTCTTCTAATGTTTGAAAGTCGAGCGGCCCAGCCTCCTCTCGTTCAAAAGAAATAATTTTATCGGCGATACGGTAAATAGCCTGGGAAAGAACCGCTTGGGGTTTGTACAGAATGATGGGGAGCCGGGAGGAAAGGGCGATGTCCTGAAGCTCGTCACGATAGATCACACCCAAATGCTCAAGATCGAAGCCTAAGTACTCACGGCACGAGCGTCGGACCTTGTCGGCCTTTTCAACGTCCTTCGGATCTTCAATAAGGTTGAAGACGAGACGCGGTTGAAAATGAGACGAGGCGGATTGATAGGCCTTCCAACTTTTAGGGTCCTTTTCCTTCACTTTCTCCAGGAATTTGGGAATATAGAGCTTTTGGAGCGCGGTGCCTCCGGCAACGAGTTTGTGAAATTGAATTTCTGACCACGACCCCTTGGCAAAGGAGGTCTCCAAGATCCGAAAAACCGCGTTTTTCAAAAAGAAATACGCGTTGAGCGTCGCTGTGAGCGTCGGCGTTGTAATGATGATTCCCTGGCTCGACATCAGGAAGAAATCAACCGTATTCGTACTCGTACCGGCACCGAGGTCGACGACCAGCACGTCGGTCTCTTCCAACGCCATAAGGTTTCGAATCAAACTTCTTTTTTGTTGGACTTTGAGATTAGCCATCCCCGGAATCTCAGAATCCCCAGGAAGAAAGCGAAGATTTTCAACGTCGGTTTCCAACAGGAGATTCGCAAAGGGGGTATTCGGTGAGTGGAAAAACGTTCCAATTCCGTAGGGAATTCCACGGATTCCTAGGATTAAATGAAGGTTTGAACCGCCAAGATCCAGGTCGGCGAGAACGACTCGCTTGCCTGCCTGCGCCAACGCGATGGCCAAATTAGCGGCGACCAAAGACTTGCCCACGCCGCCTTTTCCGCTCGCGATGGGAATGATCTGCACGCCTTGCCTCCGCCGGTCATTCTAGTTCCGCACCTATGCACGGTCAAGGGCGTCCTATATAGTGTGAACCATGAATTCAGGGTCAAAAACAAGGGTTTGGATCAGCGGAGTCCTCGCTGGATCCGTCACAATTATCGTCTTTGTCGCCGTCTTTTTCACTCTGGGCCCCATGGTTTTTGGTGAAGCCGCGGCAGGCGGTTCAGGCAGTCTAGACGACCACCGGTTTGCTCAAAAGTTTGAACAGATTCTCAATTTCGTCAGCAAAAACTATGTGGACCCCGTGGACCGCCAAAAGCTCTTTGACGGGGCCATGAAGGGCCTTTTTGCTAGTTTGGGCGATCCTTATAGCCTGTATTTGAGCGAGTCAGAAATGATGAGCCTCAACGACACCACAACCGGAGAGTTCGGCGGGGTGGGCCTTTATATCGACAAAGTGGACCCGTCCCAAGTCGACAAGAGCCGAACGCCGCGCGACCTTTATATTCAAGTCGTCGCCCCCATCGAAGGCACCCCGGCTTGGAAAGCTGGGTTGTTGGCGGGAGACGAGATCACAAAAATTGACGAAAAAGACGTTGCCCCGCTTTCCATGGACGACGTCTTGAAGACTCTTCGCGGAAAGCCGGGTTCCCATGTGCAAATCTCCGTTTTGCGTGGAACCGCAACGACTCTTAAGTTCACCCTCAAGCGAGAGATTATTCAGGTTCCCTCGGTGAAAAGTACATGGATCGGCGACGACGTGGCCTACATCCGTATTACCCAGTTCACCGCGCACACTCCCGAAGACTTTGACTCTGCCATTGCGGAATTTGCCAAAAAGGGGTTTGCCAACCTCATCATCGATCTTCGCAGTAATCCGGGCGGACTCCTCCAATCGGTCGTCACCGTCGGAAGCCGTTTTTTCAAAGATGGCGTGATCGTCAGTACCCGTTCCCGCGTTCCTGGGGAAACAGAAGTTTACAACGCCGATGGTCACCAAAGCATTCCCGACTCGGTTCGTGTTGTCGTTTTGGTCGACAAGGGGAGCGCCTCCGCCGCAGAGATCTTGTCGGGCGCGCTCAAAGACCGCAAACGTGCCTTTTTGCTGGGGTCGACCACCTACGGCAAGGGCTCGGTCCAACAGGTGATCCCGTTTGATAAAACAGGATTTAAGCTGACGATGGCCCGCTATTACACACCCTCGGGCGTCAATATCGATAAGGTCGGCATCAAGCCCAATGAAGTTCTCAAAGACAAGGACCTCACCGACGCCCAACTCGACGAATACCGCAAGCTTCTCGATGAGAAGACCTTCGACCAGTTTGCCGAGAGCCACAAGGATGCGGACGCCGCCGCCGTTTCGGTCTTTGTTTCAGGACTGAAAAAAACCGGCGTGACTCTGCCGGAACGCATCCTCGCGCGCATGACCCGGTTGGCGCTCGCGCGTTCCAACAGTCGTCCCGATCCCATTGTTGACCTTGACTACGATATCGTTCTCGACGAGGCCCTCAGACTCCTTAGGGCAAAGACCTTTTCTATCCCATGAAACTGCTGGTCCTTCCGGCAGGTTCACGGCAAGGCGGCCAGGTCTGCCTGCGTGGAAAAGACCATCACTATCTCGTCCACGTCCGAAGAATTGCCGTTGGTGATTCCTTGAACGCCCTGGATGGCGATCAGCGCCTCAGTCTCACCGTGGTCCGCATCGACGAGACAACCCTGACCTTGACCGTCGCATCCCGTGAGGCGGCAAAGAGCCGCGGCGTATCGCTGGCTCTTTTTCCGTTTCTTCTCAAGGGTCGAAAATTGGACGATGTGATCCGTCAAGCCTGTGAGGCCGGCGTCGATGACATTTATCCTGTTGAAGGTGAGCATTGCGTAGCCCGCCAAAGTGATTCCGAGCATAAAACTTTGCGCTGGAATCAGATCGTTCGTGAGGCGGCTCAACAGTCTGGACAACCACGGGTTCCCCTCGTTCACGACACGATAAAATCGAGTGAAATTCCCCTCGTTTGGGCGAATCAGGGCCTTCTCTTGTTCTTTCATCAGGTCCCCCTGGACACGGGAACTCTGCACCGCTATCTTTTTTCCCGGCCGAGTCGAATTGGTCTCGTCATTGGACCCGAAGGGGGGCTGTCTAAAAGCGAAGTCACGCGATTTCGCACGCAGGGAGCCGTCCCTGTATGGCTAGGCCCCTTTGTTCTTCGCGCTGAGACGGCGAGTCTTTACGCCGTCGCGGCAGTGAATTCGATTCTTCAGGAGACTCCCGAATGGACCATCCGATAGACGCTAAGAGTCGACGCCTCTTCCTCTTGGGAGTCCCCATTGACGTCGTTAAGGTTGACGACATCGCCTCTCTTGCCCAGGAGTTCGCGGAACAATCGAATCACAATGCGGTTGTCTTTCTTTCCTACGCCAAATTTATGCGGGCGCGCCGTGATCATGAGTATATGGCACACCTCAATCGTGCCGCTCTCGTCGTACCCGTCTCCAAAAGTCTCGAATTGGCGTGCCGCTTCTTGAAATTGCCGGAACTGACCAGGCACTACCCTTTTGATTTCACCATTCGTGTGTTAGGGGCTCTCGAAGAAAAGCGTAGAACATTCTATTTACTGGGGGACCGGCACTCGGCGGTTCAATCCATCGCACAAAATATGCGCACCTCCTTTCCCCGTTTGGTTTTGGTAGGAAGACACTCGGGCCACTACAGCCGAGAAAAGGAACACGCTATTCTCCAAGCCATTTACAAGGCTTCTCCCACGATTCTCCTTCTTGGTCCCGGCGTACCAGGAAGAGAAAAGTGGGCCTTTCGTCAGGGAACCGGCCTGCCCGCCAAAATTAGCTTTCACTCTCATGAGACCTTTCAGATCATGGGTGGAAAAAAGAAACGCCCATCACGTTCATCGTTTCGCCGCGGTACTCATGAAATCTCAAAGGCTCTCCTTCGACCTTGGCGGCTCCTTCGAATTTTCTCCTATCTGGGATTCGGGTTTCTCTTGCTGTTGGAACGGTACAAAAAAAAGCATTGACGGAATATAAATTTTCACTAATAAATAATCTTATAAAAGTTAGTCTCGAAACACAAGGAAACGCGAATGAGAACCCGCGCGTTGCGAGTATTATTTGTCGGCCCACACTTCGATTTGCTCATGCCTGTCTTGGCATCGCTCACCAATTCTGTTGAACCACGTTGGATTTCAAAATGGGATGAACTTGATGTTCACGCTGATCCCCCCGAGCTTTTCGTCATTCTTCCTGGTGCTCAACCGTGTGCTTTTCCGCAGACGGTGCCGTTTTTCGAACTTTTACCCGAACACCTCTCAAAGGGGGAGGCTCTAGAAACTCTTTTTTTTGAAGCGGTCCAAGGCGGTCATTGCCCGCGCCCCGAAGACAAGCTTCTGGGCAAAACCGAGGTTATGGCTCGCATAAGAGGCCAACTAAGAATGGCGGCTGAGACAATGTTTCCCATTCTCTTTTGCGGCGAGAATGGAACGGGAAAAGACCTCGCGGCAACCATTGCCCACGAGCTATCGCCTCACCAAAAGGGGCCTCTGGTTGCTGTTAACTGCGGTGCGATTCCAACAGCCTTGGCCGAATCACAGTTTTTTGGTTCCGTGAGAGGGGCCTTTACGGGGGCCGAGAATCGATCAGGGTATTGCCAACAAGCCGAAGGAGGAAGCCTTTTTCTCGATGAAATCGGTGAGTTGTCCCTCGAAGTTCAGGCAAAGCTTCTCAGGGCCCTTGAGAACCATGAGGTTCGTCGTGTGGGTTGCGAAAAATCTGAAACCGTCAATTTTCGTCTCTTATGTGCGACGAATCGAGACCTTGATCACGCTGTCGAGAACGGACTCTTCCGAAAAGATCTCTTTTATAGAATTAACGTCCTCGTCCTTCAGCTCCCTGCCCTCCGCGAGCGCAAAAATGATCTCGAACTCTTGGCCAACTACTTTCTCGATTTGGAAGGGCCTTTCCCTACGCAGAAGCCCTACCTCACACCCTCGGCCGTTCACAAATTGTCGGAGTACCATTGGCCCGGGAACCTGCGTCAACTGCGCAATGTGCTCCAAAGAGCGCTGGTCTTTAGCACGGGGCCTAAACTCGATGCCGACGATCTGGCGCTCACCTTCCCCTAACAAAGTGAACAGCTCCCCATTAGGATCGCTCTTCCCCATCCAAGGCCTAAAATCAAGGGCTGGGACGACGGCGAAGACAATTTGACAAAACAAACCCCACTGCCTATTATGACTTCAAAGTTATTATTCCGGTTCCCGATTCGGCAAGCCACAGATTGAGGGAGTTATGAGCGCAAACAACGAAATCGTCAGCGGCTTTGACGACGAAAAAGACGACAGCCTCAAAATCCGGCTCCAGCGGACTGAGGGTGTTGAGAACGGCATCGTCCTTTATCTCACTGGTTACATTGACACGTACAATTCCAATTTCTTTCAAAAGCGGGTATCGAAAGCCATCGACGCTGGCTTCACAAAGATTGTGTTCCATTGCGCGGGGCTCAACTACGTGTCGTCAACGGGGATTGGTTCTTTCACCGCCTTCCTTAAGGCGGTTCGGCCCAAAGGCGGCGACGTCGTTTTGTTAGAGATTCAGCCCAAGGTTTATGAAGTCTTTCAACTCTTAGGCTTTAGTCAGTTTTTTAATATTAAGGATAGCTTGGAAGAAGCAACCAAATTTTTCCAGGGCGGCGGCGGTACAGAAACCTCCGATAATGGCATTTTTCCGAAAACGTTTAATTGCCCCATTTGTTCAAAACGGCTAAAAGCAGCACGTGCCGGACGTTTCCGCTGCTCAGAATGTAAAACCATTCTTGCGATCGACAACAACGGGCAAGTTTTCTTGGGATGAGAAGAGTATGAATGCAAAGGACAAGCTGGAAGGTTATTTCATTCGCATGGGATTGACCTATCAGCAGATTGCTGAGGATACCTGGGTCGTTACAGACGACGACGCCGGCGTTCACCAAGTGGTTATCGTCTACGAAGATCCTATCGTCGTCCTTCGCGTAACGGTCATGGCGTTACCCGCAAAAAACCGAGAAGCGTTGTACGAAACGGTTTTGCGGATGAACGCCAACGACTTGGTTCATCTGGGATACGCCATCGAAGGTGATCATCTCATCCTGTCTAATTCGTATATCTTGGAAACACTCGATCTTGAGGAAATTCAGGCCGCCATTGACGAAATTGGACTGGCCCTGATTCAGCATTATTCGATTCTCTCAAAGTATCGGGCGTAAGGAGCACTGAATGGGCATTTGGGACAATTTAAAGCGCGTCTTCAAGTCCAACATTAACGCGGCAATCAGCAAGGCCGAAGATCCTCAAAAGATCTTGGAACAAACGCTCATCGACATGAACGAACAGCTGATTGAAAATAAAAAGGCTGTGGCCAGTGCCATTGCTGACGAAAAGCGGCTGGAACGCCAATTCAACGACAATTCGGCCATGGCCAAGGATTGGGAAAACAAGGCTGTTCTTGCCGTAAAGGCCAATCGAGACGATCTGGCCAAGGAAGCCCTCCTGCGGCAAAAAGAATATTCGGAGTACGCGACCCAGTTCAAACAGCAATGGGATTCCCAACACGCCTCGGTCGAGAAGCTCAAAGATGCCCTTCGTCAACTTCAGTCAAAGATCGAAGAAGCGGGCCGCAAAAAGAACATCCTTATCGCCAGAGCCAAACGTGCTGAAGCACAAAAGCGTATTTCTGAAACCATGGGCAATATGTCCAACACCTCTGCTTTTGCTGCCTTTGATCGAATGGCCAACAAAGTCGATCAAATGGAAGCCGAAGCCAGTGCTGCGGTTGAACTCGAAGACTTGAGTGGAAACGCCAGTCTTGAAGAGCAGTTCAAAGAACTGGAAGGCGGTAAGGCCGGTGCGGACCTGATGCTCGAAGATCTCAAGGCAAAAATGAAAGCTCAAGAAAGCGGAGCGGTTGCCGCGCAGCAAGAAGTGGGCGGCAAGCCTCACTGACAATCCTTATTGTCGGGGCCGAAGACGCACTCGAAACGGATCTTCGGCTTGTCTCGTCCCCTTCGATTCAGTTTCACTTTGCTCCTACAACCATCCCCGGAAACTGGGATGTTCTTGTTGTCCCACCCTCTGAACTTTTTCAAAATCCCGCCTTACGCAATCGTTCTCCCTCCACCTTGCTCCTGGTTTATGGAGAACCCCACCTGATGCGCTCAGCTTGGCACGCCGGTATCGACGACTATTTGAGGATTCCTTGGTCGCCCGAAGAACTTCTTTTACGCATTCGGGGTCCTCGTCCTCGGCAAATCTCTTGGGACTGGAATGGCTCGCTTTTCACCTTGGAGGGGTCTAACGTCAAGGCAGAGGGGCGTCCTGCGTTGACCTTGACCGCGCTCGAGGCGGCCCTTGTCCGCCAGTTGGTAGAACGGCGAGGAATCCCCGTTTCCCGATCGGTGTTGGCCTGGAGTGCCGGTTGTTCCGACGGCCGCGTAATCGATACCTTGATCAGCAGACTCCGCAAGAGGTTTGACAGCCATTTTGGTCATGGTTTGGGACGTTTTCAGTGCATTCGGAACGTTGGATATCGTCTTTCTTGAACGAACAATACCCTCGTGGTATTCTGACGCAACGTGAAGGAAGCGACTGTCAACCTCCTAGTGTTCTTGCTCGTGTTTGCTCTGTCAGCGGTGCTGTTGCTCGGCCTGTACACTCTTGCCCTGCTCTTAATTCCGGGAGGACGCGGGCTTGTTTTTGCCAATCCCTACGCGGCCGCCCTTTTTCCGTCCTTGCTGGTAGCGTTGACCGTGGCACAGGCCCGCTCCGTGAAGCATCCTGGTAATTTCAGGCTCACTTGGGCCCTTCAGTGGATAGCGTTCTTCTTTCTTTTGACTCTTCCCCTCCCTTGGATCGACTCCATGCCCCCGGTTCGTATCAGTGACGCAAACCCTCTGCGCAATCACCACTTTCTTCCCTTGCAAGACGGGTCGCAATTGCTAGGGTCTGGTCAAACAAGTGTGCTCATTCCCGGTGACGGCCAACCCATGGAAGTTTCTCAAGAAACGCAGTTTGACAGCCTCAACCAACGTTTTGTCTTTTCGAATTTGCCCCCCAAGAACCTGGGAAGCCTTGACCCAGAACAAGAGTATTATCAATTCACGCCTGGCCTCGAATCCCTTGAACTCGATCTCTTGGCCGTCTACTCGAAACTTTCGAAGCCTCAAAATCTTGTCATTTTATGGTTTGAAGCCGCCGTCATCTCGTGGCTTTTCTTAGGCGGCTACCTCCTGTTTGGCCTTCGAACTTGGTCGCTCGTCAAAATCGTCGCCCTTCTTATTCTGATTCGCCTGGAGATCATCTTAATGGTCTACTCGCTATGGTCACTCCCCGAGCTCCTTAAAATTTGGATTCCGGGAGCGCCGGCGTTGATCGAGTGGTCCCCCGTTGTCTTGATTGGACTTTCAGCGTCGACACTTTTCTTTCTGACCTTTTTAGCGAAACCCCATCGTGCGGAGTTTGTCACGTGAGCCCCCTGAACCGACGGCTGGCGATTACCTTTTTTTCCTCGTTGGCCGTTGTTGTCGGAGCAGATCTCCTTTGGCTTTTGCTAAGACTGGCGGGGGTGTCCTGGGCGGCTCCCCTTCCGGTTTGGCTGCCCGAAGATGCCTTTTGGGGATTTCTCCTGCAATGGGCCCACGATCTTCTTTCGTGGATTCCAGCCCTGGGTTTATCGAGCCTCATGTTAACTGTGGCCTTTCAGTGGAGCCCTATGGAGGTTCCCGACACCCCCGCCAAAGCCACGCGCCAAGTCGGTTCCCTGGCGGTCTTTCTTTCTGTTTTTGTTGCCATTCTCACCCTTTGGATTCTTCCTTTGACCGACGCCGCCCTCGACAAATTTGGCTTTCGGGACCAGCAAACCCGTTCCCTCGAAAACGCCTACTTTGCCCTCAAAAATCTGGGCTCCAACAAGCAAACTTCCGTCGAGATTCAAGAACGGCTCAACCTCCTTCAACGGCTGGGCCAGCTTCGCCCCAATCAAAGCCAGCAGACCGGCGAGAGGATGGACTACGACTTTGAACTCCAAATCCTCAAGGCTCGCATCGATCTGGATACTTTCTTTCGCCTCCATGCCTTGTCAGAAACCCCTGAGGAATCCCAGGAAACATCTTGGACCCTTGAACAACTGATTGGTCATGCCGAGGCTTCCTTGGCGGCTCAGAATGGGGACGAGTTTCGTGCCAACTTATGGGGCCTCATGGCGTACAGACGGATCGTTAACGCTTTAGAGCAAGGACTTACGGTCGATAGCGCTCTTCTCGAACGAGCCAAACAAGTTGTTCAAAAATCCTGGTCTAAGGTCTACGCCAAGACGCTAAGCAACGATGAACGAAAAAAAGCAAGTTATTTTTTTAGGAAGGGAACGAGCCTGGGCGATTTCCACTTCCAGAACTACTTGGAAGCCTACTACGGCTTTCAAGAATTGCATCGTGAGAATCCCGACGATGCGGAGGTCACACAGCACCTTTCCATTTCCCAACAAAAAGTCTCGCAAACAGTCCTCTTTCGGCAGGATATGGACGTTCTCTTTCATGTTCCCGGCCTCAACAATGTTATCTTCGTGAATCGTGATCATCCGCTCGAAATTGTTCGTATCGGCCGGATGTTGGGAACAGACCGGGGGGTATACGTCAAGGATTTTGAATTCTTGAGGTTGGCCGACGACGGCTCCGTCGCCCTCCATTGGATTGGGCCTTACGGACGGTGGACTTCTTCAGGTATTGATTTTCGCGTTTGGGATAAGGAAGCGCCCATTCCCAGCTTTCCCCACGTTCTTACGCAGACACCTGGAAATGAATTTCCCATGCGCAATTCTGTCGAGCCGGCTATCTTTATGCCCCAAGTCACGCCAGACGACCTCGATGCCCTTCAAACTGCAAAACAAAAGGCACAAATGCTTCCTAGCTTCGAACTGCTTGTCCACGGAAAGTCGATCCAGGCTCTGGGCTACAACCCTGTCCTTTTTCAAACCGAGTTTCTCCTTCGGTGGACAGCGCCCTTGGCCTATTTTGTGGGCGTACTCTTTTTGTTTCTTTTGGCGTGGCATACACGAACCACGACCACAAACAGAACCTGGTGGCTCCTGGTTCCAACGCTTCCCCTGTTAGCCGAGTTTCTTGTTCAAACTACCGCCTGGGTTTCTCGCCTAGCGGTAGGGGGGCTCCTCGTCCTCTCCGGCTTGGAGACCGTGTTGCTGGTTCTGGCCGGTGCCTTTGTCGTTTCGGCGACGATCGGCGTTGGAAAAATCTATCAGTCCCTCACCCATCGGTGAGGGACCTTCCCCTTAGGATAGGGCATTAACGATCAAATCACCCATCTCACTCGTTCCGATCTTAGTCTGACCTGCGGTCGCAATATCGCCAGTCCGGTACCCTTTTGTAAGGACGCTTTGAATGGCCGAATGGACTCGCCCGTAAATTTCAGGGAGTCCAAAAGAATACTGAAAGAGCATCCCCAACGAGAGAATTTGCGCAATCGGGTTTGCTATTCCCTTTCCTGCAATATCGGGCGCGGAGCCGCCGGAAGGCTCAAAGAGACCAAAGGCACCGTCCGCTCCCGGAATCCCGGCGAGGGAGGCGCTGGGAAGCATCCCCAAAGACCCGGCAATCATGGAAGCCTCGTCAGACAGGATGTCGCCAAACATATTTTCAGCCAAAAGAACGTCAAATTGCCGAGGGTTGCGAACCAATTGCATGGCCGCGTTGTCCACGTACATGTGGCTCAACTGGACATCGGGATACTGTTTAGCAACCTCGGTAACGACTTCTCGCCAAAACACCATCGTCGTTAAAACGTTGGCCTTGTCGATGGAACAAAGTTTTTTGCTGCGCTGTTGCGCCGATTGGAAGGCAATGTGCGCGATTCTCTCAATTTCCGCTCGGGTGTAGACCATATTGTCGCTGGCCCAATCGTCACCCCGCTCCTTTTTTCCAAAGTAAAGACCGCCGGTCAATTCACGGACGACGAGAACATTCAGTTCCTCACCAATAATCTCGGCTTTAAGCGGGCTGGCACCTGCCAAACCCCGAAAGACAATGGCAGGACGAAGGTTTGCGTAAAGATTGAAGTGCTTACGAAGGGGAAGCAGGGCACCGCGTTCGGGTTGTTCAGCGGGGGGTAAGGATTCCCACTTGGGTCCACCGACCGAGCCGAACAAAATAGCATCGGCGGCTTCACAGGTCTTGAGGGTTGATTCGGGCAAGGCCTTGCCGTGATGATCGATAGCAATCCCGCCAACGTCAGCGGCTTTTGTCTCGATGGAAAGCCCTGTGATTCGTTTGAGGACCTCAAGAACCTTTAAGGCCTCGGCCATCACTTCAGGACCGATTCCGTCACCAGACAGGACTGCGATAGTTTTGCTCATGCTCAATCTCCTGGTCCCGAGACTAACTTTACGACCGAGTTTGTTCAAGGCTAGAGAATCACGGGGCCGAGGTTTGATTGAGTTCGAGGGGAATCCGAGCGAAGATTTCCAGTTTTTCTAACAAGGCCTGCCGATTATAGGGGGTAGCTTTTTCGATCATGGAAAGAACTTGAAGATTGGCCTCGATGAGTCCCTTCTCTTTTCGGGTTTGGTCCACAACCGAGGCCTCATTTTGCCGTATTGCATTGAGTTTTGACTGGTCCACTTTTGTAATGTCGAGTTCTGAGTGGTCTTCAAAGAGTTCGGTACCCAAAACCTGCGCCTGAGCTTTGGCCTTTGTTAAAGCGACAAGGGCCTCTCGGAACTCCGGGGTTCCCGATTGAAAAACCGTGTTGGCGCGATATTCCGCTGCCGCGAGATTATTCCATGCTTCGTAAAGCCGCTGGGCCAAGGCGCGATGGGCGGCGTGGACGATGGGATCCCATTCTGTAATCCGGGCACGCTGGGCAGTCAGCAAATTGATGAGTTCTCGATAGTACCCTTCGGCGGCGGCAAAATCACCGCTCCGAAAGAGTGCGTTGCCCATCGAGTACAAGAGGTTGGGGTTGTCGCGGCCCGAGATTTCTCCCTTGGCAAGTTGCCGGTCCAACGAGAAAAACCGGCGGACGGCCTGATCAAAGTGTTGCTTTTCGTAGGAAATCACACCCTGACGATAGGTTACCTCGGGGTCGTTGCCGCGATCTGCTTCGAAAAAGGCGTAAAGTTGCGCGGCCTGATCCCAGGCTCCAGGAACGTTCCCTGAATCCGTTGAAGTGACACCGGGGGCCTGGCGGTAGAGGAGATTACCGAGGTTCTTGTAGACATTGGCCATTCGTTGATCGTTGGAAATCAGCCCTTGATCACGATACTCTGTGAGAACACGCTGGGCGTCTAAATAATATTTTTCGGCTTGCAACGGTTGACCGGCGGAATCAAAGATTTCACCAATACGAAGACTTGTTGCTACCCGAAGCTCGGGCCGTCCCTGCAATCGCAAAGACCGAAGAGGCAGACGCTGAAAATAAGCATCGGCCGCGGCCAAGGCCTTTTTTTCGTTGACGGTATCGTCATTAAGACGATAGAACCGCGAGAGTTGATAATGAAGTTCTGGAAGGATCTTTTGTGTATCCATCGCCCTTAGTAAAAGAGTATCGACGGACGCCAGATAGTCGGGTTGATATAATTGCGAACTTCTCGGGTATTTGTAAGGCGGTTTCAGTTCGGGGATTTTTTGGGCGTTCCCTTCTGAACGGGCAAGATCGATGGACGGTCTCGCAGGTGCTGTTCCTTCGGCGGGCGGTGCAGGGGTCGTCGGCAACACGCCGTATTCCTGGTCAATGGTCTTCTGGTGTTCGACGATTTGGGTAGCTTCGACCTTTCGAGCCGCTTCATGGTCCAAAAGCCAACCCGCAAACTGTGCCATGACTTCGCCGTCGACGGGCATTTTTACGTCAAGGGCAATCCGGTCCCGCAACCGCAGGAGTTCGGCTTCTTTGTCCGTCATCATAAAAAGTCTAATAAAGCGCCAGGTAACCGGTGCGTTAAAGCCATAATGACGCAGATAATCGCTCAACGCTGTGTTGGCCTGATCGAGAGCGTCGTGACTCGAAAGGGTCTGGCCCCAGTCAAGTAAATTATCCGCCTTCCTCAAGAGAGCCTTTCCATCGTAACGATCACGGTCAAGAAGGGTGGCGAGA
>Ga0164241_10002733_pt1 | contig 18640 bp, 22 predicted proteins | sample OricomyardsoilBY_FD_108780 | JGI IMG/M metagenome (GOLD analysis project Ga0164241, IMG submission 108780) | Backyard soil microbial communities from Emeryville, California, USA - Original compost - Back yard soil (BY) | ecosystem: Environmental > Terrestrial > Soil > Unclassified | place: USA...
GCCGTTTTTGGGCTTCCAAACTTTTTAGACACATTGGGAGCGCACCGGCAGGCTGGCCGGTAAAATCAAAGCTTCATCGGTGCGACGCCTTCAAACGTGAGCTTCACCGGTTTGATGAAGCCGTGTTCGTCGAACTCCATGTGTTCAATGCACGTTACGCGATGGTTGCCATCGGTTTCGCCCAGCGGCCGGCGATGATAGACGATGTAATAAATGTCCTTGCCCGGCAGTTTGATGACCGAATGATGGCCCGCGCCGGTCGCGATCTTGGGGTCTTGCTGCAAAATTTTCCCGATGCGCTTAAACGGGCCGAGCGGCGAATCGGCGATGGCGTAGGCCACGGAATAATTCGGCCCCGTCCAGCCGCCTTCCGACCACATGAAATAATATTTGCCGTCGCGCCGGAACATCACCGAGCCTTCGACGTAACCTTTGGGCGTGATCTCCTTGAACGTCGTGCCGTCGGCAAACGGTTCGACGCCGGTGAAATCAGCCTTCAACCGGCAGAGGTTGCAATGCCCCCAGCCGCCGTAGATCAGGTAAAATTGGCCATCGTTGTCGCGAAAGACAAACGGATCAATCGGCTGCGCGCCATTGTGAAATTTGTCAATGAGTGGTTTGCCCAGATAATCCTTGAACGGCCCGTCCGGCTTGTCCGCCACCGCCACGCCGAGGCCGCCAAGTTGACGGTCGTTCTGAATGTCATTCGCGCCGAAGAAAATAAAATAGCGTCCGTGATTTTCCGCCACCGCCGGCGCCCAGACCGCCCGATGCGCCCACGGCACGCCGTTGGTGTCCATGATGCGGCTGTGCTTTGTCCAATGCACCAAATCCGGCGACGAAAACGCATCGAAAAACGTCTGCTCGCTGTAGGGCGCGGAATAGGTGGGATAAATCCAAAATTCCTTGCCGAACACCTTCGCCTCCGGGTCGGCATACCAGCCGGGGAAAATCGGATTGCCGGAATGTTCCGCCACGCCGCCCGCCTCCGCCGCCTGCAGGTGATTCACGGAAGATGATTGAACGAGGAAAATCAACGCGCCTATCAGCCCGCCAGCCTGCCCGAACAAATAAGATTTCATGCCGCGAGTTTAATGCGATGTTTTGCATTTGTCATCCCCGCACAAAATGTAAAGTGCGCTCCGCAGTTATTTCGCCGGCAAAACCCACGGATGGCTTCCGGGCGGCGGATACTTCTTGCTGGCATCGTCAAGCACCAGCACCCAGTCGAGCGATTCGCCCGGATTCGGCGAAGTGAACGCGTGTTCACCCGAATTTGAAAACGTGCCAATTTTGGCCGCCGTTCCATCGCGCGGATTGAACCACCACGCCTGGACTTTGGGGCCGGCAAGCTTTGTCAGGTTCACCGAGAACGTGCGCCCAACCGGCGCGTAGATCATCGCGTAGCTGCCATCCGCATCACGCGTGGCCACGAAGCGGTAACGCCCGGCCCCCGGAACGGCGGCGGTCACGCGATCCGTGACCAGCACGGAATCATCCGGCACGCGCGTGAGAAACGGACGCGACAGCAAAAGTTTTTTGGCGAACTGCATCTGGCCCGCCCCGGGTTGATTGATCGCCTGTGTCCACGGCATCAGCGGATTGTTCACCGGCTCCCGGTCAGGCGTCCAAAACTGCCAGACGGCGTGATTGCCGTAAGTGTGGCCGCACGCGCCGCTGAACAAATCCCAATACAGCGGACGCCGCACATCGGCGGCCACCGAGATGCCGTTTTCATTCGCGCGAAAATCAATCGGATGCCCTTCGTAAAGCGGTTCGCCATCCAGCACGGGTTTGGTTGGCTTGCGATCATAATCGGCCCGCGTCTGCGCGTAGCTCGGATTAAAATTCTGCCCGTGCCCGTTCTGGCGCAGGTTGAAATCGAGCCAGTCATCCGCTTGAAACCATTGCGAAGAACCCGCGCCGCCCGAAGGATGAAAAGTTTCCAGATGCGCGCCGCCGTCGCCCGCGCGCAGGCCCCGGGCCAGGGCGCGGATGATTTCTTTTTGCCGGTCGTTTTCCACCGGCCGGTCGCCGCCGAGAATCCAGATGATGCCGGCGTTCCGGTAGCGTTTGCCCAGCCATTCGCCGTAAGTTTCGGCGTTTTGCGGCGTGAAAATCTCCGGGCCGACGCCCCATTTCTTGTTCCATTTGTCGCCCCACGTCGGGAGAAATCCCACATACAATCCGCGCCGGTTGGCCTGCGCCACGATGAAATCCACCTGATCCCAATAATCATTGTCCGGGCCGTCCCGCACGTCGGGCGTGGCCGGGTCGTTGTTCCGCAGCGGCTTGAAACCGTAGGCGTTCGGCGTGTTCAATCCGTCGTATTCGGCCAGCGCAACCGCCTGAATGACGGTGAATCCTTTTTGCGCCCGGTCATCCAAGTAGCGAATTGCATCCTCGCGGTTCAGCCGGTGAAACAATTCCCACGCTGTGTCGCCGAGATAAAAGAACGGCCGGCTGCGGGCGTCCACCAGATAATGATGATTCGCGCTGACTTTGAGCAAAGGCAGCGGCGCCGCTCCGAGGACCGGCGCACAGGCGCAGCCGGCCAGAATGAGCGCGAAACTTCTGAATGCTCGGACTGCATTCATGCTTAATTTTCCCCGTTGTTTTTCCTGAAAGTTTTCCACGCATCCAGGCAACGCCGCGCCGTTTCAAATTCTGGATACCGGCTGCCTTCCTGTTCCAGCAGATAAAACTCCACGCCGCCCGCCGATTCCAAGGCCGCGACGATTTCTTTCCAAGGCGAAACGCCTTCGCCAAAAAGAACGCGATAGCTTTTTTCATCCGCCGCGCGGCCCGGCGCCCAATCCTTGAGATGCGCGCTTTTGATGCGGCCCGGATTCGCGTTGATCCACGCGACGGGATCCGCGCCGGCCGCCACGCAAGTGCCGACGTCGAGTTGCAGCACAAATTCCTTGGGCGTGCTGGCGGCGATAAAATCCATGATGCGCCGGTCGCCATCCAGTTTGGCCCACTCCGTCCCGTGGTTATGAAAGCCGGCGGACAAACCATGCGGCGCGAACTGCGTCGCCGCCGCCGTGAGCCGTTCACAAAGTTTTTTCCAGCCATCGAGACCCTTGGTTCCGCCGGGTTCACTGGCGAGAATGAGAAAACGCGAGCCGAGAATTTGGTTCAATTCAATCGCCTTGTTCATCGTGCCGCCCGGCGTGAACGACGCAAAATCATTATGCGTCGAATAACAGCGCAGCCCGAGGTCGTCCATCAAGGTGCGGACATCCTTCGCGTCAGGAATCGTCCAGTTGAAATACGGCGCGTAAAACTCCACCACTTCATAGCCCATCTTCGCCACCGTGCGCAGCGTGTTTGGCAAATCGCGGGCAAGTTCGTCCCGGACGGAATAAAGTTCCAATCCAATGGGATATTTCTTTTTGCCCGGTGGAATTTCACCGTTTGCGGACGCGGCGAACGCAATGCCAGCCGTGGCCTGCGCGGTCAAGGCCGCGACCGCCGCCCCGGCCACGGCGAGAAAATTCCGGCGGGAAAGGGAATTGAAGTTATTTTTCACAAATGGAAATGGAATCGGTTCAATGGTTGCGGGGAACGGCCCAGCTTACGCCGGCCGTCTTGTGATTGCAGCCAAAATATCCGCGATGACTTCCGCCTTGGGTTTGGCGCTTTGTTGACTGCGTTGGTGAAGAAACGCGCGCACCTCGCCGGCTGGCGAACTGTAAAACGCCGCTTACGCCCGCCGCTCTTTGATGTTCGCCAGAATATCCGCCACGACCTCCGCTTTCGGCTTCGCGCCTTGCGGGCCGCCGTGGTGGAGACGCACGCTCACCGCGCCGGCTTCCATGTCGCGACCGCCGATGATGAGCATCGTGTGCACGCGCAATTTTTCCGCGTCCGCAATTTTCGCCTTGAACGGTGTCGCTGAAAAATCCGCGTCCACGCGCACCATGTTCGCGCGCAATTCGTTCACGATGGGCTGCGCGTAATCAATCAACGCCGCGTCGTCGTTCAGCGTGATGACGCGCACCTGGTCGGGCGCGAGCCAGAGCGGGAAATTGCCCGCGTAATGTTCGATGAGAAAACCGATGAACCGTTCGTGCGTGCCGAGCGGCGCGCGATGGATGCACAACGGCGTTTTGTTGAAATTATCCTTGTCGCGATACGTCAGGCCGAACTTTGACGGCACGGCGAAATCCACTTGGTTGGTCGCCAGCGTGAATTCGCGGCCGATGACGCTCCACACCTGCACGTCAATCTTCGGCCCGTAAAACGCCGCCTCGTTTTCGACCTCGACGTAATTGATCCCGGAATTTTTCAAGACATTCCGCACCATGTCCTCGGTCTTGAGCCACAACTCCGGTTCATTGACGTATTTCTTGCCAAGCCCTTCCTGGCTGTGCTTGCTGAAACGCATCACATATTTCTCGATGCCGAAAATCTTGAAATACTTCAGATACATCTCATTCACCGCGTTGAACTCGGATTCAAACTGCTCCTCGGTCAGGTAGATGTGCGCGTCGTTCATGTTGAGCGAGCGCACGCGCATGAGGCCGAACAATTCGCCCGACTGCTCGTAGCGATAGCAGCAGCCGTGTTCCGCGAGGCGCAACGGCAAATCGCGATAACTGCGCGGCTCCGCCGCAAAAATCCGGTGATGATGTGGACAGTTCATGGCTTTGAGATAATAACTCTCCGCCTCGCCAAATTTGTTTAACTGCGCGCGCAACGCGGCCAACTCATTGAACGCGGCGACAATCTCCGCCGGCGCGGCGCTGGCCTTGACCGCTTGCTCGATAGTTGAAAATTCTTCGTCTTTCAAAATGGCAGACATATAAAATTGTTTTGTGATTTATATCGTAAAAAACCCGCTAACATTTCGTGATGAGTTCAATCTGATTTCCATTCAGACGCTTCTCAATCAACTGGCAGTATTCCTTGTTAAGCTCGATCAAAACAAACGACCGTTGAAACTTCGCGGCAACAACCCCAACCGTCCCGCTGCCTGCAAATGGATCTAAAACCACATCATTTGGTTTGGTGCTGGCCAACACGCAATTTTCGACAAGCTTCTCTGGAAAGACGGCAAAATGAGCGCCGCGATATTTAGAAAGAGGAATATTCCATACCGTGCGCTTGTTTCGGCCAAGCGGGTGAAAGGCTTGATCCCACCTGCCATCGTGAAGGTTATTGTTGCCACAATTTTTCCCAGCTTCGGGAGTTCCATTTCTTTTGCCAAAATGATTTCTCCCGCCCTTCATCCGCGAGTTTTCCGAAAAAGTGATGTGCGGTTCTCGTATGGCGTCTGCATCATAAAAATAGTCTGCAGATTTTGAAAACATGAAGATATATTCATGATCTACTGTTGGACGAGTCTTCACTGAATGAGGCATAGCGTTAGGTTTGTGCCAAATGATGTCGCAACGAAGTATCCAACCAGCCTGTTGCAGTGCGATGGCAACCCGCCACGGTAATCCGAGAAGCATTCCATCAAGAAATTTGTCGCCCAAGTTCAACCAAAGCAAACCGTCAGGCTTGAGAACTCGACGGCATTCGCGAAAGACTTCAACGAGCCTTTGAACGTATTCATCATGACTGTCTTCGCTGCCAACCTGATATATTCCCGTCCCATAATCTCTCTGCTTAAAATATGGCGGGCTGGTGACGATGCACTGGATGCTCGAATCGGGTATTGTTGATAAAGTGGCAAATGCGTCGCCGCAAATAATTTTATCCTTGAGCGAGTTGATGCTTGGACGTGCTATCACCGAACCACTCGACTCCTCACGGAGAGCTGACGCGGTTGCCACCGAATGAGTTGAATATTTTTTCATTTTTCGAGTTTCTTGAGTGTGTCGGCAATTCCATTTACAGCATCATACAACATCGCCTCCACCTTTTCCGTTTGATTCGGGTTAATTGGCAAATAAATGACGTGTTTGCAGGAAAGTGAATCGAGATTGCCTCCCCATGATTCGGCTATGACGACGGGAATACACTCGTATCCGTTTTCTTGTGCGACTGAAATCGCTTTGTGGATGTCACGCGTGAACAAATTGGCGTGACCGCCGCCCATTGTCTCACGCGTCTTTACCGGAACAAGAATGGTGCGAGTTTTTCCAATGATTTGAACATCGTATGTTTCGTCACCGATTTTTACCTGCGAGTCGCCAACCTTCAGGGAAACCTGATGTTTGGCAATGACCGCTCGGATCACGGTTCGCACGGTATTTTCAAAGGTTGTTCCCTTCAATGCTCTGCGACTACCTTCAAGCCTTGCGAGCATCACTTCCGAAATCGTGTGCCAAGTCCATTTTTCAGCTTCGGGAAAAAGCGGCCCGACAAACTTGCGCACCTCGTTGAGCAAATTTGCTCTGCGTTCACTCATGGAATTCCCTTCCACGTTCCGAAGAAGAGGGCCAAGACGCTGTGCCGGGGCGTCGCGCATTGTCCACGCCAAGAAATACCACTTTGCCAATTCGGACGTGTAGGGGCGGCCTATGCCATCGTATAAATGAACTTTGTCCGCGTGCTGTAAATAGCCTTCGATGACGGTCAGCGCCTTTTTGTCGTCTGGCTCATTTATGAAAGCGTGAATATCCTTGTAGCTGTGCTGGTTCAAGAACTGAACGAACGCAACGAAGAAAGCTTCGTTCTGTCGCACGATTGCGACAAGCTCTGCAAGGCGCAGATTGTCAATTACCAGATCCATTGAATTTAGGTTGGTTTAGGAATTTTTCTTCGCGTAATCGGCCAGTTGCTTTTCCAGTTCGGCGATGCGGGACTGGAGGTTCGCGCGGTCTTCGCGGTGTTCGTCCATTTCCATAATTAAATGGCGGCAACCCAGCCGTGGTTGTGCAGATGTTTCCACGCGAGCCGAAGATGTTCCGGCTTTAGCAATCGGCGTTTGCGTTCGTTCCAGTTTTGAACACCAGCAACAGCTTTCTCCACATCCTCAATCGCGCCCGCCTCGTGTTGCATCACCCAATGGACGGAACTCAAAAGCTCCATGCCATACGGGTCTTCGTAGCCTTCGATCAACGCAGCGACGCGCTCCATCCGCGTTTTGGTTTCAGGCAGCTTGTCGAGAAACGTCTCAGCGGATTCAACTGCGCCCGGAAGCAATTCGATTGGAGTGGTGGGCTTGTCCGCGCCTTCACCGAAACCGCGCGTCAGATGCTTCTCCATGCGAATCAGAAGATGACGCAAGACCGGCGAATACGGGCCGTAAAGCTGCTTCTCAAAAGTCAGCTTGGGCAAGTCCTCGCCCGACGCCTTGAAGAAATACATGAGCTTGTGGATTTCGAGCAGGCTCACGAACGGGTCGAGTAATCCTTTCAGATAGCGGTCCATCAACCCGACAAGCGCGGCTTGTCCGAGTGTCAGCTTGGGGCGTGTGGTTTTGTTTGGCATGGCCGACGATTTCGGCGCGCCAGCCGGTTCGAAAATGAAAACATGAACATCCGGGAGCGACGCAAAGGCTTCTTCGATGCGCGGGCGGACTTCATTCCAATCCAGTCCGCCGTTGCCGCAACCAAGCGGCGGGATGGCGATGGAGCGGATGCCGAGTTTACGGACGTTGGCCACGAGGTCAACGAGTCCAGCCTCAACATCGGTGAGTCGGCTGGCCGCGCGCCAATGGCCCTTGGTCGGAAAGTTGATGACCCAGCGAGGACCGCCAACCAGTCCGCCGAGATCAAATACTTGCACTTGGCCGAGTTGCAGGTCGCCGCTTTTGCACGCCTTCTCGTAAGCACGATACATCTCGGGAAACGCCTGGCGAAATTGGAGCGCGATGCCTTTCCCCATGACACCGACCGTGTTCACGGTATTCACCAGTGCTTCAGCTGGTGCTTTGAGCAAGTTGCCTTTTGTGGTTTCAATCATAGCTTAATAATACCAGTTCGTTTTGATTGCGACAGCGGGCTGGTAAATCGCGCCCGCCAAGGCCAAACACACTTTATCAGCCGTGGCTGAATTTTGACAGCCGATTTCTTGGATGGCTGTCCATGGAAAAAAGTCCGCTACAAGAAACTCCGCAGACTTCTGATGCTGCATTCCCTGCCATTGAGTCGCACGAATGGCAGCCCAGTCAAGTGTTTCGAGCGCCTCCGGTTTTGCAGAGAAAGTTGTGTGGTATGCACCCGCGTTTCCGCTGCTGATGGCCCAAGCCTTGCCAGTCGCGATTCCTGCCGCCATTGTGCTTACCAAATGAACAATCGTCTTCTGGCATCCAACTGGACGACCAGTGTTGCCTTTGTTGATTGTGAACAACATTGGCGAACGTGGGCAGAAATAGAATGGAACAAACTCACCGACACGCCGCCATTCACAACAGGGAACACGAATCTCCTTCAACCGTCGCTTCTTGATATGGTCGTAGCCAATGATTTCAGGATTTTGCTTTGCCACGACTGCATCGGAACACAAGCCTTTCTCCGCAATAATACCCGGCAGATTTGCCACATCCGTAATGTGGTAAATCAAAACTTGTTCCGGGTTATGCGGCATAATGCAAATTACTTGTTGCCAGACTTCTTCATGTAGTCCGCCAGTTGTTTTTCCAGTTCCGCAATGCGGACTTGGAGTTTTGCGCGGGCTTCGCGGTGTTCGTCCATTTCCATCGGCGGGAACATTGACTCCGCGTAATATGGCAAGTGGCCGCTCGTTTTATACATTTTTTCCTTCGCCAGATGCGGCGTGCGGACGCGCACGTAGCCGGCGGCAAATTCAGTTTCCTTCGCCAATTTTTCCAATTCTTCCACCAGCACCGTGCCTTTCGGCAACCACAGCGGCATCCCCGGCCCGACAAATTCCGTGTCAATCGCGAACAGCCCCATCTCCGCGCCGATTTTGCGGTGGTCGCGGCGCTTCGCTTCTTCGAGCATTTTGAAATACTCGTCCATCGCCGTCTTGTTCTTGAACGCCGTGCCGTAAATGCGTTGCAACTGCGGGCCTTTTTCGTCGCCCTTGTAATACGCGGCGGCCACGCTCGTGAGCTTGAACGCGCCGATGTTGCCCGTGCGCATGACGTGCGGCCCGGCGCAAAGGTCAATGAAATCGCCGTTCTTGAAATACGAAATCGGTTCGCCCGCCGGAATCTGATTCAGCAAATCCAGCTTGAACTTGGACGGATGATTCGGGCGTTCGCCCAACGCGCCGAGCCGTCCGCTTTGCGCGTCGGCGACGGCTTGTTCGCGCGGGACGACGATTTTTTCAAACGGATTATTCGCCTTGATTTCTTTTTTCATCTCGGCTTCGATGCGTTCAAAATCTTCGGGCGCGATGCGGTGGCTCAATTCCACGTCGTAATAAAATCCGTTTTCGACGGGCGGGCCGTAGGCGAATTGCGCGTCCGGCCAGAGCCGCAAAATGGCGGTGGCCATGACGTGCGCGGCGGAATGGCGGATACGTTCCAGCTCGGTCATCTTCGCGCGGTCATCCAAGGTTTTGCGTTCCGGGTTTGGTTGCGCGGGCGGTTGTTGATTTTCTTCGGCCATAAAACGAGCGACAGGATTAACAAATTTCCCCAAATTGGAAACAAGATAACGGCAGAAATGAGGTTGCCGCCGATGGAAATGGTTTAATATGGTTCCACGATGCCGGGGAATCTGAAACGTCAATGGCGGGCTTTTCGCCACGGAAAGCCGGGACGGCGTTTTCAAGACCGCCATGACCGCACCAAACAACGTCGCAAAACCCAGGCGCGGTGGGTGCGCGTCGTCCAGCCGTTTATCGCCGTCATTTTGCTGGCCATCGCGGTGGCGCTGACGTTTTTGCCGGGGCCGGGGTTTGTATTTTATTTCGTGGGGCTGGGCTTGCTGGCCGACGAGTCACGCACGCTCGCACGCGGGCTGGACTGGGGCGAACTCAAGTTACGGCGGGCTTTTCGCCGGGCGAAACGCTGGTGGAAAGACGCTTCCTGGCCGGCGAAAGGCGGGGTGATCATCGCGGGGCTTTGCGTGGCTGCGGGCGCCGGATATATTTTTTACCGGTTGTTCCTGGCAAGATTTTTTGAACGGTGAGCAGCGGGAAAACCCGGCCGGACACGGAAAGGTTAACCGCAAGCGGACGCGGAAACCCGGCGGAAGCGCCAAGGCGGGCTTCAAGTTTTCAGCTTTTTCCGTCCCGGGTTTTGTTTCCGCTTTCCGCCTTCCGCTTTCCGCCTTATTCTGGCGCGATGTTCGATTCGTTAAGCAGCAAGCTCCAGAACGCTTTCAAGAATTTGCGCGGCCTGGGGAAAATTTCCGAGGCCAATGTTTCCGACGCGCTCCGCGAAGTGCGGATGGCGCTGCTGGAAGCCGATGTGAATTTCAAGGTCGCGCGCGATTTCATCGAGCGCGTCAAAACGAAGTCGCTCGGCGCGGAAGTCATCAGCAGCGTCCAACCCGGCCAGCAGATCATCAAGTTCGTCAGCGATGAACTCACGGAACTGCTCGGCTCGCAAAATGCCGCGCTGAATCTTTCGAGCAATCCCGCCTGCCTGATGATGGTCGGCCTGCATGGCGCGGGCAAAACGACCTCGAGCGGCAAGCTGGCGAAGTTGTTGAAAAAATCGGGCCGCGCGCCGTTGCTCGTGGCGGCGGATGTTTATCGTCCGGCGGCGATGGACCAGCTTGAAACGCTGGGCAAACAGGTCGGGGCGCCTGTTTTCATCAAGCGCGGGGAGACGGATGTTTTGAAAATCGCCCGCGAGGCGCTGGAGTTTGCGCGGACAAATCATTGCGACACGCTCGTCTTCGACACCGCCGGCCGGCTGCAGATTGACGAACCGCTCGTGCAGGAGCTTGTCCGTCTGCGCGATCTCGTGAAGCCGCAGGAGATTCTGCTCGTTCTTGATGCGGCCACCGGCCAGGAAGCCGTGAATGTCGCCACGCATTTTGATCAGGCGCTGAACATCACGGGTTCGATTCTCACCAAGCTGGACGGCGATGCGCGCGGCGGCGCGGCGTTGAGCCTGAAATCAGTCACCGGCAAGCCGATCAAGTTTGCCGGCGTCGGCGAAAAACTGGACGAGTTCGAGCCGTTTCATCCTGAACGCATGGCGTCGCGGATTCTCGGCATGGGCGATGTCGTCAGCCTCGTGGAACGCGCTGCTGAGGCGGTGAGCGAAGATGAAGCCAGGCGCATGGAAGAAAAGATGCGCAAGGGCGAATTTTCCCTGGAGGATTTCCTGGAACAGTTGCGCGCGATGAAAAAACTCGGTTCGCTGGAAAGCATCGTGAAGATGCTGCCCGGCGGCGGCGATGCACTGAAGCAGATGGACATCGGCAAGCAGGAAAAGGAATTCAAGCGCATGGAAGGCATGGTCTGCGCGATGACGGCCAAGGAACGCAAGAATCCAGTGATCCTGAACGCCAGCCGCCGCCGCCGCATCGCCGCCGGCAGCGGCGTGACGGTGACGGAACTGAACACCATGCTCAACAAATTTTTCCAGATGCAGACGATGATGAAAAAGATGGGCAAGATGTCCAAGATGATGGGCAAGATGGGCGGCGCGATGCCGGGAATGTTCCGGCGGTGATTTTCGCCGCGCTTCACCCGGTCCGCCGGCTGTTTCAAGGTTTCATTTGCTCCGCTTCAACAGAAATTCCGCCAGCGCTTCGAGGGCGACGGCGCGGCCCTTGAAAATTTTCAGCGCGGCGAACGCCTTGTCCGTCAGTTGCGCCGCAATCTCCCGCGATTTCTCCAAGCCCACGATGGCCGGATAAGTCGCCTTTTGCACCGCGACATCTTTGCCCGCCGTTTTGCCAAGCTGCTCGCTCGTCTGCGTCACATCGAGAATATCGTCAATCACCTGAAACGCGAGGCCGACGTGGTGGCCGAAGCCGGAGAGCGCCGCGAGTTGCGCGGCGGTGCAGTTCGCGCTCATGCCGCCGAGCCGCACGGAACAGCCCAGCAGCGCGGAGGTCTTGCGCTCGTGGATGAATCTTAATTCGGGCAGCGACAGTTTTTTATTTTCACCTTCCAGATCGGCGACCTGTCCGCCGACGAGTTGCAGCGAGCCGGACGCTTTGGCAATTTCCAAAATAATTTTGTCGTGCGGATAGCGCGGAAATCTTTTGCATTGCGCGGCGATCTCAAACGCCTGCGTGAGCAGCGCGTCGCCCGCCAGCACGGCGATGCCTTCGCCGAAAACTTTGTGGTTGGTCGGTTTGCCGCGGCGGAAATCGTCGTTGTCCATCGCCGGCAAATCGTCATGAATGAGTGAATAGGTATGAATGCACTCGACGGCGCAGGCGAGCGGCAGCGCGTCTTTTTCCGAACCGCCGCAGGCCGTGGCCGCCGCCAGCAAAACGGCGGGACGCATCCGTTTGCCGCCGGCGAAAAGCGAGTAGCGCATGGCCTTGTGAATGGTGGCGGGTTTGGTTTTCTCGGACGGGAGAAACTTGTTCAGCGCGCGGTTGACGGCATCCGTGCGCGTGGCGAGGAACTGGTTCAGGTCGAAAGGCGGTTGGGTGGCGGCCATAAATTTGCCAGAAAATGCCGGAATCACGCCCAAGTTAGAAGGGAATTTTTTGTTATTGCCCGCGCCGTAGCATCCGGTATTCTATCCCGCTCGACTAGAGATCAAATGAACGCTGAACTTTGCAAAAGAGCCAATGAAAAGGTGGGCAATCCGAATGTCCTCGTGAACATCGTGTCGCGCCGCGTGCGCCAGTTGAACGGCGGGGGCGGCGGCATGGGCCGTCCGCTTGTGAATGTCCCGGCCAGCATGGGCCTGGCGGACATCGCGCTGACGGAAATTTTGGAGGACAAAATCGGCTGGGATCTGCCCGAGGAGGTTGCGGCCGTTCGCTTGGTGCCCAAGAAACGCAAGAAACATTAAGCGCCGTTCCGAAAACTTTGCGAAGCCGGAGGAATCTTTCTTCCGGCTTTTTTATTTCTTAGAATTTGCGTAAGCTGCGCGAAAGAATTTTTCATGGCCGACATCGTGACCAACCACAAAGCCCGGCGCGATTACCATGTCCTCGAAACCTTCGAGGCGGGCATCGTGCTGCATGGCACGGAGGTCAAGTCGCTGCGCGCCGGCAAAGGCCAGATCGCCGATGCGTTTGCGCGCGTGGAGAAGAACGAGGTTTGGCTCTACAACGCGCACATTGACGAGTATTCGCACGGCAATGTTCACAACCACGCGCTCAAGGCTCCGCGTAAACTTCTGCTGCACAAATCGGAGATCCGCAAACTGTTCGGCCTCGCGGCGGTGAAGGGCAACGCGATTTTTCCGCTGGCGTTTTATTGGAAGAACGGCAAGGTGAAAGTTTCCCTCGGCGTCGGCAAAGGCAAGCAGTCGTTCGACAAGCGCGATGATCTCCGCAAACGCGACGACGAACGCGAGATGAAGCGGGCGACGATGAAGTGGACGAAGGGGAAACAACTCCAGGCTTGAGCGCAACCCCTCACACATCGTTTTTAGACTGCTGGGCCATCGCAGTCTGGGCGCGCAGCAGATCGTGCAGCGTGACGAGGCCGACGACCTGTCCGTCCGCGCGATCCAGCACGATGACGAACTGCGTGTCCGATTCGATCAGCAGCATTTGCAATTTGCCGACCGTTTCCGTCCGCAGACAGGTGGTAATGGGTTTCAACCGGGGCTTGCGTTTTTCGAGGAACGATTCCTCCACCTCCTCGCGAACCAGCACGCCGCTTAATTTATTTTCCAATACCACCGGGAATTGCCGGTAGGGATGCTCCTTCAAAATTTTGCGCAGCTCCGGCTCGGCCAAGCTGGTGACGATCACCGGATGAAACGTGACGATGGCGGAGACGGGGAACTGCTCCCAGCTTTGCAGATCGCGCGGCGGGCGGACATGTTCGGCGCGGTGACCGTCCTGGCTCAACACTTCATCATAGAAATTTTCCCGGTTCATCCGGCGCGTCACCGCCTGGCTGACCAGCGCGCCCAGCATCAGCACCGGCACCAGGGAAAATTGATGCGTCATCTCAAACACGATCAGGATGCCGGTGACCGGCGCCCAGACCACCGAGCCGAGGCAGGCGCTCATGCCGACGACGGCCAGCGCCAACTGGTCGCCGGCTGTCACATGAAATTCCAAGCCCAGCACGCCGGCCACGACGATGCCGACCATGGCCCCAAAAAAGAGCGTCGGAGAGAAAATGCCGCCACAGCCGCCAAACCCGTAACAACTGACCGTGGCGATGAATTTGGCGATCAACAACACCGCCGCCAGTTGCCAGCCGATGTTGCCCGCCAGCGCGGCGGTCAAGTCCCCGTAGCCAAGGCTGAACACGCCCAGATGTCCGGTCTGCCAGAAGACCGTGACGCCCAATGCCCAAGTGATCAGCGCGCCGACGACCGGAATCAACCAGCCGGGAATTTTCGCGGCCTGCTTCATGCGCTGGCGCAGATTCAACGTGTGGCGTTGAAAATAAATGCCCACCAGGCTCGCCAGCGCGGCGACCACCGGGGTCAGCAGATAACCCATCCACGTTGATGAATCCGAGCCGTCAATCAAGAACGCCGGGTTTTTGCCGATGACGGCATGCACCACGAGCGCGCCCAGCACGGCGGCCAGCAGCACGGAGCCGAGCAGGCGGCTGTTCAGATCGCCGATGATCTCCTCCAAAGCAAACGTGGTCGCGGCCAGCGGCGTGTTGAACGCGGCGGCGAGGCCGGCGGAAGTTCCCGACGCCGACGCCGCGCGCCGGTTTTGCTTGGCTTCGCCGAGGAGGCCCGCGAGATTGGAGGCCAAAGCGCCGCCGACCTGCACGCAGGGGCCTTCGCGTCCGAGGCTGGAACCGCCGCCGACGCTGATGATCCCGGCAAAAAATTTCACGCACGCGACCCGCCACGGCACCACGCCAAAATCCTTCCAAAAGGCCAGCTTGATCTGCGGAATGCCGCTGCCCGCCGCTTCACGGCAAAATGAATTCAACAGCCAGCCGACAATCAACGCCGAACCAACCATGATCACCAGGCTGCCGAACACAAAAACCTTCAGGGAACGATGCGAAAGCGCCAGCAGCCCGATTTCATAAACCCAGTTGATGCCCAGGAGAAACAGCACGGACGCCATCCCGGCGCTCAAACCGTAGATGCAGGAGATCAAGACGGTGCGGCCGCGGGCGGGCAGCCGTTGCAGGAGGCGTTGGATTTTAGAGAAGTTCATTCGGCAATTTTCCGGCGCCAATAGTCCGCATGGGCAAATCCAAAGTTAACCAGCCGCCGCTCTTTCAACGCAAAACCGGCGGACGTCAGGAATGGCTCCGGCGGCGTCAGCCGGCCGGCGGCCAGCGACGTGGTCAGTTTGAATCCGGCGTAGAGCGCCGCCAGAATTATTTCCGCCCGCCAGCGCCGCCAGCCGCGTTCCGGCACGCGAAAATCAGCCAGCAGCCAGACGGCGTCGTCCGTGGCGCCGGCGGCCAGCAGCGGCACGAGCTGCTGAAGTTGTCCGGCGCGAAAGCAGTCGAGGAAAAAATTGGTGACCACCAGGTCGAATTTTTCGGCGGGCGGCGTCCAGTCCAGAATGTCCATCCGCTTGAACTCGACGCGCGCGGCGTCCAGTTGTTCCCGCGCCAGCCGGCGCTGCATCTGTTCAATCATGCCCGCGCACTGTTCGACGCACACCACTTCAATTCCCGGATTGTTCCGCAGCAGTTCCGCCAGAAATTTCCCCGTGCCCTCGCCCGCGAGCAGGGCGCGGCGGCAATGTTTCGTGCGCGCCAGAAAAGTCGTCCGGCAGCGTTGCATCAGGCCGCCGGCGAACATGGGTTCCAACCAATGATAGCAAGGCGCCAGCCGGTCAAAGTTCATGGCTGGCTTGGGCGGGTTGCAGCGAAGGGCGATGCCACCAAAAACAGGCCGCCACCCCGCCAACGGCAAAAAATAAAACATCCCACGGATCGGCGGCGCCCACATTCAGGAACAACGGGCCGACGATTTTGCACATCACCGACCAAACGGCGAGGTGCAGGAACATTTCTCCCCAGCCTGGCGGCCGGTCATTTTTCCGCAGGCCGGTTAGGCGTTGAATCCATAACACGACGGGCAAGGCGGCGGGCATCAGCAGCAGATCGTCCAGATGCGAATGCAGAAACGGCCAGGCCCAGTGAAGGTGCGCCTGGAAAAAAGGCCCCAGATGCGGCCGGACCACGAGCCGGTTGAAGATATAGGTGGCGAGCGAAACCCAAAACAAACGGTCATGCAGGTAGCCGAACCGCCTCATAAAGCCAGCAGCGCAAAACTCGAGGTGATGGCCAGCAGCGTCTTAAAAAGCAAAATCATAGCCGCCATTTTACGCCTCCTGGCCGGTCACGCCAGAAAGAATTCACCGCAATTTCTCCGGCCAGAACCGGGCCAAGTAAAAAAGCGGGGCCGAACGGCCCCGCTTTGAAAGGGATTGATGGAAAGTTTAAGCCTTCTTCTTGTCGGCGTCTTTTTTCCAAGTGCGCTTGGGCGCCTTGGTGACGAGGCCCTGCTTGAGGGCGGCGGCGGAGACGCGGATGTAGCGGACTTCGCCGCTGGGCAGGAGCGCCTTCACGCGCTGCAAGTTCACGCGGAACTTGCGCTTGGTGATCGCGGTGATGTGCGTGCCGATACCGCCGGATTTTTTCGATTTACCCGAGCGCCAGATGATGCTGCCCTTCATCGGGCGTTTGCCGGTCAATTCACAAATGCGTGCCATAAAATTTTCTTTCGCAATTTCTTGTTTCGAGCCGCAAAGATTATCAGCGAATTCGCCGCTGACAAGTCCTTATTTCGGCAATTTACAGAACGTCCGCCATCAACTATTTTCAGGGCGATGACTGTGGCTTTGCCATTGGAACAAATGACCGTCGCCGAAAAACTGCAGGCGATGGAGGCGTTGTGGGCGGATTTGAGCCGCAACGACGCGCTGGAATCACCCGCGTGGCATGAAGATGCCTTGCGCACGCGCACCGGCGAAGAAAATTTCGTGGACTGGGAGACGGCGAAGCAACAATTGCGGGCACGGTTAAAATGAATCTTTCCATCCTGCCGTCCGCAATAAATGATCTGGCGGACGGATTCGATTTTTACGAAAAGCAGGAGGCCGGCCTGGGCGATTACTTTTTGAACTCACCGCTGGCTGATATTGATTCGTTGAGGCTATACGGCGGCATTCACCGGAAAGTTTTTCAGTTTCACCGCGCCCTGGCCAGCCGCTTTCCGTTCGCAATTTATTATGATTGCAAACCTGGTCAAATTTACGTTCGTGCTGTGCTGGATTGCCGGCGCGCCCCGAAATGGATCCGACAAAAACTGAAATAATTTTATGGCCACACTGAAACCTTTTGCCGCCCTGCGCCCCAAACCCGAACTCGCCGCGCAAATCTGCGAACTGCCTTACGACGTGATGTCCTCCGAGGAAGCCCGCGTGATGGCGGCGGGCAATCCCTTGAGTTTTCTGCACGTCAGCAAACCGGAGATTGATCTGCCCGCCGGCACGGATGTTTATTCGCCGGAAGTTTATGCGAAGGGCGCGGAGAATTTTCAAAAGCTGGTTTCGCAAGGCGCGTTGAAGCAGGACGACAAGCCAAATTTTTATTTGTATCGTCAGATCATGGGCCAGCACGCGCAGGCCGGCCTCGTCGCCGCCGCGAGCTGCGCGGAATACCTCGCCAACATCATCAAGAAGCACGAGTTCACCCGCCCGGACAAGGAGGACGACCGCGTGCGCCACATCGAGGCGCTCAACTCGCAGACCGGCCCGGTGTTCCTGACCTATCGCGCCGTGGCGGCGTTCGATGAATTTGTCGCGCAGAAAACCGCCGAAACGCCCGCCGTGGATTTCACCGGCAAAGACGGCGTGCGCCACACGGCGTGGACGGTTTCCAGCGCGAATGAAATCATGTTTGTCGAAACGCAGTTCGCGCAGATTCCCTTTCTTTACATCGCCGACGGCCATCATCGCAGCGCGGCGGCGGGCCGTGTGTTTCAATCGCGCGACGGCGCGGGCCACAGCGGACAATTTCTCACCGTGATTTTCCCGCACAACCAAATGCAGATCCTGCCCTACAACCGCGTGCTGAAAGATTTGAACGGCCACACGCCGGAGCAGTTGTTGGAAAAACTGGCGGCGGTGTTCGACCTCCAGCCCGGCGGCGCGGCCGTTCCCGTAAAGAAACACGAACTCGCGCTGTTCTTCGGGGGCAAATGGAGCAAGCTCGCCTTCAAGCCGCAGTTCACGGCGTCGAGCAACCCGATTGAAGGTTTGGACGTGACGATTTTGCAAAAGCAGGTTCTCGCGCCGGTTTTCGGCATTGATGACCCGCGCATAAGCAAGCGCATCAATTTCGTCGGCGGCATCCGCGGCCCGGCGGAACTGGAAAAGCTCGTCAGCAGCGGCGAATATGCCTGCGCGTTTTCCATGTTCCCGACGAGCATCGAGGATTTGATGAGCATCGCCGACGCCGGCGGCATCATGCCGCCGAAAAGCACCTGGTTTGAACCGAAGCTGCGCGACGCGATGTTTTGCCACATGATCGGAAACGGATGAATGGATTTTTAGATTGATGGATGAATGGACACGCGGCTCGTCCGCCAATCCATTCATCCAATAATCCATCAATCCTTTCGGAATTTCTTTCGTGTCATTTCGGATGTTTCATGGTTAATAATCCCGCGTGCCTACCGCCCGCCTGCAACGCAGTCTCCGCGCCACGTTCCTCGGCCTTGCCGTGA
>Ga0164241_10002734_pt1 | contig 18636 bp, 15 predicted proteins | sample OricomyardsoilBY_FD_108780 | JGI IMG/M metagenome (GOLD analysis project Ga0164241, IMG submission 108780) | Backyard soil microbial communities from Emeryville, California, USA - Original compost - Back yard soil (BY) | ecosystem: Environmental > Terrestrial > Soil > Unclassified | place: USA...
CGAAACTGTAAGCCCGATTGAATTTTTTGGAGTAAATAACGGGAAATTAGATATTCTGAAAAAGAAATTTCCAAGGCTCAAAATTCTGAGCCGGGGCACACAAATAAAATTAAGCGGAGCGCCTGAACAAATTGAAGAAGCAAGAGAAAAGATAAATCTTGCAGTTCAATACCTGGAGAGAAATGGCCAAATGAGTGAAAACTACCTTGAGCAAATCCTTGGCGGAGATGACGAAAAAGTGATTGACCATTTTATGGAAACCATGCAGACAGATGTATTGGTTTTTGGTCCTCATGGAAAAAGCGTAAGGGCCAGAACGGCCAACCAAAAGAAAATGGTTCAATCCGTTGATCAAAATGATATTGTATTTGCAATTGGCCCCGCCGGAACGGGCAAAACCTATACAGCCGTGGCGCTGGCAGTACGGGCTTTAAAAAATAAACAGGTAAAAAAAATCATCCTGACAAGGCCTGCCGTAGAAGCGGGAGAAAATCTTGGTTTTTTACCCGGCGATCTGAAAGAAAAAATTGATCCTTATTTAAGGCCGCTGTATGATGCGCTTGATGATATGATACCGGCTGATAAACTGGGTTACTATATGACGACCCGCACCATTGAAATTGCACCATTAGCGTATATGCGTGGCCGTACGCTGGACAATGCTTTTATCATTCTTGATGAAGCTCAAAACGCCACTGACCTCCAGCTTAAAATGTTTTTGACAAGAATAGGAGCCCACGCCAAAGCAATCATTACCGGGGATATCACGCAAATAGACCTTCCGCCAAAGATCAGGAGTGGACTCGAAAAGTCAGTTAGAATCCTCGCCAATATTGACGGTATCGGCCACGTGGTACTCAATGAAGAAGACGTAGTAAGACACAAGCTGGTGAAGGCGATCATCAAGGCCTACGACAAAGAAAAACTCAAGGAGTTAGAAGATCTGAAATGATTTATCCGATGTGTTTGAAAAGCGTTCTTGTGAATGCAATTCATTTTGCATTTACTAAATTTATCGTTTAGTAAAGAACATTTACATTTGTGTCTTAACGACAAAAAAATATTTATGAAGAAAATTTTTGTGCTGGCAATTGCTGTGTTTGCATTTGTATTGCCGGGTTGCCAAACCGGCGTTGGCGACAACCCAACCGTAGTACTCACCAATTTCTTTAATGCACTGGCAAAAAAAGATGTTACTACTGCGAAAAAATATGCTACCAAAGATAGCGATGGCATGCTGGACATGATGGAAATGGGAATGAAAATGAGTGGAAATATTCAAAACGATCATGAAGATAAGATGGTTGAAATGCTACAGAACGCGCAGATGGGAACGCCTGTTATCAAGGGAGACGAAGCGACAATTTCGGTTACGGACAAAAAGTCGGGAGAATCCACAGATTTTCTTTTGAAAAAAGAAAGTGGTAACTGGAAAGTTGCCTTCGACATGACAACACTTTCGGAGATGGCCAGAGTGAAAATGAAAGAGAAAGGAATTGATATGCCCAATATGAATATGGACAGTTTGAATGCTAACATGCCGGATTTGAAAGAAAAAATGGACAGTATTAAAAGACTGATGGATAGCACGATGAAAAATCAATAGATACCAAAAGAATATTTAATTTAAGTATAAAAAAACATCTCTTCGGCGGTGTTTTTTTATTTACTACCAAAAGATATTTACCTTCATCGCGTAAAATTAAAAAAATGAAGTTTATACCCGGCGTGACAATGGCTTTTTGCCTGATTCTATCATCATGTTCAGCGACAATAGATAAAAGTGACCCTTTAACATCAGGCAGGGGTTTTATAGAGGCCTCCCTTAAGGGTGATTATAAAACAGCCCAAAATTATTTACTTGACGACAGTACGAACATTCAATATTTTGATCTTCTGAAAGATTTTGCAAATAAAATGAGCCCCGAAAACCGTCGGGGATATGCAGAAGCGAATATAATTATCGATTCATCCATTGCTGCTTCAGACTCGATTAATATCATTTATTTTACCAACAGCTTTAAGCGTAAACCATCAAAAATAAAAATGGTTAAAAAGAATAAAGATTGGTTGGTCGATTTTAAATATACATTTATAGGGAATTGAAAAAGGTAATTTTTCATTCCGATAGCTGTTAGATACACAGGTGGAATGATTTGTAACCATTGACAGCACCCGCCAGAAAAATAACTAAAATGAAAATCGTGTTAGCTATCGGATTCGGGAGTTTTCTTGGAGGAATATCGCGTTACCTCATTACAATATTTATTCAAAATAAAATCCTTTCTACTTTTCCTTATGGAACGTTGGCTGTGAATATTGTTGGCTGCTTTTTGATTGGTATTGTTTATGGGCTTAGCACACGAGGCAATTTTAACGTAGAATGGAGGCTGTTTTTGGCGACAGGCTTTTTGGGAGGCTTCACCACATTTTCATCTTTTGCCAACGATACGGTAAGTATGTTGCGCGATGCGCAATACTGGCATGCTTTCTCCTATATAGCCGTTAGCGTACTAATAGGGGTGGCGGCCACTTTTGGTGGGGTTTCATTAATAAAATATTTATAATAATGATCAACGATCCTAACGCAAAATTACTTCGGATTTTTTTGGGAGAGTCTGATAAGCACCATCAGCAACCTCTGTATGAAACCATTGTGTTTGAAGCGAAAAAGCAATCGCTCTCGGGGGCAACGGTTACCCGCGGCATCATGGGCTTCGGGCCAAACAGCAAAATTCATACTGCGAAACTATTCGATATATCTACTGACTTGCCGGTAGTTGTGGAGATCGTGGATACGCTTGAAAAAATAAATTTGTTCGTCAAAACGGTTGAACAACTTTTTGAAGAATCAAAGGCGGGTGGCTTGATTACGATGGAAAAAGCAGAAGTGATCCGGTATCAATCCGGGAAAAAGTGATCGACAAAATGCTAATGCCGCGACTTGCAGCAGGGCAACAAAAAATCTCTTTTTTATTTAACAAAAACGCCGCTCGATTAGCTTCGAAATAATCTTAAACTAAAAAATAAATAAAATCTATGTACGTTTTACATCCATGGCATGGCGTCTCCTATGGTGACAAATCGCCTCAAATAGTAAATGCGCTTATTGAGATACCGGAAGGTTCCAAGTCGAAATATGAAATAGATAAGAAGACCGGCTTGCTAAAACTAGACCGGGTTATTTATTCATCGTTTCATTACCCGGTTAATTACGGATTCATTCCGCAAACACTCGGAAAGGATGGCGACCCACTCGATATTTTGGTAATGTGCACTGAACCGATTCAACCTTTGTGTCTCGTGGAAGCTTATGTAATCGGGAATATGCAGATGATAGACACAGGATTGATAGATGACAAGATAATCGCCGTAGCTGTTAATGATCCCGGGGTCAATTATATAAAAAGCCTGGACGAAGTGCCGGCACATATCTTTAAAGTTTTAAAGAATTATTTTGAACAATACAAAGTACTGGAACATAAAAAAGTTGAGATCAACGATTTCCAGGAAAAGGACATTGCCTTTGACATTATTAGTGAATCTATAGAATTTTACAAAGAAACTTATCCTTCTTAAATGAAACGGCTTAGTACACCGTCATCATTTTACCCCTTTATAATAACGACTTTCATTTGTGATTTAATAGAATGAAATATTTTACCATTTACTCTTTTTAACAGGCCAATTACTCAATAGAATTCGCCTTATAAATAATACGGGCAATCTGCCGGCTATTTATAAATAAATTTGTCATTGTCAATCTTTTAAAAGATTGCAATCAAATCCATCGAAATATCACCATTGAACAGCCATTTTTTTTACCTGAAAACTATAAAAGAATATTTTTAAAAACTTTGAGTACACACAAACGATATTTTTTAATGTCGATACTCTTTGCGGGCGCTGTCTGCACCGGCAGAAATATTTGTGCGCAAACCAATGTCATAGACAGTATGCTGAACTGGATAACAGATCATCCAAAAATAGATTCGCAACATATTCTTACTTTACACAGACTTAGCTATCGTTATAGCGAAAGTAATATTGCCAAATCATTTGAGTATTATGAAAAAGTCGCCACCCTCAGTGACAGCCTGGATTTTGCTTATGGAAAGTCGCTGGCTCAGATAAACCTCGGATTACTGCTAAGCAATTCTGCCAATTACGAAGGCAGTAACAATGCTTATTTCGAAGCGATTAATTATGCCGATTCGTTTGGCACCGGAGGTCTGAGATTAAAAGCTGTGTCGTTGAATAACATTGGCGAAAATTTCAAGATCATACGCGATTTTGGAAAGTGCCGCCAATACACCTATGAAGCCATCGCAATCAATCGAAAGCTAAAAGCCTGGAACGGATTAGCCGTAAACTACGAATTGTTGCAGCAGTGCGACATTGAAGAAAACCTCTACAATAGTGCAAAAATTAATCTCGATTCGGGACTGAAATATTCTTTAAAAACAAATGACAGTTATCTTCTTTCGCAATATTATCTGGGATACGGAAAACTGCAGGCCGTTGCGGGCCATATTGATTCCGCCTTATATTTTTTTGATAAAGCTGCAAAGTTGGCCAACAGTCAGAATCAGCTTAGAAATAAATACCAGGTATATAGGGCAAAAGTTGAATATTTAAAACGATTATCACACGATCAAAAAATTGCGCTGCTGGATAGTGCGCTGACAATCGCCCGAAATACAAAATATATGGATGGCGTTTCGCAGGCAGCCAATCTCTTGTCAAATCAATACGACTTAATACGCAACAAAGATTCTTCCCTGTATTATTACCGCATTTACCGCGAAGCCAATGACTCTGTCTTTTCAGAAAATAACAGGCGCAATATGGTTATAAAAGAAGCTGACTGGCTAATAAAAGGAAAGGAAATAGAGAATGCCCATTTGAAAGAACTGGCAATTATTCAAAAAAGGGACATTATTTTTAGAAACGTCTTATTATTTACCATCGCAGGCCTGCTATTATTAATCATTGTATCTTCCATTGTTATTAATAAGAATATAAGAGCCAAAAAGAAACACACCGAATCAGAATTAAAACAAAGACTCACAGAGATGCAAATGCAATCTCTCAGGGCACAGATGAATCCGCATTTTATTTTCAATTGCCTGAATAGTATAGAGAACTTTATAATGAGGAATGATAAATTAGCTGCAAGCGACTACCTGAATAAATTTTCAGAATTAATACGGATCATGCTGGACAGCAGCCGGGCCGACCTAACATCATTTACAAAGAATATGGAAGGCATTCAACTTTATATGGAACTGGAACAACTACGGTTTAATCATAAATTTTCGTTTATCACTAACATCGATCCAGCTTTGGTGAACGGAGATTACAGAGTTCCGCATTTGATGATACAGCCTTACGTAGAAAATGCGATCCTCCACGGTCTTTCGCAAAGCGAAGGTGAAAATCTGAAGCTATATTTATCAGCAACGCTCGACGGTGATTACATTCACTACATCATTGAAGACAACGGAATTGGCCGTGCCAGATCTGAAAAATACAAACAGCACAATAAGCCGGATCACATAAGTATTGGTATTGATTTAAGTAGCGAGCGAATTAATATGTTTAATCAACAGCACAACGGTGAAGGAGGCGTAGAAATAATAGATTTATATGATAAAAATAATATTCCCGCGGGTACAAGAGTGAAAATAAAAGTGAAAGCTGTTTAAAAAGAATAATATGGATACACTAAAAGCAATATTAATTGACGATGAATTACCGAGTTTGCAAAACCTTCAGCAAAAGTTGGAAGAATTTTGTCCGGATATTAAGGTGATCGCCACCGCCCAAAAGCCCGAAGACGCTATTCGATTAATAGAGCAAAATCAGCCGGATGTGATTTTTTTAGACATAGAAATGCCGAGGATGAATGGTTTCAAAATGCTTGAAGAAATTAAGGAGCAAAATTTTGATATTATTTTCATAACGGCCTACAACCATTACGCGATAGACGCGATTCGCATCAGCGCTTTTGACTATTTGGTAAAACCTGTAGCGGTAAAGGATTTGCAAAATTCTGTGAATCGACTTATTAATTCACATCGCAAACAAGTGCCGGAAAAATTAGATGTACTTCGTCAAAACCTTTCCAACTCAAGATCTCAAAATGATAAAATTACCATTGTAACCAATGAAGGTGTTGATTTTTATGAGATCAGCCAGATTGTAAGGATTGAATCGAGTTCCAATTATAGCAAAATTCACTTTAAGGATGGTAAGGTACTTTTAGTAACAAAGCTCCTCAAAGATTTTGAAGAAATTCTGGCGCCCTACCGTTTTTACAGAATTCACAATTCGCACCTGATCAACCTAAGCTATATCAAAAAATATTTACGTGGCGATGGCGGCCAGGTAATTATGCAAAATAACGACGTGATCGATGTGGCAAGAAGGAAGAAAGAAGAGTTTTTAAAATTGATAAGTTAGTTTTTAGTTCATAGCTTTTACCAACAGTTTTAGAAAATGATTCTTAATTTACTTTTTTTGCAGTAAACGAATTTTTAATAGGGATTCTTACTTGCTATTGCTATCCGAAGGGCTTCATTCTTGGTTAGCGTATAACGCCCCTTCGGGCTTTCAGCGTTCCGCATTCTGCCTTCGGCATTTAGCTTTTCGCTATCTTTTGATAACTGACTGATATTCCTTTTATCAGCGATGAACTGAAACCCTGATGCTCCATTTCGTTCAAACCCGCAATGGTACAGCCCTTTGGCGTCGTGACTTTATCGATTTCGTATTCGGGATGGGTCCCTTTTTGCAACAACAATTCTGATGCGCCCTTTACGGTTTGCTCTACTATAAGGCTGGCCGTGTTTACATCAAATCCTATTTCAATTCCGCCTTGTATATTAGCCCGAATAAATCTCATAGCATAGGCCGTACCACATGCACCAAGTACAGTAGCCGCTTCCATCAATTTTTCATCAATGACCACCACTTTTCCGAGGGCTAAAAATATTTTTTTCACAATCAGGATATCAGCCTCAGCAGCGTTGGTATAACTCATGCAAGTCATGCTTTCGCGTATCGAAATGGCTGTATTGGGCATCGCCCTGAACACAGGCATTTTCTTTTCAATACAAGCTTCTATATCCGACACTAAAACACCCGTAGCCACCGATACTAAAATCTTTTTAGCCGACAAATCTTTTTTAAACCCGTTTAACACATCACTTACCTGGTAAGGCTTTACGGCAAGGATAATCAATTCGCTGCTACGAACTGCCTCACTGTTGTCCGAAATTACTTTGACGCCTTTATCTTTTAATTTGCTGAGGGTTTCAACTTTCCTTTTTGTAATGGTTATATCGGCAGGCTTGCAAAACTTACTGACCAATAACCCTTCGGCGATCGCACTTCCTAAATTTCCACCACCTATAATGGCAATTTTCTTACTCATAATTCGAATAATTTTTCAAGCATTTTTTTATGAAATACTGCAAAGATGTGGCATTGAAATTAAATAATTTAAAAATAATGAGCCCAGGCAAAATACCGACTACAACACGCCAATCACTCTTTAGAAGGTCGGGCACAAGGTTTGTTTCTTATCTCCATTAAACTGGCTATAAAAACCTTTATACATCACATTGAATTCGTCAGCGCCCAGTGAGTTGTTGTAGCTTTTAAGAGAAGACGTAGTCACATCGTAACTAAATGTAAAGCGGATATTGCTTATTTGTAAACCGACCATCGGAATTATAGCATCGCCGGTTCTGTAAAATAAACCGGCGATAATTTGCTTATCTCCATCTCCTGAAAGATCATAGGCCGCATTCATTCCCAAACTGAATTCAACAGCTCCCGCCATTGTGGTAAAATACGCCGCAGGATTTATAATCACCACATCACTGGTTTTTATGATGGCATTTAAAAAACCAATATGCCTCATTGATATGCGGCTGTTATCTCCTTCTTCAAAAAACGTTTCTTTTGGTCTGTTTACATGTTGAATCGAATAGCCTGCATTTATATAGATCTGGTCAGTTGGGAAATAAGCGTAATTCAGGCCTGCCTGTAAATCTAAATAATTTGAACTGTTAGTAAGCAACTGAACCGAGGTTGGCAGGCTGTTATTAAAAAATTGGCCATCGAATTGATCAGGGAAAGTTAATTTGCTTTGGTCAATTCTCTTGTTGGCCCAGCCTACATTAAAGCCTGCGGTAAGCAAACTACTAACCCCCATCATCTGGTGGTATGCCACAGAACCATAAACCTGGGTTGAAGTAAGACTGCCGGTACCTGCCACATCGCGAATAATCACACCCCCTAAACCCATCCAGCCGTTTTCGAACCGGTTTCTGAAAACCTGTGCGTCTCCATAAATGCTCATCGTTTGGTAAGGAACCGCCATTATATTGGAATATTGATTGCGGTATGAAGCACCTAACCTGTAATCGGCATCGGGAATAAAACCAGTATTGGCAGGATTAGTCAATAATGGATTATTAAAAAACTGCGAAAAATGTAAATCCTGGGCATAGCTTTGGAATCCAACAATTAATGAAGCAAGAAAAAGAAATAATATTTTAATCTGCTTGTTCATTTCTAAATTCCTTTATCGTAATAAAGTGATGTCACCTGTTTTTGTAATTATTTTTCCATCAGCAAAGGTAGCAGACAATGTGTATGCATATACATCCATCGGCTGCAATTTACCCTGGAAAGTCCCATCCCAGCCGCTCTTTAAGTCGCTGGTTTCATATACTTTCTGCCCCCATCTGTTATAAATGGTCCAATGCAATTGTTTTATTCCAAAGCCGGCAACTTTAATAATCGAATTAGTCCCAAATTTTCCTGGTGTAAATGCCGAAGGTACATCCACCAACGGTCTTATCAAAGAGGCGACCGCTATGCAGGTGTCATCACTACAGCCTGTTTCATTGGCGGCATTCAGACATACATTATAGGTGCCGGTTTCACTGAATATATGGCTTGGATTTACCAATGTTGAAGTGTCGCCATCACCAAAATTCCAAACGTAATTCACTGCGCCTACAGATTGGTTCACATAATTGGTAAAGGTATTTTCTTTTGGCGGATTTGGATTATAGGTAAAGGACGCGGTTGGGATCGGGCTCACAACGATCGTAAAACTTGTCTTATCGGTTTTATTGCACGAAGTAGAATCAAATGCCGTTAAAGTAACTACATAAGAACCTGTATTTTTGTACAAATGCGTGGGGTTTTCTTCCGTGGAAGTGGCGCCATCTCCAAACTCCCATAAAAAGCTTAGCCCCCCTAATGAATTATTAAGAAACACCGCATCGTATGGCACACAACCACGGGCGGGTGTCGCAAATGCAGCCTGCACCTGGGGCGATAAACGAATCGTTTTTATCGTATCATCGGGCGAATTACAATAAGTAGTGTCATTGATACTTAAAGTAACTTTATAAGTTCCGGCACTGGCGTAAGTATGATTGACCGGCGGCAACAATCCCTGGATGACGGGCGGCGTATTATCTCCAAAATCCCAGGTAAAAATATTATTAGCAAATGCGCCAAAGTTAGGCCTGGAGATGTTGGTAAATGTATAGGCAAGACTGCTGCATGGGGCAATTTTTTCAGCAGTGAAATCCAGGTTTGCTTTATTATTCCCGGCCTTGATCGTTCCGTAAGAAGTGTCGGCAATATTACACGTCGTACTGTCTATGCTCACCAGCATTACATGATATAGTCCTACATTCTGATAAGTATGATTTGCGGCAGGAACTGTTGTAGTATCGCCGGTACCATCTCCAAAATACCAATAGTACGTTTTTCCTTTTTTTAATGTATCTGAAAAATTGACTAATAATGGAACACATCCTACCGTATCACGTACCTTGCCATCTATACTGCTTTGCAATCCGGCATGTACGCCCGAGAAATCCATTTCTATCTTCAACATACCCAGGTTACATTCACCGTTATTTCCCGCTGAATTATTCTTAGGACCCCATACTCCCGGGGGGCTTCCCGGAAAAGTGACTCCTTTAAAGCAGTTGGCACACATGGCTTCGTATATCACACCATTCGGATCAAACCTACTTGTCCCACCGTCAACGTGATCGCCAAATGTCCGGGGATTTGTAACGGAAGATGGCGGATCTTCCTGGCCGAAAAACGTTGCGTACAATAACGAATCCGCGTCCTTCCTCAGCACAATAAAATAAAAATCACTTCCGGAAGCATCTGTCTTGGGTTTTATCGCATTCGGAGTGGTTGCCATCCCTATGGTATTACTTGGATTAAAACCAGAACCCTGGTTGGACTTACCACCCCAGCCCGCCACATACACGTTTTCGCAGCGATCTACCAAAAAGGCGGTTGGTGAAATATTAGGAAAAGTAGCATTAACAGACCCAAAAACTGTCTGATAAATAATCGTGTTAAGACCGGGATTTAATTTGGTGATAAATTGTTTTGAATTCAGATTGGAATAGGATGCATTAATCACTTTCATATTGCCTTCGGAAGTACCATTCACATAAATATTGCCAGCCTTATCTCTACCTATTCCATATATCTGATCAGCTGATGCCGTGCCAATATAAGTTCCACTGATCAATGCGGACCCTGAATTGTTCAATTCGGTAATAAATCCATCGCAGACCCCACCCAAAAAATTTGGATTTAAACTTCCCGGGGTAATTCCTTTAAAATCATCGCTGGAAGTGCCACCAGCAACATAAATATTACCATTATCGGCAAGGGACAATACGTAGGCGGCGTCATTTTCTTTGCCACCCAGAAGAGTACTGAAAAGAACAGAATTACAATCAGGGCTCAACTTTAGCACTACGCCATCCTGTAGTCCCCCTGACGTTTGCTGAAAACTACCCGCTGTTGTCGGAAAATCCGATGATGACGTACAGGAAGCTACATAAATATTATTGGAACCATCCAGCAACACCTCACTACGGGCATCATCTCCATAGTTTCTTTTCAGTGAGTTGAGGCCAGAGCCGCTGTTTTCGTCAGCGATATTTACACCATCGCTTCCTTCTCCGCCTATTTTCATTGAACCTATCAGCTTGCCTCCGGTCGGATCTAATTTACTAACAACTATATCCCAACCACCTCCCGGACCAGCTGTGTTAGTAACAGGATAATCAGTTGATTTAGACCTTCCCGCAATGATAAGATTACCTGCCGCGTCCACGATCAGGCTATTCGGCTGTTCTTCATCGGCGCCTCCCAGGTAGGTAGTGTAAATCATCTGCCTTCCGTCAGGAGAAAGTTTTATAATGGCAATATCAAATTCGCCATTGTAAGTTTGATCGTAGCCGGACGAACCAGGAAATCCCTGACCAAAAGCAATCCCACCACCGTAGAACGATCCATCAGGCCCATAAGTAGCGGTCATTCCCCAGTTATCAGCGACACTTCCGGAATAACTGAAAAATATTTCTGTCGGATCTATAATCAATGTTTTATCAGGTGAATGGTCTTTTACTTTAAATTTAACGACGTTTCCTTTTACATCATACCGGCAATCCACCTGCTTTTTTTCGTTGCCATCAAGCTGATAGGTATAGGGTTCCAATTCTTTACTTTCCCCCATGGATGTGGTTATCTTCAATTCCCTGTCCTTTACCTTTATTTTATCCGCCCCGGAATATTTCATAGCGATATCACTGAGTTTGGCACCAGGATGTACAATGAAATCGTATTTTAAATTACCTCCGCCGTCTACGTAAAAGTGAACATCTATTCCAGGGTATAAATTTTCATAAGTGACTCCCAGGTAAATTTTACATCCGGATGCCCATTTACTCTTGTCGCTCCCTATCAAATAATTTGTAACTCCTGGCAAAGGTTTATCGGGAATTATGTGCGGTGCTTGAGCGTTTAAAAATGTTACTGAATAATTATGAGAACGCACTGTATTAGCCGATTTGCCCGAAGAGCTTGCAATCTGTCGCGCATTAGTGTTTGCGTTCATTGCACTGTGTCTTTTTTCTTTAATATTTTCAATATCATCCGGATTATATTGAACAATAGTGAAACCATTCTCCGTCAGAAAAAAAGAACCGGTGCCAGCCTCGCTTTTGAATTTCACCCTTGAATCCCATTGACCTTTATTTTCAATAAATTGGACCTGGGCAAATATTTTTTGTGATACCAAAGATGAAATAACTATCAGAGAAAGAAGAAAAATATGTGGTTTAAGTCTTTTCAAGTGAAGTAAGTTTTACTATAAAAGTATAATCAAATTTCTCAAAACCCCATAAAAAAGGGCAAGAAACATCAAAAACTAAATTTACGATAGAATAACAAGAGAAGTTTCAATTAATTTCTTCCCAAATCGATTTAATAGCGAATTAACATAAATATTTTAAATCCAAACTATGAAATTTTACTCCACGCCGTTTTACCTTTTTGGCTTACAAGAAATTCTTTAATGCAACGATTTTCTTCTTTAATCAATGTAGCGTCCTCCTCAATTATTTTTTCCGCCGTTAGCCTGGCCGCTTCCAGTATTTTCTTGTCTTCAATGATGTTGGCCAATTTAAAATCGAGCAAACCGCTTTGTCTCGTTCCCTCTATATCGCCCGGGCCACGTATCTCCAGGTCTTTCTCGGCTATTTTGAAACCGTCATTGGTGTCGCACATAATTTTCAATCGTTGCCTTGCATCCGCAGATAATTTCACTTTTGTCACGAGTATGCAATAGCTTTTTTCATTACCGCGCCCTACCCTTCCACGCAGTTGATGTAATTGCGGAAGCCCAAACTTTTCAGCGCTTTCTATTACCATTACACTGGCATTGGGCACATTCACACCCACTTCTATCACTGTAGTAGAAACCATTATTTGCGTGTCGCCTGTTACAAAGCGATTCATGTTTGTTTGTTTTTGTACCGGTTTTTGCTTACCATGAACCATACTAATATAATATTTCGGTTCAGGGAAATAAGCTTTCACTTCTTCATATCCCTTCATCAGGTTTTCAAAATCAAGTTTTGCAGATTCTTCTATTAATGGATAAATAATATAAGCCTGGCGGCCTTTTGTAATTTCTGACTTTATGAAGTTCATTACCTGCGGACGCGCATATTCCATACGATGAACGGTAGTGATGGGGATTCTTCCGGGAGGCATTTCATCCATTATGCTGTAATCAAGATCTCCGTATGCCGTGAGCGCCAGCGTACGCGGGATCGGCGTAGCGGTCATTACGAGAATATGCGGATGAAGATCATTTTTTTCCCAGAGCTTCGCTCTTTGCGCTACACCAAAGCGATGCTGTTCGTCAACAATCGCGAGACCAAGATTTTTAAAGACAACAGTGTCTTCTATCAACGCGTGCGTGCCGGTAATAATATCTAATTCACCGTCGGCACATTGTTTTAACACAGTTCTTTTTTCTTTGGCGGTGGAGGATCCCGTCAAAATACCAATTTTTATGGGAAGATGATTTAACAAGGATTTCAAACCTTCAAAATGTTGCCGCGCCAAAATTTCGGTCGGAGCCATGAAACAACTTTGATATCCGTTGTCTGCTGCAATCAGCATTGCCATCAATGCCACCATCGTTTTTCCGCTGCCTACATCGCCCTGTAGCAGCCTGTTCATTTGCTTGCCACTACCTACATCTTTTCTTATTTCTTTCAATACTTTTTTCTGAGCGCCCGTGAGTTCAAACGGCAAATGGTGATTATAAAAATCATTAAAATGTTTGCCTACTGTTGAAAATAGCAGGCCTTTTGAAAAAGAATGCCGTTTGAAACGTAACAGACCCATCCGTAGCTGGGATAAAAAAAGCTCTTCAAATTTGATGCGTTGAACGGCTTTTTCGTAGTCCATTTGCGTAGGTGGAAAATGGATATTTCTGTAGGCATCAAAACGTTTTACCAGATGAAATTTATTGATGATTTCAAAAGGAATATTTTCAGGAATATCCTTCTCCGAAAGCATCTTTAATAGAATTCCCGTTAAGCTGCCCAACTGTCTTCCACCCATGCCCCGCGCTTTTAATTTTTCTGTGGCAGAATAGACAGGTTCAAGAAAACTCCTGGCATTTTTGTTTTCTTCCGTTACTAACTCCATTTCAGGATGAGTGATCTGCGGAGTATTCATAAAAAAACCCGCCTTTCCAAATACCAGGAACGGGGCTCCAATTTGAAGTGATTTTTGCACCCAGTTAATTCCCTGGAACCACACTAATTCCAGTTCACCGGCGCCATCATAAAGCGTCGCAACGAGCCGTTTCGAATATTTTTCGCCGAGTACTTCAACGGAAGTTATTTTTCCCTTTACCTGCACGTATTCTGTTTGGGTATTTATTTTGCTAATGGGCGTTATTTGAGTGCGATCAATATGCCTGAACGGGAAATACTGCAATAGATCATTAAACGTAAATATTCCGGCTTCTTTTTTCAAAACATCAGCCTTAAATGGGCCTACGCCTTTTAAGTATTCTATTGGATTGTTTAATATGGATACGATGTTACTGATAAATAATGATTTCAAAAGTTGATCAGTACAAATATAATAAGTTGCGTCAAGCAAAAGGCAGGCAGCAGGAATCCGGATGATTCATAGAAGCAGAGCAATAAAGAATGAAAAAAATAGTTATGATAAGACAAATATGTTAAAAATCCGGCGAAAATTTAATTTTAAGTAATAAAAAACAGGAGAAACCTCACCAAAACCTATATTTGCAAATTACTAAAATAAGCTAACCTATATTTTAGTTTGTATTAACTGATCCAACGCTATGAAAATACATCGGACGGTTTTAACTCGTTTATATTTTCAAGAGCTTTAATCGAAAAAACTAAATTGACAGCAATGAAATATTACTGCAACAAAACTTATTTACCGCTTACCCTCTTCCTGGTTTTCCTGATTCATCTTCCGTTTGTTTTTGCAAAATCAAAACCAGCGTCGGTTTATTGTAATCTAAATTCCAAAGCAGGTACCCATTTTGATTTTAATTCAGAAAGCGCGATTATTTACGACAGTTTGAAATTAGATTCACTTGGTTTATCCAAACAGGCTTTCATAGACGGTGTAAAAGGATTCGATTATCTCAAATCTACCGGCAAATTGTCAAACGACAATGTGCTGACCATCGCTGATTTTGGCCTGCCTTCAAACGAAAAACGCTTATTCGTAATAGACATGGAAAATTTACGGGTGCTGTATAATACTTATGTAGCACATGGACGCAATTCCGGGAAAGAATATGCCAATAAATTTTCAAATTCGCCACGGAGCAATATGAGCAGCCCCGGTTTTTATGTAACCCAAAACACTTACTACGGAGAACACGGTTTTTCGTTGCGATTGCAGGGGGAAGAAAAAGGAATTAATGATAATGCGTTGAGCAGAGCCATTGTAATTCATTGTGCTGACTATGTCAGCGAAAAATGGATCCAGGATTTGGGATATATTGGCCGCAGTCTCGGATGTCCTGCACTTCCCAAAAAGGATTCGAAGCCCATTATAGAAACGATAAAGGATGGGTCATGCTTTTTTATCTTCAGCCCAAGTCAAAAATATCTATCGCGATCACGGTTGCTGCAGAAAGCATCATAGCATAAAAATATCAAAGCCTCATTATTGAGGCTTTTTTTAGCATCGAACTATTCGGTCACCAGGCAAACTCCATTCGCCCGCCCGGATGACTTCACTCAGATGGGAATTTCTATGTCGGGCAGAAATAACCGAAATTTTTATTTTCAAAACAGTTTTCTGCTCCTCAAAACTCATAACCCTTCACTTCTCACTTTTAGCAATCCATTGTTCTTCCTCTTTTTGCCAGATCCTGTCCATTATAAAAGTTCCAAAAGGGATTAACGAAGCCAAAAAGGAAAGAAGTGTTTTCTTAAATTTCCATTCCAACGTTATTTTCACCGAAATCAAAGCAAGAATGAATAGCATAAAAAGTATTCCGTGAACCCATCCTACATATAAGACCATTCCCGGATTTCCTGCAATATATTTTAAAGGCATCGCGATAAACAAAAGCGTAACAAAGGAAATTCCTTCTGCGATACCTGCCATTCTTAATCTTCCGATGGCGCTGTTGGAAAATGATAAATTCATTGAGATGCGTTTTATATATTTTAGATGGTTGCTGCGAATGTAACCCGCACTTTCAGAATATAAAAACTAATTTTTTCTTCGCCGTCCTATTACCATTTAGAAGAAAGATTTCCCGCTCATCTATGAAATATGCATGTTAATGTACTATGTGTTGCATAGTACCTTCCCTTAGATATATCTTTGTTATGTAATCAAAAATTAGAAACAATAAATCAAAAACAAAATGAAATCATTTATCATCAGCAAAACAAGCAAACTCCTTGAAATTGCAAATCAAACATTGTATTCGCTACAAGTCGTAACCATAGGATTATTTATTCCTTTTTTATTCGTGTTCGGTATCAGTTACAAAACTCCGAAGCCGGTAAAGCCGGGCGCCGAAATAAATATCAGTAAACCGGAACAAGTAAATACCGATAGAATAACAGTGGATTTTAATCAGGTTTTATCGGATAAGAACAGTTGAACCTTTTTTGAAAAATTCTTTGCCGGTATCGTGTAGCGTATATTTTAAAGTCCATACATAAACATCGGCAAGTTGTGGCTCTCCTTTAAAAGTGCCATCCCATTTTTTAGTCCAATCGTTTGACTGAAAAACCAACTGGCCTAAGCGATTGTAAACTTTAAATTCAAGGTTGTCTGCCTTAAAAGCATTAAGCGGATAAAGATAATCGTTTAGGCCGTCGCCGTTAGGAGTGAATGCGTTGGGCACGGCTATGTAACAGCTTTGGAGCACTTTTATAGTTTGGACGGCGGTGTCAAGACAACCGTTTTCGTTCTTAACGACAAGCGTAACCGGATAATCAGTCTCAGTCATTGAAACAGGATATTTCTGAGAAGGAGGATTTTGCACGGTGCTTGTATTTCCATTTTTGAAATCCCAACTATAAGAAATGATATTGCCAATACTTTGGTTTTGGAATACGGCCGAGTCCTCGGGACAGATAATATGATTGGTTTCAAAATCTGCTTTTAATTCATTTCCGAGCGAAATAATTTCTTGTGCAGTATCGGTACAAAATCCATTGGAAACTGCCAACTGAATTGTCTTTTTGCCATTCGGCTCAAAGTACGCTACCGGATTCTGAAGATCGCTGGTTCCATAGTAATCTAATTGCCAGTGCCATTTATTTACGCCGTTTTTGCCATCATGTATAAAATGAACGGTGTCCATTTTACATCCCGCAGCTACTTGAAAAGTAAAATCAGCAGATACCGTATCCTTTATCGTAAAATTTAAAGTTGATCCAACAGGAGTCTGTTGCGTACATTCATCAAAAATCGTATTACCGTCACTACCCGTTTTCAACGTTATATGATAAGTTCCCCCAACAACAATCGCCGAAGATAAATTGAGCGTGATTGTTGCGGTAAGACCGTTGGCACAATTGGTTGTAGCGCTTGTTATATTCACATTAAGAGGTCCGGTTACGGAGAAGTCGCTCCCATCGGCAGCTACAGAACTACACAGGATATTCTTTTTAAAAACCAATTGTAACGATTGGGGTGCGCATTGCAAAGGCACCATACTATCCATAGGCGTAGGAACCAGTGGAACGATTTCTAAAGGCAGCGAATTTCCTGCCGCGATAGAATTATCACAATTATCCAACAATGTATTTCCATCACTACCTACTTTTACACTTAATTTGTAATTTCCAACAGGCAACGGACCACTCAATTGCAAAAGCACCGAATCCATGTCAAATCCCCCACACACAGTACTAGCCGAAATAATTTTAATGGGGCCCGGCGACAAAGTAAAATCGCTTCCGTCCGCCGCAAGGCTACTGCACTGCATGTGTTTATTAAGCTGTACATAAAGTTGTGTGGCGCTACAGGATGATTTCACGTCTTTCATGGCGGGTTGGGTAGTATCAGTAATGCTCGCGGTACCGCCGCCAAAAGATAAAGAATATCCGCTTTGCGAATCGGTAAAATGACTGACAAGTAATATGTATTTATGTCCGGCTATCAGGTTGGGCATTTTTGAAAATCGCGATTCGTGACCGTCATAAGACGATGCACACTGGATATAACTAACGCCATCGTTAGAAGCGCCGGTGGCACCCGGATTTCCTGCCCAGTTGCCGGTTACGACTATATGATCATTTGTGTAAACCTCTACCGCAGAATGGCCGGTTACATCGTAAAGCTGCCAGTCATAATCATCCGCAAGATCGTTTGGCGTAATTACAAAACCCAACGTACCCGACGTATAGCATGTAAATTTATACCAAAAGGGATTTTTATTGGCATAGTCCGCGGCTCCGGCTCCCGAACAGCCAGGCACATACAACGCATTAGAATTGCAAAGGGGAACCGTGCTTTGCTTAAAGGTAGAGGTGCCGCACACCGGGAAAGCAGTCTCCGGCGTTTGACCTTTTGTAGTGCATGTTTGTGCCTCTGCTGCCAGGCAACCAAACAGGAAAATAAAAAAAATAATTACCGGTTTCAAATTCATAACTTCAATGACAGGCAAAAGTATCCTTTCGTTGCATTGAAAAAGAACATTTATAACAATAAATTGTTTTGCTTTTGCTAAAATAAACAAAC
>Ga0164241_10002735_pt1 | contig 18629 bp, 13 predicted proteins | sample OricomyardsoilBY_FD_108780 | JGI IMG/M metagenome (GOLD analysis project Ga0164241, IMG submission 108780) | Backyard soil microbial communities from Emeryville, California, USA - Original compost - Back yard soil (BY) | ecosystem: Environmental > Terrestrial > Soil > Unclassified | place: USA...
CATCTACCTCTCCGCCCATTGCAGACGAGCCGCCCATCGCAGACGAGCCGCCCATTGCAGACGAGCCGCCCATTGCAGACGAGCCGCCCATTGCAGACGAGCCGCCCATTGCGGACGAGCCCGCATTGCTCGTGCCTTCAGGGACGAATTGAAAATCGCGCACGACGATCTCGACGTTCAGACCGTCGGAGGGAATGTCGTAGCACCACAAGTTCATGCCGAGAGGTAGTGCCTGTTGCGGAATATTCGTCTTGGGATTTTCCGGCGAGTACTTCCAAGTCTTCAGCAAACCGTCGGTGCTCGTGATCGGTTGGAGGCCGCCGAACAAGAAGTCTTCGATCGATGATGACGTCCAAATGAAGCGTGACGTCGACAGCGTTCCGCCGGCGAGCGAGAAGGTGTAGCTGAGTTCGCCAACGGTCTTGCCAGAAGCTGGGTAGTTGGTCCAATCGCCGTTCGGGCCGCTCGCTTGTCCCCAGCGAGAATACTCGATGTCGATCTCGTTCGTTCCGTCATCGCCGATGCCGGCAGCGGGTCCATAAGGGAAAAGGCCGAGTACGACGTTCTTGTCGAGAGTGTCAATGGGACCGTCGAGCTGCCACTGGTAGGTCCCAAACCCGAGCTGTGCAGTGCTGAAGATTTCGGCGGCTGTCCAAGTGCTGCCGTTCTTTTGAATCTTCAGGTGCAGGTAGCCATTCGCGTCGACCGAAACGTTTGCTGGGTTGCCGGCCGCGACTCCCGCCATGCCGCCGTTCGTCACGCTCCAGGTGTAACCTTTCCACTCGATGCCAGCCGCGTTTGCGGGCCGGGCTGCGAACAACCAACTTAGGCTGAGCGCCCAAAGGAGCAGCAAGTCGATGCGGTCGTTCATGAGTGATAGCTTAGCAACTGCGCTCCGACTCGACGAGTGATGTTGCTTTCTTGTCGTATTCGACCGAACGACAAAAGATCCATGAGCGACATCAGTGGCAAATATGGAATGCCATCGTGTTACTTGCTTTTCGTCAGCGGTGCTGAGCAGAATCGGTAGCACCAGGACCTAATGAGGGGCCATTGTGAGCCGCACTGAACCGCCACTGACGACTGAGCCCGCACCGAACGCGAAGAGCTCTTTCGAGCTCACCATGCCGCTCGTGCTGGCAGTTCTGATCGGCGTGGCCGCGGGTGTAGGCGCGTATACGTTTCGCTACGCAGAGGGGCTTTCGTACTTCAAGAAGGACCCAAAGGCGTGCGTGAACTGCCACATCATGAACTCGCAATACAACTCTTGGCAGGCGAGCAGCCATCACCAAGTGGCCGTGTGCATCGACTGCCATTTGCCTCAAAATTTCGTGGCGAAGTACTTGGTCAAGGCTGAAAACGGCTGGCGCCACGGCGAGAAGTTCACTCGTCAGGATTTCGTCGAGCCGATCGTGGCTCAAGCTGCCGCGCGCAAAATTTTGCAAGCGAACTGCGTGCGCTGTCACGACGGACTGGTGCACGAAACCCTCAGTGCACCCGATGCCAAAGGTGCCGACCTTCCGTGCACGCATTGTCATTGGGGTGTGGGTCACGGTGAGCGGGCAGGGCTAGGCGGGCCGCTGACCGAGCTCGAGCGAAAGGGACAATGATGGCTGAGGCTGAACGAGTTGCATTCTGGCGGAGCCGAGCGGGCTACTTGACTCTGATCGGCGTCGTGGCCGCGGGTGCCGCAGGCGTTACGGCCTTGCTCACCAACATCTTCGAGCGCAAAGCCGAACAGCGCAGTCCGTTCGTGCGCGTGGTCGAGGTCGGTGAAGACGACACGGATCCGGCCAAGTGGGGTCAGAACTGGCCCGCGCAGTATGACGGCTACAAGCGCACGGCGCTCACCACCAAAACGCGCTTCGGCGGCCACCAAGGCAGTGAAGCCATGCCTGAAGAGAAGATCGAGCGCGACCCGTGGCTGAAGCGCATCTTCTTGGGCTACGCGTTTTCGATCGACTACCGGGATCGGCGCGGCCACGCCTACATGTTGTACGATCAGGAGCACACCGAGCGCCTGACCAAGCCTCAATCAGGCTCTTGTTTGCACTGCCATGCTTCCGTGATGCCGCTCTATCGCCAGCTCGGCGGCGGTGACGCGATGAAGGGCTTCGAATCGACCTTCAAGCTGAGTTACCAAGAGATCAATCAGAAGCTGCATGACTCGGGCCACGCACACCCGGTCAGCTGCGTGGATTGTCACGAGCCCAAGTCGATGTCGCTGCGGGTGACGCGCCCCGGTTTCATTCACGGCATTCAGGCGTTGGCTGCGTCCGATGCGCCCGTGCCCGCGCTGCCGAGCATTGCCGAATGGCGCGCCGGCAAGCGCAGCGAGCCGTACGATCCGAACCGCGACGCCACGCGCAACGAAATGCGCTCGTTCGTGTGCGGTCAGTGCCACGTCGAATACTACTGCTCGGGGAAGATGCCTTTGACGTTCCCCTGGGGCAAAGGCCTGCGCGTGGAGAATATCGAGGCCTTCTGGGACGAGACCAAGTTCCCGGATGGTGAGCCCTTCTACGACTACGCGCACAAGGAGACGGACGCGAAGATCTTGAAGGCGCAGCACCCCGAATTCGAGCTCTGGAATCAGGGCATTCACGCGCGCAGCGGCGTGAGCTGTGCCGATTGCCACATGCCGTACATGCGCCAGGGCGCCTCCAAGACCAGTGATCACTGGGTGCGCAGCCCGCTCCTGAACGTGAACCGGGCCTGCCAGACCTGCCATCGCGCGAGCGAAGAAGAAATGAAGGCGCGCGTGGAGGCGATTCAGGAGCGAAACCACGATCTGTTGCAGCGCGGCGGCGCCGCGGCAGTCGATCTCATCGATGCGATCGTGGCGGCAAAGGCAAAGGGCGCTGCTCCGGATGTCTTGGCCCGCGCACTCGAGATGCAGCGCAAAGCGCAGTGGCGTCTCGACTTCATCGCCGCCGAGAACAGCATGGGTTTCCATGCGCCGCAGGAGGCTGCGCGAGTGTTGGGTGAAGCCATCGACTATGCGCGGCGTGGGCAGATCCTCGTGCTGGGCGGTGCATTGAGCGAGCAGGGGGCGCCGAGCTCTGCGGCGTCTTCGGGGTCGGCTGCGCCGGTCGCGCCTTCGGCGTCTGCTGCTCCCTCGGCGTCGGCGCCGGCCGCAACGCCAGCACCCAAGCCGCATTGACGACGTCACGGCGCTCAGCGCCTGGATCTGGCAGAGATCCAGCGCACCGAGCGCCGCGGTTACCGCTCGTCGCGACTGTCAGTTGAAGCGCAGATTATCGAAGCTGCCGTAGACCGGCGTGGTGCCGCCCGGAGCTTGCGAAGAGAAACGAACGCGACGAATACCGGTGGCATTGACGGTCAGCGTTTGCCAGCTGCCGAAGCCGGGGCTGCCGTAGGCTGGATAATACGTGCGGGCGAGCAAGTTACCCGCTGCGTCATACGCCTCGATGAAGGGACGCGCGACCGGAGTCGACAACTGTTCGGGGAATACGACGGCTTGTGCCTCGATGCTGACGCTCGACTTCGCCTGGGAAAAGCTGGCTTCGACCGCGCCGTAGCGGGCGTCGAAAATCGACAGTCCAGTTTGGAACAAGCTGACGTTGTTGGTGCTGTTCTTGCCAGAGCTGCGGCGCGCGAACGCCGAGGCTGGCCCGCAACCGGTGCTCGAGCAGTAGATGGAGGCCAGCGTGACGCCCCAGCTTTGATAGGTCGTGTTCACGGCGGTCGCGTCGATGATGGGCTGCCCCGTGGGCGTGACGTCGAAGTCGATCAGACCGGGATTAGGCGCCGGGCAGGCGTTCGTGCACACGCCTCCGCAGCCATCAGAGGCGCCGCACGCCTTGCCCGCGCAACTCGCGGTGCAACCACACTGGTTGGCGACACCGCCGCCACCGCAGGACTGCCCTGAAGGGCAGCTTCCGGCGCTGCACACACCGCCGCAGCCGTCAGAGGCGCCGCAGGCTTTGCCCGCGCAGTTCGGCGTGCAGACACTGCACGCTTCCTGGCAATCAGCCTGACACTGACGCTTGCAGATGGGAGGTTTGACGTCCGGATCGCAGAAGCAGCTGGCCATGCAAGACGTGACACAAGCTGAAGAAGTGAGGGCACCTTCCGAGCTAGCGACACTCTCGTTGGTCGCAGTCCCGTTGACCGCAGACTCGTTGGTCGTGCTTTCAGGCTCGATGCCCGCAGAACAACCCGCCATAGCCACCGTCGCTAGCGCTGCCAACCAACACCCAGACACCGAACGCAACAAAGCACTCATGACCATTCCTCCACGCCGCAATCCGCGGCGCCACTCTCGTTGATGAATTGAATCAGCGGGAACTCCCCACTCGCGCGTCGACTCCACCTCGGCTCGACGCGACGGGAACCGCTTCTGCAAGAGCGATGCCCGCGTGTTTCATGACGCGCATTCGCCCGTCATGTGGGCGTTGCACGGTACTTGGAGGTGTCGTGATGCAAAGGAGCGGGCTGTCCGCGTCCGGGCGCGAGCGGACACTTGTCGCTCGAGCGTGACGAGTGTCCGGCGTCACCCCTACGGTTGATGTCGCGCGCGGCGCATGAATTCGTAGGCGATCGGCAAAATGAACAGCGTCAAAGCCGTCGCGCTCACGAGGCCGCCGATCACGACCGTCGCGAGCGGACGTTGGACTTCACTCCCCGGTGCGGTGGAGAGCGCCATCGGCACGAAGCCGAGAGCTGCGACGATCGCGGTGGTCAGCACCGGACGCAGCCGCGTTTCGGCGGCGCGGCGGATGGCCTGCGACGGCTCGATGCCGTCTTCCTCGAGGCGAGCGGCGAATGACAAAAGTACCAAGCCGTTCAGCACCGCCACGCCGAACAGCGCGATGAACCCGACCCCCGCAGAAATCGAGAACGGGATGTCGCGCAGCCACAGCGCAAACACGCCGCCGACGACCGCGAACGGAACGTTGGAAAAGATGAGCAGCGCGCTCCGTGCCGAGCGAAACGCGAGCCACAGCAAAAAGCCGATCAGCCCGAGCGCGAGCGGCACGACGAACGCGAGTCGTGTCCTGGCTTCCGTGTAGTGTTCGAACTGGCCACCCCACTCGATTCGATAACCGACGGGCAGAACGACGGCCTTCGCGACTGCTGCCTGTGCGTCATGTACGACCGAGAGCAGATCCCGACCGCGCACGTTCAGTTCCACGACCAGACGGCGTGATTGGCTCTCGCGGTTGACTTGCGCAGGTCCGTCGACCAGCGAAAGTTTCGCAACATCTCCGAGTGGTACGATTTGGCCGCTCAAGGAGCGCAGCGGCAACATGCGCAGCGGTTCGAGATCGCCGGCGAAGCCGTGTTGAGTCTTGACGGCAATCTCGAAGCGACGCTCGTTTTCGAGCACGTGTCCCGCGCGATAGCCGACCGCCATCGTCTCCGTGATTTGGTTCACGTCCTCGATCGTCAGACCGTAGCGGGCGAGCTTGGCGCGTTCTGGTTCGATTCGTAGGTATTTCAAGCCGGACACTTGTTCGACTCGCACTTCTACCGCTCCCGAAACTTTGCGAACCGCGGCCGCGATCTGTTCGCCTCGCCGGCGAAGCTCGTCGATGTCCGTACCGTAGACGAAGATGGCAACGTCCGAACGCACGCCCGCAACCAGCTCGTTGACTCGTTGTTGGATCGGTTGCGAAATGCTGCCACCCACCTCGGGCACGGCCTTTTCGGCGACGGCGGCCAGTTCTTTGGCCAAGTCGTCTTTGCTGAGTCCGCGGCGCCATTCCGAGCGCGGCTTGAGCCCGATGTAGACGTCCGACTGCTCGATGCCCATCGGGTCCGTCGCGACTTCAGGCGCGCCGATTTTGTTCAGCGCGTGAGTGACCTCCGGGACCGAAAGCAGAGCGCGTTCGAGCCGCAAGCCCGTCGCGACCGACTCCTCGAGCGCGATTCCGGGTAGACGTCGCGCCTCCATGACCAGATCGCCTTCGTCGAGCTGGGGCACGAACTCCGCGCCAATTCGGGTCAAAAGCGCGGCCCCCGCCGCGAGCGCGAGCACCGCAACCGATAGCGGCCAAGCCCGGTGCTTCATGGCTGCCGGCAAGATCCGCGCGTAGGCGGCGTGGGCCTTCCGGAGCACCCAGGTCTCGGATTCGCTTGCCTTCGGCCTGATGACGCAACTCGCGAGCGCGGGTACGAGCGTGAGCGAGAGCACGAACGCGCCTGCGAGCGCGAGCAGCACCGTGGTCGCCATCGGTCGAAAGAGCTTTCCTTCGATGCCGGTGAGCGCGAGGATCGGAAAGTACACGATGGCGATGATCGCCTCGCCGAACACGCTCGCGCGACGAACCTCGAGCGTTGCGTCTTGCACGACATCGACACGCTCCTCGCTCGTGAGATCTCGCCCCAGCGCTCGCCGTTGCTCGCCCAAACGACGGACCGCGTTCTCGACGACGATCACCGCACCGTCGACGAGTAGCCCAAAATCGACCGCGCCCAAGCTCATCAGGTTGCCCGAGAGGCCAAGGGCATTCATGGCAATCACGGCCGTCAGCATCGAGAGGGGGATCACCAAGGCGACGACCAACCCCGCTCGGAGATCGCCGAGCAATAGCAACAGGACCGCGATCACGAGCAGCGCGCCCTCGAGCAGGTTCTTGCCGACGGTATGAATGGTGCGGTTCACGAGCACCGAGCGGTCATAAAAAGGCTCGATCGTCGTGCCCGCCGGCAACGACGGTGTCAGCGCGGCGAGCTTCTGTTTGACCGCTTCGGTAACCGTGCGCGAGTTCTCGCCCAGAAGCATCATCGCGACGCCCACGACCGCTTCGCCCTGGCCGTCGCGCGTGGCTGCGCCGCGACGTAGACGTGGACCAAAACGCACGTCCCCCACGGTCGAGACGGTGATGGGCACTCCCTCGGCAGTCGCGCCAATCACGACGCGCTTCAGGTCATCGAGGTCTTTGACCAAGCCATTCGTTCCGATCACGAACTGCTCACGGTCATGCTCGATGTAGCCACCTCCGGCGTTGCGATTGCTCTTTTCGAGCGCGTCGATCACCTGCGCTACCGATACGCCAGCCGCTTGCAGCCGCTTCGGCTCGAGCACGACCTGGTACTGGCGCTCTTCACCGCCGAAGCTGTTGACCTCGACGACTCCCGGTACGGTGCGAAGTTGCGGCGCGATCTGCCAGTCGAGGATTTCCTCGCGCTGCATCAGCGACAGACCGTCATTCTTGACCACGAACTGAAAGATCTCGCCGAGGCCGCTGGAAATCGGCCCGAGTTCGGGGCTGCCGTATTCACTGGGCACGGCGCTTTGCGCTTCGCGAATGCGCTCGCTCACGAGCTGGCGAGCGAAGTAGATGTTGATTTCGTCGCTGAAGGCGACCGTGACGACGGACAGGCCGTACTTCGAGATCGAACGCACTTGTGTGCTGTTCGGTACGCCCGCCATCGCGCGTTCGATCGGGATGCTGACGTACTGCTCGACCTCGACTGGTGACAGCGCTGGAGCGGACGTGATGATCTGCACCTGGACGTTGGTCACGTCCGGCATCGCGTCGATCGGAAGCCGGAGCGCGGAGCGAATGCCGAAGATGGCCATCAGCGCCGTGGCCAGCAGCACGACCGCCCGATTCTTGAGCGACCAGGCGACGATCGCGGAGAGGAGCTGCATTATTCCTCCTCGGCCAGCGAGTTCCGCAGCACGGCGCTCTTCAAGGTGAAGGCTCCTCGAACGACGACGTTTTCGCCCTCGCGCAGACCCGAGAGGATCTGGATTTTCCCGAGGTTCGACTCGCCGAGCACGACCTCGTGCACGTCGAAATCCCCGTCCGTTTGGCGCACGAAGACCACTGATTTGCCACCGACTTCGCTGACCGCCGACCGCGGCACGACCAACACGGGGTGGCTCTGGCCGGAACCGATGGCGACGTGCGCGTTGCCGAACAAGCCGATGCGTAGCGCGTCGTCCGCATTCGTCAGCCGAATGCGCGCCGTGAGCGTGCGCGCCGTCGTGTCGATTTGCTGACCGACATACTCGACCTTGCCGTCGAAGCGCCGCTGCGGAAACGCATTGAGCTCGACTTCGGCTTGCGCACCGAGCTGCACGGCCGCCAAGTCCTTCTCGAACACCCGACCCAAAAACCAGACCTCCGACAGATCAGCGATGCTCGCGATCGTGTTTTCGGGGGTGACCGGTTGACCGATGACCGCCGAGCGTGAGAGCACCACACCGCTGATGGGGGCGAGCAAGCGCAGCTCCGACGCGGCGCTGCCCATGCCGAGCGCTTGGATCTGCTCGTCGAGTGCGTGCATCTCGGCCTCCAAGGAAGCCGCTTCCGCCGTCGCGTTGGCGACTTCCTGATTCGCCGCGAGTCCCTTCTGCGCGAGCTCCTGCAGGCGGGTGGCGTTGCTGCGCGCCGTTGCCGCCTTTACCGCCGCAGAGGCGCGATCTGCGCGCAATCTCGCCAAGTCCGGAATGCGCACCGTAGCCAGCAGTTCGCCTTTCTTTACCTTGCTTCCTTCTTTGAATGCGATCTTTGCCAAGCGTCCGGACACCGGACTCGCGACGCGCGCGCTCTTATCGGGATCGACCGTCACCTCTCCGGGCAAGGTGAGGGTAAGAGTCAGGACTTCCTTCGCTGCTAGCGCGCATTCGATCTTGGCGTCCGTGATCACCTGTTGCGACAGTTTGACGCGCGTCGGGAATGCTTCGTGTTCCGGCTCGTCACGGTGCCCCGTCTCGGCGCTCGCGCTCGCCGTGGCGTTCGGCTTCGCTTCTTCGCGGGACTTCGTGTCGCACGCACTCAAGGCCAGCGCGACCAGCCAATACATCGAGCCTTTCATCGCGCCCCCGCTTCGAGTGGTCGACCGAGCGCGCGCGCCAACCGCACCGAAGCCAAGCACAGCTCGAGTCGTTCTGATAGATTCGTCTGCAACAACTCGAGCAACGCTTGTTGGGCGATCAGCGCGTCGCGCACGGAGAGTCGCCCGGTATTGACCGCATCACTCAAATCCACGAGCGAGCGCTCAGCGCGCTCGAGCATGGGCGGGGTGAGCGCCGCCAGCGTGTCTCGATGGGCTCGGAGTTCAGCGGCTGCGGTGGCGACCTCCAAACCGAGCTTGCGCTCGAGGCGAGTGCGTTCGACTTGGACGCGGCGGCCGAGTGCTTCGAGTTCCGTAATTTCACCGGCATTCGTGCGCCCGACGGGTGACGGCAAGGGGATCGGAATGGCGAGGCCGAGCCCATAGACACGCTCGTTGAAGCCGTCATTCTGTGCAAAGACGGACAGCGTGGGATTCGGAACGCGCCCGCGCCGGAGCGTCTGCGCGCGCGCGTCCAAGACCTGCTGCTCGTCCGCCAAGAGTTGCAGCTCGGGACGATCGGCATTCGAGGCCGAGGCCTCATCCGCCCCTACGAGCGGTGAGAGCTCACCGTTTACGGTCGTGATGGGCCTCGAGGCATCGCGCCCGAGCAGCGCTGAGAGCGCCGCCGTCGCCACCGCCCACTTGCGCGAAGCATTGAGCTTGGCTTGCAACACGCGCAGACTGGCGGCTTCGACGACGTCCGCGTCGACGGACGCGAGCAGCCCTTGTTCGGCCTTGCCGCGGGCGACCGCGCTCATGCGCTGCGAGGCTTGGAGCAAGGTATTGGCGAGCTCTTGCTCACGCTTCGCCGCGATGGCCTCGAAATAAGCGGTCCAGGCCGCGGCCGCAGTATCCCGCTTGCTCAACAATACGCGCCGCGTCTGCGCGGCATGCTCGGCGTCCGCGGTGCGCTTTCGGGCGCTGCGTTGACCCGCGATCTCGAGCTCTTGCGATAGCTCTGCCGACCAATTGAGTGCCGTTTGCGCGCCATTTTCCAAGCTGCGCCGTGAGCCGCTCAAGGCAAGCACCGGATTCGACGGCAAGATGACGCTCGCCGTGGTGCGACGAGCCTCGGTCGCCGATAAGCCCGTCTCCTCGGCGCGCACGGCGAGGCTCGCGTCGAGCGCACACGGAATCAAGTTCGTACGGTCGACGTGCGCGGAACAATCACGCGTTTGCTGCGCGAACGCGCTACGCGCGATGAAAATGCACGCTGCAATCGCAGCCGCGCGAAAAAACGATGACATGGAAATCGCTCCCGGAAGATGGACCCTCGGCGCCAGGCGCACGAGCAGTGTCGCGTTCGGACGCGCGCTCGCTCGACGCGAACGCGCGCTAGCTCAACCGAAACGCGCAGCCGATCGGGGCGGACGATAAATCGACGATAGGAACTGTTGCAGCGGCGTGGCTGCTTCCGGAGGCGTGAGCGCCACGTCGCGAGAGCGAAGCGGGAATGGTTCGAGTGGACTCAGCGGCGCGCTCGGCAGCGAGGCGACCTGTCCTTGATGAGCGTGACACTCGGGACACCCGGGCGGGCAGTGATGCCCCGTCTTTTCCGCCTCACACTCCATACAGCTCGTGTCACAGGCGTCTACACCGCCAGTACTGGGGAAACCGACGAGCTCCCCGCAGGTAGCGACGAGCATGAACGACCATAAAGCGATCATGAATCGCCGCGCGAATCGCGCGAGGGTCGTGGGGCTCCGGCGCATCGACCGCTAAGGTAACAGGAGCCGGGTGTCCGTCAACGGATGGCCTACAGGAAGGCCGAACCCCGGCGGCCTCTTTCAGCACAGCTCCTGCTTTCTCGAGAGAATATCCGCAAGCAGCGCACGCAGCGCACGCTGCGCTATGCTGCCTGCGTGTCGTTCGTAGGTGCCACCGAGAGCGTTGCGCTGCTGGGGCCGACCAATACGGGTAAGACGCACCGCGCGATCGAGCGCATGCTCGAACATGCGAATGGCATGATCGGCCTGCCGCTGCGACTCCTGGCGCGCGAGGTTTACGATCGCGTCAGCGCGCGCATCGGTGAAGATCGAATCGCGCTGGTCACGGGTGAGGAAAAGCGCGTGCCGCGCCGCCCGGACTACTGGGTATGCACGACCGAGGCCATGCCGATGAGCCAAGAGGTCGACTTCGTCGCAGTCGACGAGATTCAATTGGCCAGCCACGACGAACGCGGCCACGTATTCACCGAACGCCTGCTGCACGCGCGCGGCCGCCGCGAGAGCTGGTTCATGGGTTCGAGCACGATGCGTCCGCTCCTGGAGAAGATGGTGCCCGCCGCGAGGCACCAAGAGCACCCGCGCTTGTCTCGCTTGAGCTATGCGGGCAGCAGCAAGCTCCAGCGCATACCCAAACGCAGCGTCGTCGTGGCATTTTCGGTGCCGGAGCTGTACCAACTCGCGCATCGCCTGCGCGTGTTGCGCGGCGGTGCCGCGGTGGTGCTGGGCGCGCTTTCGCCGCGCGCGCGGAACGCGCAAGTAGCCATGTTCCAGGCCGGCGAGGTCGATTACCTGGTCGCGACCGACGCCATTGGCATGGGCCTCAATCTCGACGTCGACCACGTGGCATTCGCTTCACTACGCAAGTTCGACGGCCGCAACGCGCGCAGCTTGGAAGACGCAGAGCTGGCCCAGATCGCGGGGCGCGCGGGGCGCTACTTGCGTGATGGCAGCTTCGGCACGTTGAGTCCGCTCGAGCTACCGTTGCACACGGCGCAGCGCATCGAACAACACCGCTTCGAGCCGGTGCGTCGCGTTCGCTATCGCAACGCCGAGCTCGATTTCTCGTCGCCCGCCGCGCTGCTCGCATCACTCGAAGCGCCGCCTCCAGCCGCGTACTTCGCGGCCGTTCCGGACGCGCTCGATTTGCACTCACTGCGTGCCCTGCTCGAACACCCGCAGATCCGCGCGCAAGCTCGTTCACCAGTCGCGTTGGAGCGCCTGTGGGCGGTCTGCCAAATCCCGGACTTTCGACACATCTTGTTCGAGGTTCACCTCGATCTGCTGCGCGATATCTTCGTGGCGCTCGAGGCCGGTCCGCTCTCCGATGATTTCTTGGCCGCTCGCACGCAGGAGCTCGCGCAAACCGGCGGTGATGTCGACGCCATCGTGGCGCGCATCGCAAGGTTGCGGACCTGGGCATTCGTGGTCAATCGCGCCGGTTTTTGCGCTCACTCCGCGTTCTGGTCGGCGCACTTGAGCGAGCTGGAAGATCGCCTGAGTGACTCCTTGCACAACGGCTTGGTCTCCACGTTCGTCGAGAAACAGAACAAAGCTCAGCGTGCAGCGCGGCCAGCCCAACGAAAGCTGCGGATCCCCGAAGAAGAGCGCACCATCGACCGCCACCATCCGTTTGCGGCGCTGAGCAAGCTTCGAATCCACACGCGCGAGGCAATCGGGTCGACCCCGGCCACCCCGAGCTCACTCGAAGACTTGGTCGACGCACCTCACGAAGCCTTCGAGCTCGATGCGCGCGGCCGAGTGAGCGCGAACGGTGTCGCGCTCGGCCGCCTCGTGCGCGGCGCAAGCGTGACGACGCCGAACGTCGAACTCGCGGCTCTCGCCGAGCTCGGCGGCGGAGTGCGGATCCGGTTACAGCGGCGCTTGCTCGCGTTTGCGCGCGACGCCGCGACGCGACCGCTCAGCGCGCTTCATGACTTGCGCAGTTCAGAACAGGGCGCGCTGCGCGCGATCGCCTACCAGCTCGAAGGCGGACTCGGCACCGCGAGCGCGCGTGAATTGCAGGCCTCGCTCTCCGTGCTCAGTCGAAGAGACCACGAAATCTTGGAGAAATGCGGCGTGGCCGTGGGCCAGCTCTCGGTCTACCTGAGCTCGACCCTGCGCCGCACCGCGCTCGATTGGCGAGCCACATTCAGCACCGTTTTCGAACCCTCGCTCGTGCTGCCGCCGCCCGGCAAAACCAACTACGAGACGCGCACGCTCTCGCCAGTCGTTTGGCGTCGTCTCGGCTATCTGGAGCTCGGGCCGCGTGCGTGTCGCGTGGATCTCGCGGAGCGCGCTGCACAGGCGTTATTGGAGGGAGCTTCGGAGAACGATGCCCTGCGCTGCTTGTCGATTCCGCGGCGAGACGCCGCGCGCGTTGCGCGGGCGTTGCGCGAGTCGTTACTGACACGTGCGGGGGCGGCTTAGTCGCGAGCAATGAGCCAAGCTGCCAACCGTGATCAACCCGCTCGGCGTAGGATCTCGCCTTGGATCTCCCGGATGTTCGCCGTAAGGACGGCCTTGGGCTTGCGGGTTGGTTCATGGTCACCCAGAGCATCACTCCGCGGCATAGCCTTCGGCGTCACGGACGTCGCATTCGCAATGGGCCGCCGAAGGCTACGACGCCATGCGACGAGCTACGTGACCATCAAAAAATATCTGGCGGCGGTGTACGGTGCGGTCTGAACGTTCCGCGCAGCACGCGCGGGTTCGGTAATTGAGTGACGAACCAATAGCTTGTTGGTTTCCGGGTCGTTCGCCGAGACGATCAAGCGGTCGGAATCGAGCGCGCCGGAGCAAAAGCTCTTTTTGCCATTCAGCAGGTAACCGCTGCTGGTGCGCGTCAAGCGTGTGCCGGGGTCGAGCGGGTTGAGTGCGTTGCCCCAAAACAGCTCGCCACTCGCGGTCTCTCGATACGCCGCTTCCCACTGCTCGCGGCTGCCGAACAAGCGCACGGTGGCGACGAGCAAGTGATGAAACCCGAACAGATGCCCGAGCGAGCTATCCGCGCTCGAAAGCGCGCGCACGAGCTGGGTGACATTATTCCAATTCGCGCCGCTTCCCCCGTACTCCTTCGGGACCGAGGCGCGCAGCAGGCCGCTCTGCCGGATGGCATCGCGCTCGCGCTTGGCCGTGCCGCCTTCTCGATCTCGCTCCGCGGCGGTCTCGGCGAAGCGCGCGGCCAGAGTGTGAGCCACTGCGTCGAGGTCGGGCGTTGTCTCGGCTGACGTCATGGGTCCGTCAATTGAGCTCAAGGGAAGAGGTGTGAGCCAACGCCGAGTTGCCGAGTCTGTAAGCGCACGGAGCGCTCCGATAGCCGCCACTTTCCGCCTTCGGTGCGAAAGCGATCGTGATAGCGCCCGACCAAAAACAAGCGCGAACTACCGCCATCCACGTGTGAATCACCGATATCGCGCGCGGTGTAGAAGATGGCGAGAGAGCTGACGCTCGAGGCTTCCGTCGCGCTCTCGCTGTGCAATTCGCCGACGCTGACTTGGCGCAACAAGTCAGCGCCATCCACGTGGTGTTTGGGCAAGAGTTCGATCAAGGCGACCATGCCTGCGCGGTCGTGGTCGAGCCAGGTCATGTCACGGCGGATGTCCGGGCTGTAGGCTTGGATGCGATAACGAAACTCCGGCGCGGTCAGGTCAATCCATTCGCCGAAGCGGCGCTCATCGAGCAGGAACGCGCCGCGGGCGATCAGATTCGTCAATTCGGCTCTCAGCTCCGCCGCTGAGCTGCGGCTCATTCTGCCGCTCCCAATGGCGCAGAGGCGAGAGCTTGCGCCGCGATCGAGTGTACGGAGCCTTCCGGATAAGGGTCGCTCGCGTCGCGACCGAGCCTTCGGGACCACTCCGCGTAGTAGTGACGGAGGCCGATTTCGTCGTGGATGCGAGAGTCTTCACGCCGCGCTTGGAGCACGTGTAGCCCCTCCGAGCCAGGCCGCATGCCCAGCGTTTGGTTGGTTACTCCCAGCAGATCCTCCGGCAAATTACGCCCGAACGGGCCCCAGATGGTGTTGTGATCGCGCACGCGCCGCTCGCGCTCGGCAGCAGTGTCACGTTTCAAGCCGAGACCACGAAATTCGATCAGCACGCGGTCTTCCGAGAGCGGGGTCGCGGTGTCGATGCGCAAAGCCGAGCCGCGCAGGTTGAGCGTGATACCCGGAAACAAGTCGAGCAGCTTCCAGCCGTTCCGCTCGAGCAGCGGGAACGACAGATCTCGCTCTTCTGCCAAGTTCACTTGCTCGTGTTCGTAGGCCGTGTACTTGACCTCCATCGAACTCACGGTCGCGTGCCCCCCGGGGAAGGCTTCGTAGTGGCGGTCGTGATAACCGGCCTGCTGCATGCTGGTCACGCGGTTGAAGTGATGCATGTAGTCGTGATAGAATTCGCTGTTGGTTTCGTGCCACAGCTTGTAGTTCGTGTGCACGATGGCCTTGTGATGGTGGAACACCTCCAAAGGTTCTGCCTCGAGGTGCGGGCCGAGCGCGCCAAACGCATCACCCATCGCTTCGCGCAGCGGGATGGGGTTCGCATCGAGGTGCACCCAAACGAAGCCCCCGTAGCCCACCTCGCACGGCAGTTGATGGAGCGAGACGTCACTACATTGGAGCCGCTCTTGATAGCCGGCGTTTCGCCGCGGGATCGATAAACACTGGCCCTTCGCGTCGAATTGCCAGGCGTGGAACATGCAGGTGATTCGTTTCGGGCTACCGGATGGATTCGCTTGCCGAAGATCCCCGGCGGGTTCCCGAAGCAAGAGGGCCCCGCGGTGCGGACAGACGTTGAGGAAGGCGCGCACCACGCCGTCTTCACCCCGCACGATCGCCACGGGTTCACGCGCGATGGTGGTGGTGCGGAAATCGAGCGTTTCCTGTAGCTCACTCTCGTGCGCGACGAGCAGCCAGCTTTTGCGCCAAATCTTTTGCAGCTCGTCTTCGAAAATATCGCGTTCGGTGTAGATACGGCTGTCGACGAAGGGCAGCAATGAGCTGCCCAACGACTGCCGCCATTGTCGACTGGTTTGCGATGTCATGGCTTGCTCCTCGTGGGGCGAATCAAGTGCCGGCTGGGACGGCCTTGGTGTCCGAAATCAGAGTCGGCGGGACGCTCTCCGGCGTCTGAAAAGCGTTCGAACTCGAGGCGTCGAAGATGCGGTCGAGCACGCTCGCCGCAATCTTCGCGAGCTCCGCGCTGCCGCGCCGTTCGGCGCGTGGCACGTTGACCTCGAACTGCTCGGCGATGCGTCCCTGGTCGATTAGCAGCACTCGATCGGCGAGCAATACCGCCTCTGATACGTCATGAGTCACGAGCAACGCTGTGAAGCGATGCTCCAACCAAAGCTGTTCGACCAAACGCTGCGCCTCGATTCGTGTCAGTGCGTCGAGCGCGCCGAATGGCTCATCGAGCAACATCACTGAAGGCTGATGCATCAGAGCGCGCGCCAGCGCGACGCGCTGTCGTTGACCGCCCGACAGCACTCCTGGATACTCGTGTACTCGATCACTCAGGCCAACCGAGTCGAGCACGCGAAGCCCTCGCTCGCGGTCTGGTTTTTGCGGGCCGATGCACACATTGTCGAGCACGCTTTGCCAGGGCAGGAGCCGTGGTTCTTGAAACACGACGCGCACGCCGGATCGCGCGTCCGCGCCGCTCGCATCGAGCACCAGGAGCAAACCTGCGCTAGGTTGCTCGAGACCGCACAAGAGTCGCAGCAGCGTGCTTTTCCCCGAGCCACTTCGACCGACCACAGCGACGAATTGACCCGGCTCGATGCTCAAGTCGATGCCGCGCAGCACGCTGCGTTGCCCGAACGACTTCTCCAGCCGTTCGAAACGGACCAACGCGCCACCAGAAGTGCGGGACGAATTGTTCATGGTCTACTCCACACTCAAACGTTGACCTGCGGGTTGCCAAGGCAAGAGTCGACGCTCGATGCGACGCGCCAGCAAATCAGCGCCTTTGCCCAGCAGCGCCCAGAGCACGATGGTCAAGACCAGCATGTCCATCTGCATGAATTCACGCGCGGTCGCCGCGAGGTAGCCGAGCCCGCTACTCGCACCCAAAGTCTCGGCCACGATGATGACCAACCAGGACATGCCGAGCGCGAAGCGCAGGCCGACCAAGATTGAAGGCATGGCTCCCGGCAAAATCACTTGCCGGTACAGCGAAAAGCCGCGCAGATCATACACGCGCGCCATCTCGATCAGCTGCGGGTCGACGCTGCGCACGCCGTGAAACGTGTTCAGATACACCGGGAAAATCACGGTGATCACCACGATGAAGATCTTGGCCATCTCGCCCAGGCCGAACCAGAGAATGACCAGCGGCACGAGCGCCAGCGCTGGTACGGCGCGGATCATTTGCAGCGGCCCGTCCAGCACCAGCTGCAGTGGTCGCGACAGGCCCGTGATCAACCCTAGTGTCAGCCCGATGCTGGTGCCGATCAGCGTGCCTGCCGTGGCTCGGCCGGCGCTGACCCCGAGGTGCAAGAGCAACTGCTGATGGCGCAGGGCTTCGACGCACGCGCCGGCGATGGCGAGCGGTGCAGGCATGAGATTGCCCGGTAACAACCCGAGCTGCGATGCCAATTGCCAGAGCAGCACCACGCCGAGTGGAGCGATCCAAGGCAGGAATGCGCGCAGCGAGCGCGGCGCGCCCGGCTCCTTCGGGGTCGTCATGGTTTTTCGGCGTAGACCGCGGCGGGCAAGAAGGCGTCGCGTGTGCGGAGCTCTTTCGGGATCAGCTCGAGCTTGCGAAAGCTATCGGCAATCTGCTGCTGCGCATCCAGCACTGCATCGGTGATCGGCAGAATGCCGTAGGCGTGACGCTTTTCCGAGACGAGCAGCGCTTCGTAACTGATGCCTGAGGATTGAGCCAGGATCTTGGCGGAATCTTCGGCGTGCGTGCTCTCCCAATCGCTCAGATTCTTGAACTCCGAAAGCACGGTACGTAAGAGCTCCGGCTGTTGTTCGGCGAATTCGCGCCGGGCGACGTAGAACAGCCGATTGTCGACCAAGTGTTCGCCGCTCGCGAGCACGCGCGAGCCGGACTGTTCCGCGGCCGCCAGGAACGGATCCCAGATCACCCAAGCGTCGACTTTGCCCGTCTCGAACGCGGGGCGCGCGTCACCCGGGGCCAAGTACACCACCTCGATGTCTTTCAGCGAGAGCTTGGCGCTCTCCAGCGCCTTGACCAACAAGTAATGGACGTTGGAGCCGCGGTTGAGCGCGACCTTCTTGCCCTTCAAATCAGCCAGCGCCCTGACCGGCGAGTCTTTGCGCACGACGATTGCCTCCGCCAGCGGAGCGGGCGGATCGGTTGCTACGTACACGAAGTTCACGCCGCCGGCTTGCGCGAACACGGGCGGAGTTTCCCCCACGTAGCCCACGTCTACTTCTTTCGCGTTGACCGCTTCGAGCAGGGCGGGGCCGTGCTTGAATTCCTTCCACTCAGCTTTCGCCGAGTGTTCGCCGAGGTGCCGATCGAGCGCTTCGCTGCGCGCCTTGAGCAGAAACGGCGCACCGATTTTCTGGAACCCCAAGTGTACGATTCGCGGTGCGGCTGCGACGGGTGCAGCAACGTTGGCGGATGCCACGGGCTCTGCCTGCTTCGCGTCGCTCTTGTTGCAACCAAGACCGACGAACGCGAACAACAGCGAGGCGCAAGCGATGCCAATGGTGGATAGTGTGGGACGCATCACGATTTCTCCTTGGAATCGAGGCCGCTCAGTAGAAGTAGACTTGCCACTGGGCGTTGAACTGGTTGTAGCCCTTGGTCGGCGAATCAGGGATCGCCCGCGTGTAGAAGGCTTTCAGGTTCGTGGTGTGCCCTGCGGCCCAGAACGCCAAGCCACCGCCGACGTCCGTTTCCGGCGCTACGCCTTGAGCCGTGCCCCAGCGGCGCTCGAAGCGACCGATCGGGCTGAGCTTGATGGAGTCGAAGCGGTAGCCCGCTTCGGCCATGAACGCGGTTTGGCTCGGGATTTGAACGCGCGAACCGCCGTCACGGTAGAGCAGGTCGACTTGAGCCGTGACTGCGCCGGGGCCAACCGGCAAGTCGAGGAAGGCATCCGCACCGAGCG
>Ga0164241_10002736_pt1 | contig 18626 bp, 18 predicted proteins | sample OricomyardsoilBY_FD_108780 | JGI IMG/M metagenome (GOLD analysis project Ga0164241, IMG submission 108780) | Backyard soil microbial communities from Emeryville, California, USA - Original compost - Back yard soil (BY) | ecosystem: Environmental > Terrestrial > Soil > Unclassified | place: USA...
GTACACAGCTATGAAAAAGGTAATTACACTGGTCGTTTTAAGCCTGCTATTTGCATGCGCGCCCGACAAACCAAAACAAGAAAGTGAGGATTATGATCATGTGCGGGAGGAAGAATCCAATGCAGTATCAGAAAATGCTGAACCTGGTAAAGGCTTGGGGCAAGTTACCAGCGTAACACTTAACCACCCATTGGAGGGTGAACGCATAGGTCGTGGTAAAGCCATTTACGAAATGAAATGTTCGGCATGTCATAAACTTAATGATAAGCGTGTTGTTGGACCAGGCTGGGCGGGCGTAACCACAAGAAGAAAACCCGAATGGATTATGAACATGATAACAAATACCGATATGATGCTGGATAAAGATCCGGAAGCACAAAAAATGTTTGAACTCTGTCTCGTACGCATGCCTAATCAGAACATCTCCATAGGAGATGCGCGGGACATTCTTGAATACATGCGCAAAAATGACGGAGAAAAATAAAATCCTATTAAAACATACCCTATCAACACAGTTAACATGAAAACGATACTTAAAACAACGGCTTTCCTCCTGCTGGCAGGTTCGGCCACTTTTTTTTACAGTTGCAAACCCAAAGGGCCACAGGAAGCCGTCATTGGTGACGCAGCATCCAAAGTGTACGTGGCTCCAGGAAAATATGACGAGTTTTATAACATCGTGTCCGGAGGGTTCAACGGACAAATGGCCATTTATGGAATCCCTTCCGGCCGATTGTTTCGCATCATACCGGTCTTCGCCCAGTTTCCTGAAAGCGGCTATGGTTACAGTGAAGAAACAAAACCAATGCTGAATACTTCTCATGGCTATGTGCCGTGGGATGACCTTCACCACATCGCCTTGTCTCAGACCAAAGGTGAACACGATGGCCGCTGGGCTTTTGGTAACGGAAATAACACGCCACGCGTTGCGCGGGTAAGTTTAAAAACGTTTAAGACTGAAGAAATTCTTGAATTACCAAATAGCGGTGGTAATCACTCATCGCCCTTTATTACTGAAAACAGCGAATACATTGTAGCGGGAACACGTTTCAGCATTCCACTTGGTGACAATAAAGATGTTCCCATCAGCAGCTATAAGGAAAATTTCAAAGGCACAATCAGCTTTATCAAGGTAGATTCAATTACCGGGCACATGAACATTGGTTTTCAATTGAAAACTCCAGGTGTAAATTTTGATCTATCGCGCGCGGGCAAAGGAGTTTCACACGGTTGGTTCTTTTTCTCCTGTTATAATACTGAACAAGCCTACACACTATTGGAAGTGAATGCTACACAGAAAGACAAAGACTTCATTATGGCAGTGAACTGGAAGAAGGCAGAAGAATACATAGCCCAGGGAAAAGGGGTGAAAGTGAAAGCAAAATATGCGCATAATCTGCTGGATGAGAAAACACATACCGCAACATCTCAAATGATGACGGAAGTGCTGCAACTTGACCCTACGATATTAAAAGACATCATTTATTTCATTCCTTGTCCAAAGTCTCCACACGGTTGTGATACAGATCCATCAGGAGAATACATTGTCGCCTCTGGAAAGCTGGCTGCATTGATTCCCGTATTTTCTTTTTCAAAAATTCAGAAAGCAATTGCTGCCAAAGATTTTGAAGGCGAGTTCGCTGGCATTCCTGTCATCAAATATGAATCTGCACTACATGGCGAAGTAAAAAAGCCAGGACTTGGACCTTTGCATACGGAATTTGATGAAAAAGGAAATGCGTACACTTCCTTTTTCGTTTCTTCTGAAATCGTAAAATGGAATGTTAAATCGTTGGAAGTATTGGATCGTGTACCAACTTATTACTCAATCGGCCACTTAAGTGTACCAGGTGGACCAACTGCTAAACCGCATGGCAAGTATGTAATAGCATATAACAAGATCACCAAAGACAGGTATTTACCGACCGGACCAGAACTGACACAGTCTGCCCAATTGTATGACATCTCCGGAGATAAAATGCAATTGCTACTCGATTTCCCGACAACCGGTGAACCGCATTATGCCGAATCGATTCCTGCCAGCATGGTGATGCCGAATTCAGTCAAGATTTTCAAGATTGAAGAAAATCAGCACCCTTATGTATCCAAAGGAGAGAAGGACACGAAAGTAGAACGAAAAGGAAATGAAGTACACGTATGGATGACTGCAATTCGTTCTCACCTTGCTCCGGATAACATTGAAGGAATTAAGCTGGGAGATGTCGTCTATTTCCATGTGACCAACCTGGAACAGGATTGGGACGTACCTCATGGCTTTGCCATTAAAGGTGCAGCTAACGCTGAGATACTGGTGATGCCAGGTGAAACGCAAACATTGAAGTGGATACCGGATGAAGTGGGCATCTCACCTTTCTATTGCACTGACTTTTGTTCTGCACTTCACCAGGAAATGTCAGGATATGCACGCGTGTCTCCTGCAGGAAGTAACGTAACTCTCAAATCTTCCCTCGGGGTAATTGCAGATGACAAGAAAGCTACTGGCAAATAAAACGTTCATGGTTTAATGCCGGTTTAAGCAAAGGCGCCTTACAGTGAGGCGCCTTCTATAAACCTCCCAACAATGAAGAAATTAAAACCGATTACCCGACTACTGATAACGCTTACTGCATTGTCCCTGATCAGTTCCTATTTTGTTCCTCTCTGGCAGATATTAATGTGGGCACCGCAATACCCGGAAGGATTGGAAATGAAAATATGGATCAACACATTATCCGGAGAAGTGCGGACCATCAGCGCATTGAATCATTACATTGGCATGAAGACGATTGAGCCTGAAATGTTCCCGGAGTTTGGATACATGATCTACCTGGTAGGAACTATTATCGGCATTGGATTACTCGCAGCATTGTTCAACCGTAGAATCGGACTTATTATTTTTCTGTCTGCAATTTTTGCTGCAGGAATTGGTGCTTTAATTGATTTCTATCTATGGGGATATGACTATGGACATAACCTCAACCCTGAAGCGCCTATCAAGATTGAAGGCATGTCTTATCAGCCACCACTCATTGGCACCAAGCAACTATTAAACTTCACGGCCTTTTCGGGACCAGACATTGGCGGTTGGATTTTTATCATTGCCGGAATAATGCTGAGCGCCTTGTTTATCTATGAACTAAAAACAAATAATAAACAACCGTCATGAAGTCCACATTCTTTTATTTTGGAATAGCGGTTATCTTCTCACTTGCTTCGTGTTCAGTGCAACCCGAACCATTACACTATGGCACAGACGTTTGCCATTTCTGCAAAATGACGTTGATGGATAAAAAATTCGGTGGAGAACTGGTAACCAGGAAAGGAAAAGTATACAAGTTTGATGATCTGCGATGCTTGTTAAGCTATTATCACTCCGGATATGAACCGATCGACAACTATCAGTATAAGCTAGTGATTGATTATCATTCAGAAGGAAAACTCATTGATCTGGGGAATGCATTTTATGTTTCATCCGAGGAGATTCGAAGTCCGATGGATGGTAAAGTGGCCGCGTTTGAATCCAAAGAAATCATGGACCGATTCAAGAAACAATGTAAAGGAATTTACCTGACATGGGGAGAAGTTACCGCGCAATACAAATAATAGCGGCCGGCATCCTGCTGTCGCTTTGCACCCTCAACGTGTATGGACAATCCATAACATGGGTGGTCGATCCCCATGGTAAATTAAAATCAATTCAAAGCGCAGTCAGGTTGGCAAAGACTGGTGACACGATTCGTGTTATACACTCTACATATAAAGAAGGCAATATCATCATTGACAAATCCATTACCCTTGTGGGTATAGGATTACCCACGCTGGATGGAGAAAATAAGTTTGAAATTCTTACCATTGTAGCCGATGATGTTTCAATCATTGGCTTTCGGATGATTAACACTGGAGCAGGAAGCATCAATGACATTTCAGCTGTAAACGCGATCGAAGCCGATCGCCTGCACATTTTAAATAATGAATTTGAAAACACTTTTTTTGGCATTCATCTTGCCAATCTATCGGGTAGTGTGATTGAAGGCAATATGCTGCACTCTAATGCTGTGGCTGAGCATGAGATTGGTAATGGCATTCACGCCTGGAAATGTGATTCACTAGTTATCCGCAATAACGAAGTAGGCGGACATCGCGATGGAATCTACTTTGAGTTCGTCACCCATTCAAAGGTGGAAAGCAATTATAGTCACCATAACATGCGCTATGGATTGCATTTCATGTTTTCTCATCACGACCATTATCATAACAACACCTTTCATAACAATGGCTCCGGGGTAGCGGTAATGTATACTCAGGATGTAACCATGACAGGCAACCGGTTTGAAGACAATTGGGGTGCGTCTTCCTATGGGCTCTTATTAAAAGATATCCGTGATAGTTTTATAGAACGAAATCATTTCTCCAGAAATACGGTAGGTATTTATATGGAGGGTTCCAGTCGCTGCCGCTTCAAAGAAAATGTTTTCAACAAAAACGGATGGGCAGTGAAGATACAGGCCAACTGCGATGAGAATGTATTTTCCAAAAATAGTTTTTTAAGCAACACGTTTGATCTGGCAACGAACGGTTCTTTGGTACTCAATACGGTAGATCATAATTACTGGGACAACTACCAGGGATATGATTTGAATCGCGATGGTGTAGGTGATGTCCCTTATCACCCGGTCAGTCTTTATTCGATGGTAGTCGAAAAAATGCCTTCCTCGGTGATGTTGTGGCGAAGCTTCCTGGTTTATTTACTGGACCGCACGGAAAAAGTTGTTCCCTCCATCACACCTGAAAACTTAAAAGATCTTCATCCAGTCATGAAAAATTATGATTACCGTTTCTGATTTAAATAAACGCTTTGGTAAGTTGAATGTACTTCAGTCCATAACTGTTGATTTTCAAAGCGGTCAGTCCTATGCAATGATCGGCCCGAATGGATCCGGAAAGACAACGTTAATCAAATGTATTTTAGGGATGGTGCTCCCCGATAGTGGAATCATCAACGTGCATGGCCATTCCATTGCCAACGATTGGAGCTATAGGAATCATATTGGCTACATGCCACAGATCGGTCGATATCCCGAGCAGATGAAAATCGGGCAAATCTTTGATATGATTCGTGACTTACGTAAAGATCAGTCATCGCTTGATGAAGATCTCATACGGGAATTTAAACTCGACCAGATGAAAGATAAACGCATGCACACATTGAGTGGTGGAACCAGACAAAAAGTAAGTGCCTCCCTTGCGTTTCTTTTCAATCCTTCCATACTTATCCTGGACGAACCCACAGCGGGACTCGATCCGATTGCCACCGAGGCTCTCAAGGAAAAAATCTTATCAGAGTCAAGTAAGAAAAAGTTGTTCCTGATCACCAGCCACATCATGAGTGATTTGGATGAACTATCCTCGCATATGGTTTACCTGGACGAAGGAAAAATCCTTTTTAAGGATAGTATTGAACTTTTGAAGGAAGAAACCGGGGAAGTTAAACTTGGTCGTGCAGTAGCCACGATTATGAGAAGGAACATCACACAAACACTCCACGTATGATACGAATCGGGAAATATGTTTTATACGACATTTTAAGAAGCAGGTTTGTTATACTCTACACGGCACTGCTCCTCATCGTTTCTTTTTCCATGTATAGCCTGGATTCGGATGCTGGTAAATCTACACTGAGTTTATTAAACATCATTCTACTCGTGGTACCCCTGGTGAGCGTAGTGTTTACCACAATTCATTTCTTTAATTCTTACGAATTCATTGAATTGTTGCTCTCCCAGCCGGTGAACCGAAAAACAATCTTCCTTGCAGAATTCTTTTCTGTCGCCTTCGCACTTAACTGTGCGTTCTTTATTGGAGTGGGAATTCCTGTAATGATTTTAAATTTCAGTGAAAGCGCAGTCTATCTTATCCTGAGTGGCTTGCTGTTAACACTCGTGTTTGTAGCGCTGGCCTTTGCTGCAGCCGTTTTTACCCGCGATAAAGCAAAGGGAATTGGAATCGCCCTGCTCTTCTGGTTTTATTTCACTCTTATCTATGACGGACTGATTCTTTATATCATTTATTCATTCAGTGATTATCCCATGGAGAAAGTAACATTGATTATGGTCTCTTTAAATCCAGTCGACCTTGCCCGGATCATCATCTTGCTGAAACTGGATGTCTCTGCTCTGATGGGATATACTGGTGCTTTTTATAAAAACTTCTTTGGAAGCAGCTTGGGCATCATTTACTCATTGCTCTTTTTGTTGCTTTGGATAGTTGCTCCGGTTCTTTTTGCAATCCGGAAATTTGCCAGAAAGGATATCTGACCCATACAAAATCCCGGAGTGATCAAATTCCGCTTACCTATACTGCTGCTTGCCATGGTCAGTCTTATAACTGGACTACTGGCTGGCCTAATCCGAATAGGCTGGGGTTGGCCTCTACCATCTATTGGAGTTCATCATGGTGCTATAATGGTTGGCGGGTTTCTGACCACGCTTATTGCTCTGGAAAAAACTATTCCTCTAAAGCGAACAGGATTATTAATTATTCCGTTGCTGAGTGCTCTTACATTATTGATGGCAGTTAACGGGTGTTATTATGTTGGCTTGGCCTTCCTGCTTGCCGGAAGCATTGGACTGTTTTGCGTGCAAGGTTTCTATTTTATAAGGTATCCTCACGAGCGGTCAATCATTCTTATGCTAATCGGAGCTTGCTGTTTGGTGATGGGCAATACGATGCTGATTAGAAATCAATTTTATCCAGCTGCTTTCCCCTGGTGGATGGGGTTTGTATTATTTACAATTGTTGGTGAACGTATGGAGCTTTCAAAATTTCTTCCGGTGTCGAACCGTGCAAAGGCAATTTTGATGACACTGCTCGCATTTTTTCCATTGGGCGTACTCCTCCCCTTTCACCACACTGGAAAATATTTTTCAGGCATCGCCTTAATAGGAATCAGCGTCTGGATGATGCGCAACGATGTGATTCAAATCGGCCTTCGAAAAGAAGGTTTAGTGAAATATTCTTCTTTTGCGTTATTGCTGGCAAATAGTTTTCTGCTTTTGGAAGGAATCTTTCTAGTCGTTCTTCCGAATACGCTTTATGCGTACGACATCCTGGTTCATGTCTTTTTTGTCGGCTACGGAATAACCATGATTTTTGCCCACGGACCAATTATTCTGCCGGCTGTCCTTGGATTGAAGGATAAGCCTTACCATCCCGCGTTATATGTCTGTGTTATTTTATTGCACAGTTCGCTGCTCTTCCGCATTGTTGCTGACTCCCTTATGTTAAATCAAGGGCGCAAATACAGCGGAGCAATAACGGGTATAGCTATTCTGCTTTACTTTATTACATTGATTGTGCGTGTCGTGTATCAACGCAACTATGTCAGCGCTCGCTAGAATTCCTTTATTGTTTTTCTTCTTTGCCACAAGCATAGGTGTAATGCTTCGCTGGCACTTCATTTCACCTATCGACTGGATTACCTATCCTTATTTTCTTCACGTACATTCCCATATGATGTTTTTGGGATGGGTGCTCAATGTGTTATGCATCAGCTGGGTGGAAACCCAGATTGAAGAAGGCAAGAGAAAAAGATACATAATCCTGTTGTGGATTATACAGCTGACTGTAGCCGGTATGACGATTTCCTTTTCGTTAACGGGATATGAATTCTTTTCAATTATTCTATCCTCCCTTCATACCCTTTTGATTTGTATTTTTTCCGCCTGGTTTTTCAGAGATGCAAGGAATAAACCATTCGCCCTTTCGCGATGGTTCGCCAAAATGGCGCTGGTGTTTTTTATGATTTCGATGATCGGACCATTCACATTGGGACCATTAATGGCCAACGGACTTGCGTACACTAAATGGTATTATTTCGCGATCTATTATTACCTACACTTTCAATATAATGGAACGTTCACCTTTGGAGTTCTCAGTTTACTGTTTTTTGTCTTACAACAGCATCAGATTTCACTTAATGAAGTAGTAATTAAGAAGCTTGGCCTTCTTTGTTTTGCTTCCGTAGTTCTAACCTATGCGTTGTCCGTTTTATGGGCTTCACCTTCCCTGCTGTTTAATGTTATTGGCCTGGTGGGCGCATTACTTCAGCTTATTGGCTTTATCGTCCTGATGTGGATGATTACATCGCCAATCAAAAAGAATATCGCATTTCCAATAAGTATCAAATGGCTGATAGCCATCTCTTTATTTTCTTTAGTCCTGAAATTGATTCTCCAGGTATTAGCTGCACATCCATTGATTGCACGAATGGCTTATGAAAACCGGAATTATGTGATTGCTTATCTGCACCTTGTGCTCCTGGGAATGATTAGTAGTTTCCTCATCGGGTGGATGCTTCATCAAAAATGGATCAAGGCTATTCATCCCCTTTTTTTAACTGGAATGTTAGTTGGTTTTGTTGGAATGGAAGTAGCGCTCATCGCAAAGCTAAATCCGGAGACTTCTTCTCTTTTACTTTTCGTTTTTGCGTTGCTACTATGGCAAGGGACAACTGGTTTGCTATTGGCAAACCTTCGTAGGATAGTTTCCCGACAGATCGCTCCAACTACTTATACTTGAACTTCCACAGCAAAACAACGAAGTAGGCCTTTAATCTGCTGTACTCCTTCGGCTAATGCTCTCTGAAAAGAAAAATCATCCTGAAGTCCGGCTAATGATTTATAATAAGCAATGCCGTCCATCAGCGTGTTAGCAAATTTCTGACCATATGAAATGAATTTTGTATCCTGCTCAACCTCTTTCGTTTTTTCTTCGAGGTAATTAATATAAAGATGTAGTTCGTTAATAAACATATGAGGCCGTTCAGTGGTATTGAGCAGATCAAGCCTCCCGTAAATATGATCTGTCATTTCTTTCAACGTGGTGATTTTTGAAAAGTAAGCAATATTTGGTCCCGGGCAAATGGTGACGCTGGGCAGCTTCTTCAGGAAAGGTTGTTTGTATTCAATACTAGCTGAGTTACTCAGTCCAACACAAAGACACTCCTTGTCGTAAACAAGTTCAGTCTGTCTCTTCAACTCTGCTTCTGTCAGGTTCAGCGTTTGGAGTTGGTTTACTTTCAGAGTTTGATACTTATGGGAAGCAGTACATATCGGAGTGTCACTGAATTCGGTATTGAAGGCAAGGTGTTTCTCGGTACACGGACTTCCTGGTTTTCCTGACGCAATTCGATTAAGTTTCTCAGCTTCTGATGTTGTTCCTTTGAGGTAGTGAAAGCGCACGCCAAGCGGTGAGTTGTTACTTAAAATAACATCATCCTGAGAAGCACCGCTTAGCAAAGCCAGGGTTTTTTCATCAACTGTAGTTGCTTCGGGGCATAACAAGAAAGGTGTGCCCCAACCGGTGCTATCTATCCCATAGTGTGTTCGTAAAAAACAATCTTCTTCTGCAGTACCTATCCCACCTTGAGCGGACAATTTAATAGGATGTGGTGTTTCATAAATTTCCTTGCCCTTGGCAGCCCGGGCAGAATTATACATTTCATGAAGAGAAGAAATCAACTCACTACGTTTTGTTTTAAACTCCTCCAGTATTGGTCCCATCAAAAATCCATCTGTCGCAAAGGCATGCCCTCCACAGTTTAACCCTGATTCAATACGGAACTCACTTACCCAGATACCTTTTTTTGCGAGATATTTTCCCTGAATCAAAGCGGAGCGATAGTCACTTACTTTGATGATGATCCTTTTATCAAATTCACCTGGTCCTTTTGATTCGAATTGTGGAAGCATTTCCAGGTAATTAAACAAACGTGGATTGAGCCCAGCTGAAAAAATGATCGCAGAATCAGTCAGACCACTTTGTGCGTAACCACGCAGGGCGGCCACTGCATCAGATCCATGCTCAGCAGGCACACCTTTGTTTCCTGAAGTATTTCCATCCAGCTTGGTCATGATGTTAACATCTATGCTGCCAGGTCGAAGATGTCGTTTGAGAAAATTCTGCAACGACTTTTTATCTTCACCTTCAGATTGTAGCATTCGATAATAAATTGTTTTCAGTGTACTTAAGGGAGGAAGCATTTCAAAGTACCGGCTCAACTCACTGCCTGATTTAAATTCAGATGCCCGCAGTTTTTCCATTTGATCTTTGACGATGCGATTTACCAAATTCAGGTAGTCAGTAATTCGCTTTGCCCGATAATCGTGTTCGTGAGTCGATATTGGTTGATAGTTCTCATTAAGAAACTCATAATATCGCTTTCTCATCATTTCTATAAGGCGGTCTTCAATAATGGACATCACCGAACTGATACCGAAACGAGCCACCTTAATGGGTGAGTCAATAGTAAAAGCAAGACCCATGACAGGTATATGAAAAGTATGCGGTGTTGAAGATAGGGTAACGGTCGAATCAATGTGGGTAAGTGACATATTTAATCGTTGCTTATAAAATGTGGTTGCTTTATCCTTCAGACAATGGCACAGGCTCCTCCTGCACAAGCAGCTTCTGCTTTCAGGTCAGTTTCATCCTCTTCCTCAATGACCTCTTCGAGGTTAATGGCAGTAAGGCTTTTCTCCAGAAGGTGAAAGTACTCCCTGGTGATATCTTCAAAAGGTGCCTGGGTATAATTTCCACTATCGAACGGCAAAACACTTAAGCCATTATAGGAGGACTTATTTTGCCACATCCAATCACCTACCTTTTTCCAGTCTTGTTCCTGGATGGATACTGTGGCAGAAACATTATTTGCATTCTGACCTCTGCGGTATCCGTTGCGCACCCATTCTGTATTGAATTTCTTAATACGTTCTAATAAATCCATTACACTTTCAGTGCGAAGAATACTTCCCTCGGGTGCCCTTTGTGGAATGCAAATAATTGCCTGTCCGCTATTCATAACATCATCCTCAATTAATTCCGGATGATGGTTAACAAGGTATTGACAGAGCGCCTCATTCCTTCCAATACGAATTCGCCTTAAATAGAAGTCATTGTGCCATGCATGAATTCCCGATGAGGTTCCTAAAACCAAAGAAGAAGTTCCGGAAGGTTTAATAGTTGTATTTCGTGCAGCAAATTCAATTCCGATTTTTGCTGACGTTCTCAGATTCATTTGACCCGTGAGGATACTGGCTTCACGTAAATCCATGTCAAGGAAATTTCTGCTGGCAACCCCCGTCATGCCTACTCCTATCAAAGCATCTTGTTCAGTAGTCTGTTTCCATATTTCTCTCAGGTAATGAAAGTCAGTAAATCCGGCTTGCAAAGTTCCAAAGAAAGCAGCAGCCTGTGCACGTTCATTAAGGTCATCCTGCGAGATAATGTCAGACACTTTTATTTCACAGAGATTGCAGAATTGAAAGGGTCGAAGTGCGATTTCACAACAGGGATTTGTTCCCCAATCGGGATCACAAGTAAAATAAAATCCAGGTTCACCGCAGCCGGAGAGTTCAATCTTCTTCCAAAGTGCATGAAATTGTTGCTCTGTAATTTCATTCCGCAATAGGATGACTGAATTGTTTGCCCTTCCCCGTTGTTCATTTAACTCCCACCACTTTCCGAATTTACACGTAAGCATTTCTTCATCTTCATAGGAGAACAGTGAAATCATTGCAGACCTTCGAATGCCGCCTGCCAAAACAGCGTTTGCCAAATGGCACATGATATCATGACACTCCAACGGTCTTAACTTATCTCCATCCTTCTTCCTATCCAATATAGCCTGAACGTGTGCGATACAAATTTTTAATGGTTCGGGGCCGGGTGCTTTCCCGCCTGCGGTAACCAGTCTTGCACCTTTAGGCCGAACGTCAGAGTAATCGAATTCAGGAATGTAATTGCTTAAACCAAAGTATCCCTTCATTAACACCTTGATTGCATCTGCCCAACCTTCCAGGCTATCACCAATCAAAAACTTTTTAGATTTGGTTGCCTTATGAATTTCCGGTAACAACTCAACGTGATGAAACTGCACAGAAAAACCTACTCCAGTTCCTCCCAGCAAAAGAAATAACGCTTCCGAAAAGGAATGAATGTCATCGACAGGCAGATAGGCACAATTATATATGCGACTATGGTTTCTTTGAATAGCCGGACCAGCAAATTGCATTGCCCGCATAGAAGGCAACACTTTCTTTTGAAACACCCATTTCATCCAATGATGAATCTCCGTTTCCATGTGTGGATACTTTTCGACCATCATACTCTGGTAGCGGGTGGCTATTTCATACCATGTTTCTCTCCGCTTCAAGGCTGGCAGAAAACGGGCGTATTTCATGTAGATAACCAGGTCACTGAGTATCTGTTGATTCAACTCCATAAATAATCAGCTACGTGCAGGTTTGATTTTTGGGAAAAGGATATTGTTTTCAAGGTGGATGTGCTGTAAAAGATCCAGGTCGAAATCGTTTAAAAGTTTAAATGCCAATTTATAGGTAGGACAAGCATGTATAGACGGTGTGTATTGATTGGTCAGTACACGAATGGATTTTATCAGTACTCCGACATCGTCATGTTCTCGTTCCATGACTGTCAATGGCAATTGAACATCATGAATTAAATTACCTTCCTCATGGAGATTTGATTCGGTAAGCCTGCGTATTGCAGGAAACAATATCACTTCTTCTTTTGTGAGATGATTCATTAATTCTTCTGCCAGCAAATCAAAAGTGGTTTGCAGTTTCAGAAGATCAGGTTCATCACTACCATGAGCCGCTGAAACTTTTGCCAGCAGATTCTGAATTCGAGGAATGGATTCCCGAACATAGGCATGATGATGCTGCACAATATAATCTATCAGTAATCCTGGTTTCCAGGTGTTGAAACTCATGTGTCCGTCTTTGCGCGGCAATTTTTCTGCCTCAAGGATTTCATTCCAGATTTGTTCCGCATCAAAATTGCCTTTACTGCACTCCTCAACGAAAGATTTTTTCCCGTTGCAGCAATAATCCAACTGATACCGATTAAGGACATCAATCGCCTGTGGAAAATACATGGCCACTTCCGCCACTGACATTTTTTTCATCTCAATAGGTGTATCTAAAGCAAGCATAGTAGTAGTGTTTATTTACAGTTCAAAAGACCTGTAGATTTCGCATATCTCTTATGAGCCTGATCACATCCTGAAAAATATTTGCTGATATATATCAGTATTCATTTTGAGCAAAAATTCATTTAATATGATTTAAGTCATACTTTTTCAAAGCTATCGTGAGCAATATTGCTGTTGAAATAAGATCGGAAGTAAGAAAACTAAAGACCATACTTATCATGAAAACATACACCCAGATTTTAACTATTCTTACCGGGTTAACACTGGCATTTACTGCTTGTAACCGTGCACCCGTTCAGCAGAACGCAACCACCAACAAAGAATTGCCGGCTGGAACTGGTCAATCAGGGGTTGTTGATGATGAATCACAAAAAGACGTCATTCGTGTTGCGCAGTCATCTGCTGATCACACTACACTGGTGACTGCACTGAAAACAGCGGAGTATATAGATGCCCTTTCCAATGCAGGACCATTCACCGTCTTTGCACCAACCAATGCGGCATTTGCCCTGCTCCCGGCCGGTACCGTGGAAGATTTGTTAAAACCGGAAAGTAAAGACAACCTAAGAAACATATTGGAATACCACGTGGCTGTGGGTGTGTACAAATTGGAATACCTGCATGATGGCCAAACCATCAATGAGGTGAACCTGGATAACGTGACAATAGGAATAAAGGATGGAAAATACACCGTGAATGGCGCGAACATTATCGCCACCATTGCCGCTTCAAACGGAATTGTGTATGTGATTGATGGTGTACTCTTACCTCCAGTCAAGTAACAAGTGACGTGCAATGGAAGACATCATTAATCGTGAAGACATTATAAAGCTGGTAGATTCCTTTTATGATAAAGTGAAGAATGATGAATTATTGGCACCTATTTTTAAAGAGATTAATTGGCCATCGCACCTTCCGACCATGTACAATTTCTGGTCATCCATCGTGCTCGGTGATGCCTCTTACAAAGGAAATGCTTTTCAAAAACATCAATACCTTAAAATCAACGCCATACATTTTAAACGGTGGCTTGAATTGTTTCATCACACTGTGAATGAACATTTTGAAGGGGAAAAAGCAATTGAAATCAAAGAAAGAGCCCGCCACATTGCTTCTGTGTTTCAATATAAAATGAATTTATGATCGACCCTCGCCCATTGCTCATTAAAAATCTAAACATCACATGACTGACTCCAAACCTAACTATTCGTATTCGGTGCTGTTTACGATCGCGCTGGTGCTCTTCGCAATCGGCAGCAGTACGGCCTGTGAAATCTGCGGTTGCGGTAACAATAATTTTCAGGTCGGGATGTTACCCTCCTTCAGCAAAGGCTTCGTAGGATTAAGATATACCGGATCCATTTATCATTCTAAAATGCGCGCGGATGCGTCCGAATACGGCAATGACTATTACCGTACCACAGAACTTTGGGGCGGTTATAACTTTAAACGTTTCCAGGCAATTGGATTTATCCCTTACTCCTATGCTCGTAAAATCAGTGATGACGGAACGACTCACTCAAACGGATTCGGAGACGCTTTGATTATTTTAAATTACAAACTGTTGACGTCTACCTGGCTCAGTAGCAACGAGGTCAATACCGGGAGAAATGAATTTTACTTTGGAGCCGGAGTGAAATTTCCCACAGGCAAAAGTCAGATAGATGTTAGTAGTACCGATTTCAATATCGGAGATTTCAATTCGCAAGCTGGAACAGGAAGCGTAGACTATATCCTTAATTTCACCCACAATCTCCAATGGAATGATCAGGGAATTGTCTCTAATGTGGCTTACCGCCTTAACTCTACAAATAACCAGGACTATCGATTCGGGAACCGCTTTTATTTAAACAGTTCGTACTTCTATACCTTCAGCCTTTCTTCCATCAAACTCAGACCCAACGCTGGCGTCAACCTTCAGCAGAATGCAATTAATACTTTCCAGGGCGCTGAAGTGGAAGACAGCAATGGGTACACAATTAATTCCACCTTGGGAATTAATCTGATCAGAAAAAAAATGGGCTTAAATGCTCTAGCATTTGTACCGCTTGCTCAAGACCTGAATGGAGGGCAAACTAAACTTCAATCGAGATTGATTTTAGGATTAACCTATTCATTTTAAATACCTATCGTGTGGTACGCAGCACCAGCATACGGATTTCACTTGTAGTAAACAGATCAATGATTGTTGGTCTGTATGCCATTGAAACTTTTATCAGTGCTGTAGGACTAGCCGTAACCCGTGTCTCAATTGTCCTTGCATTTAAAAACCTCATTTCATATTATCCATTGCGAGTGCCTTTCATCAATGAAGGACCTCAAAACAGGAAAACCAATAATATTAAGTAATTCTATTTATGTTAGACGTTTTGAAAAGAATTTTCAGAAAACAACCTGACCAAAAATTCAAAGACCTAGTGAGTCAGGGTGCTTTAATAATTGATGTACGCACTAAAGATGAGTACCATTCCGGCCACATTACCGGATCAATCAATATACCGGTAAGTGAAATGAAAGACAGCTTATCCAAGCTGACTAATCAAAAGGCAGTATATATTACTTGTTGCGCTTCGGGAGGAAGAAGTGAAGCCGCCAAACAACTCCTCAACGCTAAGGGCTACCTGAATGTCTATAATGGCGGTGGCTGGAAATCATTGAGGGGCAAAATATAAGAGAACGATACAACTTATCTGTCACCCGTAGCGATATGGCTACGGTATAACTACTGACAATAATTAGGTGCTACCCTGATTATTGTCACCCTGTTCACGCTTTCAAGTTCTTAGTTTTAAAACTTGAATGACGTAGATAAATATGAGCATTGACCTTCACTATTTTTCTATTGACAAAGCTCGATTTGAAAAGATCCTTGATTTCCTTCCCTACCCGTTTCTCATTTCCAGCCTCCGGGACAAAACCTATATCAATCTTTACCTCAACCAGAAATTTGCACAGGAAATTGGCTACTCACTTAACGACATTCCCACCATTGAAGAATGGTTTATGAAAGCCTATCCCAGTGAAGATCACCGTATAGAGGTCAAAAAGCAATGGAGTGAAGAGTTTGACAACGCAAAGCGTGAAGGCAAAGACTTTGTGCTAATGAAAGTGTTGATCCATACAAAAACAAACGGTACCCGGTGGTATGAAGTAAAGGCATCTCTTTTTGGACCAATGCAAATGGTAGCCTTTGTTGACGCTCATTCGGAAACATTGAAAGAAAAAGAACTGGAGATGGAAAATCGAAATCATAATATCACGTTGTCCATTCTTTCTCATGATTTGCGGTCGCCTATTTCAAATCTAAAATCACTGACTGAATTGGTTTCCACCGGGCAGATTTCCCCGAATGAATTTCAGGAAATGATCAAGAAGTTAAATGAAAAAAGTCAGCAGGTATTGGATTTACTTGACACCACATTGCTCTGGACAAAATCAAATTTCGATGGATTGAAAGTCAAAAAAGAAAATGTCAACATTCAAAGTGTAGTGAAAGAAATAATTCAGGTCTATGAAAGCACCCATCAGGCCAAGCAACTGATGGTCACCAATCACGTTGACTGCGAAGACCAGGTAGCAGATAAGGAAATCATCAGTATTATTTTACGAAACTTAATTTCCAATGCAATCAAATTCACTCCTTCAGGTGGTACTATTGACATCTCTGCACTTAAAAATCAAGATCATTTTACACTTTCTGTGAGTGACTCGGGAAGCGGATTTGACTCTAAAGTACTGGAGGAATTAATCTCCAATCGTTTTGCATTTAATCATGATCTGCGAAGAGGACATGGACATGGTATCGGACTTACCCTCAGCCGACAGCTCCTTGAAAAGATGGAAGGCTCTATGGAAATTAGCAGCGAGCCCGATCACGGTACAGTAGTTAAAATTATCCTTCCCCGAATATGAATACATTTATCAGCGATCTTTCAGGTAAGGAATTTCCTGCAGGCGAACGAATCTCCGGAGATACAATCCGTTCTTCTATTCTTCAATCCATTAAGCAGGATCATCCTTCTTTTGGCCAGGGATGCTGTTTATCGTTAAGTGAGCTAAACATGTATCGCCAGAAATACATTGCAGGTTTTCTCCTCAATGAAGTCGGGGAGTTATCCGACCTTGAACAAACTGTACTGGGCGCCATGGAAAACCGGAAAACACTGGTGGACAAAATCGAAGACACCGAAGAGATCCCTACACTGGGACAGCGACTGGCAGATCACGTGGCCTCATTCGGAGGAAGCTGGTCATTCATCGGATGCTTTGGTTTGTTTATGTTCCTGTGGATTTGCAGCAATGTGTTTTTCCTCTCACGCCCTTCGTTTGATCCTTATCCGTTTATCTTGCTTAATCTTATTCTTTCCTGCATTGCTGCATTGCAGGCTCCCGTCATCATGATGAGTCAGAACCGGCAGGAAGAAAAAGACCGGGCGCGGGCAAAGAAAGATTATATGATCAATTTGAAATCAGAGCTGGAGATCCGGATGATTCATGAAAAACTGGATCACCTCATTATGCATCAGCAACAGGAACTGATCGAAATACAAAAAGTTCAGGTAGAAATGATGAATGATATCATGACGCGAATCCGAGAACGAAATTAACTGCAATAACACATGATGAACAGGAAGCGATAGCAACACTCCCGTCAGTAGTTCACCGTTGGCGCTTTGACAAACGAATTGTATTCAATGTCTTTAATACGAAGTTTACACCAGGTGAAATCACCTTCATTTAACTTCCAGGTCACTTCCGATTCAACGGGAATACGGATACCGTTATGTTCTTCAAATTTAAGATTAGAAATATGCCAGCGCTCCATCGTGTAGGTTCCTTTCTTTTCCATATACCGGTCAGCATCAAAAGCGACCACATCCCCGCTTTCATTAAAAGTAAATAGACCCTCAGCAACGATTCCTTCATAACTCATTACAGCTATTGCTGACCTTGCGCTAACCGGTTCCCATTGTATATACGCACTCAGGGCCACGGAAGGAAACCAAACCATCTCGGCTAAAAAACGAACCATTGCTCCCTGATCCATTTCCTTACCACTTTGATCTGTCATACGAATGAGTGATTGAAACTTAATGAGCATTGACCCTTTCCCATTTTCATATTTGTCCCTGGCCAGAATGTAAAGCGGACCGGTAACTTTCACTTTTGCATTCCAAATAAATGCAGGCTGATCGATCCTGAAATATTGTTCCGCCTTAAGCGGAAGCCACGAATCGGTCGGAGTCGTGCGCATCACACCCCTCTGATGCAAGTGAACGAAACGGGTTTGCTCCTGGAAAAGCGCACCAGATTGCGTAAGCCAATGCAACACAGGGGCGGGAAGCCGATTCACCCTTTTAACACTATCGCTAAATACCATTTCTACTCCAGTCAACGTAAACAAGGACACGATTTCTTTTCTGATCCTGTTTCGGAAACTCCAGTGACCAATGGCAATAATTACGAAAACCGCAATGATGGCATTGACGATTGTTCCTGCTTTCGATTCATGCCAATGGGCTATGATCAACGCCTGGGAAACCGTGAGTGCAAAAGCGGCAATAATCCACCACGCATTCTCATCAAAGGCAAGGGCAACAGCTGTGGCCAGGAA
>Ga0164241_10002737_pt1 | contig 18622 bp, 15 predicted proteins | sample OricomyardsoilBY_FD_108780 | JGI IMG/M metagenome (GOLD analysis project Ga0164241, IMG submission 108780) | Backyard soil microbial communities from Emeryville, California, USA - Original compost - Back yard soil (BY) | ecosystem: Environmental > Terrestrial > Soil > Unclassified | place: USA...
CGAACGCAAACGCGCAGCCGGACACTTGTCGGGAGGCAGCGGTTACGCATTGTTCAACAAGAATCAGACAGGACTGTTTCACGAACTGTTCCTGAGCCGTGACCCTGCAAACCGTGAGTTGTCTATGCTCTACGGACTGCACTGCCTGCGCACGGCCGTGGCAATGCTCGACAACGGAGACCGTGGTGAAGCTCGCCACTACGTGGAACTTGCACGAGAGCACCTCGGGCAATCTGCCTTCATGCGGATGGTCGGTCTCGTCACACACTTCATACCCACGACCCGCCTGGCATCGCTGGCGGCCCGGCAACTGATGGCGCTGCGCAACCGAAGCGAAGCAAAACGGGATGCGGCCATTCAGCACAGCCTTTCGCGCCCTGCCCGGGCCGCGGAAGGTGGACTCACGCGACGATGAGCTGGCGAGTACTCGCGGGTCATCAGCTCGACTCGTTCAGGACTCTCTGGCAGTTGGCCAAAACAACTGCAGGCGTCTCTCATCCAGTACTGGAGGCGGATTTCCTGGCTTCGGCCCAGCAACTGCTGAGCCAGTACCCGGAGCGAATCCATCTCGCAGTTCACGGTCCGGAAAATGCACCAGATGCTGCTCTGCTGCTGGAACGGCTTGACGCCTGCAGATGGCGCAGCTTCTCCACTGCCCATATTCCTCTGACGACAGCCTGCGTATCCGCGCGATCAGTCGAGCGGAATACCCGATTCATGCATAGTCTCTTCGGAGCGCTGCCGGGCACGCCGCTCGTCGTGAAATTGGTCAATGCTGATCCCGAGTATTTTCCGGATCTCCGGGTGCTGTACGCGGATCGGGCGGAAGCATTCCAGACGCATCGAACCGTGCGTATCGATGTAACCGACAGCTTCGAGGAATACTGGGCTTCTCGTTCAAAAAACCTGCGGCGCAACCTGCGTGGCCTTCTGAACAAGCTGACCGCGGAGGGATTTGCAATGCGACTCACCGTACTGGCCGATGCTGTCGACATGGTCCCCGTCATCGAACAGCACGGCATACTGGAGCGCTCCGGTTGGAAGAATGTCTCCGGTTCGCCACTCGAAATGGAAAGCAATGAAGGAAGGTTTTACGACGAGTTGCTGAGAGCCCGCGCGAAGCAGCAGCGCGCGCGCGTGTACCAACTGCACATCGGTGAACGACTGGCAGCATCGCAACTCGCCGTCCTGGACGGCACGACGCTGGCGCTACTCAAGACCAGCTATGCCGCAGATCTGTCGCGTTTCGCACCCGGCCGGCTGCTGGACTATTGCATGCTGCAACAGATCTTTTCCGAAGGACTCATACGAAGAGTGGAATATTGCACCATTGCAAATGAGGACGATCTGCGCTGGTCCACCTCTCATCGAGAGGTGTTTGAAGTCAATGTGTTTCGCTGGCCGGCTTTGCTTGCCGCCGTATCGATGATGCGACGCGGCCGGGACCTCGTTCGCTTCCGGAAATTTCCCTCCAATTCCACAGTAGTCGCCCCGGCGGACTGATCCAGAATCGACACGTGCCTTCCATGCTGAAAAAAATCGGCTCACGTCTGCGTCACGACGGCATTGGAGCCACCTTCAAGGCGGCGCACGGATTTCTTCATCATCGATGGCACGCATGGCGGGACGAGGCCATGGATCGTCGCTACGGAATCGATACACGCGGCATTGTCGAGGCAAATGAGGTGGACTGCGTCGGTGAACATGGGGCCCAATCCAATGGCCATGAACCCATCCAGCGGCTGCTGTTCGAACGCATGCTGGACGCCGCCGCACCTGACTATGCTGCATGCACCTTCATTGATTTCGGTTCCGGGAAGGGGCGCGCAGTGATCCTGGCTGCACATCGACCGTTCAAGAAGGTCATTGGCGTGGAATTCTCCCCCACGCTGCATGCCATTGCCCAGGGCAATGCAACCCGATTTCACCTTCGGATGCCTCAAGCCGCTCCGATCGAGTTGCGCTGCGAAGATGCGGCGCTTACGGCTATCCCGCAGTCAACGCTGTTGTGCTTTTTCTATAATCCGTTCGGAGAGTCGGTAATGGAGAAGGTACTGTGCAATTTGCGGGCTTCGCTGACCGCCCATCCCCGACCGCTGAAGGTGCTCTATCGCAATCCCGTTCACGGTGCGTTGCTGGATCGTGCCGATTTCCTGGAACTCGAGATCGCGACGCAGGATTACCGACTGTATCAATCACCACACGGGAAGATTTGAAACGACGTCGAGACTCAGGGCGCAGTCCACCAATGCACCGGTTGATGGCAGCATGATGCCGGCCGAAGCAATGAAATTGCGGTCATAGCCACGGTACAACCATGCAAGCGGTTTGGCGCGGATCGCCTGGTATGTCGTCAGAGGTCTGTGAACCGCCTGAAAATCGCGTTTGTAGTCACGACGCATTCCGGTTCCCGCCAGAAAATCGAACTGTGCGATGCCTTCCTCGCATGCAAGTTCCATCGCGTATCCGAAATGCAGGTAGCCGAGCGAAAGGCCTTTAAGGGCAAGCGAATCGAAACCCGACTGAATGTTGTATTCGGTATCGCCAAGCCGGACGTTGTACATCACCGACATCGGCTGGCCGTCGCAATGCAGTTCCGTCATGTGGAGCGCGCCTTTGGCTGCCATGGCGGTTGCGAACTGGCGATGGAACTCGCCACGAACGCCCACATAATGCCGACGTCCCCAGCGAGGCAGATGAAACGTATCCAGACGGGCGAGTACGTCGTCCACGCAATCCGTCTTGTGCAAGCGTGGAGCTTTCAGCCTCTTGCGCTGATTCCACATCCGCCGCCGCGTATCTCCGTCCAAGGACTGGATGTACTGGGAAAAGTCGCGCGGCAACGGCCGCACGAATGAAGTCAGAGGGTCCGCCTCACGTACATAGCGACCGTCTCCGAGGTGCTCGCGAATCAGGCGAGCGGCCAATCCGTTGACGGGTGTATTGCTGAAAACGAGATCGCTCCATCGGGACTCCGCCAGCAGCATCTGCGCGAGCAATGGCAGAAAGGAGTCGACGTAATCCCGATCTACGATCAGATCGAGATATTCGGAAAAAACGTCGTTGAGAAATCTGAAGCTCGATCCAATCGATTCCAGACGGCCTGCGGTCATTCCCCGATGCGAACCGCGATGCAGATAGAAAGGCGCCAGACCCGCGAGGCGTCCGGCTTCGTCATAGCCGGCGACGAGCAACAGTTCGCCATTCAGCGCGCCGACATGGTGCTGCCACCATAACCACTGCCATTGCCAGGACATGAAAAGCGGATCGGCATCAGATCGTGACAGCAGATCGGACCAGGCTTCACCGGAAGCGGCGAATTCTTCCTGCGTCCACGTACGAACCATCACAACCCTTCTGTGGTTCGCGGCCGCGGGCATGGTTACTCTGCAATCCATATGTGTCGTGGTCCCGATTTCGCGGCAGAACATAGCATCCGGCAAAACCGAATGCACAAGATGTGCGACGGACCGCCGAGCACGTCACGCAGCCCGAGGCGACCGCCGGAATTTCTTACAGATCTGGCCTTTTTTTGACTGTCGGCGATCACTTTTTGGTTTGGATGGCTTGTGACGATTGTGCCCTTGTCATGTGCCTTTTCATCGGTATGGTGACGCCCAGATCTGTTACACGGAAATCGACGTATGCCAAAACGCGTACTGACTTACGGCACTTTCGACTACCTGCATATCGGTCATGTCAACATTCTGCGCCGGGCAAAAGCACTTGGAGACTATCTCGTCGTCGGATTGTCGACCGATGAATTCAACTGGCTGAAGCACAAACAGAGTCATAGTTCGTTCGAGGAGCGCAAGGCGATCCTCGAATCGATCCGCTATGTCGACCTGGTCATTCCAGAGGCAACCTGGGAACAGAAAGCCGATGACATCAAGAAGCATTCCATCGATATTTTCGTGATGGGCGATGACTGGGAGGGCAAATTCGACTCTCTGCGCGAGTATTGCGAGGTGGCGTACCTGCCGCGCACTCAGAATATCTCCACCAGCATCATCAAAGCCGGCCTCGCCAATCACATCTGAGGGGTCTGGATCAGTTCTTGGCCATCAACGCCCGGATTTTGCTTGCAACGTCCGCTGCCGATCTGTCCCCATGAACATGAAACAGGCGTTTCGCTGATTCGTATCGCTCGCTCTGCAGTCCAGTACCGCCCAATGCAGCGTCGAGTCGCGCGATCAGCTCGTCGGCCGTCCTGAACCACGCCGCCGGCAGAGCCTCATCAAGGTCATACAGAAAGCCCCGTTCCTTCACGTAGCTGTCAATGTCGTACGTGAATGGCAGTACGGGCCGCCCCGTCAGCAGAAAATCGATGTAGATGCTCGAGTAATCGGTGACGAGCACATCGGTGGCTCGCAGGAGCACGTTTACATCGGGGTAGTCATTCACGAAGAAGATGGCGCGGTCCCGGGCATCGCCGGAGTTCTCTTCTATCCTTCGGTTCGCATGCGCGCGAATCCCGAGTGCAGCATTGTGTTTTCGACAAAGCGCCTGAATCGCGGCGATATCTGCGTCCGAGAATGCATAGATGCCTTTGTCTGCTGCACGCCACGTGGGTGCATAGAGAATGAATCGCCGTCCATCAAGTTGTCGGCGCAGCCGCTGCAGGTGGCCTTTGTAATCCAGAGGAAGGTGCGCCTCCTCCTTCAGAAAGAGATCGTTACGTGGCAACCCGGACATCCAGACTGAATCCTGCGGCAATGGAGCGAAAGCTGTCGCCATGATTTTCTGATCCGAAGGCGACGAGCAAACCGTCGCGGCATAACGCGGCGTTTCGAACTGCCAGTGCGGCTCGCCCGCGAACAATCTGCCGATGCGCTTGAGCGGAATGCCATGCCACAACTGAATGATTCGATGACGATCCCTGATGAGGTGGCTGTAGCTGCATAAGCCGCTCAGCCCATAGCCGATCAGGATGAACCTGCACCTGGCCAGATAGTAAGCCCCACGAAGCGACTCCACGTTCACGCTCACGACATTCGTGCCTTCGATGACCGCGGCCGAAACATCGTGGTTTTTCTTGCGAAGGATGACCTTCACGATACCTGGATCGTCCTTGATCTCCTCAAAGACACCCCGAGGATTGTCCATCGTGTGAGGATAGGAACCGTGCCAGGTGCAGAACGCCCAGCGGTTCTCCCTGGGTTTGACGAGGCGTTCGAAGAGCCAGAAGGCAATGAACCGCACCCATTCGGCCGCCAAAGATCTGGCTCGCACCAGGATAGATCGGCTGGACGCCTGCATATCGAGTTACCTGTTCTACGGATCAATGGCACGAGCCCTGTGGGCTCATCTGGCACGTTCTGGCCGCGCAACAATTCTTCTGTAAACGTCCTCGATCTGGCGGGCGAATGACTCTGGCGAATACTTTTCGATTGCCAGCTGGTGCCCTGCTTCGGCGAGATCACGACGCTTTTGCGGATTCTGCACCAGCTCAGCCAATGCAGTCGCAAACTCCTGCTCATCGGCGGGGTCGACAAGTAACCCAGTGACCCCATGAGTGACGATCTCAGTGGGCGCTCCCAATCGCGCCGCAACGACAGCGGCACCGGCGGCCATGGCCTCAGTAATGACAAGCCCGAATGGCTCAGGTTCGATCGAGCTATGTACCACGACGTCCACGGACGACATCAGGCCCAGGATGTCTTCAACATGACCGGTGAATACCACACGCTGACCCAGTCCGGCCTCCTCCACAAGTGTTCGCAAACTGCGCGGATACTCGTCGGAGAACCCTTCGACATCGTCACCAACGATCAACACGAAAGATTGCGGACACTGGGCCGCGATGCGAGTGAAAGCCTTGAGAAACTCAAGTTGTCCCTTCCATCGGATCACACGGCCGACGTGAGCCAGGACAACCGCGCCATCCGGGATATTGAATTTTCTCCTCCACTGAAGGCGCTGCTCGTCAGTACTGGACGCACGCGGAGCCGGATTCGGAATGTCGATGATCTTGTCTGCGGGAACTCCCAGCTTTATTGCTTCCTCAGTGATAAACCTGGATATGCTGACAAACGCCGCGGTAGTGAACCTCGTGTCGTACGTATCGAAAATTACGCCGCGTGACATGCCATGGAAATGAAAAAGAAGTGGCACCTTGAACGCTCTCGCTGCCACCAGGCCCTCGCGGCCATTATTGACGTGAATGATATCCGGCCGCGCACGCCAGACCCTGTAGTACATACGCACATGCTGGGGCAGATTCGCCATGAACTGCACAACCGAAAAGACATAAGCCCAGAGACGCTTTGCCAAAGCCCACTTGGCGGGGCCTCTGGCCATCCAGCGGACTCGATCGGAATAGTCAAGCCGGGGCCGAAACCAGAAAAGAACATCTTCTGAACGAAAGAGCTTCTGCATCGAAGCAGCATCGAGGCTGGTTACAATCAGAGGCGTAAATTCATTGCGGTCCAGACTGTTCAAAAGGTGACTCAAGACGACCACGGAGCCGCCAAATGCAATCGCCTCATCGAACAATACGATCCGCGTCCGATCGTCGTTACGGTTTTGCATGAAGCCCAAATGCACCTGCGCGGTGCCCTATACTGCTTGATCATTGATTACCGGGTTCCGTCGCAATCTGGCAGATCGGCTGACAAGACCCGGTCGAATCGAAAGGTACCCGCCGCTACCGGCGGGCAGCACAATATATACGAGTCGACACCTGCATCGCAGCAGCATGCCTGATTTGGAATTTGCGATTGCCAACTGGCACACATCCGGCACCGTCGCAGACGCAGAGCCTTCATCATGATTCGATCGCGGCGCCGAAAATTGCAGGTTGTACAGACTGAGCCGGGGCAGGAGAACGCAGAATTGGCGCCTCTGCTGTCACTCAGGCCAAGCGCAATCTGGAAGCAGGTCCGCCAGGAGCACCTCAGCTTCTGGTTCGCGTGCGGCTACCTGTTCTTCGAATATGTCCGGCCTCAGACCATTTATCCCGCCATCGCCTTCTTTCCCTGGACTGCGATGTTTGCCGTGGGGGCGCTTCTGCTCAGTTTCGGGGACAAAGCCCGCAAGCCCACAGGCAGTCCCATCTCAAAACTGATAGTCACCTACGGTGTCATCGTCTTCCTGTCCGCATGCTTTGCATACGATCCCGGCCTGTCGTTTGAACATCTGATGGACTATTTCAACTGGGTCCTAATTTATTTTGCAATCGTGCGAACAATCTTTACGCCGCGCCGATTTTTCATTTTTTTTCTGCTGTACATGCTGTGCAACTTCAAGATGAGCCAGCACGGATTCCTCTCGTGGGCCGCGAGAGGATTTACCTTCGACATTGACGGCGTTGGCGGTGCTCCGGGCTGGTTTCAGAATTCCGGAGAATTCGGTATTCAGCTTTGTATCTTCACTCCGCTCATCGTCGCATTCGTCCTTGCGGTTCGTCCGTACTGCTCTCGCTGGATTCGCTACGGCCTCTATCTCGTTCCAGTGACGGCGATCGGCTCCACTGTCGCGTCGGCATCGCGAGGAGCGCTCGTGGGGCTTTTTGCCGCGAGTTTGTGGGCTCTGAAAACGACGAAGTACTTCATCAGAACGATGATCGTGGGGATCATCCTGGCCACAGCGGTGTATTTCACGATCCCACCTGAATCGAAGCAGCGGTTCGAAAACAGCGGCTCAGATCGTACGTCGTTGCATCGACTGGACCGATGGCACAAGGGCTGGATGGTGATGCTGGAGAATCCGATGCTCGGCATAGGTCACAAGAACTGGGAGCGGTACTACCGTGACCATCTTAACTACGGCGTGCCGGGCACTCCGCTCGTACACAACATGTTCGTGGAGTCAGGCACAGAGCACGGATTTCTGGGTGTAGGAACGTTGATACTGCTGATTGGAACGAGCTTCGTCATCAATGGCCGGACCCGCAAACTGGCGAAGGCGCAGCAGGACACGTTCTCATTCTACGTAGCGCACGGACTCGACGCTGCCACCATCGGAATGGTGATCAGCGCCTCGTTCGTGACGGTTCTCTATTATCCCTACGTCTGGATTCAGGCTGCCTTTGTGGCTGCTCTGAACAACAGCGTGTCACCAGTGATCGACAAGAAAATCGCACGATGAGCCAGGCGCAGCAGATCGTTCAGAAATCGTCTATTTACGCGGCTGGCAACATTCTGAGGGGCCTGGCCTCCTTCCTCATGCTGCCCGTTTATACGCGCTATCTGACGCCCGCCGATTATGGCGTGATCGAACTCATCAGCGTAGTGCTGGATCTGACGTTGCTCCTGCTGGGCGCACGCGTGGCCGTTGGCATCTTCAAGTTCTATAGCGATGCCGAAACGCCTGCTGAAAAAAACCAGGTCATCGTAACGGCGCTCATGCTGATGGGCGGGGTGCACCTCGCCGCCGTTATCGTCATCGCAATCTTCAATCGCCCAATTTCCGTACTTCTAAATGCCGCACCGGATTTTGGCACCGCCCTCGCCGTCTATTCGCTTTCCGCTGTCTTCGCGGCCCTGAACGAAGTGTTCTATTCGTATCTGAAAATTCTTGATCGCGCGATCACGTTCGTATCATTCAATCTGTTCAAACTCCTGCTTCAGCTGGCCCTGAACATCTATCTGATCGTCTTTCTCAATATGTCCTACTGGGGGGTCATCTGGAGTGCTGTTATCAGCTCTGCCGTGATGACTGCACTGTTCGCACTTTGGTTTCTTCCATCAATTGGGTTGAACGTCAGCAAGCTGTATGCCCGCAAGCTGATTCAATTCTCAGCACCCATCATCCTCGCGTCTCTGGCGATGTACTACATCACATTCAGCAGCCGCTACTACCTCCAGTATCTTGATGATGTGACAGCTGTGGGCATCTATGCTGTGGCGAACAAGTTCGGCGTGATGATCTTTACACTCGTGGCAGCTCCCTTTACTGAATACTGGTCGGCTCGCCAGTTCGAAATGGCGAAGACACCGGACGCAGACAAGTTGTTCGGGCAGGTTTTCTTCTATCTGTCCCTTGTCTTGCTGATTGCCTGCCTCGGACTGTTTTCCACGATCAGCGACATCGTTCACGTGGCGGCGACGGAGTCCTACTGGAGTGCGATTCCGGTGGTGCCATGGCTGGCAGGCGCATATCTGCTCCAGGCGTGGGGCGACTATTTCCGCTTCGCCTGCTTCTATCGAGCACAGAACCGTTTCGTGACGTACGCAAGCCTGATTACAGTGGTCGTGGTCACGGCAGCCTACCTCTACTGGATACCGAACGAGGGAGTGCTTGGCGCTGGCAAGGCCATTTTTGTGGCCAGCCTTGCCCGATTCCTGTCGACCTACTATTTCGCCCAGCGGCTGTTCTACATAGATGTGCCGTGGAGGAGGCTAACCGGATGCGTCGCCTACTTTGCCGTGGCGCTTTACCTTATTTCCTTCGTGGGTACCAGCGGCGTGACCGGAATTCTTGTCAAGGGGACGCTTGCCGCCATAGCCGGCCTGGCCATCCTTGGCACACCTTTGATTGATCGTGAACACCGTGAATTGATCGCCGGCAGAATCAACTCAGTAGTGCGCCGGGCCAGAGTGTGACTCAGTCAATCTGGCTCGGGTCCGCCCTGCACACGTGATATGGCGAAGCTCCTCACCCCTTTTCTGAGCGAGCGCCGGATTTCGTCAGTGTATCTCTCCGTAAGCATACTGAAGCCGTAACCGAGCACGTAGACCATAGCTACAAGCAGGCCTACCCGGAGCCAGACAGTCGGTGAGAACGGAGTCAGCAAGGGCAATCCTGCATACTCGTTGCCCAGGGCCACGAGCAACAGCATTGCGGGGAAGTGAAACAGATACATGGAATAGGAAAAGCCCGCCGCCCATCGGTGAAACCGTTCCATTGGGAATCTGAAATCATCCCGGGCAACGGATAGCAGAAGCAGGCAATAGGATGCTGCCACTGCAAGATCCAGCAGAAACGAAGTCGTTCTTGTGTGATCGATGACCTGCAAAGCTTCCAGCTGATACGTGCTCACCAACGTAGCAAGGAATATTGCAGCCGCTAATGCGGGATGCGGACGTAAGCGACCAGACTTGCAAAGAAAGAACGTGGCGGTGCCAAGTAACCAGATCACCATCCACAGAAACATCGCCGAAGGAAGGATAATCGCGAGGGCACCCAGTAGCACTACTGCCGCAATGCGCGCCCTGCCTCGGTAAAGCGCACCCATCAGGGCAAGGCAGAAGACTACGTAGTACCACCACTCGTAAGCCAGACTCCACAGAGGACCGTTGCTTCCCAGCGAGGTCACATGCACGGTCTGCATCATCAGCAGGTTCCCGATAAAGACCAGCGGACTGAGGCGGACTTCGACGGCGTCGAGTGAGCCGATGGGATACGCGCCAACGTTCGAGTACAACCCATGCCCATCCAGCCAATGCATTCCAGCCGCATCGAGCGCATATCCGACAATGAGTGCTGGAACCAGCACCGTGTAGATTCGCGAGAATCGACTGATCGCATACTCGATTACGTCCGGACCGGACTTCATCCAGCGATTGCAGGTAATGCCCCCGACCAGATAGCCGCTTATCACGAAGAAGACCATGACCGCCGCGTGGCCCAGACTGATCGCAAAGTACGCGACTCCCACGGCTATCGACATGTCTTGCTCCCTGTCGAAGCCAGCAGCAAGAAAATGAGCCGCATGGCCGAGAACCACCAGGAAGGCCGCGCTCCATCGCGAGAAGTCCAGGAAAATGGAAACGGAGCTCTTCATACGCTCGTCCACCGCTGATTGCTTCAACGTGGCCTCACGGTGGAGATCACCGCCTTGAACTTGCCTGCTTTGGTCAGAGAAATTTCTTCCACCTCCCGAATCTGGATCTCCATCAATGGACTGGTCCGGTTGCGGATATTCTGCTTCAACTGCGCCTCATCGAAACCGCTGGCTCCGGCCCTCACTATCAACACCTCGAGGCGACTAACTTCATGTTGAATGATCTGTGCCTTTGAAATTCCGGCGATTCCCTTGAAGACCGGATCCATGCGACCGATGCGCCTGCCCTCTGGCGTGACGATGCAATCGTCCTCTCGACCCACCACCGCTCCGAATGAGGCAGTCTGAAAACGCCATTGCGGATCGCGGTGGGCATCCGCGACGAGGTCACCAATTCGATATCGGATGAGGGGCATTGCGAAATTCAGCAAGCCCGTGCAGACCACGGACGAATGGTCAGAACCTTCCATCGCCGGAAATTCGACGAGGGAGTACATCGGAGGAACGACATACCTGCCATCGGCCTGATAGGCCATCACCGCCAACTCGGTGCATCCGTACTGATCAACCACCTTGCAGCGAAATGCCGCCTCCAGTTCCTGACGACACTGCTCGGTCAGTGTCTCAGAAGACGTCAGAATGAATTTGGGGCGAATCCTGTGCTGGATGTGATTGGCATTGATAAGTCGTGCAATCTCGTAGAGAGCGGAAGGATAAGAATCGATGTACTGAGGTTCCCACTCCTCCATCGCTTTCACATAGCCGTCCACCGTCTGGGGACTGATGTAGTAGGAAGAACAGTACAAAGTGCGGTTGGCGTAGTCCTTGCGCCAGAACTGTCGCCGCTCTGTGTCCGCGAAGAGGACACGACCTGCAAACGTGACGCTACGATCGTCGGGACGGCAACCATTCTTCTCGATGATGTTGTTGAAGAAGGCGTAGTTGATCGCCCTTCCTTCGCGGGTGCATCGAATGGACATCGGGCTGCCCGAAGTTCCGCTGGTGAAGAGCTGGAGATCCGTCCCATGAACAACTCTGGAATGAAATCTTGCCGGGTCGCTGGTGACCTCTTGTTTCTCAAGAACGGGAAAAATGGAATCGACGTTGTCCAGAGTGATGTCCGAGGCCCGAATGCCGAGACGACCGGCGAGGTCGACGTAATGCGGAACATGATCGAATGCATGGCGCACCAGCGCCTGCAATCGCGACTCCTGCGCGCTCTTCACCTCTTCGAAGCCCAGCTCAGAATTCAGTACATTGGCGTATTCCAATGGAATCCCGGAGCGGCCACGTACCCAGCGCTGCCTGAACCCGTACGCCGAAATAACAGCATTCTGGAGACCGGCGGGAAGGCTTAGATATATAGAATCGACCGTACCCATGCTTCAATGCCGACTGCGAGTTCAAAAGGTCGCCATATTGCATTACATGAGAGCGAAAAATCGACGATTTGGACACAGTCCCGTATGAGACAGATCCATAACTTGCATTCAATGCGTCCCAGGGGGCGCCATTACTCAGCAGCGACCATCAGCCGGCGGCACGTGCGAGCGCCGCGGCTGAATTGTTGCTCCACCCGTTCGGCACAAGCTCGATAATGGAAAAGAAACGACTGAAAGTACTGTGGCTGTCGCACCTGGTTCCCTACCCGCCGAAGAGCGGCGTATTGATGCGCAGCTATCATCTCCTGCGAGAGTTGGCCAGGTACCATGAGATTGACCTTTTCGCATTCAATCAGTCCCGCCAGCTGCGCTCACATTTTGGCACCCAGCATGAGGGGCTCTCAGTCGCTCGGGCGCACTTCGGCGAATTCGTGCGGCGCTTCCACGTCGAGCCCATCCCTAGTGAATCAGGACGCTGGGGTCAGCAGTGGCTTGCCCTTTCCAGCCTTGTACGGTCCGATCCTTATACGATTAACTGGCTGAAATCGCGGGCCGCACGCCATTCGCTGGCCACCTGGCTTTCTGACACGAGCTACGACCTCGTCCACTTCGATACTATCAGTCTGGCACCCTATTTCAGCTCGCTCATCCGGTGCCCTACCGCGCTGGATCATCACAACATCGAATCACACATGATGTTGAGGCGGGCTTCCCTGGAAAAGTCACGGCTCAAGAGGATCTATTTCCAGCAGGAAGGAATCCGGCTCTTGCGCTACGAGCGCAGACACTTGAAACGCTTCAGTGGGCACATCGTGTGTTCCGAGGACGATCGCCTGCGCCTGCTGGAGGTAGACCCGAACATCGAAGTCAAGGTCGTGCCGAACGGCGTGGTCATGCCGTCGGACCCACCGCAACGCCGTCCAGCCAGGCAGCCGCCGCGCCTGCTTTTCATCGGAGGGCTCGACTGGTACCCCAATGCGGACGCCGTTCATTTCTTGCTTGACTCGATCTGGCCGCTCATCAAGGCGCGGATCCCCGACGCACAGATCGACATCATCGGAAAGAACCCCAGCGCGAGGATGCGAGAGCATGCGTCGCTCGACCCCAGCGTAAGAGTTCACGGCTTTGTCGATGACATCTCGAAGTACTATGCCGAGGCAACGGTTTATGTCTGCCCAATTCGTGACGGTGGGGGAACGAAGCTGAAAGTGATCGATGCCTTGGCGCATCGGGTACCGCTCGTCGCCTGGCCGGCAGCGTGCGAGGGCCTTTCCTTGCGAGATGACGCCGACGCACTGATAGCAGACACGGCAGAGGCATTTGCACAATCCACAGTTCGGATTGTTCAATCCCCGGAACTCGGCGAACGCCTGGGCAATGCAGGCTACGAGTCCGTGCGAAATCGATTCGACTTCAGCAGGATAGGGCAGACGCTCGCGCAATACTACGCCGACGTCGCGAAGAAACCGGCGCGTTGAGCGCTGAAGCTATTTAAGACAGCCAATCCGACGCTTGGCGACGACCATATCGTCAAACCAAACGCTTCCTTGTGCTGCATCAGTAATGTAATTCTGTGCCCAGAAATAGTTCAGCTTGAGGGCAGCGCTGGACCTGAAACGGGTATCCAGAGGGACCTGCGGCAGGCTGGAGTTGTAATACTTTGTGCATTCCGGGTCAGTCGTTCCCGACGTGCAGAACTTGTCCCGGATCCAGTAACCCACCGGCGTTGTCGAGGTGAATCTGCGCACGAGCGCATCATTGAACCAGACCTCGAGTTCGCCGCCGGCAGCCGTTGCCGGGTCGGGGTTCAACTTGGCGTGAATCTCGACGCAAACCCACGTCCCTCCCGCCGCTTTGGCAGATGGGTTGTGCAGCAAAGTGTTGCCGTAGTAAGCGTCAGTTCCTGACGGAACATCCTTCCAGGAATGCATGCCCCGCCAATAATTGTAGGTATCGAGTTGAACGGTACTGCCCGGCGCAAAAGGCTCTATGGAAAATGATGCCCGATCGTCACCGTTCGGTTTCAGTCCTGCCTTTCCCTCGTGCCAGTTCATGGGGGGATTCTGCGCACCAATGGTTACGCCGGCGTGATGCCACGGAACCCCACCCTCGTACTTCACGTAGTAGCGGACGAACAGTTCATCATAGCGCTGGCTACCGAAGTTCTTGTAAAGGTCGGTGGCCTGTGCGCCGGAACCGTTGGACTTCAGCCGCAGGGCATTCTTTCCGCGACTCTTCGACGGCACCGCCGTATCGAGCGACATGCCGGCAGCATTGTTGGAATCACTGTATCTGCTGGTAATCGAAGCAATCGAACCGGACTCGAAGCCTTCCATCCAGACGACATCAGCGTCAGCGTTCATCCCGACGTCGCCGGGATACTGCTGCGACAACGTCTCATCACTGGTGCACGGCACGCTGTTCGCGCTTCCGCCGTCGACGCTCAGCCCCGAAGGAGGACAGGGAACAGCGGCGTTGCCAACGCAAGGCAATACAGCACCGATGACACAAACAGACAGAAATCCGGCTTTATGAACCACTGCACCGCACCTCGATTCAATCCGCACCGGACTTACTGCGCACTCAAAACCGGTGCCATGGGTGCCACGCCACCGAGATCTGATTCCTTGGTGGCCATAGTCACATTGTCGAGATAGAAGTCGGTGTCCTGGTCATAGCCGGAGTTTGACCATCCCAGAATGTAGCCGTAGCGATAGGCGTGCGGCTCGTCACTTCTGTAGTTATTGATCTTGTTGGACGCATCCACGACGAGCGTATTGTTTTTCCAGATCTTGAGCGTCCCATTGCTCGATGAGGTGGATGCCTTCACGTAGATTTTGTACGTAACCCACTTGCCGACATCGCTGGCGGTAATTGCCACCGATGTTTGCGGCGGATAAGCCGTCATGCCGCCGCCGTTGGTGAGCCCCAGCACCTTGTCGTCCCACTCACCACTGAGCGATGAATATCCGCCGTTGGGAAACGTTGAAGCGCCTACCTTTTCACTGTCGTTGTAATCACTACCCCAGAGACGGAAAAACTTGTCGTTCCCAGGACCGGATGGGTTGCGGTGTTTGTAGTTGGTGGGAATGAACAGGTCGTATTGCATCCAGAATTCGTTCGTGAGCTTGCCCACGTCGAAGCGCAATTCCGACCACGCATCGGCACTCGGGTCTGTGTTGCCGGCAAAGTGAAACTTGGCCGCATACTTGCCCGAACGAGCCTGTGCTGTGGACACGGAAACCTTTTCGATGGAATTCCAGCTGCCACCGTTCTGCTTGTGCGAAAAATCACCGCTCTCGAATCCATCAGAGAACAGAATCTCGGCAGATGCCACACTTGAGGCAATGCAGAAAAAAGATGCCACGAGGACGCTTGTCACCAGCGAAGGATTCTTCATGTGTGTCTACTACCTCAGGTATTAGGAATCGCTGAAATCTTTGCTTGCGAATGCCGGAATTGACGCGACACAACGGCCGCCAACTGGCCAAGCCGAGTTAACAATACGAACATCGCAACCGCAATTGTCTGTCCACGCAGACAATTCAAATGCCGTGACGAAGTTCACATTCGACACGCGCTTATGTCAGCGCATGAACTGTCAACGCTGGAAAGTCGGGGCGCACTATCCCCTATTCGCACGGGAAGTATGTATCAGGCAATCGCGCAACGGCCCACCGATCGTCAGCGCGATTTTTGATGAGAAATAGCCTGAATGGTGGCCATGAGGAAGGCGGCCGCCTCTCACACCTGTGAGGAATTTTTCCGTCTTCGGCGGAACGCAGGCACAACCAGCGCTGCCAGAGCTCCAAGAAGCAGGGTCAGCGTACCCGGCTCAGGAATATTGAAATGCACGTTGTCAAAATAAAGAGCTGCAATCTGATCTCCACCACCCAGATAGAGACGTTTCGCTCCGGCGCCGTCAAACAGGATTGATGCCGTAGACGTTGCACCGTACGCAGCATTGAATCCCTTGACGCCACCACATTGCACGGCTGTGCCGTCTGCCGCGAATGCAAAGCAATCGATGAACAGACCAGGTCGATACAAAAAATTCAAAACATCTATTTGAACCTGATCGACAGGCGCTTCGAAGTCGAAAAGCAATCCGAACTCCATATGCGTGCCGTCAATACTGTGGCGAGCGGTGGGCAGAAGGTCAAAGACCGAATTGCCGTCAGCCGGCAGCAGCACATTGCCTCCTGGCACACTTGCAAACACCGGCCGCTCAGTTGAGTCGTCAATCTCCAGGACTCTCGCATAAGGTGAAACAATCTGTGATCCAGGCTGATAGTCGTCGGGATCGATGCCGACCCACCCTGCACTGGCCGTGGCACATACGCAAAGTAATGCAAGCCCCAAAGTCCAGCGCATATTCACTGTCGCATCCTCATGTCCGTTGCGTAGGTACATCCTTCATCAGACGTCTGCAGCGCGCAAGTCATTTCAGCAGAACGATCGTCAAATTATTCAATCGACCAACACGACGAATCATGGAAAAAAATCCGACGTAGCATTTTCCCGATCAGGCAAGCCCGACGCGACGCAACACGGATCTGAAAAGACTCGAGAAAAGAATGCCAGGTTCATATTTCCAGAAGTGCGTGACGAAATACCAGTAGCACTCAAGGCGATATCGGAGGTAAGCCTTGGCGGCAATCCCATCGTATGTTGCTTCGTCAACTGCTGCGAGATCGTTCCGACCGGCGACAGCATCTGAGTATGTGCGCAGCTTGTTCTGGATTGATGTCGAGCTGATACTGTCCTTCGTCGTAATGGCAAAGTCGTCTCCGATGATCAGCGGAGTAAAAGAGAATTCCCTGACCCTTCCCCGGTCAAGCACACATTTCAGAATGCCCGCTTCTCGCGTTGGCTTTTGCCAACTATCGAACAGGAAATTGCCGAGGCTGTATGCGACCAGGCCGTCCCCGTAGCGTTCCAGGCCTTGCAGAACGTGCGGATGATGCCCCAGCACCAGTGTTGTGCCGGCATCTATGAGGGCATGGGCGAAATCGATCTGCGTGCGGGACGGCACATGGAGATACTCCTCCCCCCAATGCAGCGATACGACTATTGAGCTTTCAGGCCACTTGGCGCGCAAATGCCGCACCTGCTCCAGAATTTGATTCTCGGGCCCGTGTGCATAATGTTTGTTGTCCCGACAAAAGTGTTCTGGCCGCAGGGAAAACCCCAGCATAACGACGTGCTGATCGTCTTTCCGGATTTCAACGACATTGCTGCGGCCATCCTCGTACAGACCGACAGAACGAATTTGATGGCTTGCCAGCCAGTCGACTGTCTCCCGAAAAGCGTCGATGCCGTGCTGCAGCATATGGTTGTTGGCCACGCTGACAACGTTCACGCCGCAGGCTTGCAGCAGCCCTACCGCTTTTTTGTCACCCCGCAACTCTGAACGCGCCAGTGTGTTGTCATTTTCCTCTGGAAGGTCTGAAAGGACGCACTCCAGATTCCCGAATACAACATCGTTCCCGAGCATCTGGCTCGACACGTCTCGAACCATGAATTCGAAGCCGCGCTTTCGAATAGTGGAGCGGACTCCATGTCCGAAGCACACTGGGTGATCGCCCAGCATGATGTCACCGACCGCCGCGATGGAAATGCCCGTCATTACATTGCCTCTTTTGAATATTCACGGCCTGAGTTCGGCCACAGCCGCGCATAGATCCGCTCGTAGCTACTGAGCATGGCGTCCACACCGTATCTCTCGATCGCCGTGCGTCGGGCATTTAGCCCCAATCTGGATGCGGTCTCTCCATCGCTGAGTATGGCGTGAATCGCCCGTGCGATAGCGTCTATATCGCCGACGTCGGCCAGCAACCCATTGGATCCATCGGAGATGATCTCCTCAGGCCCTCCGCAACGCGTGCAAACAATTGGCAGACCCGTGGCCATCGCCTCAATAGTGGCGATCGAGAAACCCTCAGAAATGGAAGTCAGCAGAAAGACATCAAGTTGCGACAGGAATCTGGCGCTGTCGGTTACAAAACCAATGAAATGCACCCGGCCGTCGAGTCCTGCGGCCGAGACCCGCTGCTGGAGATCTGCAAGCAGGTCAGGTTTCTTGTCGCCGGCGACTACGAAATGCACATTCGGACGAGCATCGACGACTGTGCGCGCAACTGAAATCAGGTCCGGGTATCCCTTTGCAGGATGAAGATTGCCCAGACTCCCGATCAGAGTCTCCGCCGGGGTCAGTCCAAGCAGATCCTTCAGCTCGGTGAGCGAGGTCTTCGCGTACCTGTCGAATTCGATTCCGTTGTAAACGATCTCGGTTCTGCGCAGGTCCAGCAACCCCTCTGCAAAAATGGCATCGCGTAGCTTTTCTGATACCGCGACAAACCGGCTCACTCCCAGATTCATGATCTGATATTTCAACCAGCGCAGTCGCTCATCCGGACTCACATCCACCATTCCATGAAACGTGGCAACGACCGGTGTGCGTGTCAGCAGCCCGACCAGCGCGCAGTACACGTTCGACCCAAGCAGGTGCGAC
>Ga0164241_10002738_pt1 | contig 18616 bp, 16 predicted proteins | sample OricomyardsoilBY_FD_108780 | JGI IMG/M metagenome (GOLD analysis project Ga0164241, IMG submission 108780) | Backyard soil microbial communities from Emeryville, California, USA - Original compost - Back yard soil (BY) | ecosystem: Environmental > Terrestrial > Soil > Unclassified | place: USA...
ACGAGGTGAGAACCTCGCCTCCAGTTGCAAGCCACCAGTCTTGTGCTGGTGGCATTTGACTTCGTCGCTATCCCTCTATGTAGGCTTGGGTCGGCTTGTTGTCCTCGGTCATCTTGACCATGACCCAATGCCCCCAGAACAAGCCGCCGTCGGTGAACGTCAAGAGGGTGAGCTTATCGGGGGTGAATCGCATCGCGCCCAGAGTCAATTTTAGCTTAAATTCTTCCGCAATGACGGCGGGGGATTTTTCGTTGACCCAATCGGCGTTTTTATCCGCCAGCAATTGCTCGGCGCAATACGTCAATATCTGCTCAAGGTTGGCGTCCAACCACGTGAGGGTCTGATTCACCCGCGCCGTGAGGTCGGGCAAAGGCTCTCCCGTTTTGCCCGACACATACACATAAATGGTCTTGCCTTTGAAGGTTGTCGAGGCGTCATACCAACCATAACCGGAATTGTAATCCAACGCGCTGAGGTCAATCATGACAAACACTCCTTGATTGAATCGGTTTAAGTATCGATTATCACATCATCCCACGGACGATTTTGATACTGTATTGCCCAATTGAAGGCATACAGGCGCTGCGAAACCACCATCGGATTGAGATTTCCCGCGCTGGGACGCCCGTGTAAGTGCGCGTCCCGCACCGCCCATAAACACCGATAATGCACATCGGCGGCGTCAACGATGTGCGCGAGTTGACGCGGCTTGGCGGAGGCGATTAAGTCTGATTCCGTGTGGGGTTTGATGAGCGCAACCAACATCCTCGCGTCTATCTCATCCACGGGATCGGGTAGCTCACGCAATGCACCTAAAATCCACAGCAACACCCCCATCGCCTCATAACGCCATGAGGCGTCATCGCGCTCGACTTGCGTCAATGGATGTTTGGTCGCCAGCACGCGCTCGTTCGCGGTGAGCTTAGGCTGGATGTCATAGCGCTGATCTAAGAAATCCAGCGCAAAGGCGTTGTCCGGCTGGCCTAGCAAAGCCACATAACACAGCGCCAGCACGCGGCTGACGATTTCGGCAACAGGGCGCAACCGAGTGTTGGTCTCCGACTCAAGGGTCGGTAGCGCGGGGTTGATTGGGACGCCCCATGCGCTGAGGAGCGCTTCTGACCGCACTTTACGGGTATGTGCATCGCGCTGTCCCGCGCCGATTACGTCCACAAATGCACCCCGCCATTGTGTCCGTGTTTGGCATGAACGCGCATATCCACCAAGACCATCTTGTAACGGTCACTCAGATGATGCCATGTCCATGTGCCAGCACGGTCATTGTCATACAGGTCATCCGCGATAGCGAAATGCTGGCTGCGGGTGGCGCTCTTGAGTTTGACCTTCTTGCCGGACGGCATCAAGCCAGACTCCGAATCGGTCAGGTCATTGGACATTTGGACTTCTGACGAATCATCCAAGGGGTGCGTCCACTTAATATCTTTTGAAGCGATCTCAGGGTCTTCTGTTGTGTTATACTTTTTAACGTATGCCTTGGGGTTGTCATCAAAGTCGATATTGCCGTCGCCGTCGCGCAAGTAAATCACATTTTCATAATCAAAAGCGTTCGATGTGCCGGTATACTCACCGTTGACGCTATAGGTATTGCCGGAACGCGCTGTTTGGACGATATTTTTCACGTTATCCGTCATGTTAACCAGATTGCCCAAACCAATCAGTTTTTTGAACCCCGAACGGGTGTTGCTAGAGACGGGTGCGTATAACCAGATTTGGAATTTTTCTCGCAGTTGTGAATTGCTCAACAACTGGCCTCGTCCCGCTTTTTCGTAGTGGTACATCGCCAAATTTCTGAACACCGCAAACAACGTGTCTTCACTGCGTCGGTTTATCGCTTGTCCGGTCAATTCTGACCAATCGACATTCCTTGTATCGAGGTTCAAATCTAAGCTGTCTGCGCCGTGGTCGCTGATGTCAGTTTCGGCGCTGTCATGGTCGCGTTGGATGATAGAATGCCCCGTCATTTGCAACATTGCGCGATTGCCGACCACGCGCTGCATCTGCACGACATAGCGCGGCGTGATGTGCTGCCCAATTGTATGCAACGGCGTGGATTCATATAACGACTGCGGCGAGTCGTTTTTTGCGACGCCATTGAGCTTGTCTATATCCAGCGAGGTATTGACTTGGCGAGTCGAGTCACCCATTTCGATGCCCTCAAAGTTTTGGTTTTGTAACGATTGAGATTAAATCCTTACAACCTTTATCATGCCGCGACTCTGCAGAACGCGCAACCTCCCGATCCTAACACGCCGACTAGGGTTGCGGGGTATTGGTAGCGAAAATGAGTGGAACAGACGTAGGTGTAGGGATTTCACCCGTCCAGACCACCCGCCAGACCTGACCATAGATGAAATCTGCCACAACCAATGCCCCATCGGGTGAGACGGCCACATCCACGGGGCGAATCAAGCCGGTGATGAACGGTTCTGGGGTGAACTCGGCCAACCTGTCGGGATTGGTGGGAATCGTATCCGGCTCAAGCCGTACCACGCGCTGCCCACCCGGAATGCCGTTCCAGAGCGTGACGAACACCGAGCCGAGATAATTGGACGGGAAGTTGTCGCCCTCATAAACGGTCAACCCGCGTGGCAAAGTGAAGGGGGAAAGCGGCAGCAAGTCCGGTTGAATCGGCAAGCTGTAATCGGTGGGCGGGCAATCCTCACACCCGCGACTGCGGTAGAACGGCCAGCTATAGTGTGCGCCCTGTGTGATTCTCAATACCCTGTCGCCCAGCCCGCCCGCCGTACCGTTGTCCGTCGCGTACATCACACCGGACAGGTCAAAGGTGATGTCATACGGGTCACGCAGGCCGCCCGCATAGACTTCCGCCACGCCCGTGGCGGGGTCAATCCGCAGGATGGACGCCTCGAACGGTTGTGGCGTGGCAAACCGATAATGTGCGGGGTCTGTCGGCTCACCGCGGTCTGTCAACGCGCCCACGCCCAGATACAAGTAACCGTCCGCGCCGAACACCAAGCCTTCCGGCTGCTGGTCGATGGCGGTGCGGCAGCACGGCAAATCTCCGCGCACGAGCGAAGTCTCACCGCTGGACGGGTCAACCCGCCAGAGCGCCCCGCCCGATGTCGGGGTCAGGCGTGAGGTGATATACATCGCGCCGGTCTCCGGCTGGAAGGCCAACCCCACCGGGGAGAGGAAGGCTTGTGAGGCTTTTTCCACCGTCCCGTCCCTGTCGAGGGCATAAACCGCGCCGTTGCGCGTGCCGTGTTCTAAGACCGTCGCATACAGCCTGCCATCTGGCCCAAACGCAATTTGCATGGGCTGACCCGGGAATTGACCAGCGCGTTCAACGGCGAATCCGGGCGGGACGCCGATGCGCTTCATCCACCCGCTGAGGTCATTTTCACAGGGGAAATCGTCACACGACCAGCCCGCCGTTACGCTCAGAGGGGCGGGTTGTGGTGTGATGGGCGGGGGTGCAGCAAAGGCGACCATCCCGACCAGCAACAGCGCGACCAACATCACGCCAAGAACCTTAGAATAACGACTCATAATCGACCTTCTCAAAGATGGTGAGTTTGCCGCCGAGGGTGGCATCAACAATCCGACGGCGGTAGGCCTGATAGGTGGCTTTCGCCAACCCATAGGCGATTTCGGAGGTTTCGAGGTCGGGCAAATCCCAGCGGACGCCTTTCCCCCAGTAATTCGGCGCGAAATGATTTTCATCATCGGTTTGCGCCGTGACTTGTTCGTGTGGTTTGCCCTGCGCGACAAAGTTATGGTCAACGCCAATCAAAATAACCTCGTTGACGCCCATATAAAAGGCCAGTTGCATCTGAACGAAGGTGACTGTCGCGCCTTCCCACATCACGTGCTGCGGGGCGAACGAGAACTGCGGCTGGCGGGCGTTGGGCGCGAGAAAGGCGGTATCCGGCGTGAAAGGGACGTGTTCACGGCAACGCCAGCCAAAAAACTTGGGGATGGGTTGTGCGCCCATTTCCCCACCAAACTGCTCCGCCACAGTGGGATTGACACACGTCAGGTAGGTCGTGGTGAATCCCAGCGCGGGATAGAGCAGATAAATCCGGTTTGAGCCGAATGTGATTTCACCCTTGAGTTTGGACAGGTCAGTTTTGTTCAGGCTGGGGCCGTTGCCGAGGATGAAGGCGCGTTTTCCCTTATGGATGTCCTTAAACGCAGCCAGACGCGCCGCGCTCTGCCAGCGTTTTGCGCCCGCGTACCAGTCGGGATTCGCCCGCACCCGTCGCGCCGCCTCATAGGCTGATAACGCGCCGGGGATTTTTTTAATCAGGCCGCGCACCATGACCGTTTATTCCGTGCTGAGGCGGGCGGTTGCGCCGCCGTCGGCAATCAGCGCCTGTCCGGTGATGAACGATGACCGGTCATTGTCGGCCAAAAATAAGATGGCCTGTGCGATTTCATACGGTTGACCGATTCGCCCGTTGACTGTTTTGGCAGCCAGCATATCGAGGCGCTCTTCGACGCTCGTCCCTCCGAGGTGACCGCGTCCCAACCCATCCCGCAACATGTATGTATCTATCGCGCCCGGCAGGACGGCGTTCACGCGGATATTGTGCGGCGCCATCTCAATCGCCAGCGCACGGGTCAGCGCAAGCAACGCCCCCTTGCTGGCAGCATACGCGGCGATATTAGCGCTGGTCTGGACGGCGTGAACGGAGCTGACATTGACGATGGCGCACGGGCGTCCGCTGGCAATCATCAAAGGGTAGGCTTGGCGCACGGCGAGAAACGGGGCGCGTAAGTTGGAGGCCATCACGCTATCCCATTCTTCGGGGGTGGTTTCGACCAGCGGCTTGGCAAGCTGTATGGCTGCATTGTTGACCAGCACATCCAGCGAACCGATATCGGTGCGGATGCGGTCAAAAATTTGGTCGGTATCGGTGGCGATGTCGGCTTGAATGAAAATATCTACGCCGTCGATGGGGCGATTCTGACGGTCAACGCCAACCACGGTATAACCCGCGTCTGAAAAGGCTTTGGCGGTAGCACTACCGATGCCACCAGCCACACCAGTGACGAGTACGGAACGAGTCATATCAACTCCAGTGATGAGGTCCTGAGTGATGAGTATGCGTAAACATCACGGAGGAATCGCGTCTATTTGGGAGGTTCATTGTACAAACCATCCCGCAGTCGTGGCAGTGACGCTTACCCTATGGACTGGTCACAAGGCGGTTACAGCAACTTGAGTTGTTCCTCGGCGGCGCGGGAAGCCTCATCGGTCAGATTGAGCTGGCTGAAAATAGCCACGGCCTGATTCAGTTTGCGCCCTGCTTGGGTACGTTTGCCGCGCCCGATAAGGCTACGGCCTTGCGACATCAGGGTACGGGCGATTTCGGCCTCGGCATTGACTTCTTTGAAGCGTTGGATGGACTGTTGGAAATGATAATCGGGGTCGGGATTGACATCATCCTCAATGCGGTTGGGGTTGAGGCTGACGGCTTCGCCCATCGCACGGTCAGCGAACCCCATCAAGAGGGTCATCCGCAAGGTATGGGCGATGAGGTGCGCCTCACGCGCATAGCGCCACGCCTCATCCGCTTGGCGACGGCTAGAGTAAATGGTGGTCAGCGACTTGGTGATGTCCACGATGTGCGACAACCGTCCGCGCTCAACGCGGTCTGGGTCGCGGTCTGGGTCGGCATCGAACGGCTCACCCGCGAGGGTGTAGCACTCCAACAAAGTGGCTTCGGCTTGTTCCATATAGCCGAGGCTGACCAGCATTTGCGCTTCATTGATGCGGCAGGTGACTTGCATCTCGCGGTGTCTAAGTTCCAGCGCGGCTTCATAACCGATACGGAAATATTGGCGGGCGCGGGTGAAGTTCCCTTTCAATCGGTAGGTTTCGCCAATGTTGAGATGGCACGCGATGACGCGGCGGCGCATCCCGCCAGAGATGAACAGGTCGCGGGCGCGTTCAAAGTGTTGAATGCTGTTTTCATAACTGCCGCGATAGCCCTCAATCATCGCCCAGCGATATTCGATTTGGGCTTGGTCATTGGCATTTTCATCCGCGACGGCTGCGGTCATCATCGTTTGAAAACGCGCCATCACGGCCTCATACGAGGTTTGTCCTTCTTCCCACGCGCTAATCAACGCGGCGGTTTCAGTTTGGACATGGGGTGAAATAGTCGATTCTGACAACGGGGTAGTCATTTTACGAGCCTCGCCTTATCTATAGTAATTTTAATTGCTCTTCAGCGGCTTTGGCGGCATCATCAACCATGCCTAATTTACTGAATATGGCGACGGCTTGATGGAGTTTACGGGCGGCCATGGTATTGCGGGAACGGCGGGCAAGGCTACGCCCCTGCATAAACAGGGTGCGGGCGATTTCTCCCTCCGCATTGATGTCTTTGAAGTGCTGGATGGCCTGTAGGAAATGCACATCAGGGTCGGCGCTGAGGCCGGTATCCCCCGCATTGCCCAACAGGGTCAGGGTCTGGGCGATGGCGCGGCTGGCAAACCCTTGCGCCAGCGGTGCGTCAATTTGTTTCGCCACCGCATAGGCTTCGCGGGCAAACCGCCACGCTTGCTCAATTTGGTCGCTTACGAGGTAAATCTGGGTTAACGCTTGTATGATGTCGATGCGCTGGTCTAACCATGCGCGACGTGCCATTTCTTCGGTTTGTTCGGCATATTGAACCGAGAAAGGTTCTTCTGAGAGCGCATAACATTCGAGCAGCATGGTCTCGGCTTGGTCGGTGTGGCCTTGACTCAACAACATCTGCGCCTCGTTGGTACGCGCAAGCACCTGCATATCGCGATTGCCCTGTTCGACGGCAACCTCATATCCTAGTCGAAAATATTGGCGTGCGCGGCTAAAATTACCTTTCAAGCGATAGGTTTCACCAATGTTGATGTTACAGGTCAAGACCTGTGGGCGGCTACCTGCTTGAAAAAATAAGTCGCGCGCCCGTTCAAAATGTTCGATACTAGGCGCATAGTTCCCACGGTACCCCTCGATAACCCCGTGCCGCAGTTCTGCATAGGCTTGGTCTTCGAGGCGGTTAGCCGCCACCGCCCGCGCTTTGAAATCGTTCAGCTTGGCGATAGCATCAGCATAAGAGAGCGTGCCATCCTGCCATGCCGTCAGGACTGAGACGGTTTCTAGGCGTGCGTTTTTCGGGGGTGTTAAAGAGTCATCCACAGCAGCAATTCCCTATAAATTCTCGCTCAAAAACGGGGTATCGCAGACCCAAATAGGCGTCAAAAGTCAACCGTATATCACGCGATAGGTATCTTAATTGTCCTCATTATCGCGTAAAATTCAACCAATAAGGGGTAAAGACATGAAGATAGGCATCATTGGGTTCGGCAGCGTCGGTCAAGGGCTGGTCGCCATCCTACGCGATAAAGCTGTAGACTTAGAGACAAGATATGGGTTTAAGCCGGTGATTACTGCCGTCATGACGCGCTCACGCGGGTCATTATTGCACCCGGATGGGCTTTCGCCCGAAGGCTTACTGACCGCCATACAAGCCGGTGGTTTCGCTTTTTATCCCGATTCGGAGGGGCTTGAACGCACCGCTACCGCTATCGACATCGCATCCAGCCCGCATGTTGATGTTTTGGTCGAAGTCAGCCCGACCAACCTCGAGACCGCCCAACCCGCCCTCGAAACCTGCTATACCGCGCTTGACCACGGCAAGCACATCGTCCTTGCCAATAAAGGGCCTGTCGCATTAGATTATAATGAATTGATGAAACGTGCAGCATCAGCCGATAGACGGGTATTGTTTGAAGCCACCGTCATGGCGGGGACGCCCTCGCTCCGGCTGGGGATGGAAGCGTTGGCGGGTTGTACGGTCAGCCGTGTGCGCGGAATCATCAACGGCACGACCAATTACATGCTCACTCAGATGGAAACCGGACGCGAGTATGGGGATGTTCTCGCTGAGGCGCAACGTTTGGGGTATGCCGAAACCGACCCCGCTGGAGATGTGGATGGCTGGGACGCAGCCGGAAAGTTGCTTATCTTGAGCAATGCCCTGTTCGGTCACGCACCCAAACTGTCCGACATGCCTGTAACGGGTATCCGCGTCCTGACTTTGGCGGACATCGCTCAAGCCGCCGCTGAGGGGATGCGCTGGAAACTGATTGCGGAAGCCACGCCGGACGGCGCAAGCGTCCAACCCATCAAAATCCCACTCAGTCACCCGCTGGCTGGTGTGGGCGGTACACAAAATGCTGTGACCTACACGACTGACCTGATGGGTGACATCACGCTGGTTGGCGCGGGCGCGGGCAGTCTTCAGACCGGATTCGCCGTATTAGCAGACCTCTTGGCCGTGTATCGCACACAAGGTTAACAACATCATGTCCTCCCCCGACGCACAAATTTATGGGACGTTGCTCATCGCTGAAGATGATGAGAGCATGATGGATGTCCTTGATGACATCCTCACGGGGGCGGGATATACCATCATCAGGGCGGGCGATGGGCAAGAAGCCCTAGATGCGCTCAAGCAGATGTCCGCGCCGCCTGATATGGTGATTGCGGACATCATGATGCCGCGCATGGACGGGTTTGAACTGTTACGCCATATCCGCGCCGAGGAAATCTGGGTACACATCCCCTTCACCTTCCTGACCGCCCGCGACAACCCGCAAGATATGGTCTTGGGGAAGATGTTGGGCGCGGACGAATATATCCCCAAACCGTTTGACATCACCGACTTCCTCAAGATTATCGAGGCACGCCTGCGCCGCCACCGTACCCTTGCGCGGGCGCAGTCTAATCGCGTCCAAGAACTCAAGCGCGAAATCCTCCAATTGCTTAATCACGAATTTCGCACCCCGCTGACGTTGATTGTGGCCTACTCCAACATGGTCAAGGGCTATGAGCAAGCCACGGCGATGACTCAAGACCAGCTCATCGAATTTTTGGCGACAATCAGCACGGGCGCACAACGGCTGCGCCGATTGATTGAAAATTTTATTTTATTGGCAGAGCTTCAACACGGGGAAGGCCATACCGCGTTGTCGTGGCGGATGCGCCGCGTTGAAGACCCGCACACATTATTTATTGAAGCGTTGGAAATCGTGACTCGTGACCGTTCCCAATACACGTTCGATATTCAAGTGGAGCCGGATATGCCGCGCTTCACGGGGGATAGCGAGTCGTTGGTGATTGCGTTGCGAGAGATAATTGACAACGCAATTAAATTTTCGCCGGAAGGCAGCATCATCCATCTGTGCGCGAATCAGAAAAATGGTCACATCATCTTCAGCGTAGAGGACAATGGGCGCGGTATCCCCGCCAATCAATTGGCGAAAATCGGGGCAGCCTTTTATCAGATTGATCGGCATAGCACCGAAGACCAAGGCGTGGGCGCGGGGCTGGCGATTGTAGACGCGATTGCCAAACTGCATGACGCCCGTGTGCATATCACCAGCCCCGCAGGTGAGGGGACAAGAGTCGAGTTCGTCGTCCCCCTTGACCATAATTTTTAATTTGGCGCGGACAAACGCCAAATCCCGCCCATAGTAACCAAATGGTGCGACTCATAAGGAACGGATTCAAAGACTATTTGACTTCCCATATCCCGCTCACCCACAGGGTGGCGGGGGGACTTTTGCGCGTTTTTGTCCCCCTTGCACCGTTGGGGTTACTAGGCCACGCTTTAGCGGGCGTGCGGCCCGATGATGACCTCACTGCCCGTATTCTGGAGATTGAGAATCGGTTGGTCATACGGGTTCAGCCACGAAGTCCACGCCGCACTCTTATAAAAGTGCGTCGGATAATCTTTGAATCGGCTGGTGATTTCGCGTTGACGGTCTTCAATCATGATTTCCAACGGATTGATGATTTTCAGACCGAAACGAACCTCAAAATGCAGGTGGTTTTGGTTGCCCGCGTCGATGAATCCGACCACCGTGCTGGGGCTGATTTTATCACCCGCGTTGAAGTTGGTGGGACGCGCCATGTGACCATAAATGATGATGTACGGCCCGGACTTCACGCGCAGATAGTTGGGCGAGTAGGTCGCCTTGTTATAGTTGACATCAATCACCGTGCCTTCCAATCCGGCCACAATCGGGACGGGCTTGGATGTGCCATAATCGAACCCGCCGTGCAGGGATTGACAGTAGTTGTACCAGAACTTGCCTTCTGAGCGCAGTTTTTGGGCGAAGGTCGTGTTGCCATAATATTGCACCCATTGCACATCGCTCAAGGCTACCGGATGCTGTACTACCAGCGGCAAGTACGGGATTCCATCGACGATTTTATGAGTCAACTTGGGGATGACGTTCAAATAGGCGCTGTTGCTGCCCAACTTGCGCTCTGGCGACCAGCCCTTGCTGTGTTGCCACCACACATAGCCTTCGCTCTCGGTGCGGCTGCGTTGTACGACCTCGAATTGCTCCCCGACATTGAACTGCCCTAAGCGGGCCGCCGTCAGGGTCGGCTCGCTGCGGATGCTAATTGGCCCTTCAATCACTTCAAAGAAGCGTATCGGCGTCCCATCGGGCAAGATGGTCAGGTCTTGAATCGGCGCGGGCGGGGGCGGCTCTGCGGTGGGGGTCATGAAGGGTGAACCGCCGCCGAGTCTGCGCTCCGCCGACCAACCTCGACTGTGTTGCCAGTAGACGAATCCCGCATTGATGGAGCGCGATTCCGGTATGACCTCAATCACCGCACCATTGGCGATTTCGCCCACCTTCTCACTGGCGGGGTCGGGCGCTTTGCGAACCGTCACGGGGCCATCGGTCACGAGGAAGTAATGGACGAGTTCCTTCTCCGGCTCGATGATGACTTGCGGCGTCTGTGGTGCGGGCGTGACGGCGGGCGCGGAGGTCGCGCTCATGAACACCTGTGAAGCGTCGGAACGCCCCTCGGCAGACCAGCCGTCTGCGTGTTGCCAATAGATAAATTGACCTGAGACGGTGCGTGAATTTTCAACCACTTTTATCGTCACCCCATTGGGCAATTCGCCGACTTTTTTGGCGGCGGCCTCTGGTTTCTCACGCACGCTGACCGGCCCATCGGTCACAAGGAAGAAGCGCGTCCCCGCCGGAGCCAGTGCGGAGGTCGGGGTGGACGGGGTGACCGGTGCGGGCGTTGATGGGGCGGGTGCAGCCGGTGATGGCGTGGAGGGGCTAGGTGCGACGGGCGCGGGGGTGACGGCGGGTGGCGTTGCCGTGAGGCGCATAAAATCCGCCGTGCCGTCCACCTTGCCGATGGCTGACCAGCCAGCCGCGTGATGCGCCCATGCGAACCCGCCGCCACTGGCGCTCTCTATGGCTTCAATCACCGTGCCGTTCGGTAATTCCCCTAACTTGGCGCTGGTGGCATCAGGCGTGGTGCGGATGCTGACCGGCCCGTTGACGACTTGATAAAAATGGGATTCTGCATCGGGGCTGGTGGTGCTTGGCGTCACCGAAGCCATAAAAATTGTTTTATGATTATCACTGCCCTCGGCAGACCAGCCTGTGGCGTGTTTCCACCACACAAACCCGTCCACGCTGACACGCGAGGCCGCGTCTACTTCAATAATTTTGCCGTTGGGTAATTCTCCTACCCGTGCGCCTGTTGTGCCGGGGATATTCCGCACGCTCAACGGGCCATCAATGACCTGATAAAACAGCCGGTCTGTCATCCGCGCCCCCTTTATAAGGTGGTTGTCTAGTATGAATCACTTATGTTTGGATTATAGCCCATTGTTATCATGTGCGGGAGGAATCAGAAAATGTGCCGTCTTTTTTCACTGCCGCTCATCCGTTACAATCTTACTCATAACGAAAGGCGCTCCCCCTGTCCCTAGAAATTTTGCTCACCATTATCGCGGGTGTACTCCTGCTCAGCATTCTCGCCAGCAAGGTCGCGGCACGTTCGGGCGTGCCTGCCCTCTTGTTATTCCTGATTTTAGGGATGGCGCTCGGTTCGGAAGGCATGGGCGGAATCGCGTTTGATGACCCCCATCTCACGCAATCTGTGGGCGTCGTCGCGCTGATTTTCATCCTGTTTTCCGGCGGACTCGATACCCGTTGGCGCGATGTCAAACCCGTGCTGACCGTCAGCCTTGTGCTGGCGACATTGGGAGTCGGGGTCACTGCCCTGATTATCGGCCTATTCGCGCATATCGTGTTGGGGTTCGACCTCGCCAGTGGGGTGATGTTGGGCGCGATTATCGGCTCAACCGACGCGGCTGCCGTCTTATCCGTATTGCGCGGGCAGGGCGTGCGCCTCTTGCCACGGTTGAAGCCCATCCTTGAGCTGGAATCCAGCGCCAATGACCCGATGGCGATTTTCCTCAGCCTCGGCATGATTCGCTTGCTCACGCAACCCGACACCAGTTTTATGGCGTTACTCGTGTTGTTCATCGCGCAAATGGGCGTCGGATTCCTCGGCGGTTGGCTGTTCGGGCGGCTGGCATTATTGGGGTTGAACAAATTACGGTTGGAATACGACGGCCTATATCCCGTGCTGACCGTGACGATGGTTTTGACCTCGTATAGCATCACGACCTTGCTAGGCGGCAGCGGATTTTTGGCGGTCTATGTGACCGGCGTCATCTTGGCGCGGAGCGACTTTATCCACAAGGCCAGCCTGTCGAGTTTTCATGATGGACTCGCGTGGTTAATGCAGATTTTGATGTTCCTGACGCTGGGGCTGCAAGTGTTCCCGTCAGAGGTCGTAAGCGTGGCGGGTGAGGGTGTGTTGACGGCGGTGGTGCTGGTGTTCATCGCCCGTCCGGTCAGCGTTGTGTTATCTACCTTGCGGACGCCGATGCTGTGGCGTGAGCGCATTTTCATCGGATGGGTCGGGTTGCGTGGGGCGACCCCGATTGTGCTGGCGACTTTCCCATTGATTGCCGGTATTCAAACCCCGATTCCGGTGTTTGACCTCGTGTTTTTCGTCGTGTTGGTTTCGGTAGCGCTGCAAGGCACAACACTGTCTCTGGTTGCGCGGCTGCTACGGGTTGAAGACACTTCGCCTGAAAAAATGACCTCGCTCATGAAGCAGGTACGCTTGGGGACGGGCTTCGGGGAGATGATGCTGGAATTGACCATCCCGCCGGGCGCGGACGCGGTGGGGCGGCAGATTATTGACCTCAAACTTCCCTCAGGGACATTAATCCTGATGATGATACGCGCCAATGAGCGAGTCACCCCGCGAGGCGGCACGATGATTGAGGCGGGAGATGACTTGTTGTTGACCGTTGAACCTGAACACCGCACGCTGGTGCGCGCCTCTTTGACCTCTGCAAATTTTCATCACGATACACGTCAAAAAGACGGACAATAACGGACTAAAACGCAGGTTAAGTGTATTTATTCTACAAATCAATACCTTTGCCAAACGTTTGGGATAGGATTTGGGATGATTCATCAACCCTCATCCCTAGCCCTCAAGGCGGGGGATACATAACACAACATTATAGAAAACTTTCGTAACCCCATGTTAGATATCGTGTTAAACACCCTTCTCCATGAGGGAGAAGGGCGGGGGATGAGGGCTACGATGCCAGACCTAAACGCTCTCATCAAAAATGGCGAAGATATTGACACGTAAGGCGGGGAAACCGCATCAAATCTCGGCGGACGCCCTTTGGGCGTCCCTACGAATGACGATTTGGGTGGGGACGTGCAACGGCACGTCCGTCACATCTCCATCTTTTTCTTCCCGCATCAAAATCTTGATGCGTTTTGCACTGACACGTAATATGGGAATGTTGTTTTTTTTCGAGAATCGTCCCATAATGAATCATTCATGCTATACGAAAGTATGATTTTCTTAAAATCTATTCATATATATCGTAACATCGCCCATCGTCGTCCATTGATTCAATGGGGGTCAATCCTATGAGTAGCAGTAAGGTACAGCGTCAAGTCAGACGTGGGCGGAGTCGGTCTCAACACGGGGAAGAATCCCCTGATGTCGTTGCTCAGACACACCAAAATACCCAATCCTCATCCGTCGGTTTAATCAACGGGGGGATGCTCAAACCACACCAATGGGTGCAGCTTCAAGGTACCATCGGCAACAGAGCCGTTTCAAGGATGGTTACACAGGCTATCCAGCGCAATGGTGAGAAGGACGAGCTATCAAATATTGCCAGTTCCGCCCCGCCTAGACCAGCACCTGCGCCTGCGCGTGCCTCACTGCCTGAACTTCCCTCTATTTCTAGCAGTCTCCCCTCGGCACAACGCCCATTACCGTCGATTTCCAGCAGTTTGCCGCCTGTTCCTAGTGCTGCGAGTGCTTCATCAGCAGGCGCACCTTATATCAGAGGGATTTCGCCAGAACCCGCGCCAACACCTTCGGGAATACCCGCCCCACGAGAACCCGCGCCTATGCCTGCGGGGACGCCCGCGCCCGCCCCTGCCCCTGCACCCGCCCCTGCACCGCCGCCTAGTCCGCTGCTTGCTCCGGCACCATTACCAACACGCCCGGGCGGTTCTTTGCCAAGTTCAGCGCCAAGCCCAGCGCCAAATCCACCCGGATATGTTCCGCCCGCATCTATGCCCGCGCCCGCCCCTGCACCCGCGCCCGCTCCACGCCCGCCCGGTAGCCCTGCGCCTGTCCCGACCAGCGAAACATCAGGTGCTTATGAGACGGGCAAGGCCGCGGCGATGGATTCTTATAAAGCCTATAGCGGGTATACCGCGGCTACTGGGGCGTATGGCACGGCTGGCGAGTTGGCATCTTCCCCAAGCGCTGACGACATGAGAACGCGGGCGAGTGAAGAATTTATCTCGCCAGACCCAGCCAGCAAACCAAAACAAGACGCCAAGGCCTTTTTCGCGCCCTTAGATGGGATTATGGGGGAAGTTCGCTCCGCACAAGCCTCGGTGGTTGACCCCATCATGGCATGGCTGAGGTCAGCTATTCCATATTTCGAAATGTTCCCTATCTTATCGACGGTGAGTACCACGATATGGAACGCCTACAAGGTCTACGATAACTACGAACGTCGCTCGAAATTTGGGGAGGCCAATCTGGCTGCAAAAGCGCGGTTGGCAAGCACCACGACGCCCTCCAACATCAGCACGGCAAAAATGGCGCTTTACGCTTATAACAAGGTTAACCGTGGATTTTGGACGAACGTCTCGACGTTCTTCATGTCTTTAGCAGAAGATATTTTGCACCTTGTCACGGTGTTGTCCGGTGGGACAGCCGCCATCGCTACCGAAACCGCTGCTATGGCCTTATCTATTGCCAGAGGTGTGGTGTCGATGGGGCGTAAAGTCAAAGGCGCCTTGAAATCTGCCTTTAGGCGGCGTGGCAAACATCGCCTCGAAAATGCGACTGTCCTATTCAATAACGCGACTGCGGGCGATGCGGTAGCCATGAAGCTGGTGACGCGCTTATTGTTGGCTGGTTCGTTCGGTAAAGTCAAAAATAAAATCAAAGACGCGGTGGGCGCGGGTAGTGATGGACTCGAAACAGAGGCAGAAGTCCATGAGTTTTTGGCGACGCGGCACACCACTGAGCAAAAACAGGCCGTTATTAGAATCCTCGCCAAAAAGATGAAAAGCTCTTAGAGGCCGTTTGAGGCTCATGTTCAGATTGCATGAAAAACCATATCGTTGCAGGGCGCAGCACGCTGTGCGCGCCCGCCGCCCGGACATAGAAAATCGGGTCTGATTTCGGATTTTCAGATGGCTTCTTAATTCTGTGCTGAGGTTTGGGACAGCACGCGCCCGGGACTGATGAGCGAAACACCCTGAGTCCCTCGTGTGCTGACCATCACCGCCTCGATGACCGGCTCATATACCGGCTGTTCAGCGCCCCACTCAACGATGAAATTTGCCCCCCAGCCGCCGCTTTGGTCTTCCGCCGCGACGACGAATCCGGTGGTGGCTAAGGGCGGCAATTGCACCGGCTCGCTGATGTAATTCCGCACGAGGTCGCCCTCGGTGTTGTAATAACTCACCTCACGGATAATCAGCGGGTGGGCGGCGTCGGTATTGTGAATCGCCAGCGTAACAGCTAACTCCAACCCCCCACCATTGGGCGTGAGCAAGACTTGTGAATAGGCGGGGACGTAGACGCGCTGCCCCGTCACGATTTGCAGATTATTTGCGCTCACGGGCTGCACCACGGGTACAGTGGTCGGTAGGACATCGGATGATGCCGCGCCGTTACAGGCCGACATCATCAGCATGAGGCCAACTAAGAGCCAAAACACGGTTAATCGGCGCATGATAATCCCCTTGAATTTGTTGTCAAAATCCCATCACCGAACATCATCGAGGGGCGGCAATCGTAAAATTACAACGCCGCGACCAAATCCTTGAAATGCTGACCGCGCACCTCGAAATTGGGGTAGCCGTCATAGCTGGTCATGCCCGGACTGAGCAGCACGACATCGCCAGTTTCGGCGTGCTTGTGCGCCTCTGCGACGGCCTCATCCAACGTCCCGACGCGGGTAATCAGATCATCGCGGAGGGTCAGACGGGTCAACACATCCACCGGCAATTGACCGTCCCGCCCGAAGGTCACGATATGGCGGCATTTGCCCGCCGCCGTCATCATCAACTCATCCCACGGCAGTTTTTTATCCGCGCCGCCCAACATCAAGACCAACGGTTCGCTATAACTTTGAAGGGCTGCCATGACGCGCTCTGGCGCGGTGGCGATGCTATCGTTGACCCATGTCACGCCGTCCAACACGCGCACGGTTTCTAGGCGATGCGGGACGCCCTTAAATTTCTTGATGGTTGCTGCCATGACTTCCGGTGCGACGCCCGCCGCGCCAGTGATGGCACAGGCCGCCAGCACATTACTCACATTATGATCGCCACGCAACGGGATGTCCGATGCCTCGCACACAAATTGCGGGTCGCCTGTGGTGCTGCTGAGTCCGGTGACGAACAAGCGGTTGCCCGCCATAAACGCGCCGTCGCTGACGATTTCGCGCCGTGAGAACCAGCACACATCCCCGGACGCGAGGCTTTCTAAGACCATGCTGCCCATGTCGTCTTTGTTCAGGACAGCGATGCCGCTTTGTCCCTGATGGATGAGGATTTGCGCCTTTGCCTCGACATAAGCTTGCATCGTCCCGTGACGGTCAAGGTGATTGGGAGTGACGTTCAGAACCGCGCTGATTTTCGGGCTGCTGTGCATCAATTCAAGTTGAAAGCTCGACAGTTCCATCACCACACGGTCTTTGGGCTGAATGTAATTCAACACATCCAAGAGGACGCTGCCGATATTGCCGCCCACCCATGTCTGATGTCCATCTGCTTTAATGATTTGACCGACCAAGGTGGTGGTGGTGGTCTTGCCCGCGCTGCCAGTGATACCGATGAGTTGGGCGGGGCAACGGTCTACGAATAACTGCGCGTCGTTGGTGACGGGGAGCTTGCGGTTGACCGCCTCGACAATCAGCGGCAAGGTGAGGGGGACGCCGCCCGACACGCACACCATATCCGCGCCGTCCAAGAGTTCCAACGGATTATCACCCAAAATAAACCGCGCTCCCGGGTAATCCGATGGGTCGATGTCGAGTTGCGCGGCGGTTTTGTTGTCGGTGACGATAGGGCGTGCGCCGACAGTTGGCAGCCAACGCGCCAACGCCTGCCCCTGACGTTGAAAACCGACAATAACCACGGTGCGCCCATTGAGGATGTCAAAATGCTTGAGCATGGCTGGGGTGTCCTACCTATCCGAAACTCAGGTTACATATTAGAGATAATTACAGCCGTATGGGGTTTAGGATTGTTCAGCCGCCGTCAAGAGGGCTTGTAACAGGACGTTTGCGCCCAAAACCACGTCATCCCATTCGGTAAATTCTGCTGGATTGTGACTTACCCCCTTGACTGAGGGGATAAAAATCATGCCAGTGGAGGTATAACCAGCCATGATTTGCGCGTCATGACCGGCATAGCTGGTCATGGTCATCGGGTCAGAAACGCCCATGCGCGTGCAAGCCGATTCGATGAACTGCACCATATCAGGCGACATTTCAGCGGCGGGCATGTGTTGAATCGCCCTATGTTGCCACTCTAAACGAAAACGGGCCGCAAAATGACCCGCCATCGTTAATAAAAATTGTCCCATCTGTGCAACAACCGCCTCATCAGCATGTCGGACTTCGCATAACATGGTGGCTTTTGAGGGGATTGTGTTGAAAGTGCCGGGTTCAACTTCAATTTTACCGCAATTGAAAATCCCACCCGGAAAGGTTTTATACAGCGTGGTGTGTGCCTCGGTGATGAAGGCGGCTGCGCCTTGCAAGGCATCGCGGCGCATTTCAAAGTCGGTTGTTCCAGAATGTCCGGCCTCACCCAGATAAGTGATGAGGTACGTGGTGCGCCCGACAATCTCGCTCACCACGCCGATTCGATGTCCGGTGCGGTGCAATCGTCCGCCTTGCTCGATATGCAATTCAAGATACCCCGCAACCTGACCGGACGGGCGCACGGCTTGATACATCTCATGCAGGTCATTGACGATGATGCCAGTGCGGAACAGCGCTGCGCGAAATGCACCGACGGTTTCGGCGTCACGATGGGCGGTCAGGTCGCCCAAGCGTCCGGTCAAGCCACGACTGCCCAACATCGACTGCCACGCACCCTCTTGGTCGGTGAAGTTAATCACCTCCAAATTGATTGGAAAGCGGAGTCCGGATTCTTTAATCGT
>Ga0164241_10002739_pt1 | contig 18615 bp, 17 predicted proteins | sample OricomyardsoilBY_FD_108780 | JGI IMG/M metagenome (GOLD analysis project Ga0164241, IMG submission 108780) | Backyard soil microbial communities from Emeryville, California, USA - Original compost - Back yard soil (BY) | ecosystem: Environmental > Terrestrial > Soil > Unclassified | place: USA...
CGGCGGCTATCTACATCAGCTGGGGGCCGGGCCCGGTGTTCGCCGATGCAGCGCCTGCAGACGCGCAACCGGCTCAGCCTTCGCCGCCACCCGGCTCCTGATGTCCGCGGCACGGTAGCTGGATCGGCGGTTCATTCGAATCGAGTGGCGCGTCCAGGTTGACCGCCGTCAACGAGCCACCCCAGACGCAACCGGTGTCCAGCGCCAGAAGATCGCGGCGCCGCTGGTAACCGAGCGTCGACCAGTGTCCGCAGACCACGCGCGTGTCCGCACTCTTGCGTCCGGGCGCATCGAACCAGGGATACAGGCCGTCGGGCTGTTCGCCCGGCGAGTCCTTCACCTTGAGATCGACAGTGCCGTCGGCGCGGCAGTAGCGCATGCGCGTGAATGCGTTGATGACGAAACGCAGGCGATCCATGCCGCGCAGCGAGTCGCTCCATTGGTCGGGTTTGTTGCCATACATGGCGTCGAACAGGGTGCGTGCATCGTCACGCAGCACCGCTTCCACCTCGCGCGCGAGCTTGGCCGCGGCGCGCGGCGACCATGCCGGCACGAGGCCGGCGTGCACCAGGAAGTCCCCGCGCGGCTCATCGAACACGGCGAGCGGGCGGCCTAACAACCATTCGAGGACCTGGTCGCGGTCGGGAGCGGAAAGCACGTCGTCGAGGGTGTCGCCGTCCTTGGGCTTGCGTTTCGATCCGTAGCGCAGCGCGAGCAGGTGGAGGTCGTGGTTGCCGAGCACCACGGTGGCATTCGCGCCGAGCGCGCGGACGAATCGCAGCGTCTCGAGGGATTTGGGGCCGCGGTTGACGAGATCACCGACGAACCAGAGCTCATCGCGATCGGCGGAGAACTTGCAGCGCGCCAGCAGGGCCTTCAGTTCGTCGCAACAGCCCTGGATGTCGCCGATGGCGTAACGGGCCATGCGGTCAGCGGGTCAATGCAGCAGGCCGGGCATCGCCAGCCGGAACGCGGCGATGGGTGCGTCGAACTGGGCGCCATCGTCGCCCACCATCTGGTAGCTGCCCTGCATGGCGCCGACGGGCGTTTCCAGGACGGCACCGCTGGAATAGCGAAAGCCCTGGCCGGGCTTGAGGTAGGGCTGCTCGCCCACCACGCCGTCGCCGCGCACTTCCTGCACCTTGCCGTTGGAGTCGGTGATGATCCAGTGCCGCGTGAGCAGCCGCGCGGGCACGCTGCCTTCGTTGCGGATGGTGATGGTGTACGAGAACACGTAGCGACGTTCTTTCGGGTCGGACTGTTCTTCGAGATATGAGGTGTCGACGTCGACGCGGATTTTGTGTGGGGCCTGCTCCATGTGGGGCAGATGATACCCAACTATTCCGGGGATGAAGGCGGCGACGAAGAGTCTTCGGGCACCTGCGCCGCCAGTCTTGCAAATTCCGCGGGCGTGAGTGTCTCCGGCCGCAAGGACGGATCGATGCCCGCCGCGACGAATCCTTCCGCGCCTAGCAGCGAACGCAGGCCGTTGCGCAACGTCTTACGCCGCTGGGAGAAGGCCGCCGACACTGTGCGCGCGAAGGCCGGCGGCACCGTGAATGCGGGTTGCCGGCGCACGGTGAGGCGTGCGACGGCCGACCAGACACGCGGCGGCGGCGTGAATGCGCCGGGCCCGACGTCGAACAGATGTTTGGTCTCGAACCAGGGCGCCAGCATGACGGTGAGGCGGCCATAGGACTCGGAGCCGGGTTCGGCGGCGATACGGTCGATGACTTCCTTCTGCAGCATCACGTGCAGGTCATCGACGTGTTCATGCGCCGCCGCGATGTGGAACAGCAATGGCGTGGAGATGTTGTACGGCAGATTGCCGATGACGCGCAGCCGCTCGCCGCGCATGCGCGCCAACGCCGCCAGGTCGAAGTCGAGCGCGTCGGCCACGTGCAGCTGGAATGCCTGCGGTGCGCCCCAGCGCGCGCGCAGCTGTTCGGCGAGGTCGCGATCGATTTCGATGGCGTCGAGCGTGCGGCAGTGGCCGATCAGTCGCTCGGTGAGCGCGCCGCGCCCCGGCCCGATTTCGAGCAGGGCCTGCGCGGAAGTGGGCGCGATTTCGCGCACGATGCGATCCAGCACGCTGCGGTCATGCAGGAAATGCTGGCCGAATCGCTTGCGTGCGAAGATCAAGCCGCCTTCATAGGGTGCCGGGCCGGGAAACCGGGAAAACCCGCGACTCATGGGTGAACCCAGTCATGCGGTCGGAGTTTTCCCGGTTTCCCGGCCCGGCACCATTTGGGCGAGGTGGGTGGCGGCGATGAGGCTGCCGGCATCGGCGCGGCCGGTGCCGGCGAGGTCCAGCGCGGTGCCGTGGTCGACCGAGGTTCGCACGATGGGCAGCCCCAGCGTGACGTTCACGGCGTGGCCGAAGCCGGCGTGCTTGAGCACGGGCAGGCCCTGGTCATGGAACATGGCCAGCACCACATCGTAGTTAGACAGCGCGCGTGGCACGAACACCGTGTCGGCCGGAATCGGCCCATCCACGAGCATCCCGCGCGCACGGGCGCGTTCGATGGCGGGCTGGATCACGTCGCGATCTTCGGTGCCGAGATGCCCGCTCTCGCCGGCATGCGGATTGAGCCCGCACACCGCCACGCGCGGACGCGAGATGCCCCAGAGCCGGCGCACGTCCTCATCGAGGATGCGCAGCGTCATGTCGAGCAGATCGCCCGTGATCGCGTCGCTGACCGCGCGCAACGGCAGGTGCGTGGTGGCGAGCGCCACGCGCAGCGTATCCGCCGCGAGCAGCATGACCGGGTGCGCCGCGCCGGTGCGCGTCGCGAGGTACTCGGTGTGGCCGGTGAACGGTATGCCGGCATCGTTGATGACGCTTTTCTGCACGGGTGCGGTGACCATCGCCGCGAACTCCCCGCTGACACAGCCGTCGATGGCGCGGTCGAGCAGGGCGAGCACGTGCGGCGCATTGGCGGCATCCAGCCGGCCGGCGACGCAGGGAGACGCCAGCGGGACGTCGAGCACCTGGAGGCGACCCGCCTGCGGTACTCGCGGCGGCGCGCCAGGTAGATAGGCATCGAGCTCGACGTTCAGCCCGAGCTGCTGTGCGCGCTCGACGAGCAACGCATGGCTGCCCAGGACCACGAGCGGAGTGGGGAAGGAGAGGCCGGCGAGGGCGAGACAGAGATCCGGCCCGATGCCGGCGGGCTCACCCGCGGTGACGGCAACGGGCTTGTGAGCCGTGCTCAGAGCTTGTACTCGACGTACGCTTCGTCGCGCAGGCGCCGGAGCCAGAGCTCGGTTTCTTCGTCGGCCTTCGACTCGCGGATCGCCGCGTAGGCGCGCTGGCGTCGAACGTCTTCGGTGGTGTCGAACTGGCGGCGGCCCAGCAACTTGATGATGTGCCAGCCGAACTGCGTGCGGAACGGCTGGCTGATCTCATCCGGCTGCAGCTGCGCAAGCTGCTTTTCGAATTCGGGGACGAACGTGCCGGGCCCGGCCCAGCCAAGATCGCCACCTTCGGCCGCGGAGCCCGGATCTTCCGAAACCACGGAAGCCACGGCGGCGAAGTTCTCTCCCTTGTTCACGATGCGGTCGCGGATGGTCATTAGCTTCTGCTGCACGGTGGCGTCGTCCTGCAGCTCGTTGGGCTTGATGAGGATATGGCGAGCGTGCACCTGGTTCACGATGACCTGCGTGTTGCCGCGCATTTCATTGAGCTTGATGAGGTGGAAACCCGTCGGCGTGCGCAGCGGCTCGCTGATGTCGCCCTGCTTCATGCCGGCGATGGCTTCGGCGAGGAACGTGGGCAGTTCCGGGCCCTTGCGCCACCCCAGCCGGCCGCCTTCGAGCGCGGTCTGCGCATTCGAGTACGTCACGGCGAGCTGTCCGAAATCTTCACCCGCCGTGGCGCGCCGATGGACCTCCTCGGCACGCTTCGTGGCGATTTCGAGTTCTTCCGGTGTGGCTGCCTGCGGCACGGCGATGAGGATGTGTGACACGTCGTACTCGTTCGATTCCGACGGCATCTTCTTCTGCCGATCGAGGAACTGGTCGATTTCGCGCGGGCTGACGTTGATGCGGCCGATCACGTCACGCTGGCGCAGGATCTGCATCGCGAGTTCCTTGCGGACGGTTTCGCGATAGCTGCCGTAGTCGATGCCCTGCTCGGCGAGTACGGCCGGAAGGTCGGCGAGCGCGATCTTGTTCTGCTCCGCCACATCGCGAAGGGCGTTGTTCAGCGTCTCGTCCGACACCTTGATGCCCGCGCGATTGGCACGCTGCATCTGCAGCTCCTGCAGGACCAGGCGGTCGAGCACCTGCTGGCGCAGGACATTCTGCGCAGGCATCTGCTGGTTCTGGGCGCGCAGCCGCTCGGAGATGACCAACATCTGTTCGTCGAGCTCACTCGAGAGGACGACACCTTCGTTCACGGTGGCCGCGACGCGGTCGAGGAGCACGCCGGAGCTGCTGGCTTCGCGGGTCTGGGAGAACGCGGCCGGGGCAGCGAAACACACCAGGAGAACCAGGAAGCCGCGCGAAAAGTCTTTAGGAATCATGTAGTTGGTTTTCACTCGGCGGTAGTTTCCGGCGAGTATCCTCGAATTGTGTGTTCCAGGAAAGCGTCGGCATCTCCGACACTGGCAAGGCCATTCAGTTCCAGCTGGAGGTAGAAGCTGGACTCCTGGGTACCCTCGCGGTTCGACACGGAGCGCCGCGCCACCGCGCGCAGGCGCCAGCAGCAGGCGCGATATTCGAAGCCCGCGAATCGTTCGAGCATCTGGCTGTCGCGCAGGCTGTAGACCGCCCGGGCATAGGCATTCCAGTGCTTGCCGATCGGCCAGGCGCCGGACACTTCGGTCTGCTCGAGCCGGTCGCGCTGGGAGCGATAGCCGAGATTGATGACGCGCTCGCCATCCGGCCGGTATTGCAGCCGGAACTGCGAACGTTCGCTGCGCGTGTCTTCCGGATTCCACTGGATGCCGGCTTCCACGTTCCAGTTCTTGTAAGCGGTCAGCGACACCTGCGCGATCATGTCGGACGTGTCGCGCGTCGCCGCGGGTTCATCGGGGAGCACCACGCGCGGTTTTTCGAAGTAGTACGCCTGGCCGAAACTCGCGGCGAGATATTGCACGCCGGTATCCCCGTCGAAGAGCCGCGACGTGAGCCCGAAAGACACCTGGTTGGCGTCGTTGACGCGGTCCGCGCCCACGTAACGATTGGCGCGGAAGAGTTGCACCAGGTTCAGGTCGGGCAACCCGGTGTCGAACAGCGGCAGATCGGTCTGGTCCCGGTACGGCGCGTAGAGATAGAGCGCTCGCGGCTCGAGTGTCAGGCGCCGCTGGCCTCGTGAGCCTGCCGCGCGCTCGAACACGAGACCGGCGTCGAGCGATGCGAACGGCAACGATCGCGTGGGCGAATCGTCGGTGCCCGGGACGTTGTCCTGGAGGGCGTACTGCGTGTAGCGGAATCCACCCGAGGGCCGCACGAAAAACCCGGGTGCCGACCAGTCGAACCCCATGCGCGGCGCCACGTCGAGTCGCCAGCCCGTCACGCCGAGGTTTCGCTCGAAGTTCACGACCTCGGCGTCGAATCCGTAGTCGATGGCCCCGAGGCCCAGGTCCCAGTCGCCGGAGGCGAGAATGCGCGGCGTGCGGGCGTAGGGCCGGTCTTCGTCCGGCAGCGCCTCGTCGATGGTCTGGAAGTCCTGCACCTGGGCCCGCACGTTCCAGTGCTCATTGCGGTAGGTGGCTTCCGCGAGCCGCTCGGTGAAGGGAATGCTGGTGCCTTCCGGGCCGTGCGCGAAGTCCTCGAAGTAGCTGCTGTCGCTCACGTCCGTGGCGTCGATCCGGAAGCGCCAGTCGCCGGGCAGTTCGGCGATGTGCTTGAGTTGCAGGCGGGTGCGGTCGTTGTCGTTCGCCAGCGGATTCTCGGAGAGATATTCGGAGTCGTTCGGCAGGTAGTTGAAGCTCAGTGAGCCGCGCTGCCGCTTCGTGAGATAGCGGAACTCTCCCGCGAAATCGACGCCGCGCTTGGCGTAATAGACGGGTTCCGCCATGAGGTCGGCGTTCGGGCGGATGTTCCAGTAGTAAGGGAGCGATACTTCAGCGCCATTTCGCGACGAACCGCCGATGCTCGGGAAGAAGAAACCGCTCTGGCGCTGCGGGCCGACCGGAAACGTCATCCACGGTAGATAGACGAACGGGATGTCCTTGAACTCGAGGCGCGTACCGTGTCCCGTGCCCTTGTTCGCGCGCGTATCGATGACGATGCGTCTCGACTTGATCTCCCACGCCCGGTCTGTGAGCGGGCAGGTGCTGAAGGAGACGTCATCGAGCGTCACCGTGCCATTGGCGTCCACCTGCATGTTGCGCGCGGCGCCGCGGGCATTGCGCTCGGGCAACTCGAACTGCGCGCCTTCGAACTGTGCGCCGAGCGCCGGGGAATATTCGCCGCTGCTGCCGCGCACCTTCAGGGCCGGGCCCGCGAATTCGACGGCGCCCGTGGCCTTGAAGCGGCCGGACTTCGCGTCGTACTCCAGCCGGTCGGCGCGGATGACCTTATCACCCTGGCGCATCACGACATTGCCCGAGAGCACGGCGTTGCCGTTGATGTCGATGCTGAAGTCCTTGTCGTCGGCCTCGATGATGACCCGGTCGTCGGTCAACGCCGGGGTCGAGACGGCCGGGGGCGGGACGCCCTCGGTCGATGCAGGCTGGGGACACACCGAGTCCTTCGCGGCCGACTCATGGACTTCTTCCGAATGGACGACAGTGGGTGAAATGCTGGCGGTCGCCAGCAGCATCAGCAGCGGTACGGTCGAAGTCTCTCTCGCCATTTGCGCACTATACTTATACGAATGCTCAAGAACGACGCGCGACTCTCTCTCCTTCGGTCCTGGCTGACACGCGACCTGGGGTGGCGCATCGGCCAGATCACGGTGGCATCCGCTGACGCCAGCTTCCGCCGCTACTTCCGTGTCTCGCGGGGCGACGTCGATCCGGCGGCCTGGGCGCCGAAGGCCGACACCCTCATCCTCATGGACGCACCTCCCGGCAAGGAGGACGTGGCCCCCTATCTCAAGGTGACCGCGCTGCTGGAGCAGGCCGGCGCACACGTGCCCCACGTCCACGCCTTCGACTCGAAACGCGGCTTCATCGCGATGGAAGACCTGGGCAACACCCAGTACCTCTCGGTGCTCAAGACCGGGCGGGGCGTCGACACCCTGTACGGCGAGGCGCTGACCACGCTGGCCAACATCCAGGTGCGTGGCCTGCGCGCGGCCGCGTCGCTCGAGGCCTATGACCGCGCGCCACTGGAGCGCGAGCTCAACCTCATGCCCGAGTGGTTCCTCGGCAAGCATCTGCGGCTCGAGCTCACGCCCGAGGAGCGTGCGATCCTCACGGTGACCAACGAGTTCCTCATCAACGAGGCGTTGCTGCAGCCCCAGGTGTTCGTCCACCGCGACTTCCACTCGCGCAACCTCATGGTGCTGCCGCCCTCTGGAACGGACAATCGTGGTCCCGGCGTCATCGACTTCCAGGACGCGTTGCGCGGGCCCATCGGCTACGACCTCGTCTCGCTGCTCAAGGACTGCTACATCAGCTGGTCGCGTGAACGGGTCGAGCGATGGGTACGCGGTTATCGCCGCGTGCTCGGCAATCTCGGCGCAAACATCGGCGACAGCGAATACCAGTTCATGCGCTGGTTCGATGTGATCGGCGTGCAGCGGCACATCAAGGTGCTCGGCATCTTCGCGCGGTTGTGGCATCGCGACGGGAAGATTGGTTATCTCGCGGATCTGCCGCTGGTGTTGAGCTACGTGCTCGACGCCTGCAAGCGATATCCGGAACTCGTCGAGTTCGGCCGATGGCTCGAGTGGCGGGTCGCGACCGAACTGCCGCTGGCCAATGCGCGGCAGACGGAAAAGCCGCCGCGCCGCAAGCCGAAGCGCAAGGCGAAACCGAAACCGAAACCCAAGTCGAAACCGAAAACCAAGGCCGGGCCGAAGCGGAAGACCAGGCCGAAGACGAACGCGACGAGTCGCCAGCGACCCCGGGTGAAAACGAGGGCGAAGGCCAGGCGCGTGGTCCGCAAAGCCCGCAAGGTCCTCAAGAAGAAAACACGCAAGGTCCGCGGGAAAGTCACTGCCCGAAAATCTGCCAGGACCCGGCGACCAAAGCGGCGCCAGCGCCAATGAAGGCCATGGTTCTGGCGGCGGGCCGCGGCGAGCGCATGCGACCGCTCACCGACCGGGAGCCCAAGCCCTTGCTGCGCGTGGGCGGAAAGCGGCTCATCGAATATCACCTGGAAAGGCTGGCCGCCGGCGGTTTCCGTGATGTGGTCGTCAATACCGCATGGTTAGGCGGCTTGATCGAAGAGGTGATCGGCACGGGCCGGCAGTTCGGGCTTTCCATAACCTACAGCCACGAGCGTCCGGAGGCTCTCGAGACGGGTGGGGGCATTTTTAATGCGCTGCCGCTGTTAGGATCTGCACCGTTCCTGCTGGTGAATGGCGATGTGTGGACCGACATGGATTTCGGAGCCCTGCGCCGGTCACCCCCCGAGCGTTCCCTGGCGCACCTGGTGCTCGTGCCGAACCCTCCGCAGCACGCGCGCGGCGATTTCGTGCTCGAAAACGGGCTCGTGTCAGATGGCGAAGGGTTGCGACAGACCTACTCCGGCGTGGGCATTTACCGTCCGGAATTGTTCTCGGGCTGTGAACCCGGAAAGTTTCCGCTGCTGCCGCTGCTGCGCAAGGCGATCGCCCAGCGCGCGCTCAGTGGCGAAATGCACCAGGGCCAGTGGTACGACATCGGTACCACCGAAAGGCTCGCCGCGCTCGATGCGCAGCTCACGATGAAGGTTTCCTAGGGAGGCAAGATGAAAAAGTTAGTCGTAGCGGTCGTGGTTCTCGCGGCCTTGTTGCTCGTGGCCCCGTTTGGCGTCGGCAAACTTGCCGAGAAGCGTCTCGATCGAGGGCTCGACAAGCTGGTCGAAGAGGCTCCATACCTCACCGTGGTCGATCGCAAGTACACCGGCGGCTGGTTCAAGTCCGAGCAGGTGGTCACGTTCGAAGTGTTCAGTGCCTGGATGAAGGCGCTCGAACCCAAGGCGATGGAAGAGGCCATGGAGGATGCGATCGGCTCCGACGCGGAGGCCAATGTCGAAGAGACGGGCGATGCGGCCGACGCTGCGCCGGCTGATTCCGCCGAGCCCGCGGAAGGCGCGGAGCCCGCGGTGCCGGAAGCGGCGCCGAAGCTCAACGAGATGATGCGTTTCACCGTGCGCAATGAAGTGCTGCACGGCCCGGTGCTTGGCCTGTCCGGCTTCGGCATCGCGCGTGTCGATTCGCACTTCGTGATGAGCGACGAGATTCGCAAGAAGGTCGAAGAGATCTTCGGGCCAAAGACCCCGCTCGAGATCAGCACGCGCTTCGGGTTCCTGGGCGGTGGCACCACCACGTTCAAGTCCGAAGGCCGCACGATCAAGCCCAAGGACTCGAAGGCGACCATCACCTACGACACGCTCAAGCTGGCGGTGGGCTTTTCGAAGAACGCCGACCAGTACGACCTCGACGGCAAGTGGCCGAAGTTGCAGATCGTCGACAGCAGCGAAAACACGCAGTTCGTCATGACGGACATGACGCTGGACGGTGATGGCAAGCGCGTTCGCGGTGACCTGTTCGATGGCGACTTCGACTTCGGCATCGAGAAGATCGGCTTCACCGACAAGGAAGGCTCGAGCTTCGAACTCAATGGGCTGCACTACGTCGTGAACACGGACACCAAGGCCGACTTCACGTCCGTGAGCGCCAGGATGGGTTCCGGCGAAGTGAAGTCGAAGGAACTCGCCGCGATGGGAGTCCACCTCAAGGAAGTGCATTACGACGTCGGCGTGCGACACCTGCATGCGCCGACGCTCGAGAAGCTCCTGGCCGAGCTGAAGGCGGTCTATGCCAAACCGGTGGACACCGCCGTCGAAGCCAACGACCTGATCATGGCGCCTCTGAAAGAGAAGGGCATGGAGTTGCTCAAGTACGATCCCGAGTTCGTCATCGAACGTATCGGCATCGTGACCCCGGATGGCGACGGCGCCATCAAGGGCACCGTAAAGCTGGTTGGCGCCACGCCCGAAGACTTCGCGACCGGCAGCATGGGGCTCATCGGCAAGATCGACGCCGACATCACGGTCGACGTGTCGGAGAAGATGATCCAGAAATTCCCGAACGGCTCGACGATGGCGGGCGCGGCGGTCGACTCCGGCTACATGAAGCGCGAGAAGGAACGGCTGGTCTGCAAGATTGTCTTTGCCAAGGGCGCCCTCACTGTGAATGGCAAACCCCAACCCATTCCAGGACTTGGCGGTCCGCCCGACGGCGGCATGGGCGAGGAGCCGCCGCCGCAGGAGTAGAATCCCGCACGCAGGGCACATGGCATCACTCAAGGACATATCGGTTGTCGTGGAAGGAGCCGTGGCAGGCGGCGCCGCCGAGCCACGCCCGGTTCGCAGTGGCGACAAGTACGTGACACCGCAAGGCTTCACCGCCATCAAGGATGGGCAGAAGCAGCGAGGGGCGAGTGCTCCGGCCACGGGCCGCAAGCCTTCCTGGATTCGCGCGCAGCTGCCGGTGGGTGCGGGCTTCGGCGCGGTGAAGGGCATCGTGTCCGAGCACCGTCTGGCGACGGTGTGCGAAGAGGCCAAGTGCCCGAACATCGGTGAATGCTGGAACGCTGGCACCGCGACCATCATGTTGATGGGGGCGGTGTGCACGCGGGCGTGCCGGTTCTGCTCGGTGGACACCGGCAATCCGCGAGGATGGCTCGACGCCGAGGAGCCGGAGAACACGGCGCGCAGCGTCGAGCTCATGAAGCTCAAGTACATCGTGCTGACCTCGGTGAATCGCGATGACTTGCCCGACGGCGGGGCGAAGCACTACGCGGACGCGATCCGAGCCATCAAGCGGCGCACGCCTCACGTGGCCGTCGAGGCGCTGACGCCGGATTTCCAGGGCGTGATGCGCGACGTCGAGACGGTGGTGGACTCGGGGCTCGAAGTGTTCGCGCAGAACGTCGAGACCGTGAAGCGCCTGACGCATCCCGTGCGTGATCCGCGCGCGAGCTACGAACAGACCATGGCCGTGCTCGCGCACGCGAAGAAGCATCGGCCCGAGGTGCTCACCAAGACCAGCCTGATGCTGGGCCTCGGAGAGACGGACGAAGAGATCGCCGCGACCATGGATGACCTTCGCGCGGCCAACGTCGACCTGCTCACGCTGGGCCAGTACCTGCGCCCGACCGTGCATCACCTGGAAGTGCAGCGTTTCGTGACGCCCGCCGAGTTCGACCAGTATCGCCAGTGGGCGCTGGCCAAGGGCTTCCGCGAGTGCGTCGCCGGCCCGCTCGTGCGCTCGAGCTACCGCGCCGAGCAAGCGCTGGCCGGCAACAACGCCGGCATCAAGAACGAAGTCGGCGGTGAAGACGGCGGTACCGGGTCGCGCTTTTCGTACTTCGCGGAGCGCGCGCCGGTGAACTCTGCGGACTTCGCCGCGAAGTACGAAAAGCGCGACCCGGTACCACCTCTTATCCGCTGGCTCGGCAAGGTCGATTACGAGCCCACGTGGCGCGAAATGCAGCGCATCACCGACACGCGCGATGCGAACACGCCCGACGAAATCTGGCTGCTCGAACATCCTCCGGTGTTCACGCTGGGCCTGAACGGCGACCCAAGCCATGTGCTCGCCGCCGGCGACATCCCGGTGGTGCAGATCGATCGCGGCGGGCAGGTGACCTATCACGGCCCCGGCCAGCTCGTGGTCTATCCACTCATCGACATCCGCCGCGCCGGGCTCGGCGTGCGTGACCTCGTGACCGCGCTCGAGCGCGCCGTCATCGCGTATTGCAAAAGCGTCGGCATCGACGCCGAGTGCCGCAAGAATGCGCCCGGCGTCTATGTTTCGGGACAGAAGATTGCGAGTGTCGGCCTGCGCATCCGCCGCGGCGCCAGCTACCACGGCCTGGCATTCAACGTGAACATGGATCTCGAACCGTTCCAGCGCATCAATCCCTGCGGTTACGCCGGCCTGCAGATGACGCAGCTCGCCGCCCTCGGCCAGGGCGATGCCAGCGTCGATTCCGTCGGCCGAGCCTTCGTTCCATTCCTCACCGACGCCCTGGCGAAACTCCGCACGAAGACGCCGGTCTGATCCTTCGGCGCCATCGCGGCGCGGGAGCCCCCATGAACAATCGAGTGAACCGGTGGTTTGGCCTCTTGAGCGTTCTCGCTTTCCAGCCGGTGCTGGCGGCCGATGAACCGTCAGCCCAGGAACTGGTCGTCATCGACCTCCGGCCCCCGGAAGAAAAAGAAGGCCTCGGCCTGCTGCCGCTCAGCGGCAAGTGCAACAAGGGCGTGTCCCGCATCTCCGACGTCGCTTCGGATCCCGTCAAGACCGAAGCGTTGCGCGCCGCGCTGGCACAGCAGTTAGGCCTCGACTCCGACGGCAAGACGCTCACCGTGCTCAACTGGTCCATCTACTACAACGAGCAGAACCCGTCCGGTGGCTCCAAGCTCAAGAGCGTGGGCATCCAGGGTTTCAACATTCCTGGCAAGACGAAGGAGCCCAAGGTCGGCAGCAAGTGCTCGCAGAAGGAATCCGCCGGCGGCTGGTTCGAAAGAAAGGATGTCACCACGGGTTGGCCGCCGCTCGTTTCGGAATTCTCCGGCACGTACGCGGGCAAACCGCTCAATGTGAGAGTCGTTCACTCGGTTCATCGCGAAATCGAAGGCAAGTTCGAAGGTGGCACGAGAGACACGGAAGATCTGCTCGAGACCGTGAACGAGACTGCAGAGGCGCTGGCGGCGGCTATCGTGCAATGAGGAACATGAGGAATCGGGTATCTCGGCTCGTATTCCCGCCGAGCCTGCGCGGGAACACCGCGGCGCTCGCCGCTTGTGCCGTGTTCGTGGCTTTCAGATGCTGGTGATGCTCATGGCCGTCGGTGCCCTCGGGGTTGCCGCGAACGCCGCCTCCGGAGATTCGATGTCCTACCGGATTCGCGTCGTCGACGAGACGACGCGCCCGGTTGCTGGCGCAACGGTCTGGGTGCTGGGCCAGGCGCACTACCGCACCGAATTCCAGCCGGCCGACATGGCTCGCATGGTCAGGCGTTATCGCGCCGATGCCGATTTCATTCTCACGGGGAGCCTCCTCGGTTCCGAGTGGGTGTTGCGGACGGCGCCCGATGGCACGGTCACGTACCTGAGGACGGACAAGGATGTGCACGGCCTCCAGCGGGTGCGCACGAGTTTCGCTGGATTGAAGCGCGGTTTCCTTCCTGTCCAGGTCGATGACGAGGCGCCCATCCATTCGCGCCGCGAGATAGTGATCAGACTGAAGCGAGACCCCGGCGTGAAGGTCGATCCGCGCATGGATGAATTCGACCGCTTGCGCGCGCTCGCGAACCCGGGCAACGACATCGATGATCCCTTCGCGACCCACCGAAGCCTCGATCCCAAGGTCGACGCACGATTGCGCGAGCTCGCCGCCGGGCTGGAGCAAGACGGCCAGCTGGATGATGCGGCGGCCATCTATTACAACCTGTCCTATCTACCCGGCGTCGGCGCGGCCGCCGGCCCCGAAGGCGAAAATCCGACCGGGACGGCGGACTACGAGCGGTTCCGGAAGCTGACGCGAGGCCACCCGCAGTTCGAATACGAGGCGATGAAGGCGACATACCTCGGGCAAGGCCTGGACTTCATGACCGCGAAGGGTGCTCCGCTTCGTCGCGACTACATCGCTGCAACCGAAAAGCTGATCCGGCAACATGGCGAGCGTCTCTGGCCATACACGCATGGGTCGCTCGAATGGGCGTACGTTTCCAATGGCGAATTCGAGGCAGGATGCCGAGCGCTGCGCGCGTTCCATGACTTCGAACCGAGCGTCAACAGCGTGAAGGGCTGGACGAAGTTCGTCGAGAGTTTCCAGCAGCGCGTGAGGGAGAACGGCGGGCCCGCGAAGATGCCCTGCGAGATCGCAGGGGTGCCGCCTCCCTAGATCAGCATCATCACGCCCTTGACCGCCTGCAGTGCCTGGGCCAGCGCCACCACCTGTTCCTTGCTCTGCGCGTTGATGGTGTACGTGATGGCGATGAAGTGCTGCTGCGTGCTCGCGCGTTCTGAAATCTGGTCGTCGGTGAGATCCGGTGCATGCGTGCGCACCACGGCGTCCACGACGGCGCGTTCCAACTCGTCGCGGCGACCGACAACCTTGATCGGATAGGGCGTCGGGAACGTCAGCAGTTCCGCGTTGGGTGGGCCCTCGGCAGTTTCTTTCGCCGGATTCGTCTCGTCTACCACGGCGTCCCCGCGAGCTCTCGTTTGTAGGCCTGGAAGGCGTCGTAAAGCCGGCGCCAGGTCGGGCCCGGCTTCCCGTTGCCCACGGGCTCGCCGTCGAGCGTGGTGACCGGTTGCACCTCGCGGGTCGCGGCGCCCAACAGGATCTCGGACGCATCGCGCAGGTCGGTCTCGGAGATCGCAGCCGAACGCCAGCGCACGCCGGCGCGTTCCGCAATCTCCTCGATGACGCCTCGCGTGGTTCCCGGCAGCAACTTCCACGAGTTGGGCGGTGTGCAGAGCACGCCCTCGATGACGGCATGGACGCTCGACGCGCTGGCGTCAGTGACATTGCCGTCGCGGATCAGGATGGTCTCGCTGGCATTCGCATCCACGGCGAGCTGTCGCAACAGCACGTTGGCGAGCAGCGATACGGACTTGATGTCGCAGCGGGCCCAGCGCGTGTCGTCGGCAGTGATCGCGGGCAAGCCGTTCTCGAGCCAGCCCGGCCGGCCCGTGGGCCACGGCGCTGCGAATGCGAACACGGTACGCGGCACGTCGGGCAGCGGTGCATGGTTGCGTCCATGTTCGGCGCCGCGCGTGACCTGCACATATATATAGGCGTCGGACGACTCCGCCTTGTTGCGACTGAGCAGCCCGCGATAGAGATCCCGCCACGCCTCGCGCGACAAAGGATCCTCCATGCGGATTTCCTTGAGGCTGCGCGTCAGACGGTCGTGGTGCTGCTGGAAGCGGAACGGCCGGCCGGCGTACACGGGCGTGACTTCGTACGCGCCGTCGGAGTAGAGAAAGCCGCGATCGAGCGGCGAGATCCGCGCTTCGTGCAGCGGCAGGAATTCATCGTTCAGGAAGCAGATTGGCAGCGGCTCGCCCATCTATCTACCTTGGCCTACTCGATCCAGAGCGCGACGCCATCGACCATGCGCGTCCACCAGCCGCCCTCGGGCACGGCCGCCTGCGCCACCAGCGGCACGCGGGCGATCACGTCCTTGCCATCGGTGACCGTCAGTTCGCCGAGCGCCTGGCCTGCCTTGATCGGTGCGATCACCGGCTCTTTCACCGTTGCGGTGGTCTTGAGTTGCGCGGCCGAACCGCGGCCGACCGTGACCCAGACGTCACGCGCCGGCACGAGCGTCACGCGGTCTTCTTCACCCTTGTAAACCTCAGGCTTGAGCACCACGTCGGTGGCGCTCTTTGCCTTCACCGTTTCATAGAACGTGAAGCCGTAATTGAGCAACGCGGCGCTGGCGTCTTCCCGGGCCTTGAACGACTGCGTGCCGAGCACGACGGAGATGAGCCGCATGCCGTTGCGCAACGCGGAGCTCGCCAGGCAGTACCCGGCGCTTTCCGTGTGACCAGTCTTGATGCCGTCGACGGAAGGATCGCGCGCGAGCAGGCCATTGCGGTTCTGCTGCTTGATGCCGTTCCACTCGAACTCGCGCATGGAGTACAGCTTGTACTCCTCCGGGAAGTCGCGGATCAGGATGCGCGACAGTTGCGCGATGTCATGCGCGCTCATGTAGTGCGTGGGGCCCGGCCCTCCCCAGCTGTTGTCGAAGTGGGAGTTCTTGAGGCCGAGCTCCTGGGCGTAGGAGTTCATCATCTGCACGAAGCCGTCTTCCGTGCCCCCTAACTTCTCGGCCAGCGCGATGGTGGCATCGTTGCCGGACTGCACGATCATGCCCTTGATGAGCACGTCGACGGGGATCTGCGTGCCGACCTGCGCGAAGGTGCGTGAGCCTTCGGCCCTCCACGCATGCTCGCTGATGGTCACGGTGTCGGTGAGGCTGAGGCGTTTCTCGCGCACGGCGCGGAACACGCCGTAGCCGGTCATGACTTTGGTGATGCTCGCGGGTTCACTCTGCACGTCGGACTTCAGCGCGGCGAGCACTCGGCCGCTCTGGAAATCGATGAGCACGTAGGCACGCGCGTCGATGGCCGGCGGCTTGGGGACGGGCACCGCGGCGAGCGCGCTGGAGGCGAGAGTGAAGGACGCAAGGATCGAAAAAAGCCGGAATGACGGCATCGCGGGGACCTCCGGGGGAACGTGTCAGGGGCGGGATTGTACGCCGAGAGAAATGAGGTCTGGCCCCAATTCCGGAAAATGGCGCCTGACTCTGCTTTAGTCCGTGAGCAGGCGCGCGTCGGAGATGCCGAGCTCGCGCAGGCGTTTCATGTTGAAGTCGAATTCCTCGACGCTGGCGAAGGGTCCTACGCGCACGCGATGCAACGCGCGATCGTTCCTAGGCAATTCGTCCAGGCTCGCCAGCTCGACACCGCCCGCCAGCAGCGCCTCGACTCGGCGCCGCGCATTTTCGTGATCGGCGAACACGCCGGCCTGGATGAACATCGCCTGTGATGCGGGCGTCTTCCCGGCTGGTGCATTCACCACGGTTACGGGCGGCGTGGTGGAGGGCGCGACGGGTGCCGGCACCGTGGGCGGCGGTGCGGCCGAACCGCCGCCGCGTGGCGTGAGCACGCGCACTTCCACGGGCGCCGTGCCCTGCAACAGCATGTCGAGTTTCGCCGCCGCGGTGTACGACAGGTCGATGATGCGATCGCCCACGAACGGCCCTCGGTCATTGATGCGCACCACCACCTTGCGGCCATTGCGCAGGTTCGTGACCTCGGCATAGGCGGGAATGGGCAGCGTCTTGTGCGCGGCGGTCATGGCGTACATGTCGTAGCGTTCGCCGAGCGACGTCGACGCCGAGTGAAACCCCGGGCCGTACCAGGAAGCGGTGCCGCGCTCGACGAAACCTTCCGAGCTCGCGAGCACGTAGTACCGCTTGCCGAAGACTTCGTAGAACGGCGGGTTGCCGCGGGTTCCGCGCGGCTCGGGGCGGGGCACTGCGTCGGGGATCGAGAGCACATCGAGCGGCGGCTGCGGCACGGCCGAGCCGGACGGAACAGTGGTCGTGGTGGCGGACCGCGATGGATTCGGCTTGGGCCTGGTCACGCTGCAACCAGCGAGCGCGATACACACGATGGCCGTGACCGACCAGTTCACTCCCGCCGCAATCTCACGCTGAAGATTCATTCGTGCGTGGACTGTACCGCAAGGCCCTTATCTTTCGGCGCCTTCTTTGCTTTTGTTCAAGGCGTCTTCGTCCGTGGAGGTGTGCGACGCCAGGCGCATGGTCTTCCCGGCCTTCGTCGTCGCCTGCGTGGTGTCTGCAGTGGCCACGCGATCCGCGATGTGGGTCGCCAGGTCATGGACCGCCATCGCGTAACGAACGCTGCGGTTGTAACGCGTGATGACTTCGAAGTTCTTGAAACCAACGCGATAGCCGGGGCCCACCTCGGTCTCCGCGGGAATCAGCAGCACCGGCGTGGTGGATTTCTGCGCGGTCTCGAAATCCACTCCCTTGGACCTGAGCCCTGCCACGGTCTCGTTGAGCCTGAGGTTGCCGGGATCAGCCGTGACCGGCGCGTCGGGCTGCAGCGACGCCTCGGCGATCACCGGCCCGTCGGCGACCCAGCCGTGTTCCTTGAAGTAGTTAGCGACGCTCGCGATGATGTCGTCCCAGTCGGCAAACAGGTTGCGCTTGTCGTCCTTGCTGCCGTCGACGGCATAACGCCGGTAACTCGACGGCATGAACTGGCCGGCGCCCATGGCGCCCGCGTACGAACCCATGGCGGTCAGCGGATCCACGGCCTCTTCACGCGCCAGCGCGATGAACTGGGCGAGCTCGCCCTTGAAATATTCCGCGCGCGGCGGGTAATCGAACGCGAGCGTGGACAGCGCATCGAGCACGCGATATTTGCCGGTGATGCGGCCATAGAAGGTCTCGACGCCGATGATGGCCACGACATACTCCGGCGCCACGCCGGTTTCGCGGTGCGCCTTCTCCAGGCGCGCGCGGTGTTCCTGCATGAACTGCGCGCCTTCACTGACGCGCTGCTCCGTGATGAAACGTTCGCGGTACTGCCACCACGGAGACACTTTTTCCGCGGGCTTGGTGATGAGCTCGATGATTTTCGGCTGCGGCTCCGCCTTGGCGAGCAGGCGGTAGACGTCGAGAGGCTGCATCTGGTTCGCGGCGGCCGTGGCCTCGACGAACTGCTGGATCTCCGGGCGATCGAGATCGAGACGGGTGCGGCCGACGAACGAGCCGTCCGCAAGCGCGAAACCCGGTGAAAGAAGGAGAGTGACTGTCAGTGCGAGCGCATGGCGCATCACGAGGCAACGAGCTTCCGATGCGAGTAGAGGGACATGAGGATACCGAAGCCCGCCAGCAGGGTCACCATCGAAGTGCCGCCGTAACTGACCAGCGGTAGCGGAACGCCGACAAC
>Ga0164241_10002740_pt1 | contig 18602 bp, 18 predicted proteins | sample OricomyardsoilBY_FD_108780 | JGI IMG/M metagenome (GOLD analysis project Ga0164241, IMG submission 108780) | Backyard soil microbial communities from Emeryville, California, USA - Original compost - Back yard soil (BY) | ecosystem: Environmental > Terrestrial > Soil > Unclassified | place: USA...
AGCTCCGCGAGCTGCTGGGCGAAGTCGTCGGGCAGCCGCTTGTTGCGCTCGCGCTGCAGGGCCAGCGCGGTGATCGGGTCGGTGCCGGACGCGCGGCCCAGCCCCAGGTCGATCCTCCCGGGGAAGAGGTTGGCCAGGATGCTGAACGCCTCCGCGACCTTGAACGGGCTGTAGTGCGGCAGCATCACGCCGCCGCTGCCCACGCGGATCCGCTGCGTCGCGGCGGCCACCGGGCCGATCAGCACCTCGGGCGCGGCGCCCGCCAGCATCGGGCCGCCGTGGTGCTCGGCCAGCCAGTAGCGGTGGAAGCCCAGGCGGTCGGCGTGCCGGGCCAGGTCGAGCGTGTTGGCCAGCGCCTGCGTCCCCGTCGATCCCTCGGAGATCGGCGACTGGTCCAGGACGCTGAGCCGGAGCGAGCCGCTCACTTCAGGCCGTCCAGCCAGGCCAGCAGCGCGGCGTTGACCTCGTCGGGCCGCTCCTGCTGGACCCAGTGGCCGGCGCCCTCGACCACCAGCACCTCGCGCAGATCCGTCACCTGGCCGTCCATCGCCTGGTGGGGCATGAACTGCGTGACCGGGTCGCGCGAGCCGGTGAGGAAGAACGCGGGCTGGTCGATCGTCCGCCCGTCCACCGCGGCGAGCTGCTCCCAGTTGCGGTCGATGTTGCGGTACAGGTTGAGGCCGCCGGTGAAGCCGGTGCGGGTGTAGGCGTCGACGTAGACGTTCAGCTCCTCCTCGGTCAGCCAGGCCGGACGGGGCGGCTCCTCGTCGCCGTCCGCGGCCCAGCCGGCCGTCCACACCGAGGTGGTGCACAGCGTGCGGCGGGGGTCGGCGTCCAGCGCGGCGTCGGCAACGCCTGGCTCCTGGATCCACACGATGTAGAAGTCCTCGCCGATGTTCTGGCGCAGGATGTCGATCGGCGGCGCGGGCGCGCGGGGGACGTAGGGCACGCTCAGCCCGGCGACGGCGCTGATGCGCTCCGGGTGCAGCAGCGCGGTCTTCCACGCGATGTCGGCGCCCCAGTCGTGCCCGATGAGGATCGCCTGCTCGAGGTCGAGCGCGTCCAGCAGCCCGACGACGTCGCCGGTGAGCGTGATCGCGTCGGACTCCTCCACGGCGGTCGGCTGGCCGTCGCGCCGGACCGTCTGGCCGAAGCCGCGCAGGTCGGGCGCCAGCACGCGGTAGCCGGCGGCGGCCAGCACGGGCAGCTGATGGCGCCACGAGTAGGCCAGCTCCGGGAAGCCGTGCAGCAGGACGACGGGGATGCCGTCCTGCGGGCCGTCGGCGAGGACGTGGACGTCGAGGTCTCCCACGGGGATCATGGGCGACACATTAGGGGCGCGCGTATGGCAACTCTTGCGGCTCCTTGAGCCGGTCTTCAGGTTCGTCCGGTGTGATTCACGTATGACGACCACCCTGGACTCGACCCGCATGGACAGCACGCCGCAGCTCGCTGCGGATCTGGGGCACCTGCTGGATCGGATCCTGAGCGGGGGTGAGCAGGACCTCCTGCGCGTCATGGCGGTGCACGAGATGACTCCGCTCCACGTGCGCGTGCTGCGGGAGCTCGCCTACTGCCCGATGCCGCTGACCGTCGACGAGTTGGCCGATCGCATCGACCTCGACGTCGACGACGTGCAGGCCGCGACGGCCGAGCTGCGCCGCCGCCGGCTCGTCATGCGCCGCGACGCCGGCACCGCGATGCTCGTCCTCACCCCGGATGGCCGGCGGATCGTCAGCGACGTCGACGAGGCGCACCGCGCCGACCTCAGCGCCTACGTCGGGGACCTGGATCGCACGGGCCGCCGGCGCCTCGAGGCCGCGCTGTCGCTGCTCGACGAGCGGTAGGTCGCTCGCTCAGGCCGCGGCGGCGGGCGCGAGCGCCTCGACCCACCGCTGCGAGTCGGTGATCTGGATCAGGTCGACGACCTTGCCGTCCCGGAAGCGCAGGACGTGGACGAAGACGGCGTCGAGGTCCCGGCCGCTCGCGCGGGCCGTGCCGCGGTAGTGGCCCAGCGCGACGACGCGGCCGTCCTCGGTGAGGAGCAGCTCGTCCGGGTAGGGCGCGACGTCGAGCGCCGCGAACACCGGTCCCCAGCACTCGGTGAACATCGCCTGCGGGCCGTGGTGCTCGCCCGCGCCGAAGGGCAGGCCGGGCGTGACCTCGCCGCGGAAGTCGTCGTGCAGCGCGGCACGGATGCCCGCGCCGTCGTGGGCGGCGAACGCGGCGTAGAGGGCGTGGGCGGCGTCGAGGTCGGCGGTCATGGCGTCTCCTGGTCGTCGGTCAGGGCGGCCCGCACCGCGCGGGCCAGGGGCGCACGCAGGGCGGGGGAGGGCGTCTGGCCGCCGATGAGCGTCCGGCGGATCGCCCCGTAGGGCAGGTCGACGCAGGCCAGCGCGGTGCGCTCCAGGTGGGGCTTGGTCGCCCGGCCGTACAGGCGCTGGGTGAGCGTCTTGAGCGCGGCGCGCAGCGGGTCGTTCAGGGTCTCGAGCTGCTGCAGGACGTTGGGATCGCGCGGCGCGGCGGCCAGATCCTCCCGTCGCAGGGCGGTGAGCAGGCGGGCGTCCCCGGGGTGCTCGCGGGCGAAGTCGAAGAGGGTGAGCGCGGCGGCGACGCCGGCGTCGATCGGGTCGCCGGGCGCTGCGAGCGCGGCCAGGAATTGCTGCTGGGAGCGGTGGACGGCCCGCAGCCACAGGCGCGCCACGAGGTCGTCCCGGGAGCCGAAGCGGTGGTAGAGCGTGCCGACGGGCGCGCCGCTGGCGCCCGCGATCGCCTTGATCGTCACCGCGCCCGCCCCGCCGTCGAACAGCACGGCGCGCGTGGCGTCGAGGATCGCGTCGGTGTCGTGGGTGCTCGGCCGGGCCATGGTGAGCGGGGGATAATAGTACATCCGTTCTAGAACGCCATGAAGGTGGCGCGTTTTGCCACCCATTTGGTGGTCTAACGCACCAACCCCGGGGGGAGGGGCTCGGAACGGCCCCCACGACCCCGACCGCGCCAGCGGCCCGGCGCCCCCGACCGCCCGCCGACTAGGCTCCGCCGCCGTGCTCGTCCTGCTGCCGCCGTCCGAGGGGAAGTCCGCGCCCGCGGCGGACGCCGCGCACCCGCCCGTCGACCTCGACGCGCTGATCCACCCCGAGCTCACCGACCGTCGCGTGAAGCTGATCGGCCTGCTCGACCGCCTCGCCCGCGGCCCGCGCAAGAAGGCGCTGACCGCGCTGGGCCTCAGCGCCGGCCAGTCCGCGGAGGTCGACAAGGACCTCGATCTGCTCGCCGCGCCCGCGGCCCCGGCCGCCGAGGTCTACACCGGCGTGCTCTACCAGCACCTCGACCTGGCCTCACTGGCCCCCGGCGCCCGGGCCCGCGCGGCCGAGCGGCTCCTGGTCAGCAGCGCGCTGTGGGGCGTCGTCCGGCTCGAGGACCGCATCCCCGCCTACCGCCTGAGCATGAACGCGCGGCTGCCGCGCATCGGGCCGCTCGCCACCTGGTGGCGGCCCACGCTGACGAAGGTCCTGCCGCCCGACGGCCTCGTCGTCGACCTGCGCTCGCAGACCTACGCGGCCGCGTGGCGCCCGCCGCACGGCACGACCGTCGAGGTGCGCGTGTTCGCCGAGGACGCGCGCGTCACGCCGCCGAAGCGCACCGTCGTCAGCCACATGGCCAAGGCGACGCGCGGCGACGTGGCCCGGATCCTCGTCCAGGCCCGGGCGATGCCCCAGACGCCGGCCGCCGTCGCCGCCCTGATCGAGAAGGCGGGCCACCGCGTCGAGCTGGTCGAACCGCCGGAGCGCAAGGGCGGCCGCCCCGTCCCCTGGTCGATCGACGTCATCGGGCCGGCCGGCCCCGTCGGCCCGGCCTGAGCAGCAGCCGCGCGCGCCGCGCCGTGCCCCCCCTCGCCGCGCCGCTCGGCCCGAACGTGGCTCGCGCCCGCCCGTTCAGGACAGCCGGCGACCCCGACACACCCTGACGCCTGATCCCCGAGTAGCCTTGCCCACCGATGCGTGAGCGGCTAGCGCCCAGCCGAAAGCTCCCCTGGGCCCTCGCCGTCGCCGCGCTCGCCCTCCTCGTCCGCATCCCGCTGCTCGGGGACGGCACCGGCTGGGTCGACACGCCGCTGTACGAGCGGCTCGCCTCCTCGCTGCTGCGCGGCGACGGCTTCTCCTCCAACGGGCACGTGTTCGGCGACAGCTACCGCACGCCCGGCTACCCGATCCTCCTCGCCGCGTTCCGGCTGCTGCCCGGCAGTACGGCCGCGGTCACCGGGACGATGCAGCACCTGATCGGGGCGGCGTTCGCCGTCGCGGTGCTGCTCGTCGCCTGGCGCTTCTTCGGCCGCGCGGCGGGCGTCATCGCCGGGGCGCTCCTGGCCATCGCGCCGCTGCAGCTGTTCGTCGAGCACGCGGTGCTGCCCGACCTGGCGTTCGGCGTGGTGTCGGGCGTCGTCGTCGCGCTCGTCGCGGAGGCGGCGGCGCGCGACCGGCCGCCGACCGGCTTCCTGGTCGGGGCCGGCCTGCTCGTCGCGGTGGCCACCTACATCAAGCCCAACGGGCTGATCCTCGTCCCGCTCGTCCCCCTCGTCTTCCTGCTCGCCCGGCTCGGCTGGAGACCGGGCCTGCGGGCGACCGGCATCTTCGCCGCGACCGCGCTCGTGGCCGTCTCCCCGTGGGTCGTGCGCAACTGGATCCGGGAGGACACGCCGCTGCTCACCACGCAGGGCGGCGCGGCGCTGTGGGTCGTGGCGTTCGACTCCGACCGCATGCCGTTCCCCTCCACCGAGGGCCGGCCGGCCGACGAGCGCGTGGCGATCCAGGCCGCCCAGCGCGCCCGGGTCTACAAGCTCGGCGCGGGCCTCACGCCGCTGACCTACGCCCAGGTGTTCTCGGCGCTGCGGGCGGGCGGGGACTCCGCCACCGAGGCGGCGAACACGATGACCGCCGTCGCGCTGCGGGCCATCGAGGACCATCCCGGCACGTACCTGGACGGCGCCCGGCACGTGCTGAACATGGAGTGGACCCGGTCGGGCGATGCCAGCTGGGCGTCCATGCGGCTCGACCAGTCGTTGCGCCGCACCGGGGCGGGCATCCCCGCCGTCACCGACGTGGTGACCGACGTCGCCGAGATCGTGTTCGACGTGTGGTGGATCCTCACGCTCGGCGGCGTCACCGCGATCGCCCTGCTCTTCGCCCCGGGCCGGCGCGTGCGGGCCGGCGGCGCGACGCTGGTCGGCGCGTGGTTGCTGCTATCCGTGGGCACCGCCATGACCAACACCTTCGACCTGCGCTACGTCGCCCAGGTGGCGCCGCTGGCCTGGATCGGGGGCACCGCCGGCACCGTGTTCTTGGTCGGCCTGGCCCGGGAGCGCCTGCGCGGGCGCCCAGCCGGGGCCGTGGAAGACGTACCCGAGCCGGTCGCGGAATGAGCGCGCGTGGCGGATGTCCCGCCACAGCGCCGCGTACTCGTGGAAGGCGACCCGCACCGGGTTGAACGTCTCGATGTTCGTGGTGAGGCCGTAGACGACGCGCTCGCCCTCGCCCTCGAAGGTGCCGAACATCCGGTCCCAGATGATGAGGATCCCGCCGTAGTTCTTGTCCAGGTACTGGTCGTTGACGCCGTGGTGGCAGCGGTGGTGCGACGGCGTGTTGAACAGGAACTCGATGGGCCGCGGGAACCGGTCGATGCGCTCGGTGTGCAGGCCGAACTGGTACATCAGGCTCACCGACTGCATCGCGAAGATCATCCACGGCTGGAAGCCCAGCAGCGCGAGCGGCGCCCAGAACGGCAGCTGCGTCATCGGCACCCAGCTCTGGCGCAGCGCGGTCGACAGGTTGTAGTGCTGGCTGGAGTGGTGGGTGACGTGGCTGGCCCAGAACACCCGCACCTCGTGGCTGACCCGGTGGTACCAGTAGTAGGCGAAGTCGTCCGCGAGGAACAGCAGCGCGTACGTGTACCACTGGTCCGCGGGCATCCGCAGCGGCGTGAGGGTGTAGAGCCCGGCGTAGACGAAGATCGACGCGAAGCCCCACACGGCGCCGATCACCACGCTGCCCGAGCCCATGGTCAGGCTGGTCGCGGTGTCCTTCGTCTCGTACCCGACCATGTCGTGGTCGTGGGCAGCGACCCGGAACGAGACGATCTCCAGGACGAGGAAGACGATGAAGAACGGGAAGGCGTAGAAGACGAGGTCATGCATGGCTGCGCACCTCGTCGGTCGCGCCGAACGCGGTGACCAGGGTGCGGCGGAGCAGGTCGTCGGCGCGCTCGGCGGCCAGCGCGGGCTCGCCGGCGGCGATCGCCTCGATCAGGGCGGCGTGCGCGGCGACGTCGCTGGCCTCGGCGTGGAAGACGCTGCTCGCCAGCTCCGCGACCTCCTCGGTCCCGGAGAGCAGGCTGTTGTAGGCCAGCGTGTAGGCGATGTTGTCGCTGGCCGAGACGAGGGCGCGCCACAGCTCCTCGTAGCGGTCGCCGAGGGCGGCAGGATCGTCGGCCGGGGTGGCGCCGTCGGCGGCGAAGGCGCGCAGCTGGCGGACGGCGGCGCTCGTCGCGCGGGTGGCGGCCAGGCGGGAGACGTCGACGCCGATCGACCGCCGCATCTCCAGGATCGAGCGCAGCCGCTCGGCCGCGCCCTCGTCGTCGAGCGTGAAGACGAGGTGGGGGAGGAGGTCCATCCCGCCGGTGCGGCGCCAGTCGAGCACGCGGGTCGCGCCGCCGTGGTTGACCTCGACGAGCCCGGCCTGCTGCATGCGCTTGAGCGCCTCGCGCACCGCGTGGCGGTTGACGGCGAACGACGCGCTGAGCTCGCGCTCGGCCGGCAGGGCGTCCCCGGCGGCATACCGCCCGGAGAGGATCGCGGCCCGCAGCTCCTCGAAGACGACGTCGGAGACCGGGCGCTTGGGGACGGCGGCGAACGCTGACATGGCCACAGAGTAACTGATTAGACCAGTTGGGTGGGAGTGGGGGTGAGGCGGGTTCGGGTCGGTGCCGGGCCGGGTCAGTCGGATCGGCGTCGGCGGCGCCCCAGAACGCCCCGCCCGGTCCGCCACTCCCGAACCGTGGGGTTTGAAGCCCGCTGAGAGGGCTTCAAACCTCGTGGTTCCCGAAACGAGACGAGACGGCGCGGGGCGGGCCGGGGAGTCCGGGAATGCGGCCGGCCGGCCTCAGGCCGGCAACGCGATGCGCAGCACGGTCGCGCTCGCGTCGGCCGGGGCGTGGAGGAGCGGGTCGGTCGCGTCGGCGGGGACGAGGGCCAGCGTGCCGGGGGCGATGGAGACGCCGCCCACGGTCACCGCGCCGTCCAGGGCGGTGACGATCGCGCACTCGCCGTGGTCGGTCGCGCGGCGCGCCTCGCCCGCCGCCAGGGTCCACCGGTCGACCGCGAAGACGTCCGCCTGCACGAGGTGGTCGCCGTCGGGCGCGACCAGGCCGGGCTCCACGTCGTCCCAGTCGATCGCCACCAGCGACTGGTCCACGTGCAGCTCGCGCGGCTCGCCGTCCAGGCCGGGCCGGTCGAAGTCGTAGACGCGGTAGGTGGTGTCCGAGTTCTGCTGGATCTCGACGATGAGGTTGCCGCCGCCGATCGCGTGCACGCGCCCGCTGGGCAGGAACATCACGTCGCCGGCCTCGCTGTCGATCCGCTGCAGCAATGCGGACACGTCCTCGCCGCCGCGCAGCGCCGTCTCGAACGCCTCGCGCGTGACGCCGGCGCGCAGGCCCGCGAAGAGGTGCGCGCCCGGGCTGGCCGCGAGGATCACCCACATCTCGGTCTTCGGCTCGCCGCCCAGCGACGCGGCCACCGCGGCGGGGGGATGGACCTGCACCGACAGCGTGTCCTCGCAGTCGAGGATCTTGATCAGCAGCGGGAAGCGCTCGCCCCACGCGGCGGCGCGCGTGCCGAACAGCGCGGCGCGGTCCGGGCCGGCCCACAGGTCGTGCAGCGTCTTCCCGGCCAGCGGCCCGGCGGTGACGACGCTCTGCGCCTCGGGCCGGTCGACGATCTCCCACGCCTCGCCGATCACGGCGCCGGCGGGCAGGGCCTTCCCGAGCACGGTCTCGAGGCGGCGACCGCCCCAGACGCGCTCCATGAAGAGGGGCTCGAAGGTCAGGGTGTCGCTCACGGCCGAGATCCTTCCAGGCCCAGCGGATCCGCGGGTGAAAACCCGGTCAATCGTCTTCGACGGCGTCGCGGTCGGCCATCACCGCGGCGTGCAGCGCCTGCGCGTCGGCCGAGTCCAGGACGATCCGCTCGAGCTCCACGTTCTCGGCCTGGATCCGCTGCAGCCGCAGGCGGTCGTGGCCCTCGGGGCCGAAGGGCATCAGCCCCGCGTAGAAGAAGCCGCGGTCGTGCAGCACGGCCAGCGCCTCGTCGAGCGCCGGCGCGTCGAGCGCGTGCAGGTCCAGGTCGACGTAGACGACGTCCTCGTGGCGCCGGTTCATCTCCCGGATCTCGTGGACCAGGCGCCGGCCCGCGCCCGGCCGCCAGCGCCGCACGAGCAGGACGCCGGTGGCCCGGCCCCGGTCGTCCCGGGCGACGATCTCCGGGCCGTCGTCCGCGTCGGCGAACGCCCCGACCGGCGCGACCTCCAGCCCCAGCAGCGCGTACGCCGCGCGCAGCGGGTCCGCGTACCGTGCGGGCAGCGTCACCGCGCGCGGGCCGGTGGCGCCGAGCGCGTGGTAGGTGACGAGCGTCGCGCTGCGCCGGGCGACCTCGACGTCCGCGTCGCCGATCCCCCGCATCGCCATGCTCGCCGGCACGGCGCCGAGCAGCAGCGCCGTCTCGCGGTAGCCGTGGGCGCGCTCGGCCCGCTGGCTGAACGGGTGGACGGTGACGGCCCGGCCGAACACGGCGTCCAGGCCCTGGGCCTGCGCGCGCTCGACCGTGTGGGCGAACAGGCGGCCGAAGACGCCGAGGCCGCGGTAGGCGGAGTGGACGACGGCGACGCCCGTCTCGCCCGCCGTCTCGTCCTCCTCGCGCAGCAGCGCGTGATGGCCGACCACCTCGCCCTCGAACACCGCGACGGTGGACAGCACGCGGCCCTCGGCCAGTTGCTCGGCGAACCAGTCGGGGCGGTAGAAGTCGGGGTGCCCGTAGCTGAGGCCGTAGTTGGAGTAGAGGAGGCGGGAGACGGCGGCGACCTCGTCGTCCGCGACCGGGCGGATCTCGATCTCGTCGGCGGTCGCGGTGGTCGTCGCGGGGGCGCTGGCGGGCGGCACGCCGAACGCGTGGCCGGTGGGATCGGCGGCGACGACCGCGGGCGCGGGCAGCAGCGCGGTGAGCAGCTTGCCCTCGCTGCCAAGGTTGACCAGGCGCAGGTCGTCGACCTGCAGATCCACCTCGGTGAGCTCGGCGGGGACGGGGCGCCCGGCACCGCCGAAGCTGGGGATCGGCTCGCCCCAGTCCTGCAGCGTCACCCGGATCGCGCCGGCCTCGCACTCGAAGACGAGCTCCACCTCGCCGGTCACCTCGCCGGGGTAGGCCTGCGCGAAGACGAAGCGCACGAGGGCCTGGGTGGCGCCGTCGAGCGCGACGTCGACCTCCGGCGTCAGGCCGACCGCGGCGCCGAACTGCGCGACGACGGCGCTGACGATGGGGAGGGATCGCTCGTCGCTGGGGACGGTCAGGCGGACGCGGCTCGGCACCGCCGGAGTGTACGTCGACTGTGTGCACCCGCACAGAAACGGAGCGACTGATCCGTTTTGCTACGGTGAAACGGATCGACCACTCCACTTACTCCCCTGGGGAATCTTCGCATGAGCGCCGTATCGACCATCGCCGACCCGCCGGCACCCAAAGTCAAGACCAAGGAGCCGCGGGCGGAAGGGCCCCGGGGCCACTCCACCAACCGCTGGCTCGTCCTCGTCCTCGTCTGCCTCGCGCAGTTCATGGTCGTGCTCGACGCGACGATCGTGAACGTCGCGCTGCCCGCCATCCAGACCGACCTCGGCTTCGACACCGCCAACCTGCAGTGGGTCATCAACGGCTACACGCTGCTGTTCGGCGGCTTCCTGCTGCTCGGCGGTCGTGCCGCTGACCTGTTCGGCCGCAAGAAGCTCTTCCTCATCGGCATCGGGCTGTTCACCACCTCGTCGCTGCTGACGGGGCTCGCGCAGAGCCAGGAGACGCTGATCATCTTCCGCGCCCTCCAGGGCCTCGGCGCGGCGCTCGTCTCCCCGGCGGCGCTGTCGATCATCACCACCACGTTCGCCGAAGGCGCCGAGCGGACCAAGGCGCTGGCGGCCTGGGGCGCGATCGCGGCCAGCGGCAGCGCGTTCGGCCTGCTGCTCGGCGGCTTCCTCACCGAGACGTTCTCGTGGCCGTGGATCTTCTTCGTCAACGTGCCGATCGGCATCGCGGCGCTCGTCTTCTCCTTCCGCCTCGTCCCCGAGTCGAAGGTCGAGGGCGGCAACCGCAGCTTCGACGTGTTCGGCGCGCTCACCGTCACCAGCGGCCTGATCGCCGCCGTCTACGCGATCGTCAAGGCGTCCGAGAGCGGCTGGGGCTCGTCCACCACGCTCGGCTTCGGCGCGCTCGCCGCGGTCCTGTTCACCGCGTTCGTCCTGATCGAGCGCAAGCACCCGGCCCCGCTCGTGCGGCTCAGCATCTTCCGCCTGCGCAGCCTCGCGGTGGCCAACGGCGCGATGCTCCTGATCATCAGCGGCATGTTCGCGATGTTCTTCTTCACCACGCTGTACGTGCAGCAGATCCTCGGCTACACGCCGCTGGAAGCCGGTCTGGCCTTCCTGCCGTTCACCGTCGGCATCATCGGCGGCTCGGTCCTGGCGCAGCGGTTCATCTCCAAGGTCGGCGTGCGGCCGGTGGTCATCGTCGGCACGCTGCTGGCGACGATCGGGCTCCTGCTCATGACCCGCACCACGGCCGCGGGCGACTACGTCAGCGAGGTGCTGCCCGGCGTGATCTTCCTGTCCCTCGGCATGGGCCTGACGTTCGTGCCGCTGACCCTGGTCGCGACGACGAACGTCGCGTCCGAGGACGCGGGCCTGGCCTCCGGCCTGTTCAACACCAGCCAGCAGGTCGGCGGTGCCCTCGGCCTCGCCGTCCTGTCGACGTTCGCCGCGAGCAAGACGTCGGACGTCCTCGGCGGCATCAGCGGCGCGGCGACGACCGTGCAGCAGAACGAGGCGCTCGTCTCCGGCTACCACGTGGCCTACCTGGTCGGCGCCGGGCTGATGCTCGGCGGCGCCGCGCTGGTCACGCTGCTGCTGCGCCCCAAGGACCTGTCCCACATCGACGAGGCCGATCTGGCCGCGGCTTCGACCGCCGTCGCCTAGGCGGGCTAGGCTCTCCCCATGACCTCCACGTCCGCCCCCGAACGTCCGCTCCGCGCGGACGCCCGCCGCAACCGCGACCGCGTGCTCGCGGTGGCGGCGGAGATGTTCGCCGAGCAGGGGCTGGACGTGGGCGTCGCGGAGATCGCCCGGCGGGCCGAGGTGGGCAGCGCCACGCTGTTCCGCCACTTCCCGACGAAGGAGGCGCTGATCGCGGCGGTGTTCGAGCAGCGGCTCGAGGAGTTCGAGACGATCCTCGACGGCGTCGAGGAGATCGAGGACCCGCAGGAGGCGTTCCGCACGATGATGGTCCGCGTGGTGCGGGCCCAGGTGCGTGACCGCGCGCTCGTGCAGTCGCTCATCAACGTGGTCAGCACGTTCGCCCAGCCGCGCATCGAGGAGCACATCCGGCGGGTGACCGCCGAGGTGGGCTCCGTGCTGCGGCGGGCGCAGGAGGCGGGCGTCGTGCGCGACGACGTCGTCCCCGAGGACCTGATGGCGCTCTGCTGCGGCGTCGCGAGCGCCAACTGCGCCGAGCTGGAGCGCCCCGACCTCGTGGAGCGCTATCTCGGCGTGATCCTCGACGGGCTGCGCTCCGAGCGGCCGACCCCGCTGCACCCGGCGCCCGCGACGGTCGAGGACATCGCGGCCGCCCAGCAGCGCTGCGGCTGCGCGTCGTCCTGACGCTCAGCCGACGAGGTCGGCCAGCGCCTCGGTGAACACCGCGGTGTGGCAGTCCACGTCGTGCGCCGTCGTCATCGGGGCCATCAGCGCCATGTTGTGGAACGGCGTGATCATCACCCCCCGGTTGAGCGCGTGGAGGTGCAGGTAGCGCTCCAGGTCCGGGTCCGCCGCCGCGTGGGCCACGGTGCCGTTGGGCGCCGGCCGGGGCTCGAAGCGGTACTCGGCGCGGCAGCCCAGCTGGGTGACGCTCCACGGCAGGTCGTGGGCCGCGCAGGCGTCGTGGACGCCGTCGGCGAAGCGGGCGGCGAGCGGCTCGGTGTGGAGGAAGTCCTGCTCACGCAGGCTGTGCTCCAGCGTGGCGCGCATCGCGGCGGAGCTGAGCGCGTTACCGGCCAGCGTGCCGCCCACGCCGCCGGTGTCCTCGTAGTCGGCGTCCGGCTCGGCCAGGACGCGCTCGGCCAGCTCCGCCGTCAGGCCCAGGGCGCCGGAGGGGATGCCGCTGCCGATCGCCTTGCCGATCGTCAGCAGGTCGGGCTCCAGCCCCCAGCGCGCCGTGCAGCCGCCGGGACCGGCGGAGAACGTGTGGGTCTCGTCGATGATCAGCAGCGTGCCGTGGGCGCGGGTGAGCGCGCGCAGGGCGTCGTGGTAGCCGTCGTCGGGGAGGACGATGCCCATGTTCGTCATCGCCGGCTCGGCGAGCACGCAGGCGATCTCGCGGGTGGCCAGCGCCGCCTCCAGCTGGTCGAGGTCGTTGAACTCCACGGCCGTGGTCGTCTGCGCGACGTCGACCGGCGGGCCGACGTTGCCCGCGCGGGAGACCGTGGTGCCGTCGGCGGCGCGGACCGCGAACGACTCGTCCACCGAGCCGTGGTAGCAGTAGCTGAAGACCAGGACCTTCGGGCGGCCGGTGAGCTGGCGGGCGATGCGCAGCGCGGCCCGATTGGCGTCCGTCGCGCTGAGGGTGAACAGCCAGCGGTCGAGCGTGAAGCGGCGCGACAGCTCCTCCGCGGCCCAGATCGCGTCCTCGCTCGGGAGCATCGTGGTGATCCCCCGCTCCAGCTGCCGGGCGGCGCGCTGGACGAACACGCTGGGCGAGTGGCCGGGCATCGCGCCGGTGTCGCCGAGGCAGAAGTCGACGTAGCGGTGGCCGTCCACGTCGGTCAGCCGGGCGCCCTGCGCGCCCGCGAGGAAGACGGGGAAGCCGCCGGCCCAGCGCATCATCCACGGCATGGGGACGCCGCCGAGCAGGCTCGCCCCGGCCCGCTCGAACAGGGCGCGGGACTTCGGCCGTGCCTCCGCGAACCGCTCCAGCTCGCGCGCGGTGAGGCGGGCGAGCCGGTCGCGATCGACGGTGGCGGGCATGGGCGGGCGGGCGGTCGGCCGGGGTGGGCCGGCGGGCCTCAGGCGCCGATGGAGCCCTTGGCCGGGTCGCCGGCGGGAATCGGGTCGCAGAAGACGATCGTCGGCGGGGCGGCGAGCAGGTCGCCGGCGGCCCCGGCGAGCTTGGCCATGTGGGGCGTGGTGAAGTGCGCGTCGAGGGCCGCCTGGTCGTCCCACCGCTCGACGAGCACGAACTGCGCGGCGTCCTGCTTGGAGACGTGGAGGGCGTAGGTGCGGCAGCCGCTCTCCTCGTGCGTGGCCGCGAGGGTCTCGGTGAGGATCGCGCGGGCGGCGTCCTCCGAGCCGGGCTTGGCCTGCAGGGTGGCGACGACGATGACGTTGGACATGCCCGCACGCTATCGCGCGGCGGCGGTGGGGTCGTGGGGTTTCGCGTGTGCGGCTGGCGGCCCGGGGTTCGTTGGCACATTCCTCGGCCCAGGGTCGAAGGATGTGCCAACGCAGCTCTGGGGCGGGCTAGGCTGGCCCGCATGCTCGTCACCGACCTCGAACTTCCGGTGCTGGACTACCTGGACCCCGAGCTGCGGGGCGACCGCTTCCACGCGGTGATGGCCGACCTGCGGTCCAAGCACTGGCTCGCGCAGGGGCCGTACGGCGTGTTCGTGCTCGACCGCAAGGCGGGGGAGGAGTTCCTGCGCAGCCGCTCCACCACGTTCCCGGGGCTGACGATCGCCGAGCTGTTCGACATCCAGGACGGCCCGCTGCACGAGGAGATCGTCCGCAACATCATCAACGTCAACGGCGACGACCACCGGCGGCTGCGCAGCCTCGTCAACCCGGCCTTCACCCCGCGGGCCGCCGACCGCTACCGGCCCGTGATGCGCGAGTTCCTGGAGGCCCTGTGGAAGTCGGTCGCGGCCGACGGCGGGGCGTGCGAGTTCGTGGAGGCGTTCGCCAAGCCGTACCCGTCGCTCGTCATCGCCAACGTGATGGGCGCCCCGCTCACCGACGCGCCGCGGCTGCACGACTGGTCGGCGTGGATCCAGCGCCAGTTCGACCCGCCGGTGCTGATGGAGCACCGTGCCACCATCGAGGAGCGAGTCGAGAGCTTCTACGCGTGGGCGGGCGCGCTGATCGAGGAGCGCCGGCGCACGCCGGGGGACGACCTCATCTCCACGCTGATCGCCGCGGAGCAGGACGGCGACCGCCTGTCCGACGTGGAGTGCATGAACCTCGTGCTCAACGTGCTCGTCGGCGGGGTCGACACGTCGCAGGCCCAGCTGTCGCACGCCGTGCGCCTGCTCGCCCAGCACCCCGACCAGTGGGCGGCGCTGCACGCTGACCCCACGCTGGCCGGCGCGGCGGTGGAGGAGGCGCTGCGCTTCGAGCCGATCACGCCGTTCACCGCGCGCATCTGCCTGGAGGACGTCGTGGTGGACGACGTGGAGTTCCCCGCGGGGACGATCGTGATGGTGTCGGCGTTCAACGGCAACCGCGACCCCGAGGCCGTCGACGCGCCCGACGTCTTCGACATCACCGCCCCGCGCGCGACCTCGCGGATCATGACCTTCGGGGCGGGGATCCACTACTGCCTGGGCGCCAATCTGGCCCGCGCGGAGCTGCAGGAAGCACTGATGTTCCTGGCCGAGAAGGCCTCCGCGGTGGAGCTCACGGGCACCCCGGAGCTGGAGCCCGCGACGGGCATCTACGGGGTCACATCGCTTCCGGTGCGCTTCACCTTCTAGACTGCCCGTTCCCGGAGAGGTGGCCGAGCGGCTGAAGGCGCTCCCCTGCTAAGGGAGTATGGGGTTTAGAGCCCCATCGAGGGTTCGAATCCCTCCCTCTCCGCTCACGGGATCCCAGCCGCCACGCGGGATCCCGGCCCAGCACGATCCGTCGCCCCCGACGTCGCCCCCGACGTCGCGGGCGACGCCTCTGGAAAGCCAGTGGAAAGCGGAGGAGGCAGGAAGCGGCTCCTAGGCACCGTTCGACGCTTCTGAGAGGCTGGCGCATCGTGAAAAAAGCCATCCTGTTTGCGCTGCTGATTGCGGCCGCGATCGCCCCTTCGGCCGCCGCCGATCCTCTCCCGACGTGCGAGAGCATCGGGCAAACCGTGAACGTGACCCCAGACGCGGGCGATGAAGCTGCGTACGGACGCACCGTCGATCTCAGCGCGTCCGGCAGAGGAGACGTGATCGGCACCGTGATGGTGTCAGTTGCTCCGCTTGTTCCGGGAGATGAGAGTCCGACGCTGCCCGCGACACCAATCACGTATGCCCAACCGCCCCAGATCCGGTTCAGCGAAGGGGATGGGACAGCAATGGTCACCTACGCCTGGACGCAACAGGACTACGACGAAGTTCGCTGCACCGCCTTGATCACCCAGGTGATCAATCCGGTCAAGGGGACGAAGCCCGTCGTGGGACGAGGCAAGGACCACGACAAGCACTACGACGGCACCCTGGGCCTCTGGATTCGGCTTCCGCGAGATTGCGCAACCGCTGCGCCGGGGCAGATCAGTTTCACGATCACGTCTCGTGGCCGCCGACGGACCGCCGTGTTGGGCGATCAATGCTCGGGGTGGGCGCATCGGCCGAAAACACAACCCAAGGGCTGGGTGTTCAAGGCGCTCAACGAGGATGACGAGGATGCGGCCAGCCTCTTCTTCTACCCAACCGAGCGGCGGCGGACGTACACCCAATACTTCGACTATCGCGTCCGATGGTCAGGAAAGACCGTTGCCAAGGGCCGCGCTCGGGCGCGTGTCTACTACGACAGGGGCTACCGGATCTACGACTCGGACTTCGACAATTTCATCAACCAATGCATCAATGGGAATCGGCAGACGTGGGCAAGCGGTGGCCGGCTCTACTGTTGGATACCGCCAACGCTCGGGCGGACGATGAAGTTCCTGTAGCGGGTGGCCGCAGACCAAAGTAATCCGTCGTTGCGGTGCTCGGAAGATTTGCCCGTGGCGATGGGCAGGGGGATACGGTTGGATCCATGGATTCAGATGATCACACCGTTGTAGTCACATCGCCGTGCTCCGAATGCGAGGGGACGGGCGAGCGTGTCGAAGTGATCGGAGGCCAACAAGCGGTATCGGCTGGGGGTGGGCCACTTAGGTGCAAGCGGTGCGACGGGACCTCGAGGATCAGGCGCTCGGTGACGCTGGCCGAGTTCCGTTCCTTGATGGACCTGAGCTGATCCAGTGAAATCCAGGTATCTGTCTCTTGCTGCGTTCGCAGCACTCGGTTTGGGCGTGCTCGTTGGCTGTGGCAATAGCCCAGCGGAGAAGACCGTGACCCAGACGGTACGCGTCTCTGCTCCTGAGGCGACAACGCCGGCCATGCCGGCGGAACTCGCGGCCGACCCGGTGGCGGACAGCCGTGCCGCGACGGATGCACTCCTAGCGCTCGACGACTTCCCCTCGGGATGGGTCGCCAAACCACGGACATCCAAGCGGACACTCGCCGAGTGCGGGATCAAGAAGTACATCAGTGCAATCGCTACGTCTCGTTCGTTCGAGCGAAACACGGACAGCGTGGCGTCGACGGTCATCTTCGCCAACAACGAGGAGGACGCCAAGGTCGCGTTCGAGGTGCTCAACGATGGTATCGGCGCCTGCCTCAAGGAGGGTGCAATCGAGTCCGACCGAGACGACGTGACGATCGGAAAGATCGACGTGTCACCGATGAGTGTGGATCCTCTAGGCGACGAAAGCTCAGGTGTCCGCGTGGAAGTCCCGTTCGACAGCAACGGATTCAAATCGACGCTCGTCGACGACGTCGTCTTCACGCGTACCGGAAGAGTGATCGCCTCCACGGCCCTGGCGGGGCTGGGGTCCAGCAGCCAGGATCTGTTGAGTCGGCTCGCAGGGGCGACGGCGGGGAGAATCGCTCGCGCTGACGTGGGTTCCTAGCGTCGCCGCCAGGCGTCCAACTCGCTGCGCAGGAACCACCGTTCTCCGCCGGGGGCGTCTTGTTCGAGCGGGACGGCCTCCTTGGAGGTCAGTCACCGGTCGGCGGGGGTTGCCGCCAGCTCCGACCGGATGGCCGCTAGCCGCCGTTCGACTTCAGCCACCACGATCTTCGGGGCACCGATCGCGTTGCTGACACAGACGCTGCTCGGCTTCTTAGCCGTCCCGTTCGGCATGTACGCCGGCTTAGTCACGTCGTCGCTGACGAAGCCTAGGGCGTCGCATAGACCCCTAGGAGGAGGTCAAGCCCGAATTCGGGTGATCCCTGTTGTCCCCTGTGTGCCGAGCTGCCGGGGAGTGGTAGGTCCGGCCCATCGCGGGTCGGAGGACTACTCGGTGGCGAGGACTGGCCCCCGTGCCAAGTCGAAGCTCCGGCGGAAGGTCGCGAAAATATATGTCTTCTTCTGGCGCTACGTGTCGTAGCGGCGGTGAAAATCAAGCCATAAATCTGCATTCTAGAGCCATATATGGCGAAACATGGCGATTGAGCAAGCGGGCCGGATATACGCGCTTGTGATTTACCGTGGTATTCCCCCGCCGAGTATGGTCTAATCTCCTGGGAGATCGCCAAGGAGATGACTGAGCCTATGGATTACCGAGACGCACTCATAGAAGTCCTCGCCGACATTGAGGCGGCCAAGGTTCCGGACGACCTCCGCGAAACGGCGTTCGCGATGGGCCTTGATCTCAAGCTGGGCTTGGTCAAGGCGCGCCCGACACTGCCAGCCGGGGCGACCGTGATGGAGACGCAGCCCCCGTCCGCGGACGGGCAGCCGAAACTCCTTGCCAGTGGCACGGGAGGCGCTGCGGCTGCACTCGCGTCTCGACTCGGCGTGTCTGTGGAGGACATCGGCGAAGTCTTCGACTTCGACGGTTCCGACCCGGACCTGATCGTCGGTACCGGCAAGCTTTCATCGGGTGCTGCGGCGGCGACCAAGGAGATCGCTGTTCTGATCGCGGCCGCGCGGCAGGCCACAGGCGAGGAGTGGACGCCGTTCGCGGAAATCCGGGCTGTGGCCGACCAGTACGGGAAGCTCGACTCGGCGAACTTCGCGTCGACCATGAAGGAGCTGGAGGACTACTTCAGCTTCCGGTCTCCGTCACCTCGCAAGCGCGAGGTCAAGCTCAATCGCCCCGGCTGGGAGCGCGCCTCCGCTCTCGTCGCAACGCTGGTGGCTCGATGATCGGACTTCGCGCACTGATCCGAGGCGTCATGAGGAGGTAGCTAGTCGTGGCGTCCCATTAGTGCCGAATCCCGGCGGCGGACGACGACGCGAAACAAACTCCGGGGCCCACCTCTTCTTGAAGGGATCGGTGGACC
>Ga0164241_10002741_pt1 | contig 18602 bp, 15 predicted proteins | sample OricomyardsoilBY_FD_108780 | JGI IMG/M metagenome (GOLD analysis project Ga0164241, IMG submission 108780) | Backyard soil microbial communities from Emeryville, California, USA - Original compost - Back yard soil (BY) | ecosystem: Environmental > Terrestrial > Soil > Unclassified | place: USA...
AAGAACGCCCCGAAGCCCAGCCAGGACATCGACGCCATGGTGTGCTGGATGACCAACGAGCCGCTGCGCCCGCGCCAGAAGCTTGCGTTCAAGCACACCACCCGCATGGGCCGGGCGCTGGTCAAGGACATCCAGTACCGCCTCGACGTCAACAGCCTGCACCGCGACCAGGACACCAAGGAGCTCGGCCTCAACGAGATCGGCCGCGTCCAGCTGCGCACCACGGTGCCTCTGTTGTGTGATCCGTACTCGAAGAACCGCACCACGGGCTCGTTCATCCTGATCGACGAGGCGACCGGGGTCACCGTGGGCGCGGGGATGATCAACTCCGGCTCCTGACATCGTGCCGGCGGACAGCTCGACCCCGGGGACCAGTTCCCCGACCACCCACCTCCCCCCGGATCGCGCCTTCCGGAGCCCCCTGACCTTCGCGGAGGGTTCGCGCCTCTGGACGACAGCCGGTGTGGACACCATTGGGTACCGATCCGACGAGTTCGCCCGAGATCGCCTGCTTCCGATCGTCGAGTCTGCGTCCGACCTCGGCTCGCTCTCGCCGGAGCTGGAGCGACGCGCGTCCGGCTGGCCGGCCAGCTACTACTTGAGCGCACGCCGGAGCAGCTTGCTCCGACCGTTCGGCTGGGACGCTCGCGCCCGCGTCCTCGAGGTGGGATCCGGTTGTGGATCCATCACCCGCTTCCTCGGCGAGACCTTCGACAGCGTGACGGCGGTCGAGGGTGAGCTGCACCGTGCCGCGATCGGGGCCAGCCGCACCCGCGACCAGGACCACGTGTCCGTGGTGTGCGCTCCCTTCGCCGAGCTCGACCCTCGCGAGCCGTTCGACATCCTGGTCTGCATCGGCGTCCTCGAGTACTCCCCCCTCTTCAACACGTCCGCCGAGCCGATCCTCGACACTCTTCGCGACTTCCGGGCAAAGCTGAGCGCGGAAGGGACGCTGGTCCTTGCGATCGAGAACCAGCTGGGTCTGAAGTACTTCTCCGGCGCTGCCGAGGACCACACGTCGCTCCCGTTCGATGGGATCGAGGGCTACGTGCGCAGCGGAGGCCGTGGACCGCGAACGCTGGGCCGAGCCGAGCTCGAAGCCGCCCTGGATGCCGCGGGCTTCCGCAGCATCTCGTTCTTCTACCCGTTCCCGGACTACAAGTTCCCGCGAGCCATCCTCTCCGAGGCCGCACTCCGAAGCGGGGGCCGCGGGGTTGCCGAGTTCATCACCCATACCACGGCCCACGACTACCTTCGTCCGCCATCGCGGTTGTCGTTCGACCAACGCTCCGCGTGGTCGCAGGTCATCGGCAATCGGCTTGCCGGTGATCTCGCCAATTCCTTCCTCGTGCTCGCCTCCCCCGGAGAAGAACAACGTCACGCGCGAGCGGACTGGGATCTGGCCGGCTACAACCTGGCGCCACGGAGACCGGAGTACTGGACCGAGATCAGAGCCCACGACATCCGCTCCAGCGACGGCACGATCACCAGGCGACGCCTCTTGCCTGGCCTCGCACCAACGGCCGCGGTGCGGATGGCGGATGAGGCATCCGAGCCCTGGCGCCACGGGCGGACGCTGGCTTCGGTGGCCATGGATGTCGCTCTGGCGAGAAGCGCAGGCCCAGGCACTGTCGCGGATCTGTTCCAGCCCTGGGTGCGCCGGCTCAGGGACGCCTGTGACGCCGACGGAATGGTGCCGGGACACCTGGTCGACTCCATCCCACAGAACCTGGTCCAGACGTCCGACGGCCTCTTCCCCATCGACCAGGAGTTCACGCTCGCCGCCGACCTACCGATGCACGTCATCGTCATCCGCGGACTGAGAACCTTCTACACCAAGCTCAGGGCCACTCCTGGAGTCCCGAACCGGCATCGTCGCTTACCGATGGGCGCAGAGGTCGCACGCACCGCCCAACAGCTCGGAGTGAAGGTCGGTCGCGCCGAGCTCTGGGACTTCTGCCGGTTCGAGTCCGCGTTCCAGAACCACGTGCACGGAACAAGCACGTCCCCTCGACGCACCCTCGCGTCGCTCGCCCTGCCGCCCCAGGCGGCTGACTGGAGGTCCACCGCGCGCCGGTCCCGCGCCTGGGCGGGTCGGGCTCGTCGACGTGCTACCCGAGCCCTCCGCGAATGAGCTCCCGGCCTGAAGGCGACCCTCGACCATCGAACGAGCGCGTCGGGTCGAGCCGCCTGTTGACCGGCCCGGGCTCCCTCGTCCGCCGCTTCGAGGGACGAGGCTCGGCACGGGGGGCCCTCTGGACCGGAGCCGGCATGGCGACCTCCTCGGCCGCGACCTTCGGCGCCGGTCTGTTCCTGGTCGGCTCGACGACCCCGTCGGTCTACGCCGACGTCGCGGTGCTCACCTCCATGGTGGTCCTCCTCTCCACCCTGACCCGGTTCGGGTCAGACCGGATCATCCTCGCCGAGGTGCATGCCGGAGGGGAGGACGGAGCGTCCCGAGGGGCCGACATCCTGGCGTTCGCTCTGGTGATCGGGCCCCTCGCTGCCCTGGCGATCTGCACGCCCACCTTCGGGTTCGTGGTCGACGGCTCGCTGTCGTCGAACGCCGATCTCGAGGAGCGCGGCCTGATCGGATTGTGGCTCGCGGCCGAGGTGATCCGCCTGGTGGCCGCCGAGGCACACCGATCCAGGTACCGATTCCGTCTGGCTGCGTTCTCGGGGTACGGCGTACGTAGCGTCCTCTTCCTGGCCGTCCTCGTCGTGCTCCACCTCGGCCGGCACGGCCTGACCCGGTCCGACGTGGTCGGGGCCGCGGCCCTCTCGTCCTCTGCGGTGTGCGTGGTTGCGATCGCCACGGTTTCCCGTGACTTTCCATGGTGGCGCGCCCACCCGTGGCGAAGCTGGCGACGTCTCTGGACCGGTCACCTCTCCATGGTCCTGACGACGCTGGCGGCCACGGTGATCGGCGCAGCAGACATCTGGATGCTGGGTGCCACCGTCACCCACGCCGAGACGGCGTCGTACGCGCTCGCGGTCATGCTCGTCGCCGGGCTGGCCGTGTTGTCCACCGCGATCACCGGAGGCCTGTCTCCGTACGTGGCGAGTCAGCTCGCGCGCAGCCAGCGCCGGGCTGTCGAGTCACAGGTCACCCGATTCGTGCGCTTCGCGGGCACCCTCGCCGTCGTCGGGTACGTCTGCCTCGTCCTGATCGCGCAGCCGCTCGCCACCGCTCTGGGCGGCGACTCCTACCGTCACGTCGGCCTGTTCGTCGCACTCCTCGGCGCCGGTCAGGTCGTCAACGCACTCGCCGGCATCGCCGGGGCGATCCTGATCGTGGCTCGGCACTACCACGCAGTGATGGCCGTGACGGTCGCGGTCGCGGCCGCCACGGCAGCGATGGAGGCGGTGTTCGCCTTCGGATTCCACAGTGCGGTCGGTGTGGGAGTCGTCTCGAGCCTGGGCACAGCCCTGCTTCCGGTCGCAGGCTGTGTCGTGCTGTGGAGGATCCTCCAGATCCGGACGGATGCGTTCGCCGGTCGGCGGGCTCGGGCGGGCGGCTCGCTCGGCTGACGCGGCTGCTGCCGACGGCCGTACGACGCGACGTCAGTCCTTGAGCACCGGCACCGCCCAGGAGATCGAGCGGGTCAGCTGGAACGGACCCAGCACGGCCCGTGTCGGACTCTTCTGGGCCCAACCACTCGGGAGGGTGCCGAAGTGATACCCGTCTGGGATGTGCAGGGTGACACGGTTGGTCTGGCTCCTGACGAGGCCCTGCGGGTCCATGTCGAGGTGATAGGTGAGATCACCGTCCGCGTCGACATCGGCGACGCCCTGGGTGGTGTACCTGAGGGCGAACTTCGCGGTCTTGTCCGGGCCCAGCAACGTCGAGCGCGAGACGTAGGGCCGGTTGTAGACCGTGGGGATGGCCGGTGTGACCAAGGCGGCGTGAGGGAGCACGCGTCCGTCCAATGTGTACGACGTCAGGGTGGTCTGGCGTGGCAGGAAGGTCGCCATCGAGAACCCGAGCCATCGGGTCACGTACCCGGAGCGCGGGTCCTTCGTCGGTTCGCGGTACGGCGGTGCCGGGTTGCTGACCCGCACGGTCGCGCGTTCCCGGGCCGAACCGTCCGGCTTCAGGTGCACCGTGGAGCTCACCCGGCGCGACTGCCAGTAGTCCGCCTTGCTTCCGTTCAGGTTCTGCGTGAAGACACCGAGGTAGTCGTGCGAGGTGCTCGACAAGTTGCCGCCGACCCCGCCGTTGACCAGGGCCTGTTCAACATCGTGGTCACGCGAGTAGACGAAGAAGTGCCGCTCTGCGCCGGCGGTCACCAACGCGCGGGCCTTCTCCAGGAAGCGACCACCCTCGAGGAACTTCAGGCGGAACGCCGGGATCAGGGCGCTGTTCAGCGCGTGGCGCCGGGAGGTGTCCTGGTAGGTGTCGTAGCTCCCCGCGAGCGTGTGCACCAGGTTCTCGGCATCGAGGCGACCGTAGCCCGGGATGTCCATCGGACCGGTGACTCGGAACAGGCCCGCCAGCGCCTGCAGGTCCAGCGCGATCAGGCCGTCGGTCCGCTGGCCGGTCTGGGCGCGCCATCCACGGAGCAGCTCCTCCCCCGAGACCTGCCAGTAAGGCGAGAAGGTCGCGTTCGTGAGGCGCCGCGGCCCGGGACCGTGGAATGTGTTCCCCGGGACCCGCGGCCAGTGCAGGAACGGGTGCTCCTGGTTCAGCTGGATGACGTAGTAGCTGGCCCCGAACGTCGCGGTCCCGTGGTCGAAGCGAAGGGTGGAGAACGACAATGTCGCTCCTCCGGAGTACCTCAGCTCAGACGGGTTGAGGATCGAGATCAGATAGGTCCTCGGCCCGTCGGCACCGAGCATCGCCGGGAGCCTTGTCATCAGCGGAGAGAGCTGCCGGTACGAGCGCATGATCGGGGCCAGCTGCCCGACCGCCTCCGCCCGGTCGTGCATCAGCTCTCCCCCCAGCCAAGGCGTGGTGCCCTGGACCTGGTCGAGCTCGTCGGACGCGCGCTCCAGATGCGGCCCGACCTCCTGGACCGAACGGCTGATCTGACGGAGAAGGGGGACGTCCACCGACGTGCCCGAGATCAGCGTGCTCCCGTTGCCCATGGCCTCGCCGTACACGTGGACGCCGATCTGCAGGATCTCGTCCGACTGTTGCATCGCACTCAGCAGGTGACGCCCGTCGCGGACCGCCGTTCCGGTCGCCGGCAGCCCAGCCCACAGATCGGCCGTCCACCCGGCAGCGTGGTCCTGGGCGGAGGCGATCAGCTCCCGCGCGTGCCGCTCGGATACGTCGGCCTCGGCGACGTCTCCGGCCTGCAGCGCCCGCTTGGCGTTCGCGAGCTCCGAGCGTGCCTGCATCGCGTCGTGCCGGGCGAGGAGCAGCGGAATGGCGAGTACCACCAGGACAAGCACCACCAGCAGGGCCGCGGCACCCACACCACCGAGAATGCGTGCCCGGAGGGTCCACTGCCGCAGCGGCCGCATCGAGACGAGCCGCCTCCTGGCAGCTTCGTCCACGTGGCGGCCGGACGCCTTGGCACCGGAGCCGGCATCCCTCGTCGCCCGATGCTGGGAATGGGGCGGCACGAGACGAGTAAACAGGGAACCCTGGAACCGTCGCGCACGCACGCGACGTCCCGCGGCTCCGAGGCCGCGCTCGGAAGCGGGTGTCATCCCTGCTCCGGCCGGTCCTCGTGACCGAACGCGCTCGATGCGGCCGCGCCCGCGTCGGAGGCCCCGAGGCCGCGGCGGCGCCCGGGCTGCACGAGCGCATCGAACGTCCCGGCCACGGCGGCCGCCAGGAACCCGGGTGAGCGGAACCGCACGGCACCGGCCAGGGTCTCGACCGCACGGACACCCCCCGAGCGGGCGGGCTCACCCATCCCGCGGACGCCCTCGCGAGTCAGCCACCACCAGGTGTTCCGCCACATCAGACGGCGTCGCCAGAACGGGTGACGCCGCAGCGTCAGGGGTCCGAACCTCGCCACTGGACCCGCCCCGATCCGGTGCCTCATGACCAGGTCGCGCGCCCTCATCAGGCGCCATCCACGGCGACGCAGCCGCAGGCAGATCTCGTGGTCCACCAGGTCCATGAAGAGTGACTCGTCGAAACCATCGACGTCGGTCAATGCGGCAACCCTCATGAAGGTGCCGCTGGAGATGAGGTACCTGACCTCCCGGAGATCGGTCGCCGGCACGTCCCGCTCGTCGTCGTACGTCGAGCCGACCAGGGCGACATCCGTTGGCAGGCTTCCGAGTCGCTCGGTGAAGCCGTCGTACGACGTCGAGGTGCTCGAGTCCTGGTCGAAGTAGAGGATCCACTCCAGGCCCTCGCGACGAGCCACCGCCAGCAGGCGGTTGAGTCCGCCTGCGGTCCCACGGTTCACACCGTCGCCGAGCACCGCCACCCCGTGCAAAGCACACGCGCGGTGCACGCGTTCCCGTGCGACAGGGGTGGTGCTGTTGTCCACGACGAGGTGCAGTCCACGGATGCCGGCGAGCTGTCGGGCGACCCCGTCGGCCGCCTGCTCGTCGGGAGCGTGCGTGATGGCGGCCACCAGCAACCCGGGGCCTTGCGGGCTGATCATCCCCGGGCCGCACGTTCTGCGTCATGGTGGATGTAGGTGAAGGCCCGGGAGAGCCGAACGGCCCGTGGCCAGCTCACCTTCGGGCCGGTCGTCGTGTGAGGGTCGTGGTGCACGTGGATCCGCGGCTCGAAGACGACCGGCGCGCCCTCGCGCCGCGCCCGCTCGGCGACGGCGTACTCCTCCGCGGTGATGGGCACGTCCGATGGCAGCGCATCCCGATCGAGGAACCCGCGGCTGAAGATCATGATCGCGCCGTACGGCGAGTAGATCGTGCTGCCGGCGGAGACCGACGTTCGCGGCTGCGTGAGGCGCCGCGCACGGTGCGTGCGTACGGCGAGCCGGACCCGGCTGAGCATCAGGTAGCCGTAGGCGAGCGACGGCGTGAGAGTCGCATAGTGGTTGACACGGTGCCGCCGCAGGGAGCGAGGGACGAGGAGATGTGGATTCTTCTCGATCCGGGCCGTCCCCTCGGTGATCCTCGGTGCCAGCACGACCGGGTCGAGCGGGTCGTAGTCACCCAGCACGGCCGTCAGGTCGGTGCTTTCGAAGGTGAGGTCTGTGTTGGAGAGGATCGCCCAGTCCGGCAGCGCGCCGCGCTCCTGCACGGAGGCCCGCAACGCGGCCAGGCCACCGGGCAGGTAGCCGGGGTTGTCCGGCCGGCGCACCAGGACGACGTCCGTTCGCTCGTCCAGGGCGGTCGCGTGCGGGGCCGGAGAGTTGTCGCACACCGCGAACCGGATCTCTGGGCCGGGTTCGACCATGCGGACGTGGTCGACGAACTCCACGACCTCCGTGGGGTTCCCGTAGGCGACCAGCAGGAACTCGACCGATCTGGGGGCAGTCATGGCACCGCCACCGAGGTGTGGTCGACGTGCGGTGCCCGGCTCTGACAGGCGGCGGCGACGGCGAGCCCGTAGGGGATGAACACCATCCACATGCCGTCGATCTTGAGCAGGTACGGATCGTAGACAGAGGCCAGGAGGACCCCCACCCATCCGGCCGACACGGCGGTCGCGAGCGTGTCGCCGGCCCGGACCAGCCCCCAGAGGCGCCAGGCCATCCACAAGGTCCAGGCCAGGAGCACGAGCGAGCCCAGGATCCCGAAGTCGAACAGGATCGAGTGATAGGTCAGCTCGTAGGCCCACGGCCGATCCAGGTCACGAATGTGCCCCGGCACGACCGCGCCAGAGCCATGACCCCAGATCGGGCTCTCCCGGATCGCGTCCACGAAGTGCCTCGACTGGTTGGTGCGCACGTCGTTGTGGGTGCTGACGGTCACCTGCCCGGCCGTGCGCGACACCGCCTGCATCGGAGACAGCGCCACGACAGCGACGACCGCCGCCGTCACCACGGTGGCGATCGCGAGGCTGCCGACGAAGGCGACGACCTGCCGGCGCTGGATCGGGCGACGCAGGAACCGGCGCATCAGCAGGGCGAGGCAGAGGATGCCCAGAACGGTCACGGCGGGCACGGTGAGGTAGAACATCCGGCGCCCGGACAGGACGACGCCGAGCACGGCCGCGCAGACCAGGACCGTTCGCCATGTGAAGCTCGTTCGCCTCGCCTGCACCCCACGAGCCATGGCGTAGGGCGCCAGGAACGCCAGGCTGTTGAAGCCCTGGAAGTTGGTGCGCAACGTCGCCCCGGTCGTGTCCACAGCCGAGTACGCCGGGTCCACCAGGAAGGACGGCATGGTGCCGCCGCCCCGCTTCACGGCGTACAGCGCGACACCGAGCACGACAGCTGAGACCAGCGCCGTGTCCAGGGCGGAGACGATCGTCCGGCGATGACCCGGCAGCTGCCACAGCGATCCGAGCAGGAGTCCGATCACCACCGGCTCCACCACGAAGATGGTGATCGTCGGGCGAGCTCCCGGATTGTGGTGCCACAGACCGACAGCCAGGCCCATGAGCCCCACCGCCAGCAGGGCCAGCACCCAGGGGGCCGCCGGCCGCAGGTCGACCCGCAGCACGACGCAGGCGACCAGGGCGAGCGCCAGCAGCGGCGCGAGGTAGGTCCCGTACCGGTAGGGGACGACGGAGGTCACGACGACGTAGGCCCAGACGACGCCGAGAACGAATCTGATGAGCCAGGGCCTCAACGACGAACGCCTGCCCACGCATGGTGACGAGACCACGTCGAGAGGATGAAGCGCACCACGCGGTTGCTGGTGTCGGTGACGGCGTACTCGGCCGGGATCGACGACGTCACCGGGCCGTCCTCGATCGAGACCGCGACCGCGCGTTCGACGTCGTCCGGGTCCAGGCCGGTCATCATGATCGAGCCCGTGTCCAGGGCCTCGGGCCGCTCGATGGAGTCGCGCAGGGTGATCGCGGGGAAGCCGAGGATCGCCGACTCCTCGGCGATGGTGCCGCTGTCGGAGAGCACGCACGCAGCCGACAGCTGCAGCTTGTTGTAGTCGAGGAAGCCGAACGGCTCGAGCCACCGCACGTCGCCGTCGATCGAGGCGTCCAGGCTCTCGAGCCGACTACGCGTGCGCGGATGAGTCGAGACCACGATCGGGAGACGCCACCTCTCGCGCACCCTGGTCAGGCAGGCCAGCAGCATCCGGAGCCGGTCAGGGGAGTCGACGTTCTCCTCGCGGTGGGCGGAGACCAGGAAGTAGCCGCGCCCCTCCAGCTGGAGCCGCGTCAGGACGTCCGAGGCATCGATCCGCGGATGGTGGTGGTCGAGCACCTCGCGCATCGGCGAGCCGGTGACGATCACCCGCCGCGTGTGGAGCCCCTCGGCGAGGAGGTTGCGCCGCGCGTGCTCGGTGTAGGCCAGGTTGAAGTCGGCGACGTGGTCGACGAGTCGACGGTTCGTCTCCTCCGGGACGTTCTCGTCGAAGCATCGGTTGCCCGCCTCCATGTGGTAGACGGGCACTCGCATCCGCTTGGCCATCACCGCCGCGATGCAGGAGTTGGTGTCGCCGAGGACCAGCAGGGCGTCGGGTCGCTCGGCGCCGATCACCCGCTCGGCGCCGACCAGGACTCCGCCGAGCACCGTGCCGAGGGATGACGTGTCGACGTCCAGGTGATGGTCCGGAGCCCGCAGCTCCAGGTCGTCGAAGAAGACCTGGTTCAGGCTGTGGTCGTAGTTCTGGCCGGTGTGCACCAGCACGTGCTCGACGCCCGGCGTCCTGTCGAGCCGGTCGATCACGCGGGCGAGCCGGATGATCTCCGGCCGCGTCCCGACGACGGTCATGACCTTCACGGCCGCTCCTCCACCTTCAACGGGTACTGGTCGGGGCATTCGCGGTCCAACAGCTGGTCGGCCCAGAAGACGGTCACCAGCTCGTCGTCGCCGATGTTGCGGATGTGATGGACCCACATCGTCGGCATGTCCACGAACTCCGGACGCACCCCGCTCACGCGGAACCGGACGACCTCGTCATGGTAGAGGCGACGCAACGCGATCTCGGCCTCGCCCCGCACGACCAGGAACCGCTCGATCTTGTGCAGGTGGTAGTGGTTGCCACGCACGGCTCCGGGCACGGTGGTGGACACGAACGCCTGGCCTGTGCCGCCATGCGCACGCACGGCCTCGAACAGGTCGCCGCGGGCGTCGGAGTGCCGGTCCGCCCGGATGGGGTACGCGCCGGGGAACAGGTGGCTGCGGTAGGTGTTGAAGAGGTCCCGGGCAAAGCTCGTCGAGACGTCGGGCACCTCGCCCCGCACGGCGTACATCGCATGGAAGCGCTCGAGGGCCTCGAGCACCTCGCGGACGCCGCGCGGCTCGCCCTCGGGCCGGACCTCTTGGCTCTTCGACGCCACCGCCGCGGCGATCAGGGCCTCGGCGGCCGACTGCACGTGCAGGAGAGGGACCTGACGGTCCTCGTGCACCGGCGGCGTGCGTCCGGCCGCTACCTCGTGGCAGAACGTCGCGACGAACGAGTTGTACGCCGGACGGCCGTGCTCGCCGAAGAGGTTCGGGAGGACGACGTCGGCGAAGGTCCCGGGCAGCCCCGCGAGGAGCTCCGCAGCCCGGCGTTTCCCACGGCCGTAGGCGTTGTCGAGGTCGGCCTGGACGCTGTTCGCGTAGACGACGTGCACCGGCCGACCGCGGAGGGCATCGGCCAACGACTCGGCCGGAGCAACGTTGCCCACCTCGACCTCGGGGTCGGAACCGGCGCGATTGACCCCGGCCAGGTGGATGACCGTGTCGACGTCACGTAGCAACGTCGCCAGGCTCTCCGGATCCTCCGTCTCCGGCCGCCCGATCCGGAGCGGCTCGATCCCCCGGGTCGCCGCGAGCCGGCAGCTGAGGTGCCAGCCGAGGAAGCCTGCGGCCCCGGTCACCGCCACCCTCACGACGCCCCTCCGAGAATCTCGTGGACGGCGTGGCACACGCGGTCGATCACGAGCGCCTCGTGCTTGGACCCGCTCGGCAGGGCGACCCCGCGCGCGAAGAGGTCGTCGGCGACGCCAGTGACGTACGCCGGCGCCTCGGCGAAGACCGGCTGTGCGTGCATCGGCTTCCACAGCGGACGTGCCTCGATGTCATGGGCGTCCAGTCCGGCCATCAGGCCGGCGGCGTCGACCGACGCCTCGTCGCGGTCGATCATGAGGGCGGTCAGCCAGCAGTTGTCCTCGTCGTCGTCCGGTGCCTGGAAGACCGTGACCCCGGGCAGCGAAGCCGCCAGTGCGGCGTACGTCGAGCGGATCTCGCGCCGGCGCCGCACCATCTCGTCGAGCCGGGCGAGCTGGGCGCGCCCCAGCGCCGCCAGGATGTTGGACAGCCGGTAGTTGTAGCCGATCTCGCGGTGCTCGTAGTGCACCGTGGGCTCTCGCGCCTGGGTGGACAGAAACCGAGCACGACCGGCGAGGTCCTCGTCGTCGGTCAGGAGCATCCCGCCACCGCTGGTCGTCATCACCTTGTTGCCGTTGAAGCTCAGGACCGCGGCGCGGCCGAAGCGCCCGGCCGGCCTCCCGTGGTACGTCGCTCCGAGCGCCTCCGCTGCGTCCTCCAGGAGCGGAACGTCGTGCTCCTCGCAGACCTTGGTCACCGCGTCGTAGTCCGCGACCCGGCCCAGCAGGTCCACCGCGATCACTGCCGCGACCCGGTTGCCCTGACCGCGTTGGTCGCGAATGGCCTCGTCCAGGAGCCCCGGGTCGATGTTGCCGTCGCGGAGGGAGTCGACGAAGCAGGGCCGTGCGCCGGTGTAGACCACCGCATTCGCGGACGCGGCGAAGGTCATCGAGGACACCAGGACCACATCGCCTGGTTGGACACCGACGCCGATCATCGCCAGGTGGAGAGCCGCCGTGCCGGAGGAGAGCGCCACGGCCTGGCCGACGCCCACTCGCGTGGCCATCTCGTCCTCGAAGGCGGTCACCTCCGGTCCGGTCGGAGCCACCCAGCCTGACCGGAGGGCTCGCAGGACGTTCTGCTCCTCCAGGGCGCCCACGTCGGGCGGTGAGAGCAACACCCGGGCTTCGCTCATCGCTGACTCCTGCCCGTCGGTAGGTCCTGCTCGGAGACGCTGCGCAGCGTCCGGATCAGCCACGTGAGATCGGAGCGCAGGCTGTACTGCTCGACGTACTCGCGGTTGATCCGGACCTTGTCGGGCCAGATCACCTCACGGTTGTAGCGCTCGGGGTCGGCCACGTGCGCCAGGATCGCCTCCTCGTGACGGTAGGCGATGGCGGCCGGACCGGTGATGCCGGGGCGGACGGTCAGGATCACCCGGTCCGCGCCCAGCAGGGCGTCGGCGAAGCCGGGCACGTCCGGCCGCGGACCCACGAGGCTCATCTCACCCCTGAGCACATTGACCAGCTGAGGCAGCTCGTCGATCTTGAACCGGCGCAGCCACGCCCCGCTGCGTGTGATCCGGACATCGTGCCGGGTCGTGACGGTCGTGTCGACACCGTCGACCGATCTCATGCTGCGCAGCTTCATGACCTCGAACGGCACTCCGTCACGGCCGATCCGCACCTGGCGGAACAGTCCGTTCTGCCGGGTCTCGACGGTGGCCGCTGCCCACCCCACCAGCAGCAGCGGAGAAGTGGCGACGAGGCCGGCACCGGCCACGAGCACGTCGAGCAGGCGCTTGGCGGCGGCCTGGCGGGCGTTCAGGGCGCCTCGGGCGTCAACCGACATAGCCCAACCTGCCGAGCGTGGGCGCCACCAGCCCTTCGAGCCTCGCCACGGCGTCGGGCCCCAGCGTCGCGCGCCCCTTGCCGACGCTCGCCGCCGAGATCTCGCCGATGCGAGCCTGCTCGAGACCCGAGATCCCCAGGAACCGACCGAGCTCCGCCAGATGGGTGCGAGGGTCCCGGACGAAGTCCTCGTAGACGACGTGGAACACCTGCGTGTCGGGGAGGCCGGCCAGGTCGCGGCGGGACGCGTCCACGCAGCGTTGCCACTGGATCGCGCAGAGCTCGTCCAAGGGATGCTCGGCCACGAGGGACTCATAGCCTGCCGGTCTCGGCCCCCACCAGCCGGAGACCCGGTCACCCGTGCTGCGGGCGGCGCGGCCACGCAGACGGCCGGCGGCGAACCTCACGGCGTACGGCGCGACATCGGTCCAGGGGACGAACCTGGCCTTGGCGGCGGTGTAGCGCAGGTCGAAGGGGGCGTTCCAGCGCAACATCGCGGACGCCGCAGCGTCGATCCCGTCCCGGGTGATCAGGACGTAGCGCGCGTCCGGAAGCACCGCCCGCACGAACCCCATGCGCAGAGAGTTGGCACACGTCTTCTCGACGACGTACGGCGCGTCACGGCGACGAACCCGGTCGAACCGACGACGGATGTAGGACCTGACCTCCGCGCGCGCCATCTCCGGGGTCAGCTCGTCGGACGGCACGCTGCGGTTGCCGTGGCGCCAGATCGGGTTGATCTCGTCGCACGGCCACGTGGTGGCACCCGGGACGCAGGTGAGCGCGTCCCGCAACATGTTGGTGCCGGAGCGGGGGGCGCCCACGATCACGACCTCCGTCACGGAGCCACCCGCTCGAGCAGGTCGTCCCATCGTGGAAGCGTCTCACCGATGGAGAACTCCTTGGCCCACAGCTCATGGGCACGCACCCGCATGGCGGCCAGCTCGTCGCGACGAGACGCCAGGTCCGCCAGCGTGGTGCGGATGCCCGCCGCGTCACCGGGCAGAAGTGCGCCGACCCCTTCCTCGACGACCATCCGGGCGAGCTCCGAACCGGGGTCCACGGAGACCAGCACCGGTAACGACGCGGCCAGGTAGGTCGCGGTCTTCGACGGGTAGGCGTAGGAGATGACGAAGGGGGTCAGGCTGACCAGCCCGAGATCAGCGGTCTCGGCGAGCGCTTGAGCCTCCCCCGGGCTCCCGTGCGCCAGGAAGCGCACGCGACCCTGGCGATCGGCCGGGGCCTCCTCGACCCGCTGCACCAGGTCTGTCTTGGCCGCCCCTTCACCCATGAGCACCAGCTCGACGTCGTCGAGATCCTCGCCGTCGAGGACCGCGGACACGATGGTGTCCAGGGCCTGGAAGCGGCCGATGTTGCCGGTGAACACCACCCGGAACCGGTCTGGCTCGGCGGGCAAGGGAGACTGCGTCTCGGCGGCGCCGAAGTCCGGCAGCTCGAAGTTGTTGATCACGACGACGCGCTCGGCGAGTGCCGGATCGCGGTCCAGCAGGGCCCGGCGCATGTCGCCGGAGAGCACGACCACGGCCGCCGCTCGACGGCAGGCCGCCCGGTCCAGCGCCAGCAGCACGCGACGTACCCACGGGTTCGCGAACTCACCCGAGATCGCCCCGATCTCGGGATGGATGTCCATGCAGTGGTAGACGAACGCCGCATGTCGACGCCGAGCCGCCCACGACACCGCCGCGCCGAGCAGCACGGGTGGAGCAGTGGAGCACATGATGACGTCGTACGCCGGGCCCCGCAGGATGCGCCAGGCCACCAGCGCCGAGAAGCGCACCAGGTTCATCAGCCGACGGCCGGGTCCCCCGGAGCGGTCCGGTCGCACGTCGAGTCGATGCACGATCGCGTCGTCGACCTGCTCACGCTCGGGACGTCTCTCGTTCGTCAGCTCAGGCTTGTACGACGGCTGGCTGCTCAGCACGTCCACCTGGTGTCCGGCGTCGGTCCACCTCGCCACGATCGATCGCAGCAACGACGCGTACGGCGGTGCGTCCGGCCAGTAGTAGCGATGGATCGCGAGGATCCGCAGGGGACGCATCAGCCGTCGGCAAGCAGCGTGGCGAAGCCAGGCTGCGCGCGGAGCAGCGCCACCACCTGGTCCACGTCGAGCCGTTGGGTGTTGTGCGAGTGGTAGTCGTCGACGGCGGACCCACCGACGTCACCCTCGTCGAAGTACTCGCCGTAGTTGAGGTCACGGGCGTCGACAGGCACCCGGTAGAAGTCGCCCTGGTCCTCGGCGCGACCGAGCTCCTCGCGCGTGGCCAGCGTCTCGAAGAGCTTCTCGCCGTGCCGGGTGCCGATCACCTTGATGTCCGGCTCGACCCCCATCGCCCGAGCCACCGCGGCCGCCAGGTCACCGACCGTGCTGGCCGGGGCCTTCCGGACGAAAAGGTCGCCGGGCTCGGCGCTGTCGAACGCGTGCTCCACGAGCGACACTGCGTCCTCCAGCGACATCAGGAAGCGAGTCATCGCGGGATCGGTGACCGTGATCGGTTGGCCGGCTCTGACCTGCTCGACGAACAGCGGGATGACCGAGCCGCGCGACATCATCACGTTGCCGTAGCGCACGGTGGAGACCACCGTCCGGGCCGTCGGGTTGTTGCGCGCGAACGCCTGCGCGACCTTCTCCATGAGGGCCTTCGACATCCCCATGGCGTTGATCGGGTACGCCGCCTTGTCGGTTCCGAGGCAGACCACGGACCGCACCCGGTTGGCGTTGGCCGCCTCGATCACGTTGGCGCTGCCCAGCACGTTGGTCCGGACCGCCTCGATCGGGAAGAACTCACAGCTGGGAACCTGCTTGAGCGCCGCGGCGTGGAACACGTGATCGGCGCCCCGGGTCGCCCGGTCGACGCTCGCCTGGTCACGCACGTCGCCGAGGTAGAAGCGCACCCGGTCGTCGTCGAGCTCTCGCCGCATGGTGTCCTGTTTCAGCTCGTCCCGGGAGAGGATGCGCACCTGGGCCACATCTGCGGCCAGCAGGCGACGCACCATGGTCCCGCCGAACGACCCCGTCCCCCCAGTGACCAGGACGATGGATCCGGTCGTCGCTGCTGGCTGAGTCATAGGGGTGCTACCTCACGTGTCGGGACGGCCCGAGCCGGGCGCAAGCGGCAGTCTAGGAGGCCGGGTCCGCCGTCCGGAAACCGCACGAGCCCACGTTGACAGCGCCGACGTCACCAGTGGCTAGCCGACCTCGCGCAGAGTGTCCGCGTGCTCGCGGTACCACGTCACGGTCGACGTGATGCCCTCGGCGAGGCCGATCCGATCGGTCCAGCCGAGCGAGTGCAGCAGCGTGACGTCGAGCAGCTTGCGCGGCATTCCGTCGGGCATGGAGGTGTCCCACACGGTGTCGCCGTCGTACCCGACGGCGGCTGCCACGATCTCGGCGATCTCCTTGATCGTGGCGTCCCTGCCCGTGCCGACGTTGACCTGGCCGGGTGCGTCGTGGTGCTCGAGCAGGTACAGGCACGCGGCTGCCATGTCGTCGACGTGGAGCAGCTCGCGGCGAGGCGTCCCGGTCCCCCAGTTGGTGACGTACGGCGCGCCATCGGCCGCCGCCTCGACGTACCGCCGGATCAGTGCAGGCAGCAGATGGCTGCCCGTCCGCGAGAAGTTGTCGGCCGGGCCGTAGAGGTTGGTCGGCATCGCCGAGATCCACGGGAGGCCGTACTCGCGGCGGACCGCCTGGATGCCGAGGATGCCGGCGATCTTCGCGATCGCGTAGGCGTCGTTGGTCGGCTCGAGGTGACCGGTGAGCAGCGAGTCCTCGCGGATCGGCTGGGGAGCGAGCCGCGGGTAGACGCACGAGGAGCCGAGGAACAGCAGCCGCTCGACCCGCTGCTCGAGGGCCGCGTCCAGGACGTTGGTCTGGATGCGCAGGTTGTCGGAGAGGAACTCCACCGGGTGGGAGTCGTTGGCGAGGATGCCGCCCACCTTCGCAGCGGCCAGCACGACGTAGCGCGGCGAGGTCTCGGCGAAGTAGTCGAAGACGGCGTCGCGGTCACGCAGGTCGAGTTCGCTCGACCGGCGGCCTCGGAGATCGGCGAAGCCTGCTGCCTCCAGGCGTCGCCAGATCGCCGAGCCGACCATGCCCCGGTGGCCCGCGACGTACGTCGTGGCGTCCCGGTCGAGCGGCCCCGGCACGAAGTCGGTCAGGTTGCTCGTCACGGAGTCTCCGGCCAGTCGGGGAGGACCACCTTGTCGATCCACGGGCGGCCTTCGTGCTCGAGCGCCTCGAGATCGGCGTCGACCATGATCTGCGCCAGTCGGGCGCCGTCGACGGTCGGTCTCCAGCCCAGGACCTTCTCGGCCTTGGCAGCGTCGCCGCGGAGGGCGTCGACCTCGGACGGACGCAGGTATCGCTCGTCGAAGCGGACGTGGTTCTCCCAGTCCAGCCCGACGTGGCTGAACGAGGCCGCCATGAACTCGCGGACCGTCATCGAACTGCCCGTGGCAAGCACGAAGTCGTCGGGCTCGTCGGCCTGGAGCATCCGCCACATCCCCTCGACGTACTCCGGGGCATAGCCCCAGTCACGCTCGGCGTCGAGGTTGCCCATGTAGACGTACCGGTCGAGCCCCGCCTTGATCCGCGCCGCCGCGCGGGTGATCTTGCGGGTCACGAAGGTCTCGCCGCGCCGTGGGGACTCGTGGTTGAAGAGGATGCCGTTGACGGCGAACAGGCCGTAGGCCTCGCGGTAGTTGCGGGTGGCCCAGTGGCCGTAGACCTTGGCCACGCCGTACGGCGACCGCGGGTGGAACGGCGTCTGCTCGTTCTGGGGCGGGGCCTCGGAGCCGAACATCTCGGAGCTGGAGGCCTGGTAGTACCGACACTCGACGCCGGACATTCGCACCGCCTCGAGCAGCCGCATGACACCGAGCGCCGTGGCGTTGCCGGTGTGGTCGGGCTCGTCGAAGGAGACCCGGACATGCGACTGGGCGCCCAGGTTGTAGACCTCGTCGGGGTCGATCTGCCGCATCAGGCTGATCAGCCGCGCGCCGTCGGTGAGGTCGCCGTAATGGAGGAACATCCGGGCGTTCTGGTCGTGCGGGTCACGGTAGAGATGGTCGATGCGCCCGGTGTTGAACGTCGACGCGCGGCGGATCAGGCCGTGGACCTCGTAACCCTTCCCGAGCAGCAGCTCGGCCAGGTACGAGCCGTCTTGGCCGGTCACGCCGGTGATGAGTGCACGACGCACAGCGAGGCTCCAGTTTCACTCAGGTTGCGGGACATGAACCCTCCCCCTGGGGAGGGCACAACATTCTTGCCTCCCGCGCCGGGTCTTTCCCGCGATTCTACGAACAGCAGGCGTATCGGGATGCGACCCTTGACCATGTGACCGACACGGTCGAGCCCTGGCTGCTCCGCACGACCGCCGCCGCCTCTGGCGTCCGGCGTTACTCCGTCTGCGGGATCCCGATCAACGACCTCGACGCCGGTGCCGCGGCCGATCTGATCGTGAGTCACGCCGTGACCGGGACCAGCTTCCAGGTGCACCTGTGCAACGCCTACACGTTGTCACTCGTCGACCGCGACCCGCGGCTGCGCGAGGCGCTCCTGGCCGGCGACCTGAACCTCCCCGACGGCGCTCCGGTGGCCTGGATGGCGCGCGGCATGGACAGCGGACCCGTCCGCGGACCGGGCCTCGTCGACGCCGTGGCGACCGCCGGCCGCGGCCTCGTCCGGCACTACCTCTGGGGTGGCAAGGAAGGCATCGCCGAGCGGATGGCCGAGCGGCTCCGTCACGCCATCCCGAGCGTCGACATCGTGGGCACCGAGACGCCACCGTTCCGGCAGCTGTCGGACGAGGATCTGGTCGCCCTGGCGGATCGGGTCCGATCGTCCGGCGCCAACATCCTCTGGGTCGGTCTGGGAACGCCGCGTCAGGACTACGTCGTACACCGGCTG
>Ga0164241_10002742_pt1 | contig 18598 bp, 11 predicted proteins | sample OricomyardsoilBY_FD_108780 | JGI IMG/M metagenome (GOLD analysis project Ga0164241, IMG submission 108780) | Backyard soil microbial communities from Emeryville, California, USA - Original compost - Back yard soil (BY) | ecosystem: Environmental > Terrestrial > Soil > Unclassified | place: USA...
CTGGAACGTGTACGTTTCACTCGTATAGGCCTGGATGAGCCCCGTACGCCGCACCGAGCAGTTGGTGGGCACCAAGCCGCCCGGGCTCGCGGTGCCGTGGTCGTAGTTGACGATCGGGTCGATGCGCTTCCACAACGGGCTAGCGGTCGTGAATGTCGTATTCGGGAAGTACCTCGCGAGTAGACCTGTGCCGGTGCCGCCCGACTGAATCGTGTTCGGCACCGTGAATTGGCGGGAGCTATTGACGCCCACCAAGCTCTGATTGGTGTTGCCCCAAATGTTGTTCGCGGCGAGCGCGAGCGTGCCGTCAGGAGTGAGCGGGGCCCAAGCAAACCCACGCCAATCATTGCCGCCACTCGTGTACGGGTCGCGCGTGGGCGACGGCACGAAATCGGCGATTGGATTCAAAACGCCGCCGGAGATCTTCGAGAGGCCGCCGTTCGTCGCGCTCCAAGATTTGTCAGAGGTCGCGAAATAAGTGCCGTTGGCAGACACCGAGTGACAGACGGGACAACCATCGACGGTGTTGAACGCACTCTTCGCGGCGGCCGTCGAACTAGGGTCGGCGACCATCATGTTGGTCGAGCCGCTGCGGTTGTATTGCGTGTAGTAGATGAGGCCGCGCACCGGCGCCGAACTGAAATGCAGCGTACGGTTCACCGTTGGCGCTGGAGTTCCGCTGATCAGACGCTGCACACGAATGCTGACGTCTTGACCCTTGCCCGAGTTCTCGAAATCCTTCCACACGGCCTGGGGGATCGTGGCGCTCGGTGGGCTAGATTCCGGGATGATTGCGTTCCAAGCGAAGGTCGCCGTGCCAGTCGCTGGGTAGCGCAGCCCAACCTGCACAGCGTCCGCTGCGGTGCCACCGTTGTCCCATTGGATGACCGGCGGAATGAGGCCGAGCGGCAGGACGGTGTTCGCGTAGGGGTAGAGGATCGTCATCGGATCCGTGCCCGCTACCGTCTTTGCGAAGTTCGTGACCGCGTTGGCCGGCGCCAGCACCGTGTCCGTCGCGTTGACCTTCACGTTCAGCTTGGCCGTGGCGGAGAACTGTCCCAAATAGGCCGTCACGTTGATCGTGCCGGGCACCGCGCTGATCAAGTTCACGGTGCCGCCACTAACAGTGGCCACGTCGAAGCGGTCCAATGACCATGCCGGCGTCAGCGTGCCCGCGTAGCAACCGGAGGGAACCACGGACACCGTGTAGGTTTGGATCGCGGGCGTCACCGTCAAGCGAGCGCGCTTTCCAGTTGGATCACCGATCGAGCTGGCAGGAATGACCTGCTTGGCGATCGTGGGCGAGCTCCACTTGAGGTACGCCGCGCTACCGCCGGTTCCCTGAAAATACTCCATGCGAAACAGCGCTGGAGTACCGGCAGTCAGATTGATTGCGGGCGAAGCATACTCGGTGACGCCCTGGGTCTTCCATTGGTCGACGACCAGCGTGCCGTTCACCCAGAGTCGGATGCCGTCGTCAGCAGAGGGGTAAAAGGTGTATGCCTCAGTCGTCGTGGGGATGACCGAGCCGGTCCAACGGACGGAAAAGTTGGTCGCTCCGATGCCAGTCACACCCGGCGCTGCGCCGTTGTAGTTGTTGTTGATGTTCCCTTCGGTGCGTGTCGCCGTGACCGTCCAGCTAGACGGGATGGACGTGATGCTCGTACTGATCTGATTGAAGTACTCTGCCTTGAGGTAAGCAGAGTTCATTGCAGAAATCGTCACATCCTGCGTCGCCGGGGTGATCGAAAGGCCCGTGCAATTCGTAGCCATCGCCAGAGGAATGGTCGCCTTCATGGTGAGGCCGCCGTCATTGATGAACGGACCGCCGTCCAAGTTCAGGCCGTTGGCATCATCGACGACGCGCTGGCAGTACGGATCACACGGGTTGTCGACACACGCCGACGAAGTTCCGAGCCCTTGCGTCTGCTGACCACTTGCCGGAACGTTGAGCGTCGCGACGCGATCGCCAATGCACTCGCCCCAGGTGTTCGTCGTTCCGTCGCACGTACGTTTGCCGATCGTGCAAGAGACGTAATCGCCCGAACGTCGCTCGACTTGACCGCAGTCGACGACCTCGTCAGCAGTCTCACATGCGCAGCCCTTGTTGGGCGTCTCACATGGATCGACATTGGGCACTGGTTTGTCGCCTGCATCGCCCTCCCCCGCGAACGGCGCACCGTCGTGTCCGCCGTGGGAACAAGCGTTGCCGATGGCGAGTAGCGCCAGGGCGATGGCCAAACGCAGTGGCTTTCCGAACATGGGTCTCCGTGGTCAGTAACGGCCGTTGTAACGGACTCGTAAATGACGCAACCCTGCAAGAATCGGGACAACCCGAGCCCGCGGAGCTCAACCAATGTCGGTGAATTGCGTGCAAAAACGCTAACTTGGGCTCATCATCGCACATCGGCTCCGAGGCGCCGACATGCGCCTCGGAGGGAACGCGAGCCCGAACTCAACTCAATACATCGGCGAATGCGTAGCGGCCCGGCTTCTTTCCAGCCAAAAATTGGGCAGCGCGCAAGGCTCCGTGGGCAAACAAGTCACGATTGGATGCGCGGTGAGTGAGCTCGAGCCGCTCACCATCACCCAGAAGGTAGACAGTGTGATCACCAATCACGTCGCCACCTCGCACCCCGAACACCGCGACTTCATCGTCGGTGCGCGCGCCGACCTCACCATCTCGACCCCGCAACTCACGTACCTCAGGCCGCACTTTTTTCACGGCTTCGAGCAAACGTGAGGCGGTGCCGCTCGGCGAGTCGATCTTCTTCCGGTGGTGTAGTTCCACGATTTCGACGTCGTAGCCGAGACCAAGCCGGCGCAGCGCGAGCTCCACGGCCTCGGCCAAGACCTGAATGCCGAGGCTCATGTTGCCCGCGACGAGCACGGGTACGACCTCGGACGCTTTGTCCAACGCGCGCTTGGCAGCAGCGTCCAAGTTCGTCGTGCCGCAGACGATCGCCACACCTTGCCGAGCAGCGAGCTGTGCGAGCTGTGAAACCGCAGAAGCGGTCGAGAAATCGATCACCACTTCAGCGCCCAACAACGAAGAAGACACATCCGGACTAGTGACGACGCCGAGCGCACCGAGCCCGGCGAGTTCGCCCAAATCGCGACCGAGCTTCGGGTCCGAACTCGAGCATGCTGCGCCGACGATCTCGATCTCCGGCTTGTTCTGGGTAAGGCGTGTGATCGAAAGCCCCATGCGCCCTGACGCGCCATGCAACGCGAGCTTCATGACGCCTCGAATTCAGCCATCGCTGCGCTGAGCCGCGCGCGACACTCGGCAGATGCTTCCACGATCGGCAAGCGCACGCTGGCGTTGAGCCGGCCTTTGAGCGCGAGAGCCGCTTTGGCTGGCGCGGGGCTGGCCTCCGAGAACATCGCCTTGTTCACGGCGAACATCTTGACCTGCTGCTTGCCCGCGAGCCCGAAGCGCCCAGCGAGTGCGTCATTGACCATCGCGCTCACCTCTTTCGGGTACACGTTGCTGGTCACGCTGATCACGCCAGTCGCGCCGACGCTCATCATCGGCACGGTCAGCGCATCATCACCCGAGAGGATGGAAACAGGGCGTTTTGCGCGGGCGAGTAACTCCTGACAGTGAAGAACGTTGCCGGTCGCGTCTTTGAAACCGAGTACGTTGGGACAAGCGTCGAGCACGCGCAGCGAGCTGTCGACGCTCAGCTCGACCACACTGCGGCCGGGAATGTTGTACAGCACGACCGGCACGCTGACCGATTTGGCAATCGCACAGATGTGCTGAAATAGGCCCTCTTGGCTTGGTCGGCTGTAATACGGCATCACCACCATGACCGCGTCGGCGCCTGCCTCGACGGCAGCGCGAGCCCCGTCGATGCTCTTCTTGGTATTGTTCGAACCGGTGCCGGCAAGCACCACGGCGCGGCCCTTGGCAACGCGCTTGCAGCGTACAATCAACTCGCGCTGTTCGCCCTCCGTCAATGTAGGCACTTCACCGGTGGTGCCGCAGGGCACCAAGCCAGCGATGCCGCCTTCCAACTGCGCCTCCAGGTGTTTTTCGAACGCGATGAAATCGACCTCGGAACCGTCGGGCGAAAACGGGGTTACCAGCGCGGTGTATGCGCCAGAAAAGCTGAGCTCTGCCATGGAGGGCTTCTTTTCCCGCGTTCCGGGGCGCGGCGCAACCAGGAGACACGCCTTTCGCGCACGGTTTCCCCAGCAACACCCCCGCTGCACCCAAACTTTCGCGTGGATGACAAGGTGCGCCAAGGCTTCGCGCAATTGACCCCGTGACGTGCCCAGGTACTATCGAGTTCCTCGGCTCGATCATGGCCTCGATTCTACCCGGTCGTCGGACCGCCATTTCACTGCCGTCCGAACGGCCCAAAGGCGCGGGTCAGCCATGCCTGGTGATCATCTCCGGCGCAGAGATGGGACGGCGTATCGATTTGGCGCACGAAGAAGTGTCGATCGGTCGCAGTGAGCAGTGCACCGTTTGCGTCAACAGCGACATGGTGAGCCGACGGCACGCGGTCATCAACCGCATCCTCGGTCACTACATCGTCGTGGACATGAAATCGACGAACGGCACGTTCGTCAACGATCAACGGATCGAGCGCGCCGAGCTGAAAGACGGCGATCTGTTGCGCACCGGCAAGACCGTCCTGAAGTACCTCGAGAACAACCTCGAACTCGAGTACATGCAGCACATCCTGAGTCTGGCCACGGTCGATTCACTGACCGGCTTGCACAACAAGCGTCACTTCGACGAAGTGTTCGGCAAGGAGGTGGCTCGCGCGGATCAGACCCAACATCCACTGTGCCTGGTGCTCCTGGACATCGACCATTTCAAGAAGATCAACGACAATTTCGGCCACCCCGCAGGCGACGCGGTGCTCAAACACGTCGCCTCCGTGGTCAAGGGTCAGATTCGCCCGAATGACACACTGTGTCGAGTTGGCGGCGAGGAGCTCGCCCTAGTGCTACCGCAGACGCCACACGCTTTGGCGTCACAAGCGGCAGAGCTGATCCGCGTTGCGGTCGACAACACCGCGTGCGACGTCGCCGGCACGATCATTCCGGCGACGTTGAGCCTCGGCGTCGCGCAGCTCGGCCCGGGAGAGATACCGGAAGGGTTATACCGCCGCGCCGACGAGCGACTGTACGCGGCGAAGCACAGCGGCCGCAATCGCGTGTGTTGACAAGATCACTGGTATTCCGGCAGCAACGCGCCCAGCCAGGGACTTGACGCTCAGCGCGTGAGGGACTCGATGAGCGCGCCGAGAGCCGGATAGCGCTCGGTGAGCGTTGCCCGCGACGGCATCTCGAAGTCGGCGAAGTCGAAACCAGGGGCCACCGTGCAACCGCACAACGTAAAACCATCGCCAACGACACGTGCGGCTTGCAAGGCGCCTGCCGGCACGACCCATTGTGGACGTTCAGCGTGCTGCAGATTCGGGCCGAGCTCGATTCGTTGATATCGCCCAGCCAGGTCGATGGTGTGCAGCTCCAACGTCGCGCCCGCGTAGTGATGCCAAACCTCATCGCTACGGACCGTGTGAAACGCAGAGAATTCGCCGGCGCGCAGCAAGAAGTAGATGGCGGTCGACGCAGCGCGTGATACCGGAGCAAATGGGGCCGTCACGCTTTGCGGAGCGCGAAAGGTTTCACGGAAGAAACCGCCCTCGGGATGTGGAGCCAGGCCGAGTAGCTCGATGACTTCGTGAACGGATAGCGAGGTCACGCCGTGGCGCGCTTGTTCGGGGAAGCGACTGGCCGGGTGTAGCGCAAGCCCGGGCCGGGCTTTTGCCCCAAGCACTTGGCGCTCAGCGCAGCGGCAAAACGCGCACGCGCCGGCTCGGGTAAACGGGCGAGACAGTTACTCGCAAACTTTGCGTCGGCTTGGCAGCGAGCGAGCAGCCGAGCAACGCGTGGTCCGTACAGGCGGCTGCAGCTCGCGCAAATCCCCTGATCCAACGTGGACAGCGAGCTACAGCAACGGCACGTTTCGAGGGCGGGCATGGGGCGAAGCGGTAGCGGAGCCTACGAAGGACGGCCAAGTTTCTGACCCGACACGTCGAAGAAAACGCGACAAACCGCGGTGCCTGAGCGGAAATGCTCTACCGCCCGGGGCCAAATCCGCTAGCTTGCCGCCGATGGCACACGACGACGATCACAACCATGTTCATGACGAAAACTGCGACCATGAGCACGGCGACGAAGAATTTGCCGAAGAGCTCGACGAATTCCTCGGTGAATTTCAAGAGCTGCTCGGCACCGATCCGGAGGCAGCGATGGACCTCGTGGAGAGCGTCGACGAAGCGTTCGCCGCACACCCGCTGATTCGGATCGCGCACGCTCATGCCGTCTGGATGACCAAAGGCGCCGCAGACGCTCGCAGCGAGCTCGAAGCCCTGGTCGCCACCGAGCCCGACTTCTCGGACGCGCACTATGCGCTCGCGGACGTGTACGGCGAGCTGAAGGAAGACGCGCTGCGCGTCACTCACTTCTTGCGCGTGCTCGAGCTCGACGAACAGGACGACATCGATTCCGGATTCGACGTGAGCGAGTTCCAAGAGCTGATCGTCAAGAGCGCGGAAGCAGCGCTTGCTGCGCTCCCCTCACCGTACCTGGAGCGGCTGAAAGACGTCCCCGTCTTGCTCGAGCCCCGGCCGAGCCAGGTACTGGTGAAGGACGGCTTCGATCCGCGCTCACTGGCTCGCTTCGAAGGTCCGACGGTCGAAGCCGCCGCGGGCGGCATCAGCCCAACCAGCATCATCCTCTACACCGCGAATTTGCCGGCCGAATTCGAGGACGAAGAAGAGCTCGCGAGCGAAATCGAGATCACACTGTTGAACGAGATCGGCACCTATTACTCGCTCAGCGAAGAAGAGCTCGATCGTCTCGGCTTGGAATGAGCCTGAGCTAGCGAAAAGAAAGCGAGCGCGGCTCGCGTCGGCGCAAACGCGCGCGGCGTGAGCGCGCCCACGCTGCGCAGGGCACCGAAATGCTCCAAGCGCAGGACGTGCAAGGTGCCGCTCTCGCGCTCGCGCCGCACCGAAAAGCGGGGCACGATCGCGACGCCGAAGCCGAGCTCGGCGAAGCGCTTCAGCACTTCCACGCTGCTCATCTCCATCGCTAGCTGGAGCGTCAGATTTTCGGCAGCGAACGCCAAGTCCACCAGCGCGCGAGAGCTGGTGGTGCGATCGAGGAGTAAGAGTGGATGCGGTGCGAGCTCCTTCGCGCTCACCTGCCGGCGCCTGGCCAACGCGTGCGTGGGTGCACATACCGCAACGTCCTCTTGGGAAGCCAGTTCGACGCAGTCGAGCCGCTCGCTGACTGGACGCCCCGAAACCGCGAGCGACGCCGGCAAGGGCAAGCTCACGATGCCCAGATCGACTTGGCCCTCCGAAACACGCTCCGCGATCACTGGAGAAGGTCGATTGTCGATGCGCAGCTCGACGTTTGGATAGCGTTCGCGGAAAGCAGCGAACACGGGCGGCAGGAAATAACACGCCAGGGTGTCGCTAGTGCCGAGCACCAACTCGCCCGAGTCGAGCGCATTGAGGCCCGCGAGTTCGGTCTCCGCCAGCGCCATCTCCTCGAAAATTCGCGTCGCGCGCGCGAGCAAGGCGCGACCGGCGTCGGTCAGACGCGGCCGGTGCCCGTCCCGAGAGAACAACTTTTGGCCCAACTCGCGCTCGAGCAGGAGCACCGCTTGACTGACGGACGATTGCGTTTTTCCTAAGTGTTTTGCGGCCTTGGAGAAGCCGCCACTGGTCGCGACCGCGCTGAATGCGGCCAGGCGAGCGCTATCCAAAATCATCGTCATTTCTTATCAATTGTATCATTTTCTATTTGATTGCGTAATGCGCGGAGCGGGCCATGCTCGGGCCCATGATCGTCATCCCGGGTCGCGCCGCTCTGTCGGCTGGGCGTATGGCAAAGCGTCTCGCCAAAATCCAAACTCGAAATCCGGCGTTGTCCGGGCTGAGCGCCCGCTTCGTCCACTTCGTCGATTTGGGGGATGGGCAGCTCACGGAGGAAGAGCAGCGTTTGCTCGAGCGCCTGCTCGAATACGGTCCGCGTGAGGCGAGTGAAACATTGTCAGGCGCACGCTACCTGGTGGTGCCGCGGTTGGGCACGATCTCGCCATGGGCGTCCAAAGCCACCGACATCGCCAAGATTTGTGGCTTGACGCAGGTCCGACGCATCGAGCGAGGGATCGAGTACGTTGCCACGGGTTCGATCGAAGACGAGCGCGCGCTCGTTTCGAACTTGCACGATCGCATGACCGAATCGGTGCTGCAGAGCGAGCGTGAAGCGGCCGAGCTTTTCGTACGCGCCGAACCCAAGCCGCTCGCGAGCATCGATCTCTTGGGCTCGGGACGAAGCGCCATCGAGCAGGCCAACCGAAGTCTCGGCTTGGCTTTGGCAGGCGACGAGATCGACTATCTCGAGCAAAGCTATCGCGCCCTCGAGCGCAACCCCACCGACATCGAACTGATGATGTTCGCGCAAGCCAACAGCGAACATTGCCGGCACAAGATCTTCAACGCCGACTTCGTGATTGACGGGGAAAAACAGCCACTGTCGCTGTTCAAGATGATCCGTCAGAGTACCGAAAAGAGTCCGGCGGGCGTGCTGTCGGCATACTCCGACAACGCCGCGGTGATCGAGGGGCACAGCGCTCCTCGCTTCTTTCCGAGCCCCGACAACGGTGTGTATCGCGGCCACGACGAAGAGCAGCACATTTTGCTGAAGGTCGAGACGCACAATCATCCAACTGCGATCTCCCCGCACCCGGGCGCCGCCACTGGTTCTGGCGGCGAGATCCGGGACGAGGGAGCGACCGGGCGCGGCTCGAAACCCAAGGTTGGCTTGACCGGCTTCTCCGTTTCCAACTTGCGCTTGCCCGGCGCAGCTCGGCCTTGGGAAGTCGAGTACGGCAAGCCAACTCGCATCGCCTCCGCGCTCGACATCATGCTGGAAGGGCCGATCGGAGGCGCCGCGTTCAACAACGAGTTTGGGCGCCCCAACTTGACCGGCTACTTCCGCACGCTCGAACTCGAAGCTGCTGGGCCCGCCGGGCGCGAGGTGCGCGGCTACCATAAGCCGATCATGCTCGCGGGCGGCTTCGGGCACATTCGCACGGAGCACGTGAAAAAGGGCACAATCCCCGCGGGAGCGGCGATTGTAGTGCTGGGCGGACCCGCGATGTTGATCGGACTGGGCGGCGGAGCTGCGTCGTCCGTGAGCTCTGGCGCTTCGCGCGAAGATTTGGATTTTGCTTCCGTGCAGCGTGACAACGCGGAGATGCAACGACGCTGTCAGGAGGTGATCGATCGCGCATGGCAGCTGGGGACGGAAAACCCGATCGTGTCGATTCACGACGTCGGGGCGGGCGGCCTTTCGAACGCTTTGCCCGAATTGGTAAATGACAGCGGGCGCGGGGCGCGCTTCGAGTTGCGCAAGATCCCGAACGACGAGCCGAGCATGTCGCCGCTCGAGCTCTGGTGCAACGAATCGCAAGAGCGCTACGTACTGGCGATCGAGCCGCAAGACCTGGCTCGCTTCGAGGCCCTGTGCGCGCGCGAGCGTTGCCCATACGCCGTACTCGGCCATGCCACGGACGATGGCCTACTCACGGTCGAAGATTCGCACTTCGGCAATCGGCCGATTGCCTTGCCGCTGCAAGTGCTGCTCGGAAAACCACCCAAGATGACGCGCACCGTCGAAACCGGCAATTTCAGCGCCGATCCGGACGATTTGCGAGGAATCGAGCTGGGCGAGGCCGCGCGTCGCGTGCTGCAACTCCCCACCGTTGCTGATAAGACTTTCTTGATCACGATCGGCGATCGCACGGTGACTGGCCTCGTGGCACGCGACCAAATGGTTGGCCCGTGGCAGGTCCCGTGCGCGGACGTCGCCGTCACCGCTACCAGCTTCGAAGGCTACACTGGTGAGGCGATGGCGGTCGGCGAGCGCACGCCGCTCGCGTTGTTGAACGCTGCAGCTTCGGCGCGCATGGCGGTGGGTGAAGCGTTGACCAACATCGCTGCGGCGCCGATCGCCCAGCTCTCCGACATCAAGCTCTCTGCAAACTGGATGGCCCCCGCGGGGCATCCCGGTGAAGACGTGCGTCTGTACGAGGCGGTGCGCGCGGTTGGCAGTGAGCTCTGTCCCGCGCTGGGCATCGCCATCCCCGTGGGTAAAGACTCGATGTCGATGCGCACGGTCTGGGAAGACAATGGTTCGAAAAAGAGCGTGACAGCCCCGCTCTCTTTGATCGTAAGCGCGTTCGCGAAGGCCAGCGACGTGCGCCGAGTGTTGACGCCAGAACTACGCCGAGACGTGCCGGACAGCCTGCTTTTGCTGGTTGATTTGGGGCTCGGGCGTTGCAGGCTCGGTGGTTCTGCGCTGTTTCAGGTCTATTCACGGGTCGGTCAAAATCCACCTGACCTCGACCAGCCCGAGCTGCTGAAGGGCTTCTTCACCGCGATTCAGGAGCTGTCCGCGCAAGGCTACCTGCTCGCGTACCACGATCGCTCCGACGGTGGCTTGTTCGCGACCCTGTGTGAGATGGCTTTCGCGGGCGGAACTGGGCTCGCGATCGATCTGACGGCGATGAGCGGCGACGCGCTAGCCCTACTCTTCAACGAAGAGCTTGGCGCCGTGCTCCAGGTACGACGCAGTGAGCTGCCCGCAATTCGAGAATGCTTCGCGAAGCACGGGCTCGCGAGCGCGACACACGAGGTCGGACGACGCGCAGCTGGCAACCGCGTACGCATCGTACGCGGAGACGCGGTGCTGTTCGATCAGGACCGCGCCACCCTACGCGCGCTGTGGTCCTCGACCACGCACGCCATGCAGCGCCTGCGTGACGATGCTAGCTGCGCCGACCAAGAGCACGAGGCCCGCTTGAATCTCGAGGATCCCGGGCTTTCGGTCACGCTCGGCTTCGATCCCAAAGATGACATCGTGCGCAGCCTCGTGCGTGGAGCCGGCGCACGGCCACGAGTTGCGATCTTGCGGGAACAAGGCGTCAATGGCCAAGTCGAGATGGCCGCCGCTTTCGATCGCGCAGGCTTCGATGCAGTCGACGTGCACATGAGCGACATCGTGAGTGGTCGCGTCAGCTTGGCCGGGTTCCGCGGTCTCGCAGCCTGCGGGGGCTTCTCGTACGGCGACGTGCTCGGCGCAGGTGAAGGTTGGGCCAAGTCGATCTTGTTCAACGCGCGCGCGCGCGCGGAGTTCGAGCAGTTCTTCGCGCGCACCGATGCTTTCGCGCTGGGTGTGTGCAACGGCTGCCAAATGCTCTCCAATTTGCGCGAGCTGGTGCCTGGCGCGGAGCTCTGGCCGCGCTTCGTGCGCAATCGCTCCGAGCAGTTCGAAGCGCGTGTCAGCTTGGTCGAGATCACGGACAGCCCGTCAATCTTGCTGCGCGGTATGCAAGGCTCGCGTTTGCCGATCGCGGTCGCCCATGGCGAAGGCCGCGCGGAATTCGCGGATGACGCTGCGCGCGCGGCGCTCGACGCGAGCGGCTTGGTCGGGGTCCGCTATATCGATCACTTCGGGCAGGTCACGTCGCACTATCCGGAAAATCCCAACGGCTCACCTGACGGCATCACTGGCGTGTGCAACGCTGACGGACGAGTGACACTGCTCATGCCGCACCCCGAGCGCGTGTTCCGCAGCGTGCAGTATTCATGGCGCCCGAGCGAATGGGCCGAAGACGGACCTTGGCTGCGTTTGTTCCGCAACGCGCGAGCCTGGGTCGCCGAGCATTGAATATTCCGCTGACGCGGCTCGTCGAATTGGACCGCGCTCGCTCGTCCGAGTCGCGCTATGACTGCTAGGATCCCATGCTGCGCCCGCGTCCGTCCCGTTTAGCCGTGCTCTGCACGCTGATCGTGACGGCGACGCTGGCTGCGCTACCGGGCGTGTCCGCCGCCGAACGAACGCAGACCAAGCACCATGCGCGAAAGTCGTGTCCGACGCAAAAGCCGCAAGCGTTTTTGATTCGGTCGAACTTCGTCAAACGCGGAGCGCTCAACGCCGCCGCCCATGAGCAAGCGCTCCGTTATCGCGCCGAGCAGTATGGGAGTGTCGAAGGCTTGGGACTCGAGCGTTACAACAAGCTGAAGGCCTACGCGAGCGCCGTCAGCGTGCACTTCATGGGGCTACCCGTGCAGGTCCACAAGAAGATTGCTCCCGCGCTCCGCTGCGTGGAGCGCTATCTGGAACGAACCTGTACCAGTTCCAAGGACCGCTATACACCGCGTGCGATTGGCGGCTTCCGGCAAGCAAACACCTACCGGGGCGGTGAAGTTTCCAATCACTTGTTCGGCATCGCGATCGACATCGATCCGAATCGAAACCCGTGCTGTGGTTGCGTCGCCCCTTGGCCGGACCATCCCGCTTGCCGAAGCCCGGCCGAATCCGTGTTCGATCGCGCGGCGCTGCCGCGCTGTTGGATCGAGGGCTTCGAGCGCTTCGGGTTCTATTGGCTGGGCCGCGATCCGGAATTGCGCGACACGATGCACTTCGAATTCCTCGGTGATCCCGAGCGGTTGGCGCCACTGCCGAGCAGCGGCTAGCCCGCCGGCGCCCCCCACACATACACGATTGTCCCCGATATTCGGAATGGTCATTTCATGAGCGGCCTGCGGGCCGCCGCCTGATTCAGCGCTTTCGAAAGCTCGCGGCGAAATAACCATCGGTGCCGAATTCGCTTGGTCCAATCCGAAACGCGCAAGGCGCTGGCGCGTCTTTCCAGATCGCTTCGAGTTCGGGACAGTCGAACGCGATGGGCTCGAGGACATCGCTGACGCGCTCGACGAGCGCTTCACACTCTGCTTCGAGCACGCTGCAGACGGCGAACACCAAGCGCCCACCGACACGAACGCGAGTAGCTGCGGAGCGCACGATGCCTTCGGCCAGCGCCGACAGTCGCGCAGGATCTTCAGGCACGAGGCGCGTAGCAATTTCAGGACGACGGCGCAGCGTGCCGGTTCCAGTGCACGGCGCATCGACCATCACTCGATCGAAATCAGCCGGCACGTCACCTACACCAACGGTCCAATCGACGGACCGCAACTCCGGTGCTGTCAGTTGCAAGCGCTCGTACTCAGAGGCGAGCGCTTCGAGCTTCTTCGGGTAGACGTCCGTGGCCCACACGGCCCCAGCGCTGCCGACTTGCTCGCTGAAGAGCGTGGTCTTTTGGCCGCGTCCTGCGCAGGCGTCCAATATACGCTCACCGGGACGCGCACCGAGCGAAAGCGCGATCACCTGCGCGCCTTCCTCTTGAACCACGAACGCCCCCTCTCGATACCCTTCGCGCTTGCGCGGATCACCTTCACCCACGACCAGCCGCGAGCGCAGCGAGGCGCGACCAATTGCGCTATTTTTCAGCCAATTCGGTGTTGATTTACCAGACACGAGACGCAAGCCGACCACCTTGTCCGGCGGCGGCACGATCAACGCCTGCGCTTCGGTCTCGCCGACCGAGTTGACGAGAGCCTCGAGCAACCAAGGCACGATGCTTTGGCGAGCGGCGTCTTGTGCCGAGAGCTTCTCGCCTTGGGCGACTTTGCGCAGCACTGCGTTGGCGAAGCCAGCAACCTGCTTGCCGCGCGCGGCGCGCACGCCACTCACGGCGGCGTTCACCGCCGCAAACGCCGGAATACGGTCGAGCGACAACAATTGGTAGGCTGCGACGAGCAGCTCCGCCTTCACCACGACGTCCTTCAGGCCTCGTGGAGCGTACGGAGCGAGCCGCGCCTCGAGTGCGCTCTTGCTGCGTAGAGTGCCGTAGAAAAGCTCCGTGGCGAGCGCTCGATCGCGCTCGGCCAAGCCCTGAGCACGCTCCAGCTCTACCGAAAGCGCGGCGGCGCCGAATGCCTGATCACGGAGCACGCGAATGAGCGCGTGAACCGCAACTCCGCGCGCACTCGCAGCCGACGCCTGAGGAGGCGCATCGGTATCCGTCACGCTTCAGCCTCCAGAACCTTTGACGGCCTGCGCGTTGGCATCCCAGCGTCTTTCGAGGTCATTCTTGAAGGCGAGCATGGTGAGTCCCACCAAAATGGCCATGCCGACCACGTGCGCGAGTTCGCGAATACGCATCGGCAAGGGGCGACGTAGCACGCCTTCGATCCCGAAGAACAGCAGGTGCCCGCCATCCAAAACGGGGATGGGCAGCAAGTTGAACAAGCCGAGATTGATGCTGATCAGCGCCATCACCCAGATGAAGTGATCCGCACCCTTGCGGCCTTCTTCTCCAGCGACCTGGTAAATGGTGATCGGGCCCGAAAGTGCCTTGAGGCTGATTCGACCTTCAATCAGGCGCACCAAGCTGACCATCACGAAGTGCGTCACGTCGGCCGTTTCTTCGAATGCCTTCGTCAACGCGTAACGCAACGGTGCGGAGTGCTCGACGCTGCTCTCGGGCGCGAGCGGGACCCAATCTTGGATTTGGAGCACGTAATACGAGAAAGACTGGCCGTGGTCATCGGTGAAGTCCTCCCGGCGCACCTGAAAGGTACCCGAACGCACCACGCCATCGCGGGCCGCCTGATAGTCGATGCGATGCGGGCGGTCCGGCTGCGCCATGACGCGCTCGGCGAATGTCGACCACGCGACCACCGCCTCGCCATCGAACTTCAATACCTTGTCGCCCGGGCGCAAGCCGACCTTGTAGAAGTTGCTGTCTTCCGGCACGACCGCTACGTACAAATCAGCAAGCTCGAGACCGGTGCGCTCCAGCAAGGTGGTGCCCGCTGCGTCGGGCGTGAGCGCGACGACCCCTGCTTCGAAGATTGCCAAATCCGCCAAGCCGCCGAGCGCGTTCGGCACGGAGACTGGGCGGAGATAAGTGATGGGTAAGGTCTCGCCGGCGTTGTCTCGGAACGCTTCGTTCAAGTCCCTGAAGCGCCGAATCGGTACCCCGCCCACGTTGGTCACGATATCGAACGTTCGCAGGCCGGCGCGGTATGCGGGTGATTCCGGGTTGGGTACGCCAATCACCGCGGCTGGCGCGCTGCTTGCGATGCCAACGCTGCCGACGCGATTGTTGATGTCGAGTTCGCTACGCTCGACCACGTTCAGGCCTTTGCCGCGTCCGCGGTCCTTCTCTTCACTCGTGACTTCGACGTCGACGTGGCGATTGTCGCGGAAGACTTTGAAGCGCAACAGCTCGCCCGGACTCTTGGCGATGATGCGTTCGACCTCGTCGAAGGTTGCCACCTCTTCTCCGTTGACCGACATGATGCGGTCGCCCGGCATCAGCTTACCGTCCGCGGGGTGCCCCGGCAGCACGATGCCGACGGTCGGGGGCAGGAACGGCCCGTCACCGACGAAGACCGCAAAGTAGAGCAGCACCGGGAAGATCAGATTCATCGCCGGGCCAGCGAGCACGATCACGATCCGCTTGTAGAGCGGCAGCGACTCGAAGGTCCGCCTCCGATCCTCCGGCAACACTACGTCACTCTTGGCTGCTTCCAGCATGCGCACGTAGCCGCCCAGCGGAATCAGCGATACGCAGTATTCCGTCTCGCGTCCGCGCAACCTCAACACCTTCGGCCCGAAACCCAGGCTGAAAGTCAGCACTTTCACGCCGAACGCTTTGGCGAAGAGAAAGTGCCCCAGCTCGTGAACGAAAATCAGCGAGCTGATGAGGATGATGGGGTAAAAAAGATCCATCCTCGAAGTCGCGGAACCCTAGCACTCATCGGCGTGGACCTGGCAAGTCTGCCAAAGTTTCAAACAAATCAAGGTGTTTGGCTGGCCTTCGACGCGCCCCTCCGACCTCCGCGCTCACGGTAACCACCAGCTTTCCGGAAAAAAGCATGAGCCTCGCAACAAAAAAGTCGCCCGCCGTGTCGCGAGTCACCCTGCATCACCTCATGACGCCCGAGCACGCGAACGCGCTCGGCAACGTCCACGGCGGCGTGATCATGCGCCTCGTCGACGAGTGCGGGGCGATCAGCGCGATGCGCCATGCACATCGCCCATGCGTGACCATTGCCATCGATTCGATGACCTTTCGCGAGCCCGTGCACGTGGGAGCTTTGTTGATGTGCGAAGCGCGCGTGAGCTATGTGGGCCGCACCTCGATCGAAACCTCGGTCCGCGTGCATTCCGAAAATCCGATCACCGGCCAGACCACGCACACGAACTCCGCGTTCGTGGTGTACGTCGCGCTCGGTGATGATGGGCGACCGACGACAGTGCCTGGACTCGAGCTCGAGACGGATGAAGATCGCAAGCTGTTCGCCGATGGTGTCGAGCGGCAGCGGCATCGCTTGACGCATGCGGGCTGAGGGATGCTTCGCGTTTCTAACGTGCCTTGACGGCTAGCGCTTCAAGAGGCAAGCAGCGCGAGCTTTTCCCGAGATGCTTGGCGAGTACAACAAGTCGGACTGAGAGCCCGTCAGCGCCTCGTCGACATAGCTTCCGGAGCATAGCCTCAGCGAGGAAGAGTCGATCGGCTCGACGATGCGCGTGGGGAGGAGCGCACGGAACTCGGCGGCCGCGTGTTCGACAACGGAAAACGTACGCCTGAGAAGCGCGTCGTGGTGCTGCCGAGAATCGACCGTCATGGGCGATGAGGTGCCCATTGGCACGCGACGAGCCTCAGTTGCGCGTCGAGCGGGAATATTCGCCAAGTTGTGGCAAGGGCTCTCGTGATTCGCAGTGCCGAAGCATCGGGCTCGCGCGCAAACGTAGCCCGCCCAACGCACGGAGACGTGCCGCGAGACGCCGCGACTAGTAGCGAGGTGCATGGTGCGACCAGCGATCGCCCCCATCTTCAAGCGAAAGGTTTCAAAAGGCGGTGGCAGTTCCGGCGTGCGGCTGATCCGCACCAAACGAAAAACTTACGGTGCCCACTGGAACGAAAGTGGAGCCCAACGGGTTGAACCTCGCTTGCCACCGGTCATCGGCACAGAGCGTCGGACCACTGGCCGGACTGGCTTCGAACCGGACCGCGAAAATTATCGATTAAATTCCGAAATTTGGACGCGAGTGGTCGCCCCGACTCTCTGGTTTCCGAACGAAAACCAGGCTGGCACCGCGAGTGGCTAAGGATTAGGTTCCCTGGGATTTCGCGGGCCCTTCCCCCGGCTCCGGAACGAATGACGGACTTTCTGCGGGGGCGAGCGAGTCGAGTGACTCGTCGCGCCCCCTCGCGAGTGGACAAAAGAATATGCTGACCTGGGTAGCGAAGAAGCTTTTCGGCACGTCGAACGAACGCGCGGTCAAACGGTTGCAACCGCTGGTGGCCGAGATTGCGGGCCGCGAAGCGGCGTTGAAAAAGCTGAGCGACGCCGAGCTGCAGGCCAAGACGGCCGAGTTCAAGCAGAAGCTCGATTCCGGTGCCACGCTCGACGACATTTTGGTCGATGCGTTCGCGGTTTGCCGTGAAGCGAGCTCGCGCGTGCTCAAGATGCGTCACTACGACGTGCAGATGCTCGGCGGTATGGTCCTGCACAAGGGCGGAATTTCCGAGATGCGCACCGGTGAAGGTAAGACCTTGGTCGCCACCTTGCCTGTGTATTTGAACGCCCTCGAAGGCAAGGGCGTCCACCTGATCACGGTCAATGACTATCTGGCCACGCGCGATGCGGACTGGATGGGCCGCTTGTACAAGTGGATGGGTCTGAGCATCGGCACGATCGTCAATCAGCAGAGTGACGAGGACAAGCGCCGCGCCTACCAATCGGACATCTGCTACGGCCAGAACAACGAGTTCGGCTTCGATTATCTGCGCGATAACATGAAGTTCTCGGCGCTGGAGTACATGCAGCGCCCGCTGAATTTCGCGATCGTCGACGAAGTCGACTCGATTCTGATCGACGAGGCGCGAACGCCTTTGATCATCAGCGGCGCTGCCGACGCGGCGAGCGAGAAGTACCGCACGCTGAATGAGATCGTCACCAAGCTGATCAAGGACGAGCATTACACGGTCGACGAGAAGGGCTTCAGCGCCGCGCTCACGGATGAAGGTGTGGAGACCGTGCAGCGCATGGTCGGCATCGACAACTTGTACGACCCGGTGAACGTCCAATCCTTGCACATCTTGAATCAGCTGCTGCGCGCGCACGCCCTGTACAAGCGCGACCAGCACTACATGGTTTCCAGCGACGGCAAGGTGCTGATCATCGACGAGTTCACGGGCCGCGTGCTCGCGGGTCGGCGTTGGAGTGATGGCCTGCACCAGGCGGTCGAAGCCAAAGAGAACGTGCGCATCCAAGAGGAGAGCCGCACGATGGCCACGATCACCTTCCAGAACTTGTTCCGCTTGTACAAAAAGCTGGCAGGCATGACGGGTACGGCAGAGACCGAAGCCCACGAGTTCTCGGAAACGTACAAGCTCTCCGTCACGGCCATTCCCACCAACAAGCCGAACATCCGTCAAGACGACCACGACGTCGTGTACAAAACCGAGCGCGAGAAGTTCAACGCGCTGACGCGCGACATCCTTGCTCATCACGAGCAGGGCCGTCCGGTGTTGGTTGGCACGACCAGCGTCGAGAAGAGCGACGCCATCGCGCGCATTCTCAAGAAGAAGAAGATCCCGCACAGCGTGCTGAACGCGAAGCACCACCAGAAC
>Ga0164241_10002743_pt1 | contig 18592 bp, 19 predicted proteins | sample OricomyardsoilBY_FD_108780 | JGI IMG/M metagenome (GOLD analysis project Ga0164241, IMG submission 108780) | Backyard soil microbial communities from Emeryville, California, USA - Original compost - Back yard soil (BY) | ecosystem: Environmental > Terrestrial > Soil > Unclassified | place: USA...
GACCGGGTCCAGCTTCAGCGCCTCCTCGTAGGCCTTCAGCGAATCCTCATAGTTGCCCAGCTTGCGGCTGGTGAAGCCCAGCATGTTCCAGGCTTCCTTCATTTTCGGGTCGTCGGCCGCGGCGGAGCGGAACTTGTCGCGAGCCCGCGTGAAGCCGGTAGTGGCCGCTTCCTTCATGCTCGCCGCCTTTTCGGGAGTCTGTCCGGCGGCGGCGCTCTCCATCCCCGTCGCCATCTGGTATTCCTCGAATCCGATGTTGAAGGTTTTGCGCGCCATGGTCGGATCCGCAACCTTCGGAGGTGGCGCCGGACGGGCGCCATAGCCACCACCCTGGTCTTCAACCGCGAAGGCCGCCGGGGTGAGTGCCAGGAATGCGACAAGGGGAAGCAGGTTCTTATGAATCATTTGGGTTCTCCTTTGCCCGGTATCGTAATCCACAACCTGTCGGAGAGGGGAGCGGCGCTTCAGCCTGCAGCACGGGCCTGAGCCTCCACGAGGCGATCCATCAGCGCGTCGGTCTTGGTATCGACGACTTGCCGCGCCGGATCCGCGTCGAACCAGGCGAGCGTTTCGCGGGCGCCGGCGGCGTACGGTATCGTCGCGGCGAAGCCGGGTACGGCGCGTTTGATCTTGGAATTGTCGAAAATCATGCTGTGCGTCTTGTCGCCGAGCAGGCTGTCGCCCCAGTCGGGGTCGTACCTCGCGATGGTGTCGGACGGTACATGCACCATTTTCGGCTCGGTACCTGCGGCCTTACCCAGGAGCTCGTGAATCTGGTTCCAGCTCAAGAGCTCGTCGCTCGTGATGTGGAACGTCTCGCCCACGACGTGGGGGTTGCCGAGCAGCCCGTTGAAGCCCTTGGCGAAATCGTCGTGATGGGTGAGCACCCAGAGCGAGCTGCCGTCGCCGTGCACCACCACGGGCTTGCCGCGGCGCATGCGGTCGATGACCGTGTAGCCTCCGTGCACCGGTAGCGAGCGGCAGTCGTAGGTTTGCGAAGGTCGCACGATGGTGACCGGGAAGCCGCGCTCGCGATGCGCGCGGATCAGGAGCTCCTCGCACGCGATCTTGTCGCGGGAGTACTGCCAGAAGGGGTTTCTCAGCGGCGTCGATTCCGTCACCGGGAGCCGCTCGGGCGGGGTCTGGTAGGCGGACGCCGAGCTGATGAAGACGTATTGGCCCGTGCGCCGGCCCCAGAAGTCGATGTCCGCCTGGACGTGCGCGGTCGTGAAGGCGATCCAGTCGACCACCGCGTCGAACTTCCGGTTCTCGACGGCGGCGGCGAGCGACGTCGGGTCGCGTGCATCGCCCCGCAACACCTCCACGCCCTCGGGCACCGCGCGATCGGTCTTGCCACGCAGCAAGAAGGTGAGCTCGACGCCCGGCTCGTGCGCGAGGCGTTTGGCGCAACCCGACGAGATGATGCCGGTGCCGCCGATGAAGAGAATGCGCATGGCCGGGAAGATATCATCGGCCCGGCGAGTCGCCACCATAGGACGCATAGCGAGCATGTGATGGCCACACGAAAGAAAAACTCCGTGCCGAAGCCAACAGGCAAAGCCAAGGCTCGCCGTTCGCGATCGCGCCTGACGCCTGCCGCGGTTGCGCGAGGGCTGGCCGCCGCGGATGTCGCCCTGGCGCCAGAGCACGAGGACATCGCTGCCGTCGTGACGCTGGTACGCAAGGCGGGCGGTGCGCCGCTGGGTGCCTATCGCGAGCCGCTGGGCGGCCGCCCGTTGCTGCTGGCCTCCCTGCCGTTCGCAGCCGTCCAGCCCACGCCGTTCCAGCGCGACCTTTCGCCCACGCATGCCAAACGCCTGGCAGCCGCCATCGAGGCCACTGCCGCGTTTCTCGATCCGCTGATCGTGGTTCAGGGAGAGGACGGGCGGTTCTGGACGCCGAACGGCCGCCACCGCCTGGCCGCGGCCAAAGTGCTGGGCCTCAAGCAAGTGACGGTGCTGATCTCGCCGGATGAATCCCTGTCCTACCGGATTCTGGCGCTGAACACGGAGAAGGCGCACAACCTGAAGGACAAGGCACTCGAGGTGGTGCGCATGGCGCGCAATCTGGTCAGGCGCGAACCGGGGCGGAGCGAAGCTTCGTTTGCCGCGCAGTTCGAGGCGGCGGAGTTGCTGACGCTGGGACTGGTTTACGAGGACGACCTGCGTTTCGGCGGCGGTGCCTACAGTCCCATGCTGAAGAAGGTGGACCGGTTTTCTTCCAAGTTGTTGCCGGCGGCACTGCGCGAGCGCGAGGGTTACGCAACCCGGTTGCGTGCCATCGACGTTGAGGTGAAACGCATCGTCGCGGGCTTGCAGGCTCGCGGCATGAAATCTCCCTATCTGCGCACCTATGTCGTCGCGCGCATCAATCCCGTGCGCTTCCACAAGGCAAAGGCCGGCGACAAGAAACCGGCGATGCCCATTGGACAGGCTCTGGTACGCATGATGTCGGCCGCGAAGAAGTTCGATCTGGACAAGGTGAACTTCGGTGATCTCGCGTATGTAGCGGCCGGCGCGGAAGGCGGCGAATAGTCGCGGGAGCGGAAAGACGTTTCAGAACTCCTCGATGCAAGCAGCTGGTCAGCCTGTGCCAGCGATACGTCGGATAAGCATCGGCGCTGAACGATCATCAGGGGAGAAGACATGTTCGAGCAGCTGCGCGCCAGACGCGAGAAGACCCTCGAGTTCCGGCACAACGCCACACTGACCCGCGAGCAGTTCGACAAGGAAAGCTGCAGGAGCGCGTTGCCAAGCTCTAGATCGTGGAGAACGCGGGCGAAGACGCCGCGGTTGTCCTGAACGCCGTGAAGGAAGGCGGGCAAGGGCGTCTACGGCTACAACGCCGCGAACGGCGAGTATGGCGACATGCTGGAAGCCGGCATCCTGGATCCGACCAAGGTCACGCGTCTGGCACTGCAGAATGCCGCTTCGGTGGCGGGCCTGCTGCTGACGACGGAAGTGATGATTGCCGATGCGCTGAAGGATGAGCCGGAGCACGCCCATGGCGGCGGTGGCGGCGGCATGGGTGGCATGGGTGGCATGGGTGATATGGGTGATATGGGTGATATGGGCATGTAACGCAGCGCGTTACCTGAACATTCGTTCGATGAAAAAGCCCCGGCGGGAACTGCCGGGGCTTTTTCTTGGCAGTGCCTAAAAGAAGAGGCGATGCGACGCCGCGTTTCATGCGGTGCGCCTTGCGCCGATCTATGACACGCTGACCACAATCGCAAAACCCCTCAGCCGGGCGCGTCGCTGAAGATCTCTTCGATGGTCTGATCGAACAGCCGCGCGATCTTGAACGCCAGCGGCAGGCTGGGATCGAACTTGCCGGTCTCGATGGCGTTCACGGTCTGGCGCGAGACCTCCAGCTTGTCCGCCAGATCGGCCTGACTCCAGTCGCGCTCTGCACGCAGCACCTTCAGACGGTTCTTCATTTGTAGCGGTACGAATAGAACACGACGGCGAGTGCGTAGCCCAGCACTCCGATCGCCACGAAGTGATTGGGCTCCAGGTGCGGCATTCCGAGCCGTTCGATCGCGGGATACGCCAGCGTGAAGACCACCAGCACGCCGAAGCCGATGGCCAGCGCGCCGAGCTGGATCGCCTTCTGCAGGTCGTCGGCGTTGCGGATGAACCGGGCATAGGCCCAGATGACGACCGCACCAGCCGCCAGCTGCAGCAGCGCCAGGAATGCGCGAGGGGCATCCGGAAAGTAGTGTTCGAACGTGCTGCCGTTAGCGATCAGGCAGGCCAGCCAGACGACCTGGGTGAGCCCGATCAGCCGGATGTTGCGTTTATCGCGGGGCGTCTGGGCTTTGGGGGAACTGAACATCGGGAGTTTCCTTGTCACTAAGTCAAGTGAACTTGACATGTCGAAATTGTAAAGCTTACTGGATTTTTTGTCTAGTAAACTTGTCTATCCGACTTGGGCGACCCTCAATGCATTGGCCAGAAGCTTTCCGCGCGCGAAACCACCGGGTCAGGCCTGTCGCCAGGGCCTGCGGGCCCGGGCCCTCGAAGAGCCGCTGCGTCAGATCGTGGAGAACGCGGGCGAAGACGCCGTGGTGGTCCTGAACGCCGTGAAGGCGGGCAAGGGTCGTAAAGGTTCCGGCCGCAAAGATTCCAGGTTGATGAGATTGGAGTCACGTAGGCAGAGTGATCGACGCCAGCAGTTGCTCGCGTACATTGCGCCCCGCAACGTCCATTTTCTGGGCCATCAGATAGAGTCCCTTGCCGCTGCTGCTCTTGGCCCATAGCTCGCCGACCATGCGCTTTTCCGTCTCCTGTTCATTGCTGTAGCGGTCGCCGCCCTTGTATTCAATGACGAATAACCGGCCATCCTTGAGTCGGGCCACGAAGTCCGGGTATGTGCGTTGCTTCGACGTGGGCATCCAGAACTGCGAGGGGTGGACGAGGTTACGCACCCAGAACTCGACTTCATCGAGCAGATCGATGGCCTGCGCGCACTCGAATTCCTCCGTAATTTGTCCCCCGGGCGTCATCCAATCGAGGTCGCCGGGAACCGGATAAAAGTGCTTCCTGAACCGGTAATTGCCCTGGTAGTAGCGTCGCGCCGGATATCGCGCCATGTCCGCCGTGTACGTAAAATTCATGTCCGGGTCGTCGACGGCGCCGACAAGCTCCGGGTTGCCACCAAACAGGGCCTGCTGGAATCCTTCCTGATGTGCCTGATTACGCGCGAGCAGCATCTGCTCGATGAGCTTCCGGCGCAGCACGAACTGGCCTTTGAGCAGCTGCGCCAGTGAGAATCCCCGATCGTCCAACAGACCGCGAACGGCGCGCCGCAGCCATTCGCGCAGCACGGGTTGCCTCACCGACGGATCGCGGATCTCGTGATCCAGCCAGCCGACGAGATCGGTCTCGGTGCGGTCCTGAGCGAAGCCGGGCAGGTAGGTGACGACATCATCCTTCACCTGGCGGTACTGAACCTGCCGACCTTCAAGGTCCACCTCGAATGTCATGCTCTCTTCGCTGAAGCGGAAACTGGAGAGGTCCGGTGGTCGGGCGAGCAAGTCCCAGATGAATCCATCCGGCACTGCACCCTGGTCCAGCAGTTCCAGTTCGCCCTGTTCGACCCGGCACAAACGCGGCACGCTGAAACTCGCGCCGCGCTCGCTCGGCGCCTTGGCCGCAGCGACTGCGTTCTGGTGTATCCGCAGCTGCGCGGTCACTTCTTCCCGCTCGCGTGCCGGCACGGCAGCGGTGATGGCTTCCATAGTCGCTACATCGATCTCGTCGGTGACTTCGACGCTCCCACCCCGACCCTCGTCACTCGGCGTAAATACGACGCGCTGCTTGTCGCGCTCGGGTGCGTCGTCGAGCTGCGGCGGCATCATTACGGCGATGCGCGCGGTGGGCAATGTCGGCGCCGCGGTGGCGCCGCCTTGCAATGGCAGTGCGTCCTGTGGATCCACGCGGATGGCCGTGGCGGCTTCCATCGGGTTGAATCCGATGTCGATCAACGAGCGCGTCAGCTCACCCGCGGCGCGGCCGAAGGTGTCCGATACCACATGCGCGTAGGCCTTGTTCATCGCATCCTGCCGGCGGCGCATGGCGTAGGGCATGCGCAGCACGCGGCCCAGCAGTTGCTGCACGTCCTTGTCGCTCCTGACCTGCGCCACCGAGCAGAACACATAGGCAAAGGAGCAATCCCAGCCTTCCTTCAGCGCCTGTTTGGTGATGACGATCTCGATGGGGCAGTCCTTCGCGAACAGATCCACGCCATCCAGTTCGCGCTGATCGCCGGTGGCAACGGCGATTGACCTCTCCACCACGCCGTCGGCGTCTACGAGGTGGCGTCTGACTGCATCGACCGTAGCTGTGCCGCGCGCGCTTTCCGCCTGGATGAGCAGGATAGGGCGGATGTAGTCGGGCTCGCCTCGCGCAATCACGGCCAGCGACTTTCGCCTCGCGACGGCGCTGCTGACCGCGGCCTGCCATTCACCGCCATGCTCCTTCAGCATCACGGGGAATTTGATCATGTTCTCTGCCTTCAGTTCGAAGGCCGAGACGCTTACCAGCACATTGGAGCTGGAGAGATCAGGTGTGGCCGTCAGTTCCACCACCGCTCGCGGACCCAGGCGCTCGTAGACGGCATAGGACAGCGGCGTCGTGGCGTTATGGGCCTCGTCCATAATGACCAGCGGCCCATGGAGTTTCAGCAGATTGGCAAATGAACCGAGGGCCTTACCGTCGGCACCTTTCTCCAGGTAGTCCAGTTCCCGGATGTTGCCGGCGAAGTGCGGTTCCAGATCCTCGTGATGTTCGTATACCTTGCGGCCTTCCTGGTTCTCCACGCGAAGCGCAGCGACGGTGGCGATGACGATGCACAGATGCGTGCCGAGGTCGGCGGGACGGATGCGCGTGAATTCGGCGATGTCGAAGACGGCTACTTGGCCATCGAAGGCATCGTCCAGTTCCTGCCGATATGCATGCCGTGGATCGCGGAATGCTTCGAGTGTCTGCGTCTTGATCTGCGTGGTGGGGACCATCCACAGCACCAGAGGAAACTCGCGTTCCAGTAAGCAGCGGCCCGCTGCCTGGATAATGTGGGCGCCCATCACGGTTTTGCCGCCACCAGTGGGAATGCGCAGGCAGACGTAGGGCACGGCCGGCAGTCCCGGCATGGGCTTGTACCCGGTCGGGAGACCCTGATCGATGGACGAAGCGAAGGCACTGGCGGAACCTGTAATCCTGGCAGCGTCGAGGAAGCGTTCCAGGCTGGCGAGTGCGCGGCGCTGATATTCCTTGAGGACAAGGGCCATGTCAGCGGGCTCTGATGTCGTACGGGATCTGCCGGAAAGTGATCGCGGACTCGCGCAACTGCTCGGTGGAGAGCGCGCAGGTTTCGCCGTAGATCACCTTGGGACCATTGAATTCGGGGAGTGCGCGCAGTACGCGCCGGGTGAGCACATTGCTTCCGGAATTTCCGGCGGCGGGAGTGCGGCTGTATAGCAAGTAGTAACCGATGCCTGCGTGCTCGCCAAGAAAGGCTTGCTCGCCAGCTGAGGCTAAGCGGGCTGTACCCGTGTCCGCGAACCAGACGTGAGCGGCCAGTTGTGGAAATCCGACGTCAGCGCGAATGCGTCCATTCTCGTCAAAGAGGGCCGCGCCCAGCCGGTAGTAGCGGAAGCCGCCGCCACCTTTCCATCCAACGGCTTCAGAGATGCCGCCTTGCTCGCCGTCAATTACTTTGGCAAGGCGCGGCTGGCAGTGCGTGCGCGCGTGTTCCCCCATCTCGATGCCGATCCAGCGACGTCCCATTTTGTGTGCGACAGCAGCAGTAGTGCCGGAGCCCAGGAAGCTGTCGAGGATGAGGTCGCCTGGTTTGCTCGCTATGTGCAGGGCAAGGCGTACGAGCTTCTCCGGCTTTGGAGTGCCAAAAACTTCATCGCCAAACATGGCGACTACTTCCTTTTTTGCATCTTGAGTATGCCCAGCCTCATCGTAGTGCCAATAAGTTTGTGGTACGCGACCTTGCATGACGTCAGTTAGAAAGCGCTTCAACGAGGGCGTGCTTGAACCGTCTCTCCCCCACCAGATCCGGTTGTCCTTGTCGAGTTCTTCCAGCTTGACCTTGGAGATCGACCAATAGCGTCCAGAAGGTGGCCCTTCAATAACGCGACCGCTTGGCGTAGTGACAGGATAAATGCCCAGACTGTATGGGTTACGCGCAGACAGGTCGCTTGTCTTCCACACCCCACGGGGATCGCTATCGGGATTCCGATAGGCTTTGTCCTGCTCTGCCGTTCTTGGCATGAGATTGGGGATCCACGCATCCGCATTCTTTCCATAAACGAATGCATAGTCGTGATCTTCCGAGAAATGCCTTGCAGATGATTTTGGTGAGTAGTTCTTTCGCCAGATCACAGTCGTAATGAAGTTCTTGCGGCCCAGGACCTCATCTGCGATTACCTTGAAGTAGTGCGCTTCGTTGTCATCCAGCGTCACCCACAGCGAACCGTCCTGCGAAAGCAATTCCCGTAGCAGCTCCAGCCGCGGATACATCATCGACAGCCACTGCGAATGCTCCAGGTTGTCGTCGTAATGTTCGAATGCGCTGCGTGTGTTGTAGGGCGGATCGATGAAGATGCACTTCACCTGCCCGGCGTAGTACGGCAGCAGCGCCTTCAGGGCATCGAGGTTGTCGCCCTCGACCAGCATGTTGGGCGAGTTGGGATCGCCATACGAAAGGCCGGTCACTGGTTCCAGCAGCCGGTAAGGCGTCAGGGCCGCCCGGGTCAGGTCTGCTTCGCGGTTGAACCAGGAAAGGAGCGGCACTTCGCAATGAAAGCAAAACTTTCACTTTAATGAAAGCATAACTTCCCTCGTGAAAGCGGTACTTGCCTACCGTCACTGTTTATGGAAGAGGAGAAAACCGCGTTTGCCCGACGTCTGCGAGCTGCTCTGGAGGATGCCGGGATCGAACCGAGTGCCGCCGTGCTGGAGAAGCGCTTCAATTCGCGCTACAGGGGTACTCCGGTCACAGTGCAGGCCATATCGGGCTGGCTCACTGGGCGCTACATGCCGAAGCAGGACAAGATCCGGGTACTGGCCGAACTCGTACGGATTGATCCGCATGTCTTGCAGTTCGGAGGTGGAGGGCGCATAGCCGAGGCCAGGGCGGAGTGGCTGCCAACAGCTGTTGGCGCACGTGAGCGGCGGGTGATCGATGCTTTTCTCGCGCTCCCACCCAAGCGGCGCGAACTGGTCGCCGAACTCGTGACCGCGCTGCACGATTCTGCCCGGTGACGTAATCCTTGCTGCATTTAATACGAAGGCCGAGGCGCTGGCCGGAAACCGCCGGCGATTTTTTCGGCGACGCTTTTTTCTTGAAGCCTTGCGTCTGCAGGCGCCAGAACCAACGTGCGGTCAGTTCTGTGGCGGCGGCGGCAAATCGGTCGGCGGCCGCGGCTCGAAGCGCTCCTTGTGCTTCACCGGATCGATCGACGGGTCGTAAGGCGTGCAACCAATTTCCGAGAACTGGTGCCCGGGATCGCGGCGGAAAATATAGGTGTGCTCGAACGGGGCGGAGAACAGATCCGGTACCGTCATCTTCACCTCGACCTGCATGACATCCGGCTCTTTGAGCGAGATGCGTTCGACGGAGCTGGCGTTCCTGCCAATCTTCTGACCGTTGATGGTGGCCTCGCTATTGAACCCGGTACTCTCCACGACCAGCGTCTTTCCCTCCCAGTGCCCCGCCGAAGTGCCGGGATTGGATTCGACAACATCGTGAGGCAGGGACTGGTCGAGCGCCACGCGCCGCACCAGCCCACCTTCATCCAGGATCGTCACCCGGCCGGGCGTGGACAGAAATTCCAGCGTGGCTTCACTGGCCAGCACGCCGATGAATTGCGGCGCCGTACAAACTCGATTGCCCGAAATGATTGCCTCCAGAGCGGCTTCATCCTCGGCGCTCGGACCTTCTGGCGACTGCAGGCGAGTAACCACTGCCAGGAACTTCTGCGTGAGGGGGTCTGGCTTCGCGGCCAGGATTTCCGGCTTGAAAGGGTACCGCTGATTCACCAGCCCGCTGACGGGGAAGTCCTTCGTTGCCAGGTGATCCCAGATCCACCAGCCGCTGAGATCTGGCCGTGCATCCACCAGCGCCGCGTTTTTCGTCGCAGGTCCGCAAGCGCTGGCGAGTGCGGCGAGCGTTGCGATGACTGCTGCGCGCCTCACTTGCCGCTCCCTGGCTGTGGCGCCGCCTGCAATGCCGCCTTCTCCTTCGCGAGCCGCGCGTCTTCCGCCGCCACGCGGCCGAACACGCTGTCCTTGTCGCCCTTCAGCACGGTACCGTCGCTGCGCTCCACCCAGACCAGGAAGCCGCCGGGATGCGACGCCGGGCGGTCCTCACGCAGCGGAAAATAGCGCACGCTGACCTTGTCGCCGGCCTTTAGCGAATCCTTCGACCAGCCGTTCAACTTGAGCTGATTGGGCGTATCGCTTTCGAAGGCGTACAGGTCGTACGCGCCGGGTTTGTCCGGCTTCTTCACGTACACCCACACGAAGCAGTGTGGATTGGTCCATTCGACCTTGGCGATGCTGCCCTCGATCGCCACCGACTTGCGTTTGTCGAACATCGCGTAACTGTGATGGGCCAGCGACGTAGTTGTGGCGCACAGGGCCATCAATGTGAGTGCCAGCATGCGAACCGTGCATCCCGCGAGTCATGAGACTGTCTCCATGCTGGCCTTCATGCAGTGCCGGAATACCGCCGCGTTGGCGCTATGGCCCGGACATCCCGGTCAGTCGTTGTCGTCTGGGTGTAACAGATGCCGTTGGCCGCGATCTCGTCACACGCTGCGCCAGATCGTCTGGAAGGCCGGCGAAGAGACGCCGCTGTCGTCCTGAACGCCGTGAAGGCGGGCAAGGGCGCCTACGGCTACAACGCCGCGAACGGCGAGTATGGCGACATGCTCGAAGCCGGCATCCTGGATCCGACCAAGGTCACGCGTCTGGCGCTGCAGAATGCCGCTTCGGTGGCGGGCCTGCTGCTGACGACGGAAGTGATGGCTGCCGATGCAGAGCACTTCGTGGCGCCGACACGTTGTAATTATGCTTACCGTCAAGCATAATTCTTCACATGAACCCCTCTGACATGGCGCGCGCCCTGGGCAAGAAGGGCGGCAAGGCGCGCGCCGCGCGCCTCGATCCGGCTGCGAAGCAACGCATTGCCGCACTCGGCGGGCGCGCCCGCGCGCTCTCGCTGCACGCGGCTCGGCGCGTCGCCGAGAACTTCCGCTACGCCGAGGCCGTGGAAACGCTGCAACCACGCCCGAAAGTCACCCGCCTGTGCGCGTTCAGCGGTCCGCTGCCGGACATCCATGACACCGCGACGCGCGAAGGCTGAGCCCTCGGCGAGTCATCTCGCACTGGTGAGCGAGATCGCTGCCGCGCTCGCCGCGCTCGGCCTGCAACCGGTGCTGGTCGGCGGCATGGCCCTGGTGTTGCTGGGCTCACGCCGCGTCACACGCGATTTTGACTTCGTGATCGAGCAGCCCGGCGAGCGCCTGGCTGATGCGGTCGATGTCTTCTACGACCGTGGCCTGGAGCTCGCAGCCAGGCTCAACCAGAACGGGGACGTCACAGCCACGATCGGCAACCGCCGCATCGCCGCCACGCGGCTGCGGCTGGACATCCCCGACAGCGCGTTCTTCTACAACCCGGATACCGGGCTGCGCATCGACGTGCTGTTTGATTTTCCGGTACTCGCCCGGGACCTCGCCCACAGCGCCGTGCCGGCCCGCACGCCCAATGGCGTGCTGCAGGTGGCCTCCGAACCGGATCTGCTGAAGCTCAAGCAGATCGCGTTCGCGAAGCGCTCGCTGTCCACGGACGCCCAGGACATCACATTCCTGAAAGGCCGGCGCAAGCCGGCCGCAGACTGAGGCCACTGCCGCGCGCCATCGAAGAGCCGCTGCGCCAGATCGTCGAGATAAGAGAGGTTGGCGGCCGTTGTATGGTCGATAATGCGGGCACGGACACGAGGATCCGCAGTCGACTGGATAAACGAGGGTGGGGTTCATGCGCTGGATGTCGATGATCGCGCTGTGCGCGCTGGTGAGCGGTTGTGGTGGTGGTGGTGGCTCCGGCGATGGCGATGGCGGCGGCGGCACCGGCGGTGGAGGGGGCAGCGGGGGCGGTGGTTCCACGTATTCCGTGTCAGTCAATCCATCCAGCGTGCAGTTCTCGGCGATCATCGGGCCGAACGCGGCCCAGCACCAGGATGTGACGGTCGACTTCGTCGGTGAGGGCCTGGTCATCGGTTACCCGCCAGGTGTCTCACAACCTTCCTGGCTTGGAGTGGCGCAGCTGGATCCCAGCGACACCACCAGCCCGGTGGTGATCCGCTTCAACATCCAGGCAGTTACCTACACTCAGACGGCAACGCTCACCACCACGGTGCGCTTCGTCACCGGAAAGGCCGACCAGTCGAAGGTTGTTTACAAGGACGTGCCGGTGACGCTGACCGTGAGCGATCCCTTCCGCCTCACCCGCTCGAAGGTGGAGCTGGACGCCACCGAAGGGGCGGTCGCCAGCACTACCCGTCTGTCCGTGCTGGGAGCCGGCATCAACTGGACGGCGACGCCCGATGCGGCCTGGGTGCACGTCGTGCCGAACGCGGCTCCATCAGCGGCAGATCCAACCGTGTCGGTGGACGCTGCGGGCCTGACTTCGGGAACGCACACGGCGAACATCCGTTTTCACGACAACGTGTCGAACGTGAACATCGACCTGCCGGTGAGCCTGTACGTATCCGCCAACCGCTGGAACGTCAGCCGCAATGGGGCATTGCTGCTGGGGTTCAGCGACCTTGCCGCACCAGCGCGCTCGGTGACGGTGACCAACGATGCCGGCGCATCGGTGACGTGGAGCGCGAGTGCCGCCGTGAACTGGCTGGACGTCACTGCCAGTGGTGCGAACGGTGCCGCGCTCACCGTGCAGGCCAATGCCAATGCGGCGATGCTGGCAGCCGATACGGTCAACATCGCAATAGTGACGGTCACCGGCGCGGGTCTGCAGCCGGAACAGCTGCGCGTGGGTTACTACCGCTCTTCGCAGGCCGCGCCATCGACGTTCGAAAGCAGTGTGGGCGGATTCGCCGAGTCGGTCGCGCTCGATCCGGTACGGCCGTACGCGTATGTATCGCTCTCGGCAGATCACCTGGCGCGCGTGAATCTGGCCACTGGCGCGGTGGACAGCGTGATGACGACAGCCGGTACCACGCTGCGTTATCCCGTGGTGAGCGGCGATGGCAAGTATCTGTACGCATCCAACAACCAGCTGCCGGGCGGATACCACGTCTTCAATCTCGATACCGCGCAGCCCGTCGGTGTGTGGGCGCGTACCACACTGTGCTGTGGCGGCCAGGCGGTCTGGGTGCGCAACCGCGGCGTGCCCGCGTTGCTCAACATCAATCTGGAATCGGTCAATGCCGAGACGGGCGTGTACTCACCGCCGGTGGTGCCGGTCACGGATTTTCCGAAGCTGACGTATCTGGCCGCCCCGGGCAATGGAACGGCGCTGTACAACTATCGCAGTGAGTTCGTGAGCTGCCCCGATGTGCAGCGCTACACCATCACCAGTCGCCCGACCACCGGCCAGGTGTTCCTGGACAACATCGCGTATGTCTATGGTTTGTCCTCGGGTCCTGGTGGTTGCGTGCACCTGTATTCCATGCAGCCCACCTATGACAACAGCGTGCGTTACGTGGTGGGCCGCCAGGATGGCGGCAACCAGGGCGTGCTGCGCGAGGACACCGGGCCCAGCAATCCGGGATTTACGGTGGCAGCCGCGGGCGAGTACGTCAGCCGCATCCACATCGCGGATTCGGGAGTCAAGCTGGTCGTGTTCCAGGACAGCAGCGACAACTACCTGCGCGGCCGGATCCTGGCGACCAACAATTCGATCGTGGGCTCGCCTTTCGGGCACTACGTGACCATCAACGACGTGGCATTGACCGGTGACGAACGCTTCGCCTTGCTGCTGAATTCCTCGGCGCTGGCGCTGTTCAGGCTGCCGTAGCGAAGGGGGGGCGGTGATCGCGACGACTATCCCACCTGCCACGTGAACTCCGACTGAGGGCATGCGCATGCAGGTCGTGCCCTGGAACCTGGGTGCAAGCGCGCGCAGCGGAGGAAATCTACGACCTGTGTAACACCCGGCGCAGCGCCTGCTCGCCCGCGGGCGTGAAGCTCACCACGCGCGAATCGCGCGCGGGTCGCGCCCAGCGCAGCGAGAAAATCCTCTGCAGCAGCGCAGCGTCGAGCGCACCGGCAAGATGGTGTCGACGCTCGCACCAGTCCAGGCACGGCCGGCACAATGTCCGGCGTTGCGTCGCAAGTGCCGTCGCATCTATCCCGAAAGACTCGAACCAGCGCTCGCCGGCACGTGTGAGCCTGAGGCCGTCGGCGTCATTGCGAAGCGCGCCGCGCGACAGCAGCGCAGCGTGCATTTCCACGGCAATCTCGCCCGCAAGGTGGTCATAGCACACGCGAGCCTTGCGCAGCGCCGGCTCACGCGGGCTCGACACGAGACGTACCGCGCCTGCGCGAAAGGCCACCCCCATGAGCGACTCGATCAGGCGCGCCACGTCGCGATTGGCAAGGCGAAAATAGCGATGTCGCCCCTGCGCCTCGACCGCGATCAAGCGCGCATCGAGCAGTTTCGCGAGATGGGCGCTCAGGGTCTGCTTGGTTACGCCGACGTGATTGGCGAGCTCGGTCGCGGTGAGCGCCCGGTCCGCCATCAGCACGCTCAGCACCTTGGCGCGCGACGTCTCCCCGATGATGGCCGCCACGCGCGCGATGTTGGGTCCGTCGGTCATGGCTGGATGATAGCCGCTTGCCGGGCGCGCATGGTTCGAGCGCGAGCGAACCATCGCGGCTGGCGTCGGGATATCGTGCGTCCATGCCGATCACCTGCTTCATCCGCTACGAAATCGATCCTTTGCAGCGGGACGCGTTCCGCCTCTACGCCGAGAACTGGGGTCGCATCATTCCGCGCTGTGGCGGCAGGCTGCTGGGATATTTCCTGCCCTGGGAGGGCACCAATCACGAGGCCTGGGGCCTGATCGGATTCGACTCGCTGGCGGCCTACGAAACCTACCGCGCGCGCCTCAAGGCCGACCCCGAAGGCCGCGCCAACTTCGAACTGGCGCGGACCCGGCGCTTCATCCTGCGCGAACAGCGCACCTTCCTCGAGGACGTCGAATGATTGCGGTGATGTTCGAAGTACGACCGCGCGAGGGTCAGCGAGACCGATACCTCGAAATGGCCGCCGCCCTGCGTCCGGCACTGGCGCAGATCGATGGCTTCATCTCCATCGAGCGTTTCGAAAGCCTGGGCGAACCCGGCAGGATGTTGTCCCTGTCTTTCTGGCGTGACGAAGCAGCGGTGCGGCAGTGGCGCGAGTACGCGGAGCATCGCGCCGCGCAACGCGCCGGCCGCGCGGCTGTCTTCGAGGACTACCGGCTGCGCATCGCAACGGTGGTGCGCGACTACGGCATGACCGATCGCATGCAGGCCCCCGCGCACACTGACTAGCCGCGGGACCAGTACAGGCGATAGCGCTCGTGGGTGAGGCGAAACCAGGGCAGGAAGTTGACGCTGGCGCCGCCCTCAAAGCCCGTGGCGCGGAATTCCAGCCGGTCCGGATGGGTACGCGCCGTGGCGGCAACCAGCTGGTCCAGCGGCTGGGTCCAGCGCGGGATGTTCACGTCGGCCCGAAGCATGTTGCCGGACTCACGCTCGTTGACGATGAGTTGGGAGCCGGGAGCCAGCCCCTGTGTGCCCAGCCGGCCGGCCAGTGCGAGGGGGCCGTACATCAGCGCCACGTGGTCGGGCGCGTTCGGCAGGGCCTCGGCGCGCAGTGTCATCGGCAGTGTGACCCGTAAGGTGTCGCCCGATTGGATCCGGCCTGCGGGAATCTCGAAGTAGCTGCCGGGACGCGTGCTGGTGGCGCGCCCCTTGCCGTTCCATACCGTGTGCATCTGCGCGCACCACGCCGGGTGGCGGATGCGCAGCTTCAGCTTCTGGCTGCGCTTGCCGTCGAATCGCAACTCGACCGAATCGCCATCCGGGAAGTTGCCAGTCTGCGTGACCGTGAGACCGCGTTCCTGCCACGTGAGCGTTGCGGCCATGAACAGATTCACGTACAGCGCGTCGTCATCGTGCGCGTAGATGGACTCGCCGTAGCGCGCGTGATTCTCGATGCCCGTCCCGGTGCAGCACCAGAACGAATCGAAGGGCGTGTGGTACAGGCGCACGTAACCCGGTCGTGTGGACTGGAAATACGTGTTCATGCCGGTGTCGGGGTCCTGGCTCGCGAGGATGCCGTTGAAGAGCGCGCGCTCGAAGTAATCGAAATACTCGGCGCGCGCCTCGCGGGCATGCAGCGCGCGTGTGAGGCGCAGCATATTGTGCGTGCAGCAGGTCTCCATGGTCTTGCCCGAGTTCAGGTGCTTCACGAACTCGTGCTTGGGGAAGAAATGCTCAAGGTCGCCGTGGCCGCCAGTGGCGAAGGAGCGTTCCTTCGCCACGGAATTCCAGAAGAACGCGGCAGCGGCGCCGTAGTCGCCCGCGCCCATCAGCTCATCGATCCGGTTGAAGCCGATGACCTTGGGGATCTGGGTGTTGGCGTGCAGACCATCCAGCGTGTCGCGGCGTTCGGCCAGCGGGCGCAATAGCGCCTGGTGCGAGAACTTCTGGGCCAGCTGCGCATGGCGCGGGTTGCGCGTGAGGCCGTACAGGTCGGCCATCACCTCGTTCATGCCGCCATGCTCGCGATCCAGCATCTTCTGGAAGGCCTCGTCTGATATGCCGGCGCAGGCGCCGTCTATCCAGTCGGCGAAGCGGATCCACACTTCGAGCGCCGGCTGGCTGCCGCGATGCAAATGCGCATCGCGCAGTCCGGCCAGCACCTTGTGCGTGGTGTACCAGGGCACGCCCGGGAATTCCTTGCCGGCCAGGCTGTCGGTGAGCGGTGCGACGCCATCGGGAAACGCCGTCAGCCAGCCACCGGTCTTCGCCTGGCATTCGGCGAGCTCGGCGACGATGTAGTCCACGCGCTCGGCGAAACGCGCATCGCCCGTGGATTCGAACATGCAGGCGACGGCGCCGAGATAGTGGCCCAGCGTGTGGCCATGGCAGCGGATCCCGATCCACGGCTCCACGGATTCCCAGCCGCCGTACACCGGCGCGCGGGCCGCGAGTCCGGCATTGATCCGGAAGTTCGCCAGCATGCGATCCGGCTCGAGCCGCAGCAGATAAGCTGCATCGAGCTCCTGCGCTTCGAGGAACGGACCTTCGCCCAGGCGCATCTCCGACAGCCGAAAGTACCGCAGCGCGGGCTTGCGCGGGAGGGGGACCGACGCGGCGTGCGACCAGGGCGCGACCACTGCCGCCGCGCCGGCGCCCAGCAGTTTGAGAGTGTCCCGGCGCGAGTGTCGGCTGTTGTGGTTCTGCAATAGCGCTCCCACTGATTGCTGGATGGCGTCCAGAATGCCTCCCGGCGAGGAAACTTGTCGGGGCTTTTTCGCCGTCGCAAAAAAAAAGCCCCCAGCTTCCGCAGGGGGCTTTGTTCAATTCTCAGGAAAGCTACTTATCGGCTGACACTGATGCTCGCTTGCATAAGCGTCGGACGAACCGGCGGCTCCGGATCCTGGGGGACTACCAGCTTGACCCAGAGCGAGTTCCCGTCACTGAAATACGAGGTCTCGCTCGACTTGCGCACTGCGTCCACGCTGTCCAGCTTCGTCCCGGCGGTTGCTTTGGCGAAACCCGGCAGTTCGAACATGACCCATGAGTCTTTGTTCATTTCACTCAGACTCAGAGAGACTTCGGGTCTTTCGGTTTTCACCTGGATCTCGGTGCCGGCGCGCACTGTGCTCTGGTTGCCCGTGACCTTGAGCGCCTTCCCATTGCGAATCACAGCGATGGGCTTCTCGGGGGGGCCGGCGGGGCCCCCTAGTCTCGCAAGCAATCCACCCGGAGCAGGAGCACCAGCTACGGCCGGCGCCGGACCCGCGCCCGGGGCTGCACGACCACCCGGGGCTGCGCCAGCGCCAGGGGTTGCAGCACCGGCCCGGGGGGCACCAGGGCCAGGGCCAAATCCGCGGAAGTACAGGCGTCCGACATCACCCGTGCACACCGAGGCGTTCCAGCTCGGCTGGATCTTGCACGTCTCGTCCGTGGCGGGACTGTCGTTCTCGCCATCGTTGAGCAGCACATAGGAGTTGGGGATGCCGGTGGTCGATCCGTCCAGATCGTGGATCGCCAGGGTCCGGTACGCCGAACCACCCCGGTTGTCATTGTCGAACCGGGTGTCGATCTTCGGGAAATACACCGGCTTGGAGTTGACGTACTTCGCGCCCTTGACGGTGTTTTCGGTCGTGACCCCCGAACTCGTGAACAACAGCCAGGAGAGCGCTCCTGCTCCGCGCTGTTTGTTGTCCTGGTAGTTCACGAATGTCGTGTTCGCCACGTCGACACGGTAGTCGTAGTACTGGTAGCCGGTGATCGGGAAGTCGGGAATCCGCCGCTTCGGCAGGCTGCGGCCGTAGGCCTTTTCCTCCGGCGTGACGGGATTGCCGATGTTTTCGGTTTCGGCCACGAACAGCGAATCGGTCACCAGCGAGGTGAACGCTTCGCGGCCGAAATCGCCGGACGACATCGTGTAACCAATGGCGTTGTCCGCCGTCTTCAGGTTCCTGACGACAAACAACTCGCCACGGCCCCAGAAGCCGCCATTGCGGTTCTTGTAGGTGGTGAGATTCTCGAAGTGCGTCTCGAGGCTCTTGCTGTTGCGGTCAGCAGGGTTTTCCCTGGGTCCGTACGTATTGCCGGCCAGCGCGAAGGTGTTGTCCTTGGCGATGTTGCGGTCGAACATGAACCCGTCAAAGTTGGAGTGGGCGACGTTGCCCTTGAATTCCCTGAGCAGCGTGCGACGTGGCCAGGTGTTCTTGCTGGTATCCGAGTCCAGGAACGCACCTTGCGGATGTTCCGGCAATGACAGCCAGAAACCATTCTCATCGGAACCCGCGGCCACGTTGTCGATGAAGA
>Ga0164241_10002744_pt1 | contig 18588 bp, 11 predicted proteins | sample OricomyardsoilBY_FD_108780 | JGI IMG/M metagenome (GOLD analysis project Ga0164241, IMG submission 108780) | Backyard soil microbial communities from Emeryville, California, USA - Original compost - Back yard soil (BY) | ecosystem: Environmental > Terrestrial > Soil > Unclassified | place: USA...
ATGAAATGAATTTTTATTTTCCTTCAGAAAAACTGGTTACGATTTCCCTGGATGAAACCACTACTAAAAATGATGTGCTGGATATCTTAAGTGTGTTCAATGCTGCAAGGGGTGTGGATACGTCTACCATCACTTTTGATGATGACATGGAACTGGTAAATATTCCTTTCTCATTGCAACGCACTTCCACGTTCTTACTGCATCCTGTTTTTAATAAACACCACAGCGAAACGGAAATGATGCGTTATTTAAAAATGCTGGAGAACAAAGATTTGTCACTTGTTCATTCTATGATTGCGCTTGGCTCATGTACGATGAAATTAAATGCTGCCACAGAATTAATTCCAGTGAGCTGGGCGCATTTTAGTAAGATTCATCCTTTTGCTCCGTCCTCTCAAACGGAAGGATACAATTATATTGTTAAAGAGCTCGAAAGATTATTATGCACCATTACCGGTTTTTACGCATGTAGCCTTCAGCCGAATAGTGGCGCGCAGGGAGAGTTTGCAGGGTTATTGGCTATTAAAAGATATCATGAAAGCAAGAATGAATATCATCGGAATGTGATTTTAATACCTGTTTCCGCGCATGGTACCAATCCTGCAAGTGCTGTGATGGCGGGTTGTAAAGTAGTCGTAACTAAATGTGATGAACAGGGAAATATTGATATCGACGATTTAAAAATTCAGGCGGAAAAATATAAAGATTCCCTTGCAGGATTAATGGTTACTTATCCTTCTACGCACGGAGTTTTTGAAGAAGGCATCAGGGAAATTTGCAACCTCATTCATGATAATGGCGGCCTGGTTTATATGGACGGCGCCAATATGAATGCACAGGTTGGATTGACATCGCCGGGATTTATTGGCGCTGATGTATGTCATTTAAATTTGCATAAGACTTTTGCCATTCCGCATGGCGGTGGCGGGCCGGGTATGGGGCCTATTTGTGTGAATGAAAAATTGGCGCCTTTCTTACCTGGGAAAAATACTTTGGACGACCGACAACCGACAACCGACAACCGAAAGCAAATAACCGATGGCCATAGTGGTCAGTCGTCCGTGGTCGGTGGCCGGCACTCCGTCAGCGCTGCTCAATATGGCTCGGCAAGCATTTTATTAATTAGCTATGCTTATATAAAAATGCTGGGCGAAAGCGGGTTGAAAAAAGCAACTGAATACGCTATCCTGAATGCAAATTATATGAAGGCGCGTTTGAGGCAAAATTTTAAAATCCTCTTTACCGGAAAATCCGGTACGTGTGCACATGAATTTATTGTTGACCTGCGGCCTTTTAAAACCAGCGCGGGCATTGAAGCCGAAGACGTGGCAAAGAGATTAATGGATTACAATTTTCATGCGCCCACTTTAAGTTTCCCTGTAGCCGGTACGATCATGATAGAGCCTACCGAAAGTGAAAACAAAGAAGAGTTAGATAAATTCTGCGATGCATTGAGTTCAATCTATGAAGAAATAAAAAGTATTGAAAGCGGTGAAGCGGATAAAAAAGATAATGTGCTGAAAAATGCACCGCACACTTTAACTGTAATTACTACAGATGAATGGAACCACGCCTACTCCCGTAGCAAAGCCGCATTCCCGCTGCCTTATTTAAAAGAAAATAAATTCTGGCCTGCGGTGGGCAGAGTAAATAATACTTATGGAGACAGGAATTTGATTTGCACTTGTGAGCCGGTGGAGAGTTATATGGAAGTGTAATTCCGCATTTATAAAAGAAAAGACATTATAAGAATTGCTGCCCTTCGGTGGCAATTTTTTTTCCGCTAACTTTCGACAATAAATTAAAGAATTTTAAATGATACTTTTGTTTTAAAAGACTGCAATAGAAAACTACATAAATTATCATGGATATAGAGTTGAGAGATTACCAGAAGAAAGGAATTGAAGACATTATAAATGCCTGGAAAGATTGTAGAAGCGTATTATTTCAAATGCCTACCGGAACTGGGAAAACTACACTTTTTTGCGAAATAGCAAGAAGATTCATAACGGAACTTTATCCTGATAAAAAAGTATTAATAATTACGCATAGAAAGGAATTGGTAGAACAAGCGTTCAGAAGATTAGTAAATGATTTTCATTTGGCTTCTGGAATAATATCATCAAATTATATCGGAGACCAATCTGCGCGAATACAAGTAGCATCTATTCAGACTTTGGTTAGAAGAAATGAACATCAAAAAGATATATTTTCTTTAGTAATTATTGATGAAGCTCATCATGGCTTGGCGAGAACATATAAGAAACTTTGGGATTTTTATCCAGGCAGTAAATTTTTAGGTGTAACTGCTACGCCTATAAGAACCAATGGCGAAGGATTTCAGGACTTATTCGATAAATTAATTACGACCAATTCAATCAAATGGTTTATTAAAAACAATTGGTTGGCTGACATCAGATATTTTGCAAGCCACTCACCTGATATCAGTAATGTAAAAATAAAAGCCGGAGATTACGATGAAACAGAATTGAGTGAAGTAATGCAGGACAAAGCGGTAATGGCAGATTTAGTTCAGAGTTATAAAGAGTTTGCTATTGATAAAAAAATGATTGTGTTTGCTGTAAACAGGGCACACTGCAAAAAAATTGTAGAAAAATTTAATAGTAGCGGCTTTCCTGCAAAATCCATTGATAGCTTAACCCCAACCGATGAACGACAAAATATTGTAAATGAATTTAGAAACAGCAAATTCAAAATTTTATGTAACGTCAATATTTTTACTGAAGGTTTTGATTGTCCGGATGTTGATGGCGTTCAACTTGCAAGACCCACTAAATCATTAACTTTATTTCTGCAACAAGTTGGGAGATGCATGCGCCCTTATGATGAAAAAAAATATGGAATTGTGCTTGATAACGCCGGTTTATGGAAAGAATACGGATTGCCAAAAATGGAAAGAAACTGGTCTCTAATAGGTACGGATAAAAATATCTGCCCTTCTCAGAAAGAAATTATAGGTATAAAGGAAACCATTTCTCAAGGAAATAATGAACCACAGGAAAGTAGAGGCATAAGGCTTATTGAAATTGGTGAATTGGATGATACAATTTCATCTGAGACTATAAACTACAACAATATTGAGAATGACTTAACTGATAAATCAATACGCACTATGAGAGAAAGAATAGAAAAACTGATAAAGAAAATTCAAAAATTTGAGCAGGATAAAAACAATGCGTCAGATGAAGAAGAAACCAAAATATTTGATGAAATTATAAGTAGGTTTCAAAGGGAACTATCCGATTTACAAGAAAAGTTCCGGCCGGAAAGGTTCGAACAAGTTATCGGATTAATGGTTGAAAAATGCCAGGAATTGATTGATGATAATGATATTTTTGTAAATGGTGATAAAGATATTTTCTTAAGTCGTTTTGCTGAACCTTATTTGAAACTAAATAGCTTAAACGATATTCAAGAAACTGTTACCATAAAATCGGTAAATCGTAAGACTATTCAAGAAAATCCAATATTCAGAGAATTACAAAGTGAAGTATATCGCAAGAAAGCGGAGCACACAAAATTAAAAGTTACGCTTCCAAATGGGAAGATTATTAATGATAACGAAGCAATAAACACATTCATTAAGACTATTCAAGAATTTGGTTTTGACAAAGTACAAAAAATGTCGGTGAGTGGAGGTATATCAATAATTTCTGATAAAGCTGATAATGGTTTGAAAAAGGAATTTAAACGGATTCTAAACACGCCTTTTTATATTAACAGTAACAATAGTACAGAAGCAAAAAAAAGCTTATTGAAAAAATAGCAAAAATGATACGGATGGAAATAAAAGTGGAGATAGTAGCCAAATAAGTCTCTCTGTAATGGAACAAAATACTCTTACAAAAAAACAGAAATCTCTTTTATTTATCCGTTTACTGGTTAACGATATATTTATTTTGGCATGTCTGCAACGAGCGGTTTATTTTGACATTGGATGGTTGTTGAATAACTACCGGAGGTACATTTAATGCTTTAGCAGTTATGCTATTTATAGTTTTTGCTGCTATAGAAACAGAAAATGTTATATTAATTCCGGGACACTGTGGGTCTGTTCTCACAGGTGAAATTGTCTGCGTAAAACCTTTTACATACACAATTAAAGTGAGCATCAGTAAAAAATGTTTTTTCATATTATTTTATTTTTCTAAATGAATTTGAAAGCCAATACTTATTTGAAAACCTGTTTGCTTATCTACATTGTCACCACTTTGCTTAATAATTTCTTTTTTACTGTAATAACCTAATAAAAATTCCAAACCCACACTCGAATTAAAATAAACAACCGGCCCCGCTGATACAGAAAATATATTTATATTCCCTTTCGTTGGCGTAAACCAATAAAACCCGTGCTGATAGCTTACATCCGTAAGTATATTAAAATCCTTGTCAGCTTTTAAAAAATAGTACCTTGCGAATGGTCCAATATTTATCGTGTTTTGATTAGAATATCCACCTCCGGGGCCATTCACTTGGTCTTTATATTTTGAATAACCTGGTTTAAGCCCAAAAGCAAATTTGTCAATTATAAAATAACCAATATCTGCCGACAGGTTTATCTCAAGTCTGTCAGAAGATGAAGAATAAGTTGGACTGGAATAAGAATGTTTTGAAGCCAAGAAATTTCCCGTTCCTCCAACAAGCCAATTATTTTTAGTTAATTGAGCAGATGATGCGAATGTGAATGTTAATGATAATGCAGTTAAAAAAACATGTTTCATAATAATGAAAATTTAAAATTGTCGTGAAATATGAGTTAGGCGGGCTTTTTTCTATTATGATGATATAGCTTTTAAATATTTTCATGTCCGTTGATTTTACTATCAGTCACGCTACAAATTTTTTAAAGCGCTCCGATAGGGTTTCTTACAACGTGTGTATTTACACTAATATACGCTACCCGATTTTGCAATACAATTTATTTTGTTCCTTTTTAACTAATGGGGTATGAAAAAAAAACGCGGATTCACCGAAGTAGCGCAAATACAACTTAGGATAATTTTAAATCATCCGGCAGACAAATTTTCAGCAGCAATTTATTGCCTGATTTATACAATAGATAATAAAACAGAAATCCATCTTATTTGTTAGTTTATTGTAAACTTCTTTTGAATTTAATTCTTCGGATTTGCATAAGTTCCAAACCTTACCGCATTTTTAAACGCCTCGGTAGAAACCTTCCTGGTGTTGTATTTTTGCTGATAATCCCGGTGCGTTTTATCGTTTGGATAAGAAACATTTTTGCCATAAGGATACGAAGGCATATCATGGAACGGCAGCGGTGCAACGGTTTGTCCGGAAGCCGTATTCATATCTCCATCTTTTACCCAGCCTTCGCTGTAAATAATAAAGTCGCGTTTCCATCCCTTGCGTAAATTTGGTAAACGGGTGGCATCAAAATCAATGCTTACTTCATCGCCGCCATTGCAAATAATATATTGGTCATCGGCTTTTTGCAATAAGGGCAACACGTCTCCATAGCGTGTATAGTTACCTGTTAGGTCTCTCCACTTTTGTCCTTTGGTTACATTATTATAATCAAACCATTGCGGCCCAAACGGCCCTCCCTTACTATAGGATGCTGAATAGCCGCGGAAGGTCAAATTAGCATTCACCATTTTGAGGTCATACGTGTTTATAGGAGCTTTTGCATTTCCGGTGGTAAAGAAAATATGGTCCCAATATATTTGCATAGTTGTACGGATTCTGATGCGCCTGTCGTGGGGTGTAAGAAATTTATGCGTTAAGTTGACGATATCCATTTTATCTCTTCCCATCGGGTATCCCATATCTTTTATAACGGTTTGCCATTCTCCCTTTTTATTAATCACCTGTAGCGACGGCGCCTGTAGCTTGTATTTATTGGTTTGTGTCAACTCTGTATTGATGCTGGCATCAGGCGGGAAAATCCATCCGCGCATGTACAACAACAAACTATCACTTTCCGCATTTTTTCCGAGGTCTAAAATCAAATCGTGTTCTTCAGCAACACCCTGAAATTTACCCAACGAAAAATTAGACACGTATTGAAAATCATACTTACTTAATTTCGGAAGCACATCATTTCCTTTGCCATCAGTTGCCGAAACCGGCAGGTGTTTATCAGCAACCAAATAAATCTTTTTGCCGGGGTAAGGTGGTGCAACAAATCTTTCATCCACATACGCATCTACAGAATCAGGATGGTCCACAGCCATGAGCTCGGCTTTATCAAAATACACCGCTTCCCAAAGCTCTTCACTAATCTTTATGCTATATAGGCCATTCCTGGGTTGCAGTTTATCACCCGGAATCAGCAAATATTCTTTTGATGGCTGATGATAGGCATAAGTCGTGTCTTTGCCATGAATAGCGACAGGCATGCCCAGTGCGCTTCTCCACAACATGTCTTTCAGAAATACAAATTGCTTTCCATCCCATGTAAACAGGAAAGGGCATGAACCTTTCAATTGCGCCTCTTCCAACGCTCTTTGTTTGCGCATCGGATCTACAATCGTTTGTGCAACGCCATTTGGCCATATAATTCGCAGCGCATCAACATTGGTTCTCTGACCTACACCAAATTCCATCAGCGGACCTTTTATTGTTTTAAGTTGGTATAAATCGCCGGCTTTAAGTTCAACCTGTCCTCCAATGCCCAGCCTGTTGTTTTTACTGCTGCCAAATGACAGACCGGTGAGTTGCACCTGTACATAGTTATTATAATTTCCTCCATCATTTCTTGCTAATTGTACGCCCCCCGGGCCTGTGAAAAAAATATCTCTGTCACCATCAAAATTGAAATCGGTAATGGCAATCTGATACGCTTGCATCACACTTGCCGGTAGAATGGAATTCGCATCCGAAAAGCCTTGTACACCGTCATTGTGAAATAATCTTACACCCTGTTTAGATGGATCATCGTTAACACCGGCAACCACAATGTCTTTGTAGCCATCATTGTCATAATCTATAAAAGCTACCTGGTACACTTTTATTCCTTTCAGGGAATTACTTAATTGTTCGGAAGCCTTTTCATCATTAACAAAATTGCTTCCTTCATTTTTAAGCAAAAAACATTTTCCATCGGACGCTCCTGCAAGAAGTATATCAAGGCTTCCATCATTGTTATAATCTCCGAAGGCCACGGCGCTTCCGGAATATTCCGGATTAGAAAGCCCCGCAGCTGAACTAATATCATTGAAATTTGAATGACGATTATTATTTAATAATTCTACTTTTCCGGCGTTTGTCACGCCCACAATATCCACGTCGCCATCCTGATCCCAATCTCCGAAATCCATATCCGCTGTTCCCTGCTTATCACCGGCTAAGCCGGTACCGGACGTGTTTTCAGTAAAGGTTCCATCGCCGTTATTACGGAATAATTTATTCCCGTTTTTTTGAGCCACATACATGTCAAGATCACCATCCTGATCAAAGTCTGCAAAAAGTATTTTAGTTACATTGGAAACTTTATTTAGCCCGATATCGTCTGATACGTTTGAAAAAGTACCATCTCCTTTGTTCTTATAAACGAGCACTCCATTGGTGGTTGCCACAAATAGATCCTGGTATCCGTCATTATCATAGTCCGCAAAAGTGGCAAATAAATCCTGTCCTTTATGATCAATTCCACCCTGTACTTTGGCGTCTTTAAAAACACCCACCTGGATGGATGACAAGTAAGATTTAGAAGTAGCAGACCCTGGTAACACATAACTTGAATATAGATACATATTTCCTACCGCATCATAGTCGGTAACGGCCATTACACTTTTGCCGGCATTTGTTGTGTTAGTTCCGATGTATCCGGGCACACCGGGAAAATCGGTGAAGATCAAAGGTGCATTAAATGAATTTTTTCTGTTCTCGGCATTCTGCGTGGTATCCGCCCTTGAAACGGATATGTTCGTATCAAAATTAAAAAATCCGGCTACCATTTTCGGAATCTCAATTTCATCAAGTCCGGATGCATAGTCGGGAGTTACTTTCATCAGGTTATGAAATTGCTGAATGAAAGCCAACGCCTCAGTGGGTTTATCAGAATGTAAAAGCGAAATAGCATTTTCATAAAGAGCCTCTGCCGCATCCGAGAATTTGGGTGCTGTTTTTTTTATACTTTGCAAATAGAAGAGAGACGAGTCGGTCTTCCCTTCCGTAGCCAGCAGTTCTGCCAGTTGCATTCGTGGAACCATATTGGCCGGTGAAAGTGTTTGCACTTTAAGCAGATAGGTTTTTCTCAAAGAGGCGTTTTGGAACGAAGTATCTAATTGCGCTAATTTATAATAGGCTACCAGGTTCTTAGGATCCTCCTGAATGATTTCATTTAATTCTTTGTTAGCATTTTCTCTGTCATCTTTCTGATCATAAGTTTCGGCTAATAGTAATTTTATATCTAAATTTTTTGGCTGAAGTTTTAAAGCTTCCTTACAAAGTTTTTCCGCTGCATCATAATTTTTCTGTAACAGATAGAGCCTGGTGAGCCCAATGTAGCTCGAAGTATCCGCAGGATTTATTTTTATGGCTTGTTGAAACGCGGCCGCAGCTTCATCAAGTTTGTTCTGGGCCATATATTGCAATGCCAGTTCCTTAGGATTGCCGGAGCTTTTTTCACTTTCAGAACCCGATTTCTGATTACAACTTGTTGTCAACACGATAGCAAACAAACAAATAAACAGAATTCTTATATCACTCATTTTTAACCGATAAAATATATACATTACTAAGATGGCTGGATTAGAGATTGCAGAAACGATAAAATTAAGAATAAACCGTTCGCTAAAGGTAAAAAGCCCGACTATTTTTTTATCTTGTGGCACTTTAATTACAGTAATTACTATCAAAACGAAAGAGGAGAATGCATTCATGAGCTGGCAAAAAAAATTGGCCCAAGTTATCGTCGTCATCATATTTGTAGGATTGTTGATAGGTACAGCCTTACCATCCAGGAAAAAAATATTTCAAAACAGGGATGAGGCGAAGCAAAAAGAGTTGTCATTAAAAAAATATGGTTTTTATCTTCAGCCTGGCAACAAAGAAACAAACATTGATTTTAAACATTCCTCTCCGGATTTGGATCCTAAATTAAAAAACATTGCGCCCCAGATCGCCTCCATGGGCGCCTCGGTATCTATTGTTGATTTTGATAATGACGGATGGAATGACATTTATTTTACGGATAGCAAGACAGGAAGCATGAATGCGCTTTACCATAATATGCATAATGGTAAATTTGAAAATGTGGCTAATCAAGTAGGTTTAGCCGATTTAAATAAAAGAGAGACGGGTGCATCGATGGGCGCTGTTTGGGCGGATTATGATAATGATGGTTATAAGGATTTGCTTTTGTATAAATGGGGCCAGCCTGAGTTATTCCACAATATCGGCGGAAAAAAATTTGAAAACGTAACAGCCGGAAGTGGTCTTCCTGCATGGGTTAATTCCAATAGCGCGATTTGGTTCGATTTTAATAACGATGGATTGTTAGACATTTTCATCGGAGGATATTTTAGCGAAAAGTATGATCTGCAAAATCTCACAACGACCAAAATAATGCCTGAGAGTTTTAGGTACGCCAATAACGGTGGCAGGAATTACCTGTTGGAAAATATGGGAAATGGAAAGTTTAAAGATGTGACGGAACAATACGGCTTAACTTCCACGAAGTGGACACTTGCCGCGGCGGCATCCGATTTTAACGGCGATGGTTACCCGGATTTATTTGTGGCAAATGATTACAACGTAAATGAATTATATATCAATAAAAAAGGAGAGAAATTTACCGAAGCCGGAAGTCAAACCGGAATAGGAAATATTCCCAAAAGTGGAATGAGTGTATCTTTTGGGGATATAGATAACAGTGGTTTACTTGGCGTTTACAACACCACCATAACTGAAAATGGCATTTTAATCCAGGATAATAATTATTGGCAGCCGGAAGGAGATCCGGGTAATAGACCCTATCCAAAATTTGTAAATTTAGCCCAGTTAGCAGGCATCAATAATGCCGGATGGAGCTATGGGTCGCAGTTTGGAGATCTCAATAATGATGGTTATATGGACCTTTATGTGGCTAACGGATTTATTTCTGCAAAAGAAAATACTTCTTATTGGTATGATTATTCAAAGGTTACGGGCGGCAATAGTTCTATCATCGAAGACGCAAAAAACTGGCCAGACATGAAGGGTAAAAGCCAATCCGGTTATGAGCAAAATAAAATCTGGCTTAACAAGGGCAACAGGGAATTTGAAGATGTATCCAATGAGGTATGTCCATTGGTTACTTATGACAGCCGTGCTGTTGCGATGGCAGATCTTTGGAATACCGGCGCGCTGGATGTGGTCGTTGCCAATCAGAACAACATTCCGCTGATTTATAAAAATGATCAGTCCAATATCAATCATTGGATAGAATTAGATTTACAAGGCACAGTTAGTAATGCTGACGCGATTGGTGCGAAAGTAGTGTTGGAATGGGGCGGCAAAAAGCAAGTTCAGGTTGTTACTGCCGGGTTGGGATTTGCCTCACAAAACGAACACAGGCTTCACTTTGGGCTTGGCACGAACAGCGCGGTAGATAATGTTACTATCTATTGGCCCTCGGGCAAAAGCACTGTGATTAAAAATCCTGAAATTGATAAACTGATTAGTGTACAAGAAAAGTAACCTGTCAAAATAATAAATTAAAATATTCAAACTTTCTAAAATATGCCCTGGATAACTAAAAGTACAAAAGGCTATTTCCAGTACGTGCCGCCTGCATTTATTACGTTGTTGCTGTTGATTGGCCAATTGAGTTTTCATGTGCTCGATAGTTATTTATATGTGGTGGTTTCTATTGTTGCGGCGGTGCTTACAGAAATAATATTGTCAAGAATATTTTATGGAAAATGGAAGAGCCTTTCCAGTGCTTACATCAGCGGAATAAGCGTGGGTATTTTAATCAGGTCTGTTTCTGTTTGGCCATACATTATTACCGCCGTTCTTTCCATCATGTCTAAATATATTTTAAAGTACAAAGGGCGGCATTTATGGAATCCCTCGAACTTTGGTGTATCCTGGATGTTGTTTATGGCTCCCTTAGATGTGGCGGGATTGAGCATTCAATGGGGAAGTAATTTTTTAGGTTTGGCAGTAATTTGGGCATTGGGCCTTGCGATTGTTTATCGTGCAAAAAGGTTTCATGTGACCATTGCTTATGTAATCAGCTTTGTGATTCTTGCTTACGTGCGAAGCCTGATTGTCGGAGATACTTTCCTGGCTGAAGTTTCTCCTTTAACAGGTCCCATGTATCAACTCTTTATATTTTTTATGATTACAGACCCGGGTACGTCCGTATCCACAAGAAAGGGTAGAATCATTGTGGTAATTCTCGTTGCTCTGGTGGAGTTTGTTTTAAGATTAAACAGCTTTATTTATGCACCTTTTTACGCGCTGTTCCTCGTAGGGCCTGTTGCAAAATATATTGACCTGAAAAGAAATGCAAAAAAAGCAACTGCCGTAGATTACAACAGTAAACCAACTTATTCGCTTCAAACTTAATTTGTGAATGAGTTGCCGTCGGCAAGATAGGAGAGTAATCTATTTTTTAGCTCAGAGTTTTTGCCCCCCGGCATAAAATAAAGTAGTACAAATCTTGTACATGAATGTAAGATTTGTACCGTACCAAAAATATTCAACATCTGGTTAACGCTGCTTTTGATAATTCTCCTGTTAAATTTTCAAGCTATCAACGCTTCGCCAGTTCTGCACCTTCATGCCATTGGTTTTGCTAAATTCCTGTTGACCATCGTACAATAAAATACCGCCTTTGTTCTTGCTAAATCCATTCCATAGATGAATAGAATGCAGGTATCTTTCCTGAAATGTTTGGGCAGATTTGATTTCTATCGGAATCAGTTTGCTGCCTTTATCCACAAGCAAATCTACTTCCACGCCTTTGTTGTCGCGCCAGAAATACAGCCTGCTATCAGAACCCTGGTTGAATTTCTTTTTAAACATTTCCATGATCACATAAGTTTCAAATAATGCTCCGCGAAAATGTGAAACACTCAACTCCTTTTTGGTACGAATACCCAGCAGAGAGCAGGCAAGACCTGTATCAGTAAAATACAATTTGGGTGTTTTAACCACGCGCTTATTGTAACTATTGTAAAATGGTGGTAGCAAATAAATGATAAAACTACTTTGTAAAATGCCTAACCATGCGTTAACAGTCCTCACATCTATGCCACATTCATTACTCAATGCCGCTACATTCAGTTGCTGACTGCAACGACCCGCGCACAATTGTAAAAACCGGTTAAACAAAACGGAGTTTTCAATGTTGCGTAATAGCTTTACATCCCTTTCCACATAAGTACGGATATACGCCGGGTACCAAATTCCGGGGCTACGCTTTTTATCAAATAATTCTGGATAGCAACCGTGTAGTATTAGTTCATCTGTTGTTTTCAGTTCATCGTCAAATGTTTTTATTTCAGCATAGCTTAATGGTAAGAGGTCAATATATCCAATACGTCCTGCGAGTGTTTGTGATATGGTCTGCTGCAACAGAAAATTATTACTTCCTGTGAGTATAAACAATCCCTCTTTCTTTGTTTCATCAAGCGCCTGTTGTAAATAGCTGAATAAAGAAGGGACGCGCTGCGCCTCATCAAGAATAGCACCTTTTGGATAACGGGCCAGGAAAGCCCTTGGATCTGTTTCTGCCAACATCCGTTCATCAGGATTTTCAAGTGATACATATTCCTTTTTGGGAAATACTTTTTTTGCTAAAGTGGTTTTTCCACTTTGCCTTGGGCCCACAATAGCCAGTGCCCTGAATTGCTTGCTATAAGACCTCAATAATTTTTCTGCTGCCCGTTTTATCATCATTCAAAAGTAGTACAAATCTTGTATATGAATGTATGATTTGTACCATTTGGAATGGAGAATAAGAATAAAAAAAGTCTTTCAAGGAAAATCCACGGGTACTTTTTTCCTTCTCCTTAATTCGTGTCTCACGAATTGTCTACAAGAAAATAGCATCGGAATTCTTTTATGATTTTTTATAAACGCCCGAAGAAAAGTGCAATTCGGGAGACAAGAAAATTTGGAAAAAATAAATTGATAGCCCAGGTTTCCTATTATTAATTGAACCAGTAAACAGAGAAATAACGGGTATTTTTATTTCCCGATTCAGCTAAACACAAAGCCGGAAACCGAGATTGACCTTATTAAGTACCGATAGTCAGCCGGGCAAAGCGACAGGTTTGTAAACAACATTTTGAAAATCTGGTAGCACTTCATTAGAAGAAAAAAAATTTCCGCAAAAAGTTTTTTGTTGAATTTTTAGCAGACTATAATTATTTAACTTTAGGCAGATAACACGGTATTTTAATTATAATAATGGTAAAAGTGTGAAAAGTAAATATTGCTGACTTAATGTTTAATAAAAAAGTTAACCATCAGCATTATAATAATAGTGATCCAAAATCCAAACATCCATTTTATAAGGTCAATTTTATCCTTATTCATTTTTTCAATCAGATCAATTTTATCTGTTTTTGTTAAAAAGACGTCTTTCTTATCATCAATTTTTTCTGCAGTTTTAGCATCAAAATATTCAATAAATGTTTCAGCTTCTTTTTCACTGAAACGATTTTTTAATATCTCATATACTTTCATGCACTTTATTTCATTAAAAATACAAAATATAATTAACTGACTAAAATTTCGCTAATTACTATTAGTCATATACTATAGGCAGATTTTCATATTAGAGCGAGTTGCCCAACGGCAAACATGCTAATAAAAAAGATTTCTATTTTTTACCTCAAAGTTTTTACCCCCGGCATAAAATAAAGTAGTACAAACCTTTTACATAAATGTAAGATTTGTACTATTTGGAATAGAGAATAAGAATAAAAGAAGTCTTTCAAGGAAAATCCGCGGTTACTTTTCCCCTTCTCCTTAATTCGTGTCTCACGAACTGTCTCCAAAGAAAATAGCGTCGGAATTCTTTTATGATTTTTTACAAACGCCAGAAGAAAAGTGCAATTCGTGAGACACTGGTTTTGGAAAAAGCAGGTTTCGTGTTTTGTTTTTTTTAAACAGTAAATAAAGAAATAACCTATTTCTATTTCACCAAACCGTTCTTCAAAATGTTAGTGGCATAATAACACTTTATTGCTGAACAGCCATGTGTTCCAATTGCTCTGCTGTTATTTCTTCCAATTGTTTTTTCCTGGTCTCTACACCAAAAAGGCTGATTGCCAAAGCCGCGATAATTAAAGGAACAGCGCCAATTAAGGCGGTAGTTTGAATGGAGGGAGGTGCAATTGCAGCAACAACCAGCGCAATGACTAATACTCCTCCAAATTTGCTAAATCCGGCAATCACTCCACTGCCTCTTGAACGAATGCTGGTCGGGTAAATCTCTGCAGCATAAGCGGACAAAACGGAAACCAAAGAGCTGATGCCCCAAATTGGAATAATTAATAAGATATAAAGCCAAACGGGATGGTTAATAATAGAATCACCGGCCCAAACGAAACCTATCATTGAGGCAGCAGTTAATAAAGTAAGAAAGATGATAGTTCGTTTACTACTCCAGAATCCATACATCCATGCGATGACAAAATTTAACGGAAAGCCAATTAAAGCAGCATTGCGTAAAAGCGCAAATGAATTTGCCTGGCTATAACCCAGGTGTTGCAAATTTGACGGTATCCAAAGTTGAAAACCAAACTGTACAAAGCCGCCCCCAAGCGCAAGGATACCTACGGTAGCGGTAAGTCCAAGAAAAGGAGGACGAAATAATTGTGCGAATTGACTTTTAATATCTTTATTTTTTTCAACAGGCATATCAACAATTTTTTCTTTGAGTGCGATGGCACCAAAACGCTTCATCACTTGTTGCGCTTCTTTCAGCCGACCGCTGTTTATTAAATAGCGTGGCGATTCAGGAATCCAGCGATTCAAGAAAATAAGCATAAACCCTGTTGGAAAGCCAATCAGCCAGAGAATTCGCCAGCTATAATGCGGTACCAGCCATGATGCCAGCGCACTCGTTATAATATATGCGCCTGCAATATCACCACCAATAAGCACCATCATCCATCCACGATGCTTTGCAGGAATGCTTTCTGCCATTAAAGTAAACATAATGGGAAGCATGCCACCAACGCCCCATCCCATAATAAAGCACATTACACAGTTCATCCAAAAGCTTGGCATGGAGCCACAAGCGCTTGTGGCGATGAATGTAACGCCTGCCATTAAAATAGATGATTTTCTGCCAATTTTATCACCCAGCCATCCCCAAATAAATGAACCTATAACCGTTCCGGTTATTCCACATAAAGGAAGTAAGGCTACAGGAATTGTTGCATTCGGAAACAATGGTGATTTGAGTACATATTCCCTTGCCATCCCGGGTACCACAAAAGAAAGAATAGTTGGTTTCATTACATCGAGTGTAATTGCAACCGCCATTACGAGTAAAAGGCCAATATGCGTGCGGTTGATTGGCGCATCATCCAATGCTTTTACTTTTAGTTGAAAATCATTTTGCTCACGGATCCTGGCAGTGGGAATAAGGCTATATAAGGTTATCAGGCATCCTAAAACCTCTAAAACCATTCCCCAATTCATTGAGGTGGTCATCGGCATTCCTACCAACCTGTAGCCCATGCTTTCCGCATTAATATACATAGGAAGCTGTAGCGCCACGCCTACAGCCACTGAAAAAAAACCAACCCAAAAAGCGCCTTTGCTTCTGAAAATAATTTTTCCGTTGGAACCTAACTCTTTAAAAGATTTCATATCAATTTTGGTTTGTGTTGCAGAAACATAATTGCTACCCGTTTTTTATTTGTCTTGAAAAAAAATTGTATTAGCCGGGAAATTTTCGGCGGTAAAAATAAGTGATTAAAATAGATTTACAGATTGATGGGTGCATTTCAAAATGTCGCGGGTTGGTGGGACACCAACCCGGGCGGGCTGCCGTGGGCGGTGCCTGCCTGTCCGGCAGGACAGGTTTGTTTACTGAATGGCGTGTTCATTAAAAGATAAAATGGGAAAAGAACAGAATAATTTGAAAATATTTTGTTCAAATCTTTGCAGATTCGGTAGTGGACTACCTAATTTGCAAAGATTATTTATATTTGAAAAATGATTAAGAGAATACTTGGTGAGCAAATAAAACGAATGGCCGGCAAGATGCCGATCATCTCAATCACAGGGCCCCGCCAGTCCGGAAAGACAACGTTAGCAAAGCAATGTTTTCCCGACTATGATTATATGAACTTAGAAAACCCTGACATCTTTTCCGCTGCAAAATCGGATCCCCGGTTATTTCTCAGTCAGCATAAAAAGGGTTTAATTGTTGATGAAGCACAATTGATGCCTGAATTATTTTCTTATCTTCAAACCATCAGCGATGAAAATAAAAAATCAGGAGAATTTATCTTAACCGGTTCTCAAAATTTTTTGATGTCGGCGAAAATTTCGCAAAGCCTTGCGGGAAGGGTTTTTATAACTCATTTGTTGCCCTTTAGCATAGAAGAATTAAAAAAATCGGGTGAGTGGAAAGATAATTTTAATCAATTTATTTTTAAAGGATTTTATCCAAGAATTTATGATAAGGACATTTCGCCTGAGTTATTTTATCCATCTTATATTCAAACTTACGCGGAACGGGATATACGCCAGATCATCAATGTTACTAATTTGAGTTCTTTCCAAAGGTTTATGCGTTTAGTCGCAGGTCGTACAGGGCAATTGCTTAACTATAGTAGCATTGCAAATGAATTGGGGCATGAGCTGAAAACTATTAAATCATGGTTTAATATTTTAGAAGCCAGCTTTGTGATTTTCTTTCTTCAGCCTCATCACAAAAATTATTCAAAGCGATTAGTGAAAACACCGAAACTTTATTTCTATGATACCGGTTTAGCATGTAGTTTATTAGGCATCAAAAATGAAAATGAAATAAATTTACATTGGGCAAAGGGAGCACTATTCGAAAATATGGTTATAGCGGATATCATGAAAAATTATTTGAACAGAGCCCAAATTCCTTCTCTGTTTTTTTGGCGCGATAGTACCGGAAATGAATTGGATTGCCTTATAGAAGAGGCTTTGGGGGTTAAATGCCTGGAAATTAAAACATCTACAACGCTTCATCCCGATTTTTTTAAAGGTTTGAATTATTATAAGAATCTAAGTAATTCCGACGAAGAATATTTGTATTTAATTTATGGTGGCGCGAAAAATGTGAGGCGAAAAGAAGCGGCTGTCCTCAGCTGGAAAAATACAATTGATGTAATGTGAGCATAACAATAAGAATCCTTCAACAAAAAACTATTTATGAAAGCAAGTTCCTTCCAAAAAGTATTTATTTTTATGCCGATTCTTTTCTGCACGTTATCAACCGCCGCACAGCAAAAACCCAACATTGTTTACATCTTTGCCGACGATCTGGGCTATGGTGATTTGGGTTGTTATGGGCAAACAAAAATTGAAACGCCTAACATTGATGCACTGGCAAAAAAAGGAATGTTGTTTACGCAACATTATGATATGCCTGTATGTGCGCCATCAAGGTATTGTTTAATGACTGGCATCAATTCTGGAAAGGCTTTCATTCGGGGAAATGATGAATGGGTGGAGCGCGGCGATGTATGGAGTTTCAAAGCCATGGAAGAAAATCCTTCATTGGAAGGGCAGTTACCCATACCGGATTCCACCATTACCATAGCCAAATTATTAAAAGCCGATGGCTACAAAACAGCGCTGGTGGGCAAGTGGGGATTGGGAGCGCCAATGACTGCCGGCGAGCCGAATAACCAGGGATTCGATTATTTTTATGGATCGTTATGCCAGCGGCAAGATCATCAATATTATCCGGCACATTTATGGGAAAATACTTTCCGTGTACCACTGAATAATAAAGTTCAGGACCCTAATATTAAATTTCCTTCAAACCTTGATTCATTAGATCCGGAAAATTATAAGACGTATAGCCAAAGAGATTATTCGCCAGACTTCATGCTGGATGCGGCTTTACGTTTTTTAGATTCCTGTAAAGGCAAGCCATTTTTTCTTTATTACCCCAGCCCGTTGCCACATGCATCTATGCAGGCGCCTGAAAATTTAGTAGCTTATTATCATAAAAAGTTTGGAGATGAAAAACCGTTTATGGGTGGTAGTTATGTTCCATCCCGCTATCCCCGAGCCACGAGGGCAGCGATGATTACGTTATTAGATAACCAGGTAGGCGCCATCATAAAGAAATTGAAACAGCAGGGTGTTTATGATAATACCATCATTATATTTTCCAGCGACAACGGTTCTTCCAACGAAGGCGGCGCGGATTGTGCCTATTTTGACAGCAATGGCCCATTCAAAAATGAATTCGGATGGGGCAAAGGATTTTTATACGAAGGGGGTATCCGGATGCCGCTTATTGTTGCGTGGCCGGGGAAAATAAAAGAAGGAAGCAAAAGTGATTTGATGACAGCCAACTGGGATTTCGTGCCGACTGCTTGTGAAATACTTAAAATAAAATCGCCAAAAAATATAGATGGTATTAGTTATCTC
>Ga0164241_10002745_pt1 | contig 18587 bp, 17 predicted proteins | sample OricomyardsoilBY_FD_108780 | JGI IMG/M metagenome (GOLD analysis project Ga0164241, IMG submission 108780) | Backyard soil microbial communities from Emeryville, California, USA - Original compost - Back yard soil (BY) | ecosystem: Environmental > Terrestrial > Soil > Unclassified | place: USA...
ATCGAGGAACCAGCGGTCGTGTGATATGACAACTGCGCACCCCGGATAGGCCAGCAGGGCCTCTTCCAGCGCTCGGAGCGTTTCAACGTCGAGGTCGTTGGTGGGCTCGTCGAGCATGAGCACGTTGCCGCCGGACTTGAGCACCTTCGCGAGATGCACGCGGTTGCGTTCACCGCCCGAGAGCTCGCCGATGATCTGCTGCTGGCCGGTGCCCTTGAAGTTGAACCGGCCCACGTAGCCGCGCGAGGGCGTCTCGTAGTTGCCGACCTTGATCATGTCGAGGCCGCCGGAAATTTCCTGCCACACGGTGTTCTTGTCGTTGAGCGACTGGCGTGACTGGTCCACGTACGCGAGCTTCACCGACGGGCCCATGCGCAGTTCGCCCGCGTCCGGCTTCTCGAGGCCCGACATCATGCGGAACAGCGTGGTCTTGCCGGCGCCGTTCGGCCCGATGATGCCGACGATGCCGCCCTTCGGCAGGTTGAAGTTGAGATTGTCGATGAGCAGGCGATCGCCATACGACTTCCGCACGCCCTTCGCCTCGATGACGAGGTCACCCAGCCGTTCACCCGGCGGGATGTAGATCTCGTTCGTCTCGTTGCGCTCCTGGAATTCGCGTGACGCCAGTTCTTCGTAACGCGCGACGCGCGCCTTGCTCTTCGCCTGGCGCGCCTTCGGGTTCTTGCGCACCCACTCGAGTTCCTCCGCGAGTTGTTTGCGCAGCCCTTCCTGCGTTCGCTCTTCCTGCGCGAGGCGAGCGCTCTTCTGCTCGAGCCACGTGGAATAGTTGCCCTGGTAGGGGATGCCGTGGCCGCGGTCGAGTTCGAGGATCCACTCTGCCACGTTGTCGAGGAAGTAGCGGTCGTGGGTGACGGCGATGACCGTCGATGGATACGCCTCGAGGTACTTCTCGAGCCACGCGATGGATTCGGCGTCGAGATGGTTCGTGGGCTCATCCAGCAACAGCATGTCCGGCGCGGAGAGCAGCAGGCGGCACAGCGCCACGCGGCGCTTCTCGCCGCCCGAGAGTTTGTTGATGATGGATTCCCACGGCGGCAGTCGCAGCGCATCCGCGGCGATCTCGAGCTTGCGCTCGAGTTCCCAGCCACCCACCGAGTCGATGGCGTCCTGCAGGGTGGCCTGCTCCTCGAGCAGCTTGTTCATCTCGTCGGGATCGAGCTCGGGATCGGCGAACTTGTCGGAGATCTCGTTGAAGCGCGCGACCTGCGCGAACGCGCCGCCGAGACCTTCCATGACGACGCTGCGCACATCCTTGTTAGGATCGAGCTCGGGTTCCTGCGGGAGGTAGCCCACCTTGATGCCCGTCTGTGCGCGAGCCTCGCCTTCGAAGTTCGTGTCTATCCCGCCCATGATCTTGAGCAGCGTGGATTTGCCAGAGCCGTTGAGACCCAGCACGCCGATCTTGGCGCCCGGAAAAAACGAGAGGCTGATGTCGCGCAGGATGACGCGCTTGGGTGGCACAACCTTGCCAACCCGGTTCATCGTGTAGATGTATTGGGCCATGGTTCCGAATGAGTTTGCGGCGGGAAAGGCGCGGAATTCTACATCCCCCGCCCGGTCTCCTGTGCTACGTTTGCCCGCGCCTTGAATACCCCAACGTCAACCGTGCCGGCCCCCGTTCTGCTCGTCGCTGGCGAACGCCTGGCGCGTTATGGTTTCGGCGACGGACATCCCTTCGGCCCGGATCGTCATGCCGCGTTTCTTGCGGAACTGGTCAAACGCGGGCTCGACCGGCGGGTGCAGATCACTGAAACCCGCGCGGCCACGCGTGAGGAACTGCAGTCCTTTCATACGCCGCAATATCTCGACCTGGTGGCGGATCGATCGCGCACGGGCGAAGGTTATCTCGATGGCGGCGACACGCCGGCGTGGCGCGGCGTCTACGAGACCGCGGCGGACGTGGTTGGCGGAACACTGCTCGCGGCCGACGAGATCATGGCGGGCAGGGCGCGTCGTGCGTTCGTTCCCATCGCCGGCCTGCATCACGCGGCGCGAGGCGGGGCCGCGGGTTTCTGCGTGTTCAATGACTGCGGTGTGGCCGTGGAAATGCTGCGCAGGAACCATGGCTTGAAGCGCATTGCTTACGTGGACATCGACGCGCACCACGGCGATGGCGTGTTTTACGGATTCGAAGCCGACCCCGATCTGATCTTCGCGGACATCCACGAAGACGGGCGTCACCTGTATCCGGGTACCGGTAGCAAGGACGAGGTGGGTCGTGGCGCGGCCGCGGGCACCAAACTGAACATCCCGGTGCCACCGGGCTCGGACGATGCGGTGTTTGCCGCCGAGTGGCCGCGCGTGCTGGCGCACCTCCGCAAGTTCAAGCCCGAGTTCATCCTGCTCCAGGCCGGGGCTGACAGCGTTGAGGGCGATCCCATCACGCACATGCGGTTTACCGCCGACGTCCATGGCCGTGCGGCCCGGGATCTGGCGGCGCTGGCCGAAGAACTGGGGCACGGCCGCGTGCTCGGCACGGGCGGCGGAGGCTACAACCGCATCAACCTCGCGCAGGCCTGGACCGCCGTCATCGAGGGTTTTCTCATGGTGCCGGGTGGGGAAAGTGGGGATTAGCGCCTGCTAGGCGGCCACCCGGGATTGGTAGTTTTACTCGGCACTCCCCACTTTCCCCACCCGGCACCAACCTCCTACATCCAGTACAATTCGCGGCCCCCGGAAGTCGACCCCGTGAGGCCCAATCCATGTTTCGTACCGCGATGACCATCGGTGGTTTTGACCCCGAACTCGAGACTGCTCTCCAGAACGAGCGCCAGCGCCAGGAAGATCACATCGAGCTGATCGCCTCGGAGAACTACGCCAGCCCGCGCGTGCTGGAAGCCCAGGGTTCGGTCCTCACCAACAAGTACGCCGAAGGTTATCCGGGCAAGCGCTACTACGGCGGTTGCGAATTCGTCGACGTGGCCGAACAGCTCGCCATCGACCGCGCCAAGAAGCTCTTCGGCGCCGACTTCGCCAACGTGCAGCCGCATTCGGGCTCGCAGGCGAACGCCGCGGTGTATCTCGCGCTGGTCAATCCGGGCGACACGATCCTCGGCATGAGCCTCGATCACGGTGGCCACCTCACGCACGGCGCGAAGGTCAACTTCTCCGGCAAGCTGTTCCGCGCCGTTCAATACGGCATTCGCCCGGACAACGGCGAGATCGACTACGACGCGCTCGCCGCGCAGGCGCTCGCCGAGAAGCCGAAGATGATCATCGCCGGTTTCTCCGCCTACTCGCGCCTGCTCGACTTCAAGCGATTCCGCGAGATCGCCGATTCGGTCGGCGCCTACCTGTTCGTCGACATGGCGCATGTCGCCGGGCTCGTGGCCGCAGGCCAGTACCCGAACCCGGTGCCGTACGCCGACGTCGTCACCACCACCACGCACAAGACGCTGCGCGGTCCGCGCGGCGGCCTGATCCTGGCGCGCGCCAACGACGCGATCACGAAGAAACTGAACTCGCTGGTGTTCCCCGGCACGCAGGGCGGTCCGCTCATGCACGTCATCGCGGCGAAGGCGGTGGCATTTCTCGAGGCGCTGCAGCCGGAGTTCACGGAATACTAGAAGCAGGTCGTCGCCAATGCGCGTGCCATGGCATCGCGGCTGCAGAAGCGAGGCTTCAGGATCGTCAGCGGCGGCACCGACAACCATCTCTTCCTGCTCGATCTCTCGGACAAGCAGATCAACGGCAAGGAGGCGGATGCGGCGCTCGGCAAGGCGCACATCACCGTCAACAAGAATGCGGTGCCCAACGATCCGCGCCCGCCGATGGTGACCAGCGGGATTCGCATCGGGTCCCCCGCGGGCACCACGCGTGGCTTCAAGCAGGCCGAGTTCGAGCAGATCGCGGACTGGATCGCGGATGTGCTCGACGCGAATGGCAGCGACGCGGCCATCGAAAAGGTTCGCGCATCCGTGAGCGAGCTGTGCAGCCGATACCCGGTGTATGGTCCGTAAGGGCCGAGTAGCCAGTCCCTAGGGCGTGCCATGCACTGTCCCTTCTGCGCGCACGACGACACCAAGGTAAACGACTCGCGGCTGGCGGCCGAAGGCTCGCAGATTCGCCGGCGCCGCGAGTGCCTCGCCTGCGGCGAACGCTTCACCACGTTCGAGACGGCCGAATTGGTGATGCCGCTCGTCGTGAAGAGTGACGAACGCCGTGTGCCATTCGACGAGAACAAGCTGCGAAGCGGCCTGCACAAGGCGCTGGAAAAGCGCCCCGTGAGCCGCGAATCGGTGGAAGAGGCGGTGGGGCACATCACGCGCAAGCTGCGCGGCCTGGGCGAGCGCGAAGTCACCTCACGCCAGATCGGCGAGATCGTGATGGAAGAACTGCACCGGCTCGACGAAGTGGCCTACGTGCGTTATGCGTCGGTGTACAGGCACTTCCAGGACGTCGAGGCGTTTCGCGAAGAAGTGGATAGGCTCCGACATCGCCGCGGCAAGTTGCCGAGCGAAGATCAGCTGTCGCTGCTGCCCGGCGACGTGCTGCCGAGAAAACCCGGCAAGGTGCGCAAATGAGTTTCACGCCATTCGATGAAGCCGCCATGCGTCGCGCGCTCGAGCTCGCGGAACGCGGGCTGTACAGCACGCGGCCCAACCCCCGTGTCGGCGCGGTGCTGGCGCGCGATGACGAGATCGTCGGGGAAGGGTGGCACGAGCGCGCGGGCGAGCCGCATGCCGAGCCCATCGCGATCCGCGCCGCGGGTGAACGCGCACGCGGCGCCACGGCCTACGTCACGCTCGAGCCCTGCTGCCACCATGGCCGCACACCGCCGTGCGTGGATGTGCTGCTCGCCGCGGGGGTGCGTCGCGTGGTGTATTCGGTCGACGATCCGAATCCGCGTGTGAATGGCGGCGGCGCGATGCGCCTGCGCGAAGCCGGCGTCACCGTCGAGTCGGGTTTGTTAGCCGCGGATTCCGAAGCGCTCAACGCGGGCTTCCTGATGCGCATGCGCCATGGGCGGCCGTTCATCCGCCTCAAGTCGGGCGCGAGTCTCGATGGACGTATTGCGCTCGCCAATGGCAAGAGCCAGTGGATCACGAGCGAGGAAGCGCGCGCCGACGTGCAGCACTGGCGCGCTCAAAGCGGCGCGGTGCTCACCTCTGCCGCCACGGTACTCGCGGACGATCCGCGTCTCGATGTGCGCATCAGCGCGCCCCATCAGCCGTTGCGCGTGGTACTCGACCGGCGTCGCGTCCTGCGCAAGTCGGCGCGCATTCTCGCGCCGCCCGGCGAGGTCCTGGTGTTGGCGGCGCCCACGGCGACACGCAAGTCGGGAGCGGGTGAAGAACGCCTGGGTCCGGCGCGCGTGGAGCGGCTGCGTGTGAAGCGATCGCATCTCGATCTGGCCGCGGTGTTCGCACGGCTGGCGGAACTCGATGTGAACGATGTGCTCGTGGAAGCGGGGCCGCGGCTGTCGGGTGCGCTGCTCGCGGCCGGGCTCGTGGACGAGTGGCTCCTTTATATAGCGCCGAAACTGCTGGGCGAGGGGGCCAAACCTTTGGCGTCGCTCGCGCGACTCACGAAGCTCGAAGCCGCGCCGGAGTTTTCGCTGCTCGATTCGAAAACCCTGGGGCCGGACCTGCGACTGCGGTTACGGCCGAAGCCCAGACAACCTCCGAAGGGAAAATAGACCGTGTTCACCGGCATCGTCCAGGAAATCGGCGCCATCCTGCGCATCGAAGCCCGCAAGGGTTCCGGCGCCGCGGAAGATCGCCGCATCGATGTGTCGTTCGCGAACATCGCGCGCGAGCGGCTCAACCTGGGCGACAGCGTCTGCGTGGACGGCGTTTGCCTGACGGTGGCGGCGCTTGGCGCTTCGGGATTTTCCGCCGACGTTTCGGGCGAGACGCTGCGCGTGACCACGCTCGGCGCCAGGACCGTCGGCGAGAGCGTCAACCTGGAGCCGGCGCTGCGCGCGGGTGACAGTCTCGGCGGCCACTGGGTGTCGGGCCACGTCGACGGCATCGCCGAAGTCCTTTCCACTTCGCAGGACGCCCGCTCGCTGCGCGTGGATTTCTCGGCGCCGAAGGCGCTGGCGCGATACATCGCGCGCAAGGGTTCCGTGACGCTCGACGGTGTCAGCCTCACGGTCAACGAAGTGGACGGCGTGAAATTCTCGGTCAATCTCATTCCGCACACGCTCGAGGTCACCACACTCGGCAGGCTTGCCCCGGGGACGCGCGTGAATCTCGAAATCGACCTGCTGGCTCGCTACGTCGAGCGGCTCTCGGAAAAACAATGACCCCACTCAGCAGCATCGAAGACATCCTCGCCGACATCGCCGCCGGTCGCATGGTGGTGATCATGGACGACGAGGACCGCGAGAACGAAGGCGATCTCGTCATGGCGGCGCAGAAGGTGTCTGCCGCCGACATCAACTTCATGGCGCGTTTCGGCCGCGGTCTCATCTGCCTGACCCTGACGGCGGAGCGATGCCGCCAGCTGCGCCTGCCACTCATGGTCAGCGACACGCATCGCGAACACCGCACGAACTTCACGCTGTCCATCGAGGCGGCCGAAGGCGTCACCACGGGCATCTCCGCGCATGATCGTGCGCAAACGGTCATCGCCGCGGTGAAGCCGAATGCGCGTCCCGAGGACCTGCGCCAGCCAGGGCACATTTTCCCGGTGATGGCGCAGCCGGGCGGCGTGCTGACCCGCGCGGGCCATACCGAAGCCGGATGCGACCTCGCGCGGCTCGCGGGGCTCGATCCCTCGGCGGTCATCGTCGAGATCATGAACGACGACGGCACCATGGCGCGCCGTCCGGATCTCGAAAGTTTCGCCAAACAACATGGACTCAAGATCGGCACCATTGCCGACCTGATCCGGTACCGACTCAAGCAGGAGCGGTCGGTCGAGCGCATTGCCGAGCGGAAAGTGCAAACCGAGTTCGGCGAGTTCACGTTGCTGGCCTACGAGGACCACGTGCATCGCGACGTGCATCTCGCGCTGGTGCGCGGCACGCTCGACGCCGCGACGCCCCCGCTGGTGCGCGTGCATCCCATCGACACGCTGTCGGATCTCGTCGGCGTTCGTGATCCGGGCCGCACGTGGACCTTTCGGGACGCCATGCAGCGCATCGCCGAGGTCGGCACCGGCATCGTCATCGTGCTGCGTGACCACAGCACGCCGCGCGAGCTCGCCGACGCGGTCAGCGCGCTCGGCCAGCATGTGGGGCATGCGGCGCCGGCCCACGCGCCGCCGCAGGTGCTGCGGACCTACGGCATCGGCGCGCAGATCCTCAAGGACCTGGGCGTCACGCGCATGCAGGTGCTGTCGACGCCCAAGCAGCTGCAGGGCATCTCGGCGTTCGGACTCGAGATCACGGGTTACGTGGCCGACTGACCGGGCCTATATACTCCCGCGCCCATGACCGGATCCCTCGCCACCCCCCAGCAGCTCGACGCGACCCGACGTCGCGTGGTCATCATCGCCGCGCGTTTCAACGCCGTGCTCGTGGACCAGCTCGTCGACGGCGCCCAGCGAGCCTGGGTTGCGCACGGCGGTGACCCGTCGCGCCTGCTGGTCGAACGGGTTCCGGGCGCCTTCGAACTGCCGCTGGCCGCCAAGATGTTTGCCGCCAGTGGCGCGGTGGAGGCGGTGGTCGCGCTGGGCTGCGTGATCCGCGGCGACACGCCGCACTTCGACTACGTGGCAGGCGAGTGCGCGCGCGGTCTCATGGAGGCGGGCCTCGCCACGGGCGTGCCCGTCATTTTCGGCGTGCTCACGACGGAGACGCAGGCGCAGGCCGAAGAGCGCGCGGATGTCACGCGCATGAACAAGGGTCGCGAATCGATGGAGGCCGCGCTCGAGATGATCCAACTACTTGCGCCGCCGCCCCGTGTTTCACTCAAGAGGACGCCGCGTGCTTCCGGGCGAAAGGGGAAGCGCTGATGTCGCGTGGCAACGGAATCAATCCCGCCTCGGCGCGCCGCGCCGTGGCGCGCAAGCTCGCCATGCAGGCGCTGTATCGCTGGCAGATCAACACTGCTCCGTGGCAGGACGTGCTCAACGAGTTCGCCGCCGACGAAGACATGCGCAAGGCCGATCGCGGCTACTTCAACCAGCTCGTCACCGACGTGTGCGGGAGCAGTGAAGCGCTCGATACCGCGCTTTCCGCCTGGATGGATCGCAAGCCCGGCGAACTCGACCCGGTGGAACGCGCCGTGCTCTGGGTGGGTGCCCATGAGCTGCGTTCCGCTCCCGACGTTCCGTATCGCGTGGTCATCAACGAGGCCGTAGGCCTCGCGAAACGTTTCGGCGCCACGGACAGTCACAAGTTCGTCAATGCCGTTCTCGACGCTGCCGCCCGCGAGCTGCGGCCGCAGGAACACTGAGCATCCCCGCGCACCTGGACCACCATGCCCCAGGGTGAATTCGAACTCATCGGGAAATACTTCGCGAATCTCGGCGCCCGCCGTGCCGACGTGCGCATCGGAGTGGGTGATGATGGCGCGGTGCTCATGCCGCCGGCGTCACGCGAACTGGTCGCCGTCACTGACACGCTGGTCGAAGGCGTGCATTTCCCCGTGGGTTCCCCGGCGGCGTCTTTGGGTCACCGCGCGTTCGCCGTGAATCTCTCGGACCTCGCGGCCATGGGCGCGGAACCTGCATGGGGACTGTTGTCGCTCACGATCCCGGATTCGGGCGGCGACTGGCTCACGCAGTTCTCGCGTGCGGCCGGAGACCTGTGCCGCAAACACGGCGTCTCGCTCGTCGGCGGCGACACGACGCGTGGGCCGCTCAGCATCACCGTGACGATGATGGGCATCGTCCCCATCGGCGTCGCGCTGGAACGCAAGGGTGCGCAGGCCGGCGACGTCCTCTTCGTGAGCGGCACGCCGGGTGATTCGGCCGCCGGCCTGGCGCTCGAGCAGGGCAGGCTGCATGTCACCGATCCGATGTCGGCGCAGATCCTGCGCGACAGGTTTCTCTTTCCTACACCGCGATGCGACATCGGTGTTGCGCTGCGGGGACTAGCTAGCGCCTGCATCGACGTCTCCGACGGCCTGGGCGGTGATCTCGAGAAGCTTTGCGCCGCCAGCGGCTGTGGCGCGGAGCTGGACGCGGCCGCATTGCCCCTGTCCGATGCGCTCGTGGCCGCGGTGGGCCGTGAGCCGGCGCGCGAATACTCGCTGTCGGGCGGTGAAGACTACGAATTGCTGTTCAGCGTGCCTTTGGCCAGGCTCGGCGCCATGACGAATGCCATTGCGATGGGCCTCGGGCCCGTGACGCGCATCGGCAGCCTTGTGAGTGGAAGTGGTGTCAGGGTTATTACGCGGGGCGGTGTGACCCAGTTCTCGGGGACTGGATTCGACCACTTCGCGCGTTGAGCTTGGGATACTCGTCCGGTGATCCGGGAAGCGGGTCACACCCGATGCGGGTCCGCGGCCTTATTCTGCCGATCACCGTTTCATGGGACACGCGCGGTCGGGGTCAGTACCCGTGCCGACGCCTGGGTTACGTCGCTAAAAATGTCGCTGCAAGCCACAAAGACCGGTCCCGATGCACAGGCGGCAAAGATCCTGGAAAACCGCGTTCCGGATCGCATCGGCAAATATGTAATCATCAACGAGGTTGGTAGAGGTTCCACCGGCACCGTCTATCTATCGCACGATTCCTATTACGGCCGCGACGTCGCGATCAAGGTCTACAACCAGGTCGACGACGCGGGCGACGAGCGCGCCAAGATCGCGCGCAAGATGTTCCTGTCGGAAGCGCACATGGTCGGCATGTTGCAGCATCCGCACATCCTCCCCATCTACGACGCGGGCGAAGAAAACGGCCGCTGCTACATCGTCACCGAACACGTGCACGGGGCGCGGACGCTCTCTGCCTACTGCCGGCCGGACAACCTGCTGCGCATCGACGACGTGGTCGAGATCATGTTCAAGTGCGCCAAGGCGCTGCACTACGCGCACACGCGCGGCGTGATCCACCGCGATATCAAGCCGTCGAACATCATGCTCACGCAGGACTCGGACGTGCGCATCATCGACTTCGGCATCGCGCTGGTCGCGGACTCCGAGATCTCTCGCATCGAAGGCATCGCCGGTTCGCCGTCGTACATGTCGCCCGAGCAGGTGCAGAGCCTCGAGCTCACGCATCACTCCGACCTGTATTCGCTCGGCGCGGTGATGTACGAACTGCTCACCGGCATCCGGCCGTTCCGCGCCGGCAACCTCGTCAAGCTGCTGCACCAGATCGTCTACGCCACGCCGCCGCCGATCCACACGCAGCGCAAGGACGTGCCGGAAGAACTGGAAGAGATCGTCGCGCAGGCGATGCTCAAGTCTCCCGATAAGCGCCAGAAGTCGGGCGCGGATTTCGCCGCCGAACTCACGCGCGTGCACCAGCGCCTGCGCGAGCAGAATGCCCGCATCGACCAGCAGGAGCAGTTCGACGTATTGCGTCGTTTGCGCTTCTTCCACGAGTTCTCACACGCCGAGATCTGGGAGGTGCTGCGCGCCAGCAACCTGCAGACCTACCCGGCGGGCGAGGAGATCGTGAAGGAAGGCGAGATGGACGACCGCTTCTACATCCTGGTCAATGGCGCCTGCACCGTGGAACGCCATGGCAGGAAGCTTGGCTCCATGGAGTCGGGCGACTGCTTCGGCGAGACCAGCTACGTGCGCGGCGCGCGTCGTACCGCGACGATCAAGGCCGAATCCCAGGTTTCCGTGTTGCGTGTCAGCTCGACACTGCTCGAGCAGGTCTCGGCGGCCTGCCAGCTGCGATTCAACCGCGTTTTCCTGCGCGCGCTCGTGTCGCGCCTGCAGGGCAACGAACCCAGCGCCGAATAGCAAAGCGACTCTCGAGACTCAACGGACGACGTCGCTTCGACGCCGCTTTCCGATGTGGGCGGCAGCCCTTAAAAAGAGAACTGCGTTCGCAGCGCGAACACATCGAGATCCTGGCCTATCTCCACGCCGATAGGCGGCGTGTTGGGCGCTGGGCCGAAAGGCGTGGTGTTGCCTGGCCCGGCGGGGTTGAGCCGGTCCACGTCGATCATCAGGTAGTTGAGCATCACCTTCACGTTGGAATTCGGGAACCAGTTGAGTCCCAGCGTCGTGATGGACTGGTCGCCGCCGCGCACGGCGCCGGGCACCGGCGCGGTTCCTTCGAGACCTTCCATGAAGTTGAGGTTCATGCGGCTGTATCGCGCCGCGAGTTCGAAGGCGCCCATGCCACCTTTGCTCGAGAACGGAACCATCGGCCGCGGATTCTGGAACGAGCCCGTGACAGGGTTGTACCGACGGCGCTCGCCCGTGAGGATCCAGCTGCCCTGCAGGTAGTAGCCCGCGAAGTCCGGATCCGGTAGCGCGGCCGCCTGGGGTCGTTCGACGTCGTACCAGAAGTGCTCGCCCTGAAGATAGAAGTTCTTCCAGTTGCCGCCGAATTCCAGGCCGTAGGCATTTGCGTGTTCCGCATCGAGGGCCCCCGTGTCGACGAGGCGCACGCTGTCGACGCGAATTTCCGGCCGGTCGCGGAAGCGCAGCGGATGCTGCGGCGTGGCGCCCTGGCCCTGGTCCACGGTCGAAAAGACATACGTGCCCGAAGCACCCAGGTGAAGGTTGTAGTCGTCGCTGGTGGCAGCGAGGAAGCCCGCGCGGCCGACGGCGGCGAATTGGGTGTCGAACACCTCTGCGTCGTTGACGGTGCGCGTGGTGAACGTGAGCGCGCTCATCCAGCGTGCGCCGCTCGCTTTCACACCAAGGCCGAGTCGGCCGTCCGCGCCACCCAGTGAGCGCGAGAGTTCCGAAGCGGTGGCGCGTTCGAGGAACGGAAGGTCTTCGGGACTGGTGCCGTCGTCCATGTTGGCTGGCGGCGAGAATGCGCCGAGCTGGAAACTGAAAGGCGCAAACCCGCTGTAAGCGATCCAGGCATCGTTGATGCGCGTGGGGCCCTCGGTGCCGGACCCGCCGAGTTCCAGCAGAAGCCGGTAGTTGAAATCACGCGCGATGGTGCCTTCGACACCGAAGCGCGCACGACGGAAATAGAAGCCGTCGCTGAAGTCACGCGCCGCCGTGTTCTCGCGATTGGGCACGTTGCCGACGGAACCGCGACGGAAGTCGCTGGTGAGCGGACCGGCGGGAGATTCCCCGTACATGGCGCCATCGAGCTGCACGTTGGAGCGGAATGCGATCGACGAACGGCCGTCGGCCGCGGTGATGGTCGGGCGATTGTTGGCGAACGTGAGCTTCGGCGCTTCCTGCGCTGCCATCTTGGGGGCTTGCCTGGCCACTTCCTGGGCAACTTCCTGGGGAGCTTCCTGGGCCGCGCCCCTGGACTGCTCGATCTGTCTGGTCAGCGCCTCGAGCTGGGCCTGCTGCGCTTCGAGTAGTTTGGCCTGCTCGTCCAGCTGCGTGCGTTGCGCATCGATGGCGGCGCGCAACGTCTCCACCTGCTTCAGGAGCGCCGCATCGTCGGCCGCGGCAGGCACGGTGGAAAGACCCGCCAGCGCGGCGAGGATGGCAATACGCAAGTGGTTCGAACGGGTCATTTCTTGAGCTCCAGGAATCCGGACTTCACCCAAATATCACGTGCCGGTGCGCTGGTGAGGAATTCGAGGAATTCCTTGGCCGCGCTGCGCGCGCCCTGGGTAGCCGCCCCGGGATACGTGATTGAAGGGTGAGAGTGCTCGGGAAAGATATCGACGATTCGCACTCTGGGATCGACCCGCGCATCGGTGGCATAGACGATGCCCAGAGGTACTTCGCCGAGCGCGACGAATGTCATCGCGCTGCGCACATTGTCGGCCCGGACCAGCCGATCTTGAATCTCGTCCCAGATGCCCAGTGAAACGAGCGCCGAGCGTGCGTAGCGGCCTGCGGGGACGGTGTCAGGGTCTCCCGTAGCGAGTCGGCGATTGCCGAGTGTGCCGGCGAGGTCGAAGCCGGAGACGATCTTCACCTGGAGCTTGCTATCGGCGGGTGCGACGAGGACGAGACGGTTGCCGACGAGGTTGCGACGCGTGGGGTTGTCGATGAGGTGGCGAGATTGGAGGTAATCCATCCACTCCTCGTCGGCGGAAATGAAGGCGTCGGCTCTGCCACCGGCTTCTATCTGCCGCGCGAGCACGGAGCTTGCGGCGAACGAAGTCCTGACGGTTACGCCGGACGTGGCCGACCACGCGGCCGACAGCTCGCCCAGCACGTTTGTGAGCGAGGCGGCGGCGAACACCAGGATCTCCGGCCTGGATTCCCGTCGCGAGTCCGCGGCGACTGCGGCCGGCGCCGTGCCGATCAGGGCGGCGCAGAGCGACAGCAGAAAAATACGGCGCAAGATATTCATTGGCGTCTTCAACCCCGGACTCTCTGTTTCATTTCCCGCTGTCCTCGCCTCTGCGGCGCATGTCGGGTCCGCGGAGTCTACGATGAACGGGAAATCAAGCCGCCCTAGAAGGAGCCGGCGAGCGAGTAACGCGCGGAGATCTCCACCTTGGTCTCCGAGGCGAAGGCGGTCTCGCCCAACTGCACCACGCGCTGAGGCACGGTGCTGTCGACCTGCAACCATTCGAGCGCGAAGCGCCACTGTGTGCCCGGGTCGAACGTGTATGCCAGCGCCCAGGCGTGACCATCCTCGCTGCCCGGCAGCGCAGGATCGTCGCGAAAGAGCACATTGAACTCGTCATAGCGCGCCGAAACCATGTGCGCGCCCATCCTCTTGGCGAGCAGCAGCGACCGGGAGTCGAACTCCCATTCGAGCCAGAAGCTGCCGGGCGCGATGTAGGTGTCGCCCACGAGCGCCTGCAGGATCGCGGTCCAGCCGTTGCCGGTCTCGATGCGCAGCGCGGCGGCGTCGAACTTCGTGAGCCACGCGAAGTCACGGATCTCCCGAGACTGGGCCGTGGGATCGGCGCGGTTGTCGTAGTGCAGTAGATTGAGCACGGCGCGATCGAGGTAGCGCGCCTGTGCGCCAACGTAATAGCCCGGCCGGTCGTCGATCTCGTGGAACAGTTCTTTCTTCGCGAATTCCGGGTCGGGCTGCGGTGCGCCCACGCGGCCAAACAACGTGGTCTGGCGATCGTGCAGCGCGAAACCATGCGTGGCGAGCATGGTGCCCGCGGGGTCGTTCCAGCCGAAAATCGCGGCGGTGAGTTGCAGATCGAAGGAGTGCCCGAGCCGCGTGCCCAACCAGTCGACCTGGCCTTCGATGCCGATCGTGCGTATTTCCTCGCCGATCCACGAGCTGATGGCCGACGGCGTGATGGTGTAGGGCGTTTCCCAACCGATCGCACGGTTCTCCAGCGACATCGGTGGATAGAACGCGCCGAGTCGCATGCGCGAACGGAAGCCGGCGCGCGGATACGGGCGGTACTCCAGATAGGCTTCGGTCAGGTCGATCGGGTTCTTGTCGTCGTCGTCCCAGGCCGAAGCTTCGATGTGCGCCGAAAGCACTTCGCCGAGCGGCTGGTCCAGGGCCGCGCGGAGACGGCCAAGCCGGATGCCCTGGTGGTCCTCGTCGAAACGTAGTTTGCCCTGGCCATTGTCGAGGAAGGATTCGCGGCCGTTGGAGCTCACCGCGCGCATGTCGAGCGAGAGCTCCCAATCGGTAGCCTGCGTCCGGGCGCTGATCAACAGCGCCGTCAACCCGAGCGCGTGTTTCAGTAGTCCCATGAATGCGGCCGTCCGGTCAGGGGCGCGGGTCGGAGGTTCCTCGAAAGCCGGATCTCGAGTGACCCTTCGCTGCCTCCCTCGACTAGCCGTTCGATGTCGGCGGATTCGTTGAGCAGCGGATGCCAGAGCCGCACGCGGAACCGGCCGGCCGGCAGATGGGGCATCGTCCACTTGCCGTGGCTGTCCGTGCGTCCGAACCAGTTTGCCGTCGTCACCACGATGTAGGCGAGCATGTTGTCGTGGATGTTGCAGCCGAGCGTGATGATGCCGGGCTGATCGAACGTCACGGGTGGATAGGGCTTGCCGCGGTATAGCGGAAGCTGGAATCGCCGGGCGCTGGAGAAGGAATACACCTGGTGGCTGATCGCATCGCTGTTCGGGAACTGCACGGTGGAGTGCACGGGAACCACGAGTACATCGGGGACGAAAGCGAGATCGACCTGGTCCATGGTCGCGTGCTCGGGATGGGGTGCAGCCTGGCCGGGTGATTCGGCTTCCACCGTCACGACGGCGCCGGCGAGTGGTTTGCCGTCGCGCTGCAGGGCCGTCACCGAAAGCGGGTCCGCCTGCGCCAGCGTGCACGCCAGCGAGACGGCGATGGCCGCACTCGTGCAGCGCAGACGGAGGAAGGGCAGGATCGACATGCGACGTATTCGAACCGACGCAGCTTGTTAGTGCATCAACGGGTGTCTCGTGATGCCGTGCGCGAATTTACACTCGCGTGAAAATGTGACGCCCGTCGCAGGACCGGCCCGGCTGGCGGGCGGGGCCCAGGAAATCCCTAGGCGCCTCGCGAGTCGGCGTCCTTGTCGCGTTCGATCTGGGCATAGGCCGAATGGTTGTGGATCGACTCGAAGTTTTCCGACTCCACCACGTACGCGCCGATGCGCGGCTCGTCGTTGAGCCGCACCGCGACGTCGCGAACCATGTCCTCGACGAACTTGGGGTTGTCGTAGGCACGTTCGGTCACGTATTTCTCATCAGGCCGCTTGAGGATGCCGTACAGCTCGCACGATGCTTCGCTCTCGGCGATCTCGATGAGTTCTTCGATCCACATGTGCTCGCGCAGGCGGGCCGCGATGGTGACGTGTGAGCGCTGGTTGTGGGCGCCGCGCTCAGAAATTTTCTTCGAGCACGGACACAGGCTGGTGACTGGCACCACCACGCGGACCCACATCTGGTTCTCGCCGTTCACGCGCTTGCCCGTGAGCGTGGCGTGGTAATCCATGTAGCTCTCGACGCCGGACACCGGCGCCTTCTTCATCACGAAGTACGGGAAGGACATCACGATGTGGCCGGAGTCGGCTTCGAGCCGTTCCGTCATTTCAGCCAGCAGGCTGCCGAAGGACTCGACGGAGATCTCGCGCTCGCGATGGAGGATCTCCACGAAGCGCGACATGTGCGTGCCCTTGAAGTTGTGAGGCAGGTTCACGTACATGCTGAAGTTGGCCACCGTGTGCTGCTCACCGGCGGACCGGTCCTTCACCTTCACGGGGTGATTGATGTCCTTGATGCCGACCTGGTTGATCGGAATCTGGCGCGTATCGGCGCGGTTCTGCACGTCTTCGACGGAGACCACGCGGGCCTGGGGAGCGGCAACAGAGTTCATGTACGGACCTGAAGATTGAAAAGCCCGCACAGTTTGCGGGCTTTCGGCATTGGATCAACCCCTCAATGGGGGTAATGCACGGGAATTGCGCGGGCGGCGGCCTGTTTCAGGTGCCGGACCGTGCCTGTTTGCCGGCGAGAGGACTCCACCAGCGTTCCACCGCGGCGGCGAGGCCTGCCTGGTCCAGTTCAGCCAGGGCAAGGCAATCCTCGCGCGAACCGTGTTCGATGAATTGGTCGGGGATGCCGAGCATGAGCGTGGGCAACGGCGTGGCGCAGTTCGCGAGAAGTTCGATGACCGCGGAGCCGGCTCCGCCGGCCACGGCGTTTTCCTCGACGGTGACGAGTGCGTTATGTTTGCCCGCGAGACGCAGCACCAGTTCTTCGTCGAGTGGTTTGACGTAGCGCATGTTCACGACCGTCGCGTCCAGCCGGTCGCCGATGATTTCCGCCGACCGCACCAGCGCCCCGAACGCGAGGATCAGCAGGCCACTCTTGCCTTCGCGGCGGATTTCCGCGCGGCCGACGGGCAACGCCGTCATCTCGGCCACGGGCGCTACGCCCGGACCCTGTCCGCGCGGATAACGCACGGCCACCGGCCCCGGAAGCGTGGTGGCGGTGTAGAGCATCTGCCGGCATTCGTTCTCGTCGGCCGGCGCCATGACCGTGAGATTGGGAACGCAGCGCAGGAATGAGTAGTCGTACGAGCCCTGGTGCGTAGCGCCATCGCCGCCCACGAGACCGGCGCGATCGAGCGCGAACACCACGGGCAGGTTCTGCAGCGCCACGTCGTGGATCAGTTGGTCGTAGGCGCGCTGCAGGAACGTGGAGTAGATAGCCACCACCGGCTTCCAGCCTTCGCAGGCGAGGCCGGCGGCGAACGTCACCGCATGTTGTTCGGCGATCGCGACGTCGAAGTAGCGTTGCGGAAACTTCTTCGAGTATTCGACCAGGCCCGACCCTTCGCGCATGGCCGGCGTGATGGCAACGATCTTCGGATCGAGCGTCGCCATGTCGCACAGCCACTGGCCGAACACCTGCGAGTAGCTGGGGCCGGTGGCCTTTTCCTTGAAGATGGTGCCGCTGACCGGGTCGAACGGACCCGGACCGTGCCACTTGATGGGGTCCTTTTCCGCCGGGTCGTAGCCCTTGCCCTTCTTGGTGACCACGTGCAGCAGCTGCGGCCCCTGGAGGTTGCGCATGTTGCGCAGGTTGGTGACCAGCGCCTTGATGTCGTGGCCGTTGATGGGCCCGATGAAATTGAAACCGAATTCCTCGAACAGCGTGCCGGGCAGCACCATGCCCTTCATCATTTCCTCGGACCGTCGCGCGAGCTCCCACATGGTGGGCATCTGCTTGAGGATCTTCTTGCCGCCCGAGCGCAGCGTGGAATACATGCGGCCGGAGAGCACTTTCGCGAAGTAGTTCGACAACGCGCCGACGTTCTCGGAGATCGACATGTCGTTGTCGTTGAGCACGACCAGCAGGTTGGTCTTGCGCGCGCCGGCGTTGAACAGCGCTTCCCACGCCATGCCGGCGGTCATCGCGCCGTCGCCGATGATGGCCACCACCTTGCGCGGATCGTGCGCGAGCTCCGCGGCCACGGCCATGCCGAGCGCGGCGCTGATCGAGGTGCTCGAGTGGCCGACGCCGAACGTGTCGTACTCGCTTTCGGCGCGCGACGGGAAGGGCGCGAGGCCGTCTTTCTGCTTGATGGTATCGAGGCGGTCACGCCGGCCGGTGAGCACTTTGTGCGGATAGGCCTGGTGGCCGACGTCCCAGACCAGCCGGTCGCGCGGTGTGTCGAACACGTAATGCAGCGCGACCGTGAGTTCGACGGTGCCGAGCCCCGCGGCGAAATGGCCGCCACGCGTGGCCACGGTCTTGATGAGGTAGTTGCGCAGTTCGTCGCAGATGTCGCCCAGCCGGTTTTCAGGCTGGCTGCGCAGATCCGCCGGTGAATCGAGTGAGCGCAGGAGCGCGAATGGTTCCGGGGCGTTGGGCATTGCGCTGCGAAGTTTACACGGCTGTCCGGGGAGACAGGCAGGCCAAAATCTTCAGTTGGCGCGCGCCACCAGGAAATTAGCGAATTCACGCAGGGGCGCGAAACGATCGCCCCAGGGGCTCAGTGCAGCAATCGCGCGATCACGGCGGGCGAACGCCTGCTCGCGCGATTTTTCCAGGCCCATGACCGAAGGATAGGTCGGCTTCACGCGGTCGGCGTCCGCGCCGGCACGCTTGCCGAGCGAACTGGTGGTGCCTTCGACATCCAGGATGTCGTCCTGGATCTGGAAGGCCAATCCGATTTCCGCGCCAAACTCTTCGAGC